>Ga0070741_10000369_pt1 | contig 167957 bp, 177 predicted proteins | sample Coa_R1_4_FD_66440 | JGI IMG/M metagenome (GOLD analysis project Ga0070741, IMG submission 66440) | Surface soil microbial communities from Centralia Pennsylvania, which are recovering from an underground coalmine fire - Coalmine... | ecosystem: Environmental > Terrestrial > Soil >... | reverse complement strand
TGAACGCCCAAATGCGCCGCAATCTCGTGGAGCCGATAACCATGCTCCTTGTAGGCCAGCGCTATCCCTTGCTCCCCGCTCTTGGCAAAGATTCGCTCCAAGGACGGCTTGGCCGCTCGTAGTTGCGCTCGGGGAATCTCCTTAAGTGTCTGATCCCTCGGTGAGTGCCTTTCGATAAATTCTTCACTCCCTAAGTAAATCTGTCCTTTAAGTGCTTCCCACGGCCGGCTCTCCAATCCCTCTTTGACAAATTCTCGATATCGCTTCTGGGCCTGTGCCCGGTTCTTGCCGAACTGCCCAAGCAGCCAGTCGGTATGTAAGAATCCCGGTGCCGGAGCCAAGCCGGCCGTGGCCCGGTAACTGCTCCATTTCCACGCGCCCGCCTTCAGGTTGCCTTTAACCCGGATCGGGTTAAGCACGATATAGCGGCAAAGCTCCAAAAGATAAGACTCCCTCTCCACCAGGATCGCTTTGAACCGTCCTTGAAACAAATGGCCGACGCGCTTGTGGCGGCGATTAAACGCCTGGGTGTAAATGCCGTTGAGCTGGCGCATGCCGAGGCTCAAATTGCCTTTTGGGGTTTCCACCAAGAGATGATAGTGGTTGGCCATCAAACAGTAGGCGTGGCAGATCCAGCTATAGCGGGAGACCACACCGGCTAACGTATCAAGAAACAACTGCCGGTCGGTGTCGGTGAAAAAGACTTTCTGGCGGGCGTTGCCGCGGCTGGTCAGATGGTAGATCGCGCCGGCAAACTCCAAGCGAAGAGGACGAGCCATAACCGGCTTGTATCAAACCGTTTGTCGCATTGCAAGACTTGACCCCTCCCTTTATTTGACCCCTCCCTTTATGCGTTCGGCTTTCAAATCGTCGATGCTGCGGGATCGGTGGAAGAGGTTTTTGAAAATCTCCGCGCCCGCGTCGACACCGTAATTGCACGCAACGGTTACGGCTCCTGAGCACTGGGAGGCTGGTCATTATCGCGGAAGATTACGTGACAGAGCGCGCCGTCGTATTCGGTCCGAAACGGTTGGGCCATGATCGACCCAGCCTTCGATTGTCAAGACTCAAAGGCGCGACCCCACGACCCCATTTTGATCCCGGAATAGGCTATGTGTAGCGCAATTCATGGACCGAAACCGAATAAACAAATGCGCGCTTTGGATCAACCACCTGGTATTCTTCGTCAACGTATGGAATCATACTCGGGATCTCATCCGGTTCAGGCGGTCTGACGATCCTTATGCTCAATCCATTTATACCGGATACGTACCAAAGCATTTTGTTTTCTTGGAAAGTAATACCCAGGTAAATTCGATTTAGATCGTCCCAACTCATACCAACGATCAGTCCTTCTTTTGTTGCTCCGACATAACCCATCTCTGCAGTAATCATAAATACTTTGGAATCTTCGAAAGCAACCGACAAGCCGTCGTATTGAAATCTTTCCCGAAACACCGTCTTTTGTGAACTTGGCCGTGCGAATAAAGGTTTTCCAATCTTAGAAATTACTGTCGTTCTTGTATCTCCAATCGTGATCGAGCCAATTTCAGTTCCTGGAATGATAGGAGATTCCAAAAAGCGGTTTGCAGTAGCGCTCATGGCTTAAACCTAATTTTTTCTACAACACCGGAAACGTAGTCTGTAACCTCAACCGTAGGCAACCCTGTTGATGAGCCTCGATATACAAAGCGCTGTCCATATTGACCAAATCTATTCGCAAAATCTCCCTCGGGAAATACGCCTGTTTTTTCTGCAAAGAATGTCCTCGCACCCATATCCCCACCAGTCAATTCAGAATTGAAAATTGATACATTTTGGCCGAAAGCTTCCGCAGCAGCTGGATGCTGTGGAGTGGCTTCAAGGTACTCGACGCGCTTTCCATAAAAATCCGGGCGAAAGTTTGGGTCTTCAGCAACAGGATTTCTTGAGCTGGCTGGATTCAATGATTCTTGTGTCGTTAGGGCAGCTTGCGATTGGTTGCCGTTATTGGATGCAAGATAACCGATTCCCTTGGCGGCGCCGTAAACCCCCGTCGCAATGACGGCACTACCGATACCGGCGGCAAGCGCATTTCGAAACGCCTTGCCACCATAAAATCCACTCGCAACCAAGCCGGAGGTAAATCCGCCAGCGAAGCTGCCAGCAACTACACCACCAAACCCGCCGACCGCAGCTCCGATCCCCCCACCCAGCGCGCCACCTGCAAGCCCTATCACAGCACCCTTCCAAAAGCTTCCGCCACCCATGACAGACCCAACCCCGCCGGCGAAAAATCCACCTACCGCCCCTGCGAATGCATAAGCACCAATACTGCCCGCCGCTAAGCCTATAGCGGGTGCCGCAGCTAACGCGAGTCCTCCTGTAGCGACTCCCACAATGACAGTCGCGATGAAGACTCCCGGATTTTTGACGATGTTCTTAAAGAACTTCCCGATTGCTTTAAAAAGGCTGCTGAACCACGAATATCCACTTGGGTCAATGAGACTTTGCGGATTGTTTCTAGCATACGCATAACGGTTTAAGCTCTGTGGATCCGCCGGTGCCTGCACAAAGGGATCAGGGCTAATAAATCGTCAGGGAGTCACAGGGTCAGGCATGAGTATTGACTTACGGGTAATACGCATGATCCAAGACAACAATTCTTGTGACTACCCGGAGCTAACATCGATTCGCAACGATGCCCACACCAACCTCATAAGCAACCTCTCGTTCTGTACACACTACCACAGAACCCGGAACCGGCGGCGATTTTCCACGCATATCTATCCGCCAGCAAACAAGCGCCAAGCGTCACATTCAAATCATCTTCCTGCCTCTCTAAGCTTTTTCTCCGGTTCGTAATTTAACTCCCAATGCTATTCAGCTTCGGAATTTCCGGGCCGTCTCTCCGGCGATTCGTAGAAATCGGCTAACGAGCCGCCGCTTTAAAACAGCGCGCTCCTCGAGCCGCGGGGTCTCGTTAATTTCCCGTCAGGCTGTCCAAAGCGCCAAACATCTCATCGAGTTTCCGGCGCACCGCCGCGGGCAGCGGCGGTTTCAGAATCGCGGCGATGTTTTCTTCGAGATGCGCCGGGTTGCCGGTGCCGGTGAGAACTACGTCCACGCCCGGCTCGTGGCGGCAAAAGCGATAGGCCGCCTCGGGCAGGGACGCGGCGTCGGACTCGCGCAGCAGAAATCCGAGCGGATCGTTGAGATCGATTTGATCCTTGCCGATCACGCCCTTTTGAACCAGTTCGGCGCACATTTCTTTCAAGCGTTCCGGCTGACTCAGCGCGCGCCGCACGGCAAACATATTGAGCACGCCGGTGCCGCGCTCTTTCGCCAGCGGCCACACGCTTTTTCGCGCCGACGGATTTAACAAGCTGAAGCCGACCATCGCCACGTCCCAGAGATTTTCCTTGAGGCTTTTCTCAAGCATGGTGTGCGACGGATCGACGACGAATCCCTCGGTGACGCCGATGAAGCGGATCTTGCCCTGCTCCTTCAGCCGGCGCATGGCCGGCATCAGCCGGTTTTTGGCGAACTCGTAGTCCTTCGGCTCGACCCCGTGCAGATGATACACGTCGATGTAATCGGTGCCGATGAGCTTCAAGCTCTGCTCCAGCCCTTTCACCACCTCGCCCGCCGCATCGGGATGATCTTCCGCCGGCAAAGTTTTCTTGGTGGAGATCACCAGCCGGTCGCGCGGCCTGCCGGCGATCGCTCTCCCGACGATCGGCTCGGTGCCGTAGGTTTGCGCCGTGTCGAGAAAATTGACGCCGAGATCCATCGCCTGCTGGACCAGGGCAACCGCCCGGTTCGCCGACTGGGGATCGTTGCGCAGGCCCAGCCGGCTCGGCCCGCCGCAGCCGAGCCCGGCCACGCTGACCTGGACGCCGGTGGAACCGAGAGTCGTGTATTGCATGCCGCGCCGGTTATTTTCCCTTGTCGAATTTCAGCGCCGCGGAATTGATGCAGTAGCGCAGATTGGTCGGCCGCGGCCCGTCGTCGAACAGGTGGCCCAGGTGCGCGCCGCATTTGCCGCAGGTGACTTCGGTGCGGCGCATCATCAAGCTGTTGTCTGCTTCGGTCTCGACGTTTTCTTCCGCCACCGGCGCCCAGAAACTCGGCCAGCCGGTGCCCGAGTCGAACTTGGTCGACGAATCGAACAGCTCGTTGCCGCAGCAGGCACAGCGATACAGGCCCTGGTCGTGATGGTCCCAGTATTTGCCCGTAAAAGCGCGCTCGGTTCCCTTCTGCCGGCAGACATAGAACTGCTCGTCGGTCAGCTCTTTTTTCCATTCCTCTTGGGATTTTTTGATTTTCTCCATGTCGTCCTCCGCGCCGACAATTCTCTTTTGCGCTCAGCGCTGCATGTTGATGAACTGCAGTGGAATCGCGATCGCGCCGCCGCGCAGCAGCTGGATCACTTCCTGCAGATCGTCGATCTTTTTTCCGGTCACGCGCACCTGGTTTTCCTGGATCGCGGCCTGCACCTTGAGCTTTCGGTCCTTGATCATTTTCACGATGCTGCGCGCGGTCTCTGAATCGACGCCTTCTTTGATCTCGATGTCGCGCTGGATCATGCCGTGCGCCGCCGCCTCGGCCGGCTTGGGCTCGAGACATTTGCGGTCCACCTTGCGCTTCACCAGGTTTTCGATCAGCGTATCCTGCACCGCGCGCAGCTTCATCTCGTCTTCGGTGGTCACGCGAATCTTTTTGTCCTTCTTGTCGATGACGATCTCGGTTTTGGAATTGCGGAAATCGTAGCGCGACAGAATCGTTTTCCTGGTGATGTTGACCGCGTTGTCGACCTCCTGCAGATCGACCCGGCTGACGATGTCGAAGGACGCCATGGCCGGAACCGCTAGCCTTTTCGCCCGGAGCGCGCACCCCGGCGCGTTTTTTTCGGCGCGGCCTTCGCCCCGCGCCGGGCGCCGTCGCTCAGGACAAAATCCAGAATGTCGCTGCGCGTGATGATGCCCACCAGATGCTTGTTCTGCACCACCGGCAAGGCGCCGATCCGATGGCGCCGCAGCAGGCCGACCGCGGTCTTGAGCGGCGTGTCCGGGCGCACCACGAAGATGTCGTGGGTCATCACCTCTTCCACGGTGATCTTGGCGGCGAAGCGGTCGATCTCCTTGGTGCGATTGATCATCATGCTGGTCGGATAGGCGTCGCGGACGTCGCGATCGGTCACGATGCCGACCAGCCGGTCGTCGTCGAGAACCGGCAACTGGTTGACCCGATGCTTGGCCATCAGCTGGCGCGCGATCGCGATGCTGTCGTAGGTCTCCACCGCCAGCACGCTGGCGGTCATCCAGTCGGCAACGCGCACCGGCGCGTCTTGCTTTCTTTTCTGCGCCATCATTTTTGCTCCACGCTGTAGCCTTTTGCTTTGAGCATCTCAATCACGCCCTCGGGACCGAGAAGATGCGCCGCGCCGACCGCGATCATGAAACCGCCCTGCTGGACAAATTTCTCGATTTCCGGCAGCCAGCGGCGATTCCGCTCGACGACGATCTTCTGATACACCTCGGGATATTCTTTCATGCCCGCGAGCAAAAGCTGCGACAGCGTCTCGGCGTCGCCCCGTTTCCAGGCCTGAACGATATCGGCGAAATTTTTATCGAGCAAATCCAGCTCGCGCACGGTTTCGCGCAGCATCAGCTCCTGATCGGCCTTCGATAACTGGTCCAGCAAGCCGATCTGAAATTCCAGGGTCTCGAGCCCGCGGGTCGGCTTGCCCGCGGCCTTGGCGCGCTCGGCGAGATAGCGATCGACGCCGACGCTCGCGTCCACGCCCAGCGACTCGAGCTTGATCGCCACCAGATTCAGCGCCACGAACCACGGTTTCATCGGATCGAGAATGCGCATGTCGAGGCCCAGCTCGGTGGCCCGCCGCGCGGCGAGCTGATAGGTCTCCGGCGCCACGTTCTGGGCGAGAGTCGAGCCGTCGGCGTAGATTGCTTTTCCCAAAACCGCGCGCTGCGGCGCGCCGCCGGCGGCGTTGAGATCGATCTCCAGCACGAGGGTTCGGCTCGCCGCGAGCGCATCCAGAATCGCCGGGCTGAGCGGATAGTTTTCCTTGCGCAGATAATGAATCGACCCGAGCACGAAGGCGCTGTTTTTTCCGTCGCTGATTTGCCAGAGAAGGCTCTTCTCCTGAGCCGCCGCGCCGCGCGCGTCGATCAGCGCGCCCAGCGCCAGCGCAAGCATGCACAACAGCCGGACGGCGCGCCCGTAAACCGTGCGATTGGAAAAATTCGGGTTGCGATCCGTCATAGGGCAATCATTTCCGGCAAGGCAAAAGTCGCGGCGATAAAAAACTTTGGCTTTCCCTGAAGCAATTGTCCAGGATCCCGAGCGGCTCGCGCGGCTCACCACTCGAGGCGAATGCAGATCTCTTCGCCGCGCTCCTCGGCGGGCAGGACCGTCAGCGGCGCCGCGCCCCTGGGCAATGTGCACTCGCCCGAGGCGAGATCGTAGCAATAGCTGTGATTGTTGCAGCGAATCTTGCCGCCGCCAAGAAGCTGGCCGGCGCTCTTGAGATCCGCTTCTTCATGCGGGCACTGCCGGGAAAAAGCAAAATATTTTCCCTCGACGAACGCCAGCAGCACCGGGCGTCCGCCGAGGTCGACTTCCTTCATGCCGCCCGGGGTGAGCTCACCCGCCCGGGCCACGGGGATGTAGCTGACTCCCATGAGTCAGGCCGCCGCCCTCTGGCGCCGGTAGAGCGGGCCGCGCAGCACCTGGCCCGGCAGATCGCCGGTCATGCGCCCGTCCTGATGGATCACCTGCCCGTTGACGACGGTGTAGTGCATGCCGTCGGCGCGCTGCACCAGCCGCTTGCTGCCGGCGGGATAATCGTTGGCCCACTCGGGCTCGTGCGCGCCCACGGTGTTGGGATCGAAGATCGCCATGTCCGCCGCGTAACCGGGGCGGAGCAGGCCGCGGTCCTGAAGCCCGAAGATCGAGGCGATGTGAAAAGTCAGTTTGTGCACCGCCTGCTCCAGGCTCATCACCTGGCGCTCGCGCACCCAGAGACCGAGCAGAATCGTGCCGTAGCCGAAGTCGGCGCCGAACTGAACATGGGCGCCGGCGTCCGAGGTGCCGACCAGCACGTAGGGGCTGCGCAAAATTTCGCCCATCGCCTTCCAGTCGCCGCCGTTGTTGGCGTTCCAGAAAATCGTGTTGAGATCCTCTTCGAGAGAGAGATCGAGGAAGGCGTCGAGCGGATCCTGATGGCGCAGCTTGCCCAGCTCTTCGATGCTCTTGTCGTTGTACTTTTGATTTTCCGGCCTGGCGGTCTTTTCCACCTTGAGAATGTCCCAGCGCCGGTGAAAATTGGTCGGCCGCGGGTCGGCGAGATCGGCGCGCAGCTTCGCTCTAGTGGCCGGGTCCGCGAGAGCCTGCCTGCGCACTTCGACCGGCAGGAACATCAAATTTTTCCACACCGGAAATTCATCGAACACCTGGCAATCTTTCAAAGTGAAGTGGCGCACCAGCGGCACCGTGTGCGACAAACCATAGGCCTGATATCCGGCTTTGAAAATCGGCTCCACCGCGGCGAGCTGCTCGCGCCAGAGATTGGGCTCGACCCAGCGGTGCTGCAAACTCTGCCAGAGCACCGGGCGCTGGGTGCGCCTGGCGAGCTCATGATAGAATTCGAAGTGCTCGATCTTGTTGCGCCCGAGGATCGTCTCGATCGCGCCGGCGTTGCGCTCGCCGAGCACGTCGCAGAGGGCGAACAACTCTTCATCGTCGGCCAGCCGGCTTGCCACCGGCTTGCCGTCCTCGCGCATGTGGCGCTCGTTGCGATTGGTCGACATGCCGAGCGCGCCGCCTTCCATCGCCTCGAGCACCAGGCCGCGCATTTTCTGCACCTCGGCGCCGGCGGCCTTGCGCTCCACCGCATCCTCGCCCATGACGTTGTGGCGCACCGCGATGTGGCCCACCAGTCCGCCGACGTTGATGCCGACCTTGCCTTCGAAATTGTCGAGATACTCGCCGTAGCTGTGCCAGTTCCATTTGACGCCCTGCTCGAGGGCGTGGCGCGGGATCGCCTCGACGCGCACGAAGCTTTTTACGATCGCGTCTTCGTCGCCGTTTTTGATCGGCGCCAGAGCCAGGCCGCAATTGCCCATGACGACGGTGGTCACGCCGTGCTGCGGCTCGCAGGTGCCGTAGGGGTCCCAGAGCATCTGCGCGTCGAGGTGCGTGTGATGATCGATGAATCCCGGCGCCACCGCCAATCCGTTCGCGTCGAGGGTGCGCGCGGCGCTCTCTTTCAAGCGCCCCACCTCGGCGATTTTGCCGTCTTTCACTCCGACATCGGCGACGTAGGATGGCAATCCCGAGCCGTCGACGATCCGTCCGCCGCGAACGATCAGATCATAAGCCATGGCTCTCCTCCGTGAAGCGTTGCTGGCCGCTGCGGGCCGGTCCTTGTTGTCGCATCAAGCAATTATTGCCTGCAACCATACGCAATGACAAGGTGGCCGTCAACGGAGCGGCACAAAGCGGCGCGCTCGGTTGACTCCTTTTTCATGCCAACCTAGTATGAACGGCAATCCGGAGGTTTTGATGACCGACGTCACCGACATGAGAGGCTACATCGAGCTGTTGGAAGAGATGGGCGAGCTGCGCCGCATCGACGGCGCCGATTTGAAGACCGAAGTGGGCGCGCTCACCGAGCTATCCGCCGACAAGCAGGGCCCGGCGCTGCTGTTCGATAATTTCAAAAATTATCCGGCCGGGTTTCGCATCATTTCCAACGTCTTTCGCACCTGCAAGCGCACCGGCCCGGCCATGGGCATCAAAGAAGAAAACGGCATCGATTATCTTTACGCCTGGCGCAAAAAACTCGCCGCCTACAAACCCGTGCCCGTGAATCAGCTCGAGGGCGGCCCGGTGCTGGAAAATCAAATGGCCGGGAGCGACGTCGATCTCTACAAATTTCCCGTGCCCCACTGGCACGATCTGGACGGCGGGCCGTACATCGGCACCGGCTGCGGCGTTATCACCCAAGACCCGGAAACCGGCGCAGTAAACATCGGTACCTACCGGGTCATGGTTCAGGACAAAAATCACGTTTCGGTGAAGATGAACATGGGCAAGCACGGCCGGCTCGCCTTCGAGCGCGCGCGCGACGCCGGCAAAGCGCTGCCCGCGGCGATCACGCTCTGCCAGGGGCCGGCGATTTTTCTCGCCGCGCAGATGCCTCTGCCGCCGGACGTGAACGAGTTCGAATTCGCCGGCTACCTGCAGGGCGCGCCGGTGCCGGTTGTGCGCGGCGCGGCCACCGGGCTGCCGATCCCGGCCAACGCCGAGATTGTGCTCGAAGGCGAAATCCTGCCCATGAAGGACCAAGAGATGCCGAAGGAAGGCCCCTTCGGCGAATGGCCGGGCTATTTCACCGAAGCGAACATCGGCGAGACGCCGGTCATGGAAGTCAAGCGCGTTTACTACCGCAACCATCCGATCCTGCTCGGCGCGCCGCCGTTGAAACCGCCGTCGAGCTACCTGCCGATTCCGCTCGGCGCCGCCACGCTCTGGGAACAACTTGAGAAAGCGGGCATCCCGGAAGTCAAAGGCGTGTGGGGATTTGTCTACGGCGGCCAGCCGGGACCCTTTACCGTTGTCTCCATCAAGCAGCGCTACGCGGGGCATTCGAAGCAGGCGTTGCTCGTCGCCGCGGGCGCGCGCGCGGGCGCCTACGGCGGCAAGTTCGTCGTGGTCGTGGACGACGACATCGACATCACCGATCCCGCCGAAGTGATCTGGGCGATCGCCACGCGCTGCCATGTGCGCGAGGATCTCGACGTGGTGAAAGGCGTCTGGGCTTCGGTGTGCGAGCCGGCGCTGCCGCCCGAAGAGCGCTCGCCGCGCGGCTACACCACTGATCGGGTGCTGATCGACGCCTGCCGGCCGTTTAAATGGCTGGACCAGTTCCCCGCGGTCAATGCTTTTACCCGGGAGTACAAACAGCAGATTGCCAATAAGTTCAAAATCTAGCCGTCGCCAATGCCCCGCTGATAGGATTTGACCCGCGGCAACGTCCAAGCTCTTATAGACTGGCCGCGCGCGGCCGGATCGGAGTGAATCATGGGCGCCATCGAAACCTTGAGTCTGGCCATGGGCACCGCCTGGACGTCGGGCATCAATCTTTATGCAACGGTGGCGGTGCTCGGCATTGCCAACCGGCTGGAGATGATCCATCTGCCGCAGAATCTCGAAGTGCTCTCCCATCCCGGCGTCATCGCCATCGCCTGCATCATGTATGTCGTCGAATTTTTCGCCGACAAAGTTCCCTACCTCGATACCGGCTGGGACGCCCTGCACACGTTCATCCGCGTGCCCGCCGGCGCGATCCTGGCGGCCAAGTCTCTGGGCGACCTCAATCCCGCGCTCGAGTTGATGGCGCTGCTCGGCGGCGGCGCCATCGCGCTCGTCGCCCACGGCACCAAGGCCACCGCGCGCCTGGCGATCAACGCGAGCCCCGAGCCGTTCAGCAACTGGATCGCCAGCGTGACCGAGGATCTGACGGTCCTCGGCAGCCTGTGGCTGATGTTCAACCACCCGATCCTGATGATGATCCTCGTGCTAATTTTCCTTGCCGGTGTGGTCTGGCTGGTGCCGAAAATCTATCGGCTGGCCAAGCGCGGTTTTCACGCGCTGCGTAACAAAATGCGCGGCGCCAATCCCGATCAGCCGGCGCCCAACGGTTCTTCGCCGCAACCGACTTAAGCGAATTTATGGAGCATCCATCGCCACCGAAAGGCGCCGGCGATCTGCCGCCGGCACCGCTCACTCTTGACGGTTCCTTCATTCTCCATCAGATGTTCCGCGTGCGCTGGACCGCCTGGCGCGCCCTCGACAGCCTGGAGAAAAAACACGTTCTGACCGGCGCCGCCGCAGCATTCGCCGCCATGGAAGCGGACAAGGCGTCGCCGACCGGACTCTTTTCGCTCCTCGGTCACAAAGGCGATCTGATGTTCGTCCATTTCCGCAAAACCCTCGACGATCTCAACGGCGCCGAGCTGGCGATCGCGCGCACGGAGCTGTGCGAATATCTCGAGCCGACGAGCTCCTATCTCTCCGTCGTCGAGCTGGGTCTTTACGAAGCGTCGGTAAGACTCTACGGCGAGCTCACCGCGAAAGGTTTCAAGCCCGGCACGGCCGAGTGGAACCGCGAAGTCGAAGCCGAATTGGCCAGGCAGCGCGAAGCCGCCGCGCCGCGTCTGTGGCCGGAGATTCCGCAGCGCCGCTATCTGTGCTTTTATCCGATGAACAAATTTCGCGGCGAGAGCAAGAACTGGTACAGCGAGCCGATCCGCGAGCGCCAGCGCATGATGCGCGAGCACGGCATGATCGGGCGCCACTACGCCGGCCGCGTGACTCAAATCATCTCCGGCTCCATCGGCTTCGACGACTGGGAATGGGGCGTCGATCTGTTCGCCGACGATCCGCTGGTTTTCAAAAAGCTCGTCTACGAGATGCGCTTCGACGAGGCCAGCGCCGTCTACGGCCTGTTCGGCGCTTTCTTCGTCGGCCTGCGCTTTCCCGCGGCGCGCCTGGAAATGCTGCTCGACGGCCGCCCGCCGAGTTTTAGCTGACGCGCGGCAAAGCCGTCTCGAAAAAATTTACCTCGGCCCTTGCCGCCCGGAGGTTCCATGCGCTTGAAGGACAAAGTCACGATCATCACCGGCGCCGCCCACGGCATCGGCAAAGCCTACGCGCGGCGCTTCGCCGAAGAAGGCGCGCAGGTGGTGATCGCGGATATCGACGGCCCAGGCGGCGAAGCGGCAGCCAAAGCGATCGTCGATAGCGGCGGTTCGGCCTGGGCGCGGACAACGGACGTCAGAGATTTTTCCAACGTCGAAGGCCTGATGCGCGAAACCGAAAAAAAATACGGCCGCATCGACGTTCTGCTCAACAACGCGGCGATCTACGTCACGCAGAAATTGTGGAAAGGTCCGGTGGAAGAGCTCGCGCTCGAAGAATGGGACCGCGTGCTCGAAGTCAACTTGAAAGGCGTGTTTCTCTGCAGCAAGGCGGCGATCCCGATCATGAAACGGCAGAAAAGCGGCAAGATCATCAACATCGCCTCGGGAACTTTTTTCAGCGGCTCGGGCAACATGCCGCACTACACCACCGCCAAAGGCGGGGTGGTGGCGCTGACCCGCGTGATGGCGCGCCAGCTGGGCGAGTGGGGCATCAACGTCAACTGCATGACGCCGGGCTCGACCATGAGCGAAGAATCGGTTTCTGACGACGTGCTCAAGCGGCGCGAAAACAGCGTCGACAAGCGCGCCTTCCGCCGCATCGAGACCCCCGCCGACATCGTCGGCACCGCGGTCTTTCTCGCCAGCGCGGACAGCGACTTCATCACCGGCCAGCTGCTCGTCGTCGAAGGCGGCGGCGTGATGCATTGAAGCGGCGCCCGTGCCAAAGGCCGCTCACGGCTCCTGGCGACACTCTCCAGGGCTCTGCGCGCTAGCTTCATTCGCCATGCGCGATTGCGTTTGGCCGGCTTCAGCGCTGTTGGATCCGGCTGTTTTTTTTGCAAAGCGAATCAGGGTTATTCCCTGGCCTGCCGCAATCGGTTTCCTTTCAAAGCTGCCGAAAAATTTTTTATCGATCCAGTCTGCAAGCTCTTTTGGATACTCGCCGGTGGCGGCATTGAAACACCGGGCGCAGGTCAAGAAATACGCCACCGGGGCGCGGCTGAGAGCGGGCTCGACGACTCCGGCAAAATAATTTTCGCGCCCGGCTTTGTCCCAACGATAGGTGAGACGAATCAAATTCCACGCGGCCGGCGAACGGGCCGGGCTTCTCAAGGGAGCCCGATCCGCAGCGGCGGCCTCGCCGCCCATCCAACCATCCTCCTCAACAAAACCCGATCGATACAAAACGATTGCCTCGGGCTCTGTGCGGATCCTGCCATCGAGACAGGCAACGGCGTTCTTCCAATCCTGGAACCCGGCACGACTAAAAGAACCGTAAGCGTTCAGATTGATCAGAAAGGCGGCGGCGCTAAAAAAAAACCAGAAGCACAGAGGTGCGGCGGTAAAATAAAGCGGCAGCTTCACACAGGCGGCTGCCGCCAACAGGATGGCCGGAACAATCGAGACGACCATGTACCGCGGCTCGAGAAGATTGATCCCGAAGTAAGCGGCCCCATGCAAAATTACCAGGTGGACGGCCAGCGCCGCCCACAGAAGTTTCGTCATCGCCAGCGCAAAACTGTCTTCCCGTTCTCGAACCCGGATCAGAAACGGCGCCAGCGCAAGCACGATCGACGGACCGATCACTTCAAAGAAACTTAGATAATTGGGCGGGCCCATCCAGGAAAGACTCGCTCTGCGCTGCCAGAGCGCGATCACGTGCGGCAAACCCAGCGAGCCGAGAAGAACCTGGATGCCTGTGTCCGCGGCGAACTGCCGCCAGGGATACTGGAATTTCAGACGCGAGATGTAGAAATAGCCAAGGGCGACGCCAACCGCCATCAGCACCAGCACATACTGAGCGAAGAAAAGCCCGACCCCGCCGAACACAAACAGCCAGCGGCCAAGGCGATCGCCGTTGCTGGCCGCCCGGGCAAACCCGTAGATGAGAAAAACCGCCATCAACAGGGCCAGCGAATACGGGCGCGCCTGTGCGTCCATCTGCACGGCCACAGGCGATAGCCATAGAAAAGAAGCGGAGATCAGACCGGCATTTCTCCCATAAATAATGCTCCCAAGCTGAAAAATTCCGTAGGCAGCCGCCAATCCGAAAATCAGCGAGCCAAGACGCAGGGCAATCTCAGACTCGCCCAGGCTGTGCACCAGGGACCAGGGGAAGAGGTAGTACAGAGGACTTTGACCCTGAAAAACATACACCCGATCGAGAAGCTGCGCGATGCTCCCTTCGACCGTCCAGAGCGTGCCGAATTCGTCAAGCCAGAGGCTTCGATCGAACCCGTAAAGCCGCAAGCCCAGTCCGATCAAGCCGGAAAGCCCGGCGCAAATAATCGAGCTCTTGGTAAATTTCTCTTTTGACGCCGATGGGCCGGCAGGATGCCGGTCCGCCGATCCGCCAATCTTGTTCAAAATCCATGCGACCCATAAAGCGAGAAGACCGAGGGCAATGAGCGGAAGAAGAAGGAATTCATTCATAGCGACTCTACGATGACGCGCCGGCCGCGCCGGCCAATTCTCGACCTGCGGCGCAGCTCAACAGCGGGCGCTAAGATGGATCAAAGTCGAAGAGCGAAACGCACGGGTTCAGGAACTGCTCGGCGTGATGCCGTAGACATGGCCGCAGGAATCGCAGAAAACCACGTTGAAGGGCGACAGCACGAACTGCTTGCCGCGCGCAGTGGAGGCGCCGCCCTTGCGCGAGATGATGTGGTCGGTGCCGACGGCGGAACAGGAAGGGCACTTGGGCTCCGCTTCGATCTTCTGCTTGAAATCCTGAGTGAAACGAAACCCCTGGGTCGGGCCGTCGCCGAATTGAGCTTCGCTCGCACCGGCCGGCTCTTCTTCGACTTCCTCTTCGGCCGGTTGGGCGTGGGCGGACTCGTCGTAGGTGGCCCGCTTGCGGTGATCCGAGAGCACTTCGTAGGCGTCGAGCACCTGTTTGAATTTGCCGGCGGCTTCTTCGTCGCCCGGGTTGCGGTCGGGGTGATAGCGAAACACCGCCTTGCGGTAGGCGCGCTTCACTTCTTCGGCGCTGGCGCTCCGCTTGATGCCGAGCAGCGCATAATAATCGGGAGTCGAATCCAATTTCTAAAACCTCCGGCCCTGGAGCCGCCCGAGATCAACCGCGCCAGCGCGGTCGTTGTCCGCCGGTGCCGGTGAGTTTCCCGCGTTGTTTGTACATGCTCACGCACATGTCGTAGACCGCGGAGCCGGCCCGGTCGTCGATTATGTGCTCGCCGTCGCGCGACATGTATTCGACCTGGAAGAGCGCCTCTTTGCCGGAAGGAGTGTTGTTCGTGATGCGAATCAGCCGCGCCTCGTTCTTGTCGAGGTAGCCGCCGATGGTGCGAAAGATTTGTATCTGGTTGAGAAACTCTTTCGCCGGCGCCGGCTCGCCGCGTTTGGCCGCGCCGGCTTCCTCCAGATCGTTGAGATCTTTCAGCGTGTAGTGAATCGTCACCGGGGTCGGCGCCGGCGGCTCCTGATAGCCGCCCTCGACGAGGTATTCTTTTTCGCTCGCCAGCAGGCGGACGTCGAACGTCTTCAGCCCGCGGCGCTCGATATCCTGAGCAATGCAGCGGAGGATCACCGCGTATTTGGAGCGAAAGGTCACGGAAACTTCCTCAATGAACCCACCGGGCGGACCGCGATGCGTATCTCGATCGCGGATTTTCGACGCCATTTGCCGCACTGCAAATGGTACGAGCAGTAGGTCGAAAAATCAATAAAAAAAGCTGGTTCGCGCGCTCGGAGGGGCGCGGCAGAGGCGGGCGCGCTCGGCACTTGAGGGAAGTTCAGCGCAAACAGGCGGCGGTTATTCGGGAATCGCGCTCAAGGGATCCATAACGCCGATCAGGCTGTCCCGGGTTACCAGCTTCGCCAGGTCTTCTTCGCTCCAGCCCTCCGTGTTGGCCGGGCGCAGCGGCAAGACCAGGTAGCGGATATCGGCGGTGCTGTCGTGCACGCGGACCTCGACATCGTCGGCGGGCTCCAGGCCGAACTCGCGCATCACGCCGCGCGGATCGACCACGGCGCGCTGGCGGTAATTGAAGCTCTTATACCAGTCCGGCGGCCGCCCCAGGATCGGCCGCGGGTAGCACGAGCACAAGGTGCAAACCACCATGTGTCGAACCCCGGGAGTGTTTTCGAGCACGACGAACTCGTTGATCGCGGTGGCGTCGATGCCGAGCTCGGCGCACGCGGCTTTGGGGTCGGCGATGAAGCGCGCCTTGAAACCCGGATCGACCCAGGCGCGGGCGACCAGTTTGGCGCCGTTGGCGGGAGTGCGCGCTTCCTGGTAATCGATCTGGCACTGGATGTCCTTCTCGGTGAGCACGCCCTTTTCGATCAACAGATCGCGGATCGCGTAGATGCGCTTGGCCTGATGGCTGAGCTCGTGCTTCGGATGCTCGTGGCCGGCGGCGGCGCTCGCTTCATCGCTCATGATGCTTCCCTCAAACGACCGGCTCGAGCCAGTGATCGTAAATATCGACGAGAACTTTGTCGCGGTTTTTGGCCGCGCCGCCCCACACATCACTCTGGTTGAAGGCGACGAGATAAAGCGTCTTCTTCGGCAGGCCGTCGCGGCCGAAGGCAAGCGATTCAGGATTGAGAAAATCGCCGTAGACCCGCTCTACCCAGCCGCTCTTGCCGCGAATGTACCAGGGCGTGCGCAGGTGGCCGGGCCGGTCCTCGAATTTCACTTTCACCCGGTCGCCGGGTTTGAATCGAACGGCGCTCTCGCTCACGGCTCGCCCCATTGGCGTTCGAATTGAGCAAGCTTCTCGTCGATCTCTTCCTTGCTGAGAATTTTCTTTTCGATCAGGATCGCTTCGATGCTGGCGATCCAGCGCTCGTAATAACTCATGTCGCGGTAGGCCGCGGAGTCCATTTCCTCGCGCGCCCGGCGCATTTCGTCGGTGCGCTTGATGCCCTTGGCGCCGAGGGCCTGGTTGACCGCGTCGGCGAGGATTTCCCAGTCGGAGAGCAGATGCTCGGTCTGATCGATCGGTCCGCCGCCCGGCAGCCCGCCGATGTCGTGATGGCCGCGCGCCATTTTCGCCCCCGGCCGACTATCCCTTGAGCCGGCTGGCCAGAGCCTTATGCTCCGCCTTGATGCCGGCGGGCAGATGATCGCCAAAGGCGTCGAAATATTCGCCCTGGCTCTTGAGATTGTTTTTCCAGCCTTCGCGATCAATGGCGACAAGTTGAGCCAGATCGGACTTGGAAATGTTCAGGCCGCCGCCGTTGAGCGCCGCCGGTTTGGGCACGTAGCCGATCGCCGTCTCATCGGCCTGGCCCGCCCCTTTCGAGCGCTCAATGACCCAGCGCAGCACCCGCAGGTTCTCGCCGAAACCGGGCCAGATAAATTTTCCCTGATCGTTGCGCTGAAACCAATTGACGCGGAAAATCTTCGGCGGGTTGGTGGCGCGCTGGGCCATGGACAGCCAGTGGCCCCAGTAATCGCCCATGTTGTAGCCGCAAAACGGCAGCATCGCCATCGGATCGCGGCGCACCACGCCGACCGCGCCGGTGGCCGCGGCGGTGGTCTCGGAAGCGAGGGTCGCGCCGAGAAAAGTTCCGTGCTGCCAGTTGAAAGCCTGGTAAACAAGCGGCACGAGCTTGTTGCGCCGTGCGCCGAAAAGAATCGCGCTGATCGGCACGCCCTCGGGCTTTTCCCACTCCGGCGAATAGGTCGGACATTGTTTGAGCGAAACCGTGAAGCGCGCATTGGGATGCGCCGCCGGCTGGCCGCTTGCCGGATCCCAGGCCCGCCCGCGCCAGTCGTGCGCGTTGTTGGGCGCGGGATCGTCATGCCCCTCCCACCACACCGTGCCGTCCGAGCGCAGCGCAACGTTGGTGAAGATCGTGTCGCGCCTGATCGTCGCCATGGCGTTGGGATTGGTTTTCGAGCCCGTGCCCGGCGCCACGCCGAAGAAGCCCGCCTCGGGATTGATCGCCCAGAGCCGGCCATCGGGCCCGACCCGCAGCCAGGAAATATCGTCGCCGATGGTGTGAATTTTCCAACCCTTGAAGCTCGCCGGCGGCACCAGCATGGACAGGTTGGTCTTGCCGCAGGCGCTCGGGAACGCGCCGCAAATGTAGGTGATCTCGCCGTCGGGATTCTCCACGCCGACGATCAGCATGTGCTCGGCGAGCCAGCCCTCTTTCTGGCCGAGCTTGCTGGCGATGCGCAAAGCCAGACATTTTTTCGCGAGCAGGGCGTTGCCGCCGTAACCCGAGCCGACGCTCCAGATGGTGTTGTCCTGGGGATAATGGCAGATGAAGCGCCGCTCCATGTCGAGGTCGGCTTTGGAATGCAGACACCGGGTAAAATCATCGGAGGCGCCGAGATGATCGAGGGCGATTTTTCCCATGCGCGTCATCATGCGCATGTTGAGCACCACGTAGACGCTGTCGGTGATTTGAATGCCGACTTTGCTGAACGGCGAACCCGCCGGCCCCATCAAAAACGGAATCACGTAGAGCGTGCGCTTCTGCATCGCGCCGGAAAAAATCTTCGCCAGCTTGTCGTAGGATTCCGCCGGCGCCATCCAGTTGTTGTTGGGCCCGGCTTCTTCTTTTTCGTTGGTGCAGACAAAGGTGAGGTTTTCCGTGCGCGCGACGTCGTTGAGCGCGCTGCGATGGAGATAGCAGCCCGGCAGCGCCTCCTGGTTGAGCGGCATCAGATCGCCGGTCTTGATCGCGATCTCGGTCAATTTTTGCTTTTCTTCCTCCGACCCGTCGCACCAGTAAATCTCGTCCGGCCGGCACATGGCCGCCATCTCGCTGACCCACTTTTGAATATGTTGATTCGCCGGAACCGTACCTGTCGAGGAACTCATGAGTGACCTGTCTTTCCTTCCCTGATTGTGGATTTTGAGCGGAGCGCCGCGCGCGGCGGCGTTGGTCCTGCGTTGTGAATCAAGCCTATCCGATGCGCCTCCGCCCTGTCAATATTCGCCGGCTACTCGTGAAATACGCGCGAGAGCCGCCAGCGCCCGCCGGGAATGTCTTCGTTCCATTTCGCCAGCGCCGCCAGCCCGCCGCGCGCATCGAGAATGCGCACGAATTCCTCGCCGTTCACGCGCTTGCCGATCTGGCCGAGCACGGCCTGCTGCCCCAAGCGCAGGCGCGCCACCAGCGGGCTTTGCCAGCTGACGGCGCGGAGCTGCGCCAGCGCGGCGCTGAGCGAAAGCAGCGGCGGGCGCCGGGCGGCGGCGCGCGCGCCCAGCGTTTCCAGGTCGATTGCCTGCTCCACGGCGAGATGATCGCACGCCGTGCGCCGCAGGGTTTTGAGATGCGCGCCGCAGCCGAGCTCCTTGCCCATGTCCGCGGCCAACGTGCGCACGTAGGTGCCGCGCGAACAGGTGACTTCGAACTCGATCTCGCGATCGCTCAATTTTTTCAGCGCCAGCGCGTCGATGCGGATCGTGCGCGGCTCGCGCGGCACTTCCTTTCCCTGGCGCGCCAGACGATACAGCCGCACGCCGTCTTTCTTGAGCGCCGAGAACATCGGCGGCACCTGCTGCTGGGTGCCGGTGAACTTTTTTTCCAGCGCGCGCAGCGCGCTTTTGCCGATCCGCGGCACCGGTTGTTCGCTCAGCACGGCGCCGGTGCAGTCCTGGGTGTCGGTCGCAACGCCGAGCGCTATCACGCCGCGGTAGCTCTTGATTCCGCCGAGAAAGATATCGGCGATCTTGGTGCCTTCGTTGACGCCGATCAGGAGCAGACCCGAGGCAAAGGGGTCGAGGGTGCCGAGGTGGCCGACTTTTTTTGCGCCGAGAATTTTTTTGACCTGGTACACGACCTGGGCCGAGGAGGGCCCCTCGGGCTTGTCGATCAGCAGGATGCCGCTCTCGGTGGTCATGGGATCTCGGACGGGGGATAAGACCGGGCCGGTTTTAGAATTTCAACAACGCGTCGATGCGCCGCGCGTTTTCTTCGAACTCGTCGTAGGCGAACTCGATGGCCGGCACAAACCGCAGCTTGGCCTGTTCGCCGACTTTGGCGCGGATGAAACCCGCGGCGCTTTTCAAGCCGGCCAGGGCCTCATCCTTGCTCACGCCGTCGCCCAGGAGATTGAAAAAAACTTTCGCCTGGCGCAGGTCCCGGCTCACCCTGACTTCGGTCAAATTGACCGAGCGCAGGCGCGGATCGCGCAGATCGCGGCGCAAAGTCTCCGCGATGATCTCGCGCAACAGATCGCCGACCCGGTCGGCACGTTGAAATTCCATGGCGGTCAAATGACAGGAGAGCGCGCGCTAACAGTGAAAACACTCCACCTCGGCGCCGTTCAACTGCGCCAGGCCGAGGCCATCGACGAAATCGACCACCTTGCTCAAGGTCGCCTCGACGATCGGCTGGCTCGTGCCGGCGGCGGCAAAACCCAAAACCGCGCTCTGCCAGAGATCCTGATCATCGCACTCGGTGACCGAGACGTTGAACTGATTGGCGACCCGCGCCTGAACGCTCTTCAAGACGCCGCGCTTGCCCTTGAGCGAGTGGTTTTCGGGAATGACGAGCTTGAGCTTGAGAACGCCCACCACCATGACGTCAAGGCCGGAGCGCAACTCAGACGCCGGCGCGCGGCGCTTCGCGGCCCGCCGGCGCGGGCGCGATCCGCCGCACCACCGGAATGCGCTCGAAAGCCTCAATCACGTCGCCCTGCTTGACGTCCTGGTAACCTTCGAGCGAGAGACCGCACTCGTAGCCCGCCGCGACTTCGCGCACATCGTCCTTGAAGCGCTTGAGGCTCGCCAGCTTGCCTTCGTGCACCACCACCTGATCGCGCAGCAGGCGCACGTTGTTGCCGCGCGCAATCTTGCCTTCGGCGACGTAGCAGCCGGCGATGGTGCCGACTCCGGCGATGTTGAAAATCTGGCGCACTTCGACCCGCGCCTGGGTTTGCTCGCGGTAAGTCGGCTCGAGCATGCCTTCCATGGCGGCGCGCACGTCGGCGACGGCCTCGTAGATGATCGTATACAGCCGCACGTCCACGCCTTCTTTCGCGGCGAGGGCCGCGCCCTTCGACTCGGGGCGGACGTTGAAACCGATGACGATGGCGTTCGACGCCGCGGCGAGCAGGATGTCGCTCTCGGTGATGCCGCCGACCGAGCCGTGGATCACGCGAAGCTTGACCTCGTCGGTGGACATCCGGGTGAGCGCGTCGGTCAGCGCTTCCACCGAGCCCTGCACGTCGCCCTTGAGCACGACGCGGAGCTCTTTCACGTCGCCAGTCTTGATCTGATCGTACAGCTCTTCCAGCGAGACTTTGCTGGATTTCACCAGCTCGGCTTCGCGCTGCTTGCTCTGGCGATATTCGGCCACCTGGCGCGCTTTCGCTTCGTCGGCCACCGCCACGAAGGAATCGCCCGCGAGCGGCACGCCCTGAAGACCGAGAATCTCCACCGGAAACGACGGCGGCGCCGCATCGACCTTGCGGCCGTGGTCGTCGATCATCGCCCGCACCTTGCCGTGGTACACGCCGCAGACGAAGGCATCGCCGCCGTGCAAGGTCCCTTCCTGGACCAGCACGGTCGCCACCGCGCCGCGGCCGCGATCGAGCTTGGCTTCGACGATGGTGCCGCGCGCGAGCTTGCTCGGGTTGGCCTTGAGCTCGAGGATGTCGGCCTGCAAAAGCAGCATTTCCAGAAGATGCGGAATGCCTTCGTGAGTCTTCGCCGAGACCGGCGCGAACACCGTGTCGCCGCCCCAGTCCTCCGCCGCAAGGCCGTATTCGGCGAGCCCGCGCTTGACCTTCTCGAGATTGGCGTCGGGCCGGTCCATCTTGTTGACCGCGACGATGATCGGCACTTCGGCCGCGCGCGCGTGATTGATCGCCTCGACGGTCTGCGGCATCACGCCGTCGTCCGCCGCCACCACCAGAACGACGATATCGGTCACCTTGGCGCCGCGCGCGCGCATGGCGGTGAAGGCCTCGTGGCCCGGCGTGTCGAGGAAAGTCACGCTGCGGCCGTCCACCTGCACGTGGTAGGCGCCGATGTGCTGGGTGATGCCGCCGTGCTCCTGCTCGGTCACGTGGGTGCTGCGAATGGCGTCGAGCAGCGAGGTCTTGCCGTGGTCGACGTGGCCCATGATCGTGACCACCGGCGGGCGCGGCACCAGCGCGGTTTCCTGCTCTTCGACCTGGTGCTCGAGCTCGAGCGCGCTCTCGGCATCGAAGGCGACGTTTTCCACCTGATGATCGAATTCCGAGGCGATCAAAGTCGCGGTGTCGGCGTCGAGCACCTGGTTGATGGTCGCCATCATGCCCATGCTCATGAGCTTCTTGATGACCTCGCCGGCCTTGATGCCCATCTCGCGCGAAAGATCGCCGACCGTGATCACTTCGGAAATCTTGATCACGCGCTTGCTCGCGCGCGGCACGGTGATCTCGGTCTTGCGCACCTCTTTGCCGGGGAGCACGCGCTTTTTCTTGGGGATGCGCCCGCCGCGCATGTCTTTCTCGCGCAGCTCGAGCACGTCCTGCTTTTTGACGACCCGGCGTTTATGCCGCCCGGCCTTCGGCTTGTCGTCGCCTTCGCCCTGGGGCTTTGCCCCTTCCACGGCGCCCGGCTGCGCCGGCGCTCCCGGCGGGCGGCGCACCGGCGTCGGCGCCGGCTCCACCCGCATGGTCTGCTTCAAATCGATGCGGCCGAGGATGCGCGCGCCGCCGCGCGGCGCCTCCGCCTGCGGCGCCGGCGCGGGGGCTGGAGCAGGGGTCTTCTGCTCCGGCTCCGCCGGCGCGGCGGCCTGAGCGGCTTCGCCCGGTTTCTCTTCGTGCGCCGGCTCAAGGGGCGCTTCCTCGAGCACGGGATATTCTTCCACCGACTCGAGCTCCGGCTCGGCGTAGGGAGGAAATTCTTCAACGGGCGGCGGCGCGATCGGCGGCTCGCTTGCGGGAGTCGGCTCGGCGGCGGGTGCCGCGGCCGCTTCGGCGGGAGCGGGTTCTGCCGGGGTGATTTCGGTGCGATTGACGCGGCGCCGAATGACGTTGGCTTTGACCCGCCGCTCGACCACCATCTCGCGCGCTTCGGTCACGGACGCGCCTTCTTCTTCGCTCCGCACCCTGCGATCGGCGACGATTTTCTCCTCGCCCACGTGGACCTGCGGTTTTTCCTGAGCCGCGAGCGCCGCCCGCACCCGCGCGACTTCATCGTCCTCGAGCGCGCTTTGCGCCTTGCGCCCGCGGATGCCCAACCGATCCAGTTGGGCGATGAGATCCTTGGTTTCGATTCCCAATTCTTTGGCTAATAAATGGACTCTCTTGCCCATCTGCTTGTTACTCCCGAATTGCTTTCAGCCGCTCGACCAGTCGAGCTTTCGCGGCGCGATCCACTTCCGCGTGAAATGCGCGGTAATGGCCTTTGCGCGTCAAAAATAATTGCCAGCAGTCCGCGCTTCGATGCAGGTAACCGCCGCGCCCCCGGCTCGCATCCGGCATCAGTTGCCCGTCCACCCAACTCAGCCGGATCAAATCCTTCTGCCTGCCGCGCTGGCCGCAGCCCAGGCAGGTTCGCTCGGGCTCGTGTCCTCTTTTCGGCACGCTACTCCGGCGACGACTCCTGCTCCGGCGCGGCCGCTGCCGCCGCTGCCGCCGCTTCCGCCGCCGCTGCTGCTGCCGCCGCCTCAGCCGCGCTCGCCGCCTCGGCTTCGCGCGCGCGCTTTTCCGCTACGAATTGCTTGGCCGAATTGTGCAAAGCCTCGGCCTTTTCCTTGCTGATGCCCTCGACGTCGAGAATCTCTTCGAGGGGGCTGTCGGCAACGTCCTCGGCCGACTTGAAGCCTTCCTGGTAGAGCAGCTCGGCGGCAAAATCGCCGATGCCCGGGATCGAGCCGATCGACTGGCGCGCGCGCCGGGTCTCCTCTTCGGCTTCAGCTTCGCTGCGCACGTCGATACGCCAGCCGGTCAGGCGCGACGCCAGCCGCACGTTCTGCCCCTTTTTACCGATCGCCAGCGAGAGCTGGTCGTCGGGCACGATCACTTCCATCGTGTGATCTTCGTCGTCGATGATGATCTTGGAAACCTTGGCCGGCGCCAGCGCGCGGCAGACAAACTCGGCCTGATCGGGAATCCAGTGCACGATGTCGATCTTCTCGCCGCGCAGCTCCTGCACCACCGCCTGCACGCGCGTGCCCTTCATGCCGACGCAAGCGCCCACCGGATCGACATCCGGGTCGTGCGAAACCACCGCGATCTTGGCGCGCCCGCCCGGCTCGCGCGCCGCGCCTTTCACCTCGACGATGCCTTCGTAAATCTCCGGCACCTCCTGGGCGAAGAGCTGGATCAGCATGCCCGGGTGCGTGCGCGAGAGCACGATCTGCGGCCCGCGGCTGGTAATCTCCACGCTGACGATGTAAGCGCGGATGCGGTCGCCCTGGCGGTAGCGCTCGCGCGGCACCTGTTCTTTTTCCGGCAGGATCGCGTCGGTGCGTCCCAGGTTGACGATGATGTTGCGCTTCTCGAAACGCTGCACGATGCCGTTGACGAGCTGGCCTTCGCGGCCTTTGAATTCGTTGTAGATGATCTCGCGCTCGGCGTCGCGCAGGCGCTGCACGATGTTCTGCTTGGCGGCCTGGGCGGCGATGCGGCCGAACAGGCTCGAGTCGAGCTTGCACAGCAGCTCGTCGCCGATCTCGGCGTCGGGATCGAGCGTATCGCGCGCTTCCTGCAGCGTGATCTCGGTGGCCTCGTCCTGAATGTCCTGCACCACGGTTTTGGCTTCGAACAGCTCGACCTCGCCGATCTCGGGGTTGAACTGCGCCTCGATCTTGCGCTGGTGGCCGAACTTCTTTTTCGCCGCCGACACCATGGCGTTTTCCAGGGCGCTTACGAGGATCGACTTGTCGATGCCCTTTTCTTTGCTGACCTGCTCGATGACTCTATTTAGATCCTGCTGCATATTCGGCACTCCAATCGTGCTCGTAATTCGCCTTTTCAATCGCCGCGAACGGTATCTCGCGGCGCGCGCCGTCCTGACTCAACGTAATCCCATCGCCGCCGACTTCCAAGAGCGGCCCGAGAAACGATCTCCGCCCCTCGATCGGCTCGCGGGTGCGCACGCGGATTTTCTTGCCGACGAACTGCGCGAAATGCGCCGGCCGCTTGAGCGGCCGGTTGATGCCCGGCGACGAAACCTCCAGCGTGTAAGCGCCCTCGACCAGGTCCTGCTCATCGAGAAGCGCGCTCAGTTCGCGGCTCACCCGGCTGAGATCGTCCATGTTGGGACCGCCCGGTTTATCGAGATACAGGCGCAGCACACGCCCGGCCCGCGAGCCTTCGCGCCGGAGCTCGATGTCAAGGACTTCCATGCCCTCGGTCTCGGCCAGCGGCGCCGCGATCTGCCAAATGCGCGCGACGGTCGCATCCATGCTGACAGCCCCAGAAATAAAAAAAGCGGGCAATGCCCACTTCGAGTGCTGACTCCTAAAGTGTAAGAAAATTAATAGCATGGGCCAGCTTGTCAATGCAAGGGCCGGATCTCGCCTGCGATTGCGTCGGCATCGCTATCTGCTATGATCGCAGGGTAAAAAAATCGCGCTTCGCAGCATGAAGGTCCTGGCCGCGCCCAAACGGCGCTCTTCGCGACAGATTTCCTGGGAGCAGATACTCGCCAACCTGGACGACGGAGTGATTGCCCTCGACGACGAGCAGAAGGTCATCTTTTTCAACGAAGCCTCGGAGGTGCTCACCGATATTTCGTCGGGCGCCGCGGTGGGACAGAGCCTGGAGCAGATTTTCAAGCGCGAGCCGTGGCTGGTCGAGCTGGTCCAGACGACCTACCCGCCGCGGCAAAAGCGCGCCCGCGGCGAGGGCGATTTCGTCAACCGCTGGGGCCGCAAGATTCCGGTCGGCGTCACGGTCTCGCCGCTCGAGGACCGCCACGGGCGCTTCGTCGGCACCGTCCTGCTGCTGCGCGACATCAAGCGGCGGCGCGAGCTCGAGGAAGACCTCAAGCGCGCCGATCGCCTCGCGCTGATGGGCACCCTGGCCGCCGGCCTGGCGCACGAGATTCGCAATCCCCTAGGCGGCATCAAAGGCGCGGCGCAATTCCTGCGGCGCTCCGCCGACGGCGATCCGTCGCTGCGCGATTTCACCGCGATCATGATTCGCGAGGTCGACCGGGTGAACCAACTGATCGAGCAACTGCTCGATCTCTCGCGCCCCGCCGAGCTGTCGCTCGGCGCCGTCAACATTCATGAGATTCTCGACGACGTTCTTCTCCTCGAAGCCCAGACCGGCGACGCCGGCGCGATTCAGATCCGCAAGCGCTTCGATCCGAGCCTGCCGCCGATCCGCGGCGACCGCGCCCAGCTCACCCAGGTGTTTCTGAACCTGGTGAAAAACGCGTTTCAGGCAATGCCCGGCGGCGGCGCGCTGACCGTGACGACACGGTTGGAAACCGACTATCACGTGCGCGAGCGCGGCACCGCGCCCAACCGCTTCATCTGGGTCGATCTGGCCGACGAGGGCTGCGGCATTCGCGAGGAGGATCTGGCGAACATTTTCTCGCCGTTTTTCACGACCAAGAACAACGGCACGGGGTTGGGCCTGGCCACCTGCTATCGCATCATCAAGGAGCACGGCGGCACGATCCGCGTGGAAAGCACCGAAGGAAAGGGCAGCGTCTTCAGGGTCTCGCTGGTGGTGGCCGATTAAAATGGAGCAGGGAAAAATTCTGATCACCGAGGATGAGGAGTCGCTTCGGTTCGTGCTGCAGAAAGCGCTCGAGACCGAAGGCTACTGGGTTCAGACCGCGGCCAACGGCGCCGCGGCGCGCCGGCTTTTGACCGACAGCCGCTTCGACATCTCGCTCATGGACATCAAGCTGCCCGACTGCGACGGGCTCGATCTGCTCAAAGAGTTCAAAGAAAGCGGCATCGATACGGCGATGATTTTGATGACCGCGCAAAACACCATGCGCAACGCCATCGGCGCGATGAAAAACGGCGCCTTCGACTACATCACCAAGCCCTTCGATCTCGACGAGGTGCTGGTGCTGGTCAAGCGCGCCATGGACAGCCGCAAGCTCAGCCGCGACTTCCGCGAGCTGAAAGAAGAAGTGAAAAAGCGCTTCGAGCCCGGGGTCAACATCATCGGCACCAGCCCGAGCATGCAGACCGTCTACAAAACCATCGGCCAGGTGGTCGACACCCAGGCGACGATCCTGATCCTGGGCGAAAGCGGCACGGGCAAGGAGCTGGTCGCCAAAACCATCCACTACAACTCGCCGCGCTGGAACCAGCCCTTCGTGGCGATCAACTGCGCGGCGATTCCGCGCGATCTGCTCGAAAGCGAGCTCTTCGGCCACGAGAAAGGCGCGTTCACCGGCGCCCTTGACCGGCGCCTGGGCAAATTCGAGCTGGCCGAAGGCGGCACGCTCTTTCTCGACGAGGTCGGCGACATCCCGCTCGATCTTCAGACCAAATTATTGCGCGTGCTGCAGGACCACGAATACAGCCGGGTCGGCGGGCGCGAGGTGCTCAAAGCCGACGTGCGGATTCTGGCCGCGACCAATCAGGACCTGGACAAAGCGGTGCGCGAAAAACGCTTTCGCGAGGATCTGTTTTTCCGCCTGAAAGTCATCCCGATCTATCTGCCGCCGCTGCGCGAGCGGCGCGGCGATATCCCGCTTTTGATCGGCTACTTCATCGACAAGATCAGCCGCGAGATGGGCATCCAGATCTCCGGAGTTTCACCCGACGCGCAAAAGCTCCTGGAAAATCACACCTGGCCCGGCAACGTGCGCGAGCTGGAAAACACCCTGATCCGCGCCGCGGTGCTGTCTTCGGGGCCGATTCTCTTCCCCAAGGACTTCACGCTGCAAAACAAACCCGCGGCGCCGACCCTGGAAGTGGACCAGCTCTCGCTCGAGGAAATCATCCGGCACAAGCTGGAAGATTATTTTCGCCGCACCGAAGGCGTGGACGTGGACAATCTCTACGCCCTGGTGATCGAGCGGGTCGAGCGGCCGCTGATCGATTTGACCCTCAAAAAAACCAACGGCAATCAGATCCGCGCCGCGCAGATTCTGGGCATCAACCGCAACACGCTCCGGAAGAAAATTACCGATCTGCGCATCGAGCTTAAAAAAGAGCCCGGTTGAAATCCATGGCCGCTCTCGCGCTGCCGCGCCTCTACGCGATTCTCGATCCCGAGGTCGCCGCCGGCCGCGCGCCGGAAGAAGCGCTGCGCGCGCTTTTGGACGGCGGCGCGGCGATGATTCAGCTGCGCGCGAAATCGCTCGCGCCCAGGGATTTCCTCGAGCTGGCGCGTCTGGCCCGCGCCGAAACGCGCGCGCGCGGCTGCCGGCTGATCGTGAATGACCGCGCCGACGTCGCGCTCGCCTGCGACGCCGACGGCGTGCATCTCGGCCAGGACGATTTGCCGCTCGCCGCCGCCAGAAAAATCATGGGAGCAAAGATCGTCGGCGTCTCGACTCACGACGTCGCGCAGGCGCGCGAGGCCGAGGGCGGCGGCGCCGATTACATCGGCTTCGGGCCGATGTTCGGCACGAGAACCAAAGACACCGGCTACGCGGCGCGCGGTATCGAAATGCTCGGCGAAATCCGCGCCGCGGTCAGCCTGCCGATCGTCGCCATCGGCGGCATCACCGAGGAAAACGCCCCCCGGGTCTGGCGCGCCGGCGCGGACTCCGTCGCGATCATCAGCGATATTCTGCAGGCGGCGGATATCGCTGCCAAGACACGGCGCCTTGTTGCCAACGGCTAGCCGGCGGCCATTGTCTTCCATGTCCAGCAAATTCACTACGCCGCCCGACGATCGCTACTTCGAAGATTACGTGCCCGGCGCGGTGCACGAGTTCGGCGCGATCCCGGTCGACGAGCAGGAAGTGATCGAATTCGGCCAGCGCTACGTGCCGCTGTCCTACCACGTCGACAAAGAAGCGGCGAAAAAAAGCATCTACGGCGGCGTCATCGCCAGCGGCTGGCACACCGCGGCAATGATGATGCGCGTCTACAGCGAAAACTATCTTTCCCGGGTCGCCAACCTGGGCTCGCCCGGCGGCGACGAATTGCGCTGGGACAGGCCGGTCTATCCCGGCGACGTGCTCTCGGTGCGCGCCACGGTTTTAGAAACGCGCCGCTCCGAATCCCGCCCCGACCGCGGCATCGTGCGCACTTTCATCGAAGTGCTGAACCAGAAGCGCGCAGTGGTGATGAGCATGAAGATGGTGAATTTCGTGCGCGCGCGTTCCCCTCGGGCGGAGAAATAAAACTACCCCTTCGCCGGTGATTTCCGCTATCATCGACGCCCATCCCGGGCGGCCGGCGCAGCCGGTCGCGCCCAAGAAGGAGGTCGCCGTGGAAACCAAAATAATCTTCAACGGCAAGACCTACGCCAAGGCGGAGGAGATGCCCGATGACATCCGCCAGGCGTATCGCGAAGCGCTCGCGCAATTCGCCGACGCCGACAACAACGGGATTCCCGATATCCTGGAAGGCCGGGGGCCGGCAAACGTGATCGCAATCCAGCAAACTTCGCTCAGCGTCAACGGCCGGGAGTACAAGAGCGTGAGCGAAATGCCGCCGCTCCTGCGCGGGGTGGTGAATTTCGCGCTCCGGCAACTGGATGCCGATCGAAACGCCATTCCTGACTCCCTCGAAAGCGCGGCGTCCACGGCTTCTTCCCCGTCGCCTGACGCAAATGCGCCGGCGCGCGGGGCCGCGGCGGTCGCGCCGGCCGGTCCCGGAGCGGCGGCCGCCGGCGCGCTGGAAAGTTTTCTTCGAGTCCTTCTGAGCATCGTCGCGCTGGCAACCCTCGGCGGCGCGCTCTTCCTGATGGTGAAACTGGACCCGGCCTCCCGCAGCCAGGGCGGACGGTTTTACGTGGCCATCGGCGCGCTGGTGATTCTGGCGGGAATCGATTCCCAGTTTCGCCGGCTTCTGGAACGGCGCCGCCAAAGTCTGTTCAGCACCGCCGCAGAAAGCCGTTACGCATTACTGAGCCTCAGTTTGTTGGTTTTTATCGCCGTATTGCTGTTCGGACTGGCCTGGCTGTTGCCGTAACCGCGCTCGTCAAAAGCCGCGCCCCACTGCGACTGAGCTGCACGCGGCCGCGCCTGCGCCTGCCCAGGCTGCGGCCATCAGTGGCGCCGGACTGCGTGTTTGAATTGCGCAGAAAGAAATTTTCCCGCTACGGCGCAAAGACGCCAGGGTCTAAGCACGAGAAATCCTCCTAGTTTGGCGCCTTGGCGGGAGAAAGTGTTTTTAAATCGATGCCCGCCAGCAGTCCAGCCGCGTTCAGAATTCCTCGCGCACGCGCAGATAACTGGCGAAGCGCGGCAGGCCGGTTTTGCTGAGGCCGCGGTAGGTGTAGGTGATCGTTGCGCCGACCGGCGGCGGATGCCGGCGAACTGCGTCGGTGAATCCGGTGCCGATCAAAAATTGCTTCCCGTCGGGCATCGCGACGCGGAGCGCGCCGAGCATGCCCTGATATTTGCCTTTGCCCGGCACGTGCTCGACCACCACCGCCTCGGTGTCCTGCAGCGGCTTGAGCTTGAGCAGCACGTCGCTCCGCCCGGTCACGTAAGGCGCGTCGGCCAGATGCAGCATCAATCCTTCGCCGCCGGCGCGCACGATTTGATCGAGCTTGCGTTTCAGCGCCGCGCGGTCGGGTACGCGAAACTGCTCCACGGCGATGAGCTGCGGCCATCGGGTTTGCGCGACGATCTCGCGGATTTTCTGCGCGCGCTCGGCAAAGGTGCCGGGCGCGTCGGGCAGCTCGAAGATCATGTACTTGATCCGGCGCCATTCGCCGTCCTGGGGCTCGGTCTTGCGCACGATGCCCGAGAGCGCATCGAATTGTCCGCGGCCGAGCCAGAGCTCGCCGTCCAGCGGCTGACCGGCCGGCAGCTTGGCAATAAACCACGCCGGCGCATGAACCGGCCGGCCGCTGCGAAAATGCAAAGCCGCGCCGTCCCAGAACGCGCGCACGCCGTCGAACTTTTCGCTGACCAGATATTTGGCCGGATCGCCGTCCGGACCGAGCTCGTTGGCGAGGAGCAGCGCCGGCGCCGAGGCCGCCCGGGCAAAGCCAGCATTGACAAGAAGCGAAACGAGAATCGCGGCGATCGCGGTGCGCGCCGCCTGAAGAACCCTGGCTGATTTATCCGGTCCCATCGCGCTTATAGCCGTGATGCAGGTTCTTTCAAGCGTTCGCCGCGGCCGGCGGCTGCTACGCCTCGTCGATGTCGTCCAAGCCGTATTCATCCCGTTCGGTGTAGTTCTCGAAGCGCGTGAATTCGCCGAGAAAGGCGAGGGTCACGCTGCCGGTGGGGCCGTTGCGCTGCTTTTCGATGATGACCTCGGCCTTGCCCTTCACTTCCTCGTTGTTCTTGTCGTAAAGCTCCTCGCGGTAGATGAACATGATCACGTCGGCGTCCTGCTCGATGGCGCCCGATTCGCGGAGATCGGACATCTGCGGCCTGCGGCCGGTGCGGTCCTCGACTTTGCGGTTGAGCTGCGAGAGCGCGATCACGGGAACGTTCAATTCCTTGGCCAGCGCTTTGAGCGAGCGCGAGATTTCCGAGATTTCCTGCTCGCGATTGTTGGCCGGACCCATGCCGCGCATGAGCTGGAGGTAATCGACGACGATCAGGCCGACTTTCTTGGAGCGGTCGCGCAGCAGGCGGCGCGCCTTGGCGCGCAGCTCGAGCACGGAAATCGCCGGCGTGTCGTCGATGTAGATCGGCGCCTCGTGCAGCCGGCCCGCCGCTTTGGCGAGCTGCGGGAAGTCGCGCTCGCCGAGATAGCCCGAGCGCACTTTCGAGCTGTTCACCCGCGCCTCCGAGCAGAGCATGCGCAGCACCAGCTGCTCCTTGGCCATTTCCAGCGAAAACACCGCCGCGCCCACACCGCTATAAGCCGCGTTGGTAGCGATGTTGAGCGCGAACGCGGTCTTGCCCATGCCCGGCCGGCCGGCGACGATGATAAGATCCGAGGGCTGCAAACCGGCGGTGATCTTGTCCAGGTCCTCGTAACCGGTCGGCACGCCGGTGACCATTTCCTTGCGCTGGTAGAGCTTGTCGATGGTTTTGAGCGTGTCGGTGATCATGTCGCCGACGGCGACGAAGGACGCTTTGATTTTCTTCTCGGAGATGTCAAAGATTATTTTTTCGGCGCTGTCGAGGAATTCTTCGACGTTGCCCTGCTCTTCGTAACCGCGCGTCGCAATCTCCGTGGCGGTGGAGATCAAGCTGCGCAGAATGGCCTTCTCGCGCACGATGCGCGCGTAGTGCGCGATGTTCGCGGCGGTGGGCACGAAGTCGTTCAGCGAAGTCAGATAGGCGGCGCCCCCGACGGCTTCCAGCTCGCCGTTGTTCTTCAGGATATCCGCCAGCGTGATAATATCCACCGGCTCGTTGCGGTCGCTGAGCTGGATCATGGCGCGAAAAATCTTGCGGTGGCTCTCGCGGTAAAAATCCTCGGGCCGGAGCACCTCGAGCACGTGGTTGATCGCTTCGTTGTCGAGCAGAATGCCGCCCAGCACCGACGACTCGGCTTCGAGATTCTGCGGCGGAATTTTGCGGAGGTTGTCTTCCAGGGCGGCCATCGGCGCAGCAAGCGCGGCGGCGGAAAACGCTCGCGCCGCGCGCAAATTTTTTGTTATGCGAGAGTGAAAGAATCTCGCTCAAAAAGCAAGAAAAATATTCGCGCCCGGAAAAGTTTTTTTGCCGGCGCGGCCAGGAAAATTCTGCCGGGAAAAAGGGCGGGAGAACAAACCTCCAATCAAGCCGCTCCCTTCGCGCCGTCTGCGCACAGCTTGCGCACACTTTATACACAGCGCGCGGCGCGCCATGAAAAAATTCCGGGCCGAGTTCAGGCGCCGCCGTGGCTCGCCGTAACCGTGGTGTGGATGCCGCCGCGCACGTTGAAGTCGCCGATCACGGTCATCCTGCGCGGCCGGCAGGCCTGCACCAGGTCGTCGAGAATTTTGTTGATCACCGCTTCGTGAAAGGCGCCCTCGTTGCGGTAGGACCAGAGATAAAGCTTGAGTGATTTGAGCTCGACGCAAAGCCGATCGGGCACGTAGACGATGCGGATGGTGGCGAAATCCGGCTGCCCCGTGCGCGGGCAGATGCAGGTGAACTCGGGGCATTCCATGCGGATCTCGTAATCGCGCTCGGGGCGCGGGTTCGGAAAGGTCTCCAGCTCTTTGCTCGGTTGCGTCGCCATGACCGGAGTGTAGCGCGAGACAAAAGCATTTCCAAATCGCCCACTTAACTTGACTTGGCCCAGGGGCGATGATAACCGCTAATTAAAAGCCGTGGAGGAAAAAATCCCTTGAGCAAACCCAAGGAACCCAAGGCCGGAGAAAAGCTCAGCGAGGCGGAAGCCAAAGCCTACGTCGACTATCTTTATTCCACGCTCTACAAATACGCCCACGAGAAAATCTACAAGGGCGCGTTCATGTCCCAACTGCGCGAAGGCAAGCTGCCCCTGCCGGTGATGCGCCAGTTTTTCAAGAACTGGGGGCATTTTTCTCTGGAGGTGAACGCGCTCAACGCGGTTTCGTATTATACCCACCTGCCGTTTTTCGTCCGCAACTTCGATCTGCTCGGCCCCTTCTGCGCCAAAATCGCCGATGAATTGATTTCGCCGCGCGCGCCGGGCCACGTTCTGGTGCTGCTGCAAACGGCGGAAAAGATGGGGCTCAACAAAAAAGAGATGCTGGAAGATCCGTATCTGCCGGCGGCCCGCGCGATCAACGATTTCTGCCACAAGATTTTCATCGACGGATCGATCGTCGAGCTCTGGGGGCTGCACGTGTTCGAAGAATCGCTTTCCATGTGGTCGGGGCAATGGTTTACCGCGCTGACGACCCATTACGGCTTCAGCAAGGACGACGCGGTTTACTTTTCCACCCACGAAGAAGCCGACATGGACACCCACAAGCTCGGCGAAGGCGGCGAAGAAGCCATGGGGCACGGCGCGTTCAATCGCACGGTGCTGACCCGGGCGCTGCAGGAAAGCGTGGAGTTTCGCGCCGGCTACTCGATGGAATATTGCGCGCTCACGATGGTCGATCTGCACGCGCAGATGAAGCAGGCTGCGCTCGATAACCCGTACCATCCGTAATCTGGGCGCGACGGGGCGATTCATGAATCGCCGCGACCCTGTCGGAATCTCGTCATGGCTGGCGATCTCGATTCTTTTCCCACGCTGCTCGACGCACTGGCGCCCCAGGGCCGCAGCGCGCTCCTCCCCGCCCTGCACGCAGCCCAGAGCGCCTACGGCTGGATCTCCGAGACCACCGCCGGCGCCATCGCGCGCGCCCTGCGCGTGCCGCTGGCCGACGTGTTCGGCGTGATCGAATTCTACTCCCTGTTCAATCGCCGGCCGGCGGCGCGCACCATCCTGCGCGTCTGCGCTGCGCCGGTGTGCGCCGTTGCCGGAGCGGACTCCGTGATCGCATCGTTGTGCCGTCATTTGAAAATCGAGCCCGAGGAAATCAGCGCCGACGGTGAATTCACCGTCGAGCATGCGCCGTGCCTGGGTTTGTGCGACCGCGCGCCGGCGCTGCTCGCCGGCGCAGCGGCGCTGGGACCTGCCGATCCCGCGCAACCCGGCCAGATCTGCGCGCCGAACGGGCGGAAAGCCCCAGCCAATTTCGTCGGCGGCGACATTCGCATTCTTACCGGCAATTGCGGCCAAGGCCGCCCCACGGCGCTCGCCGACTATCAGGCGCGCGGCGGTTATGCCGGCTTGAAGAAGGCACTATCGCTGGCGCCGCAGGCGGTGCTCGCCGAAGTGAAGACAGCGGGCCTGGTCGGCCGCGGCGGCGCGGCCTTTCCCACCGGGATTAAATGGGAAGGCGCGGCCACCGCATCGGGCGAGCCCAAATACATCGTCTGCAACGCCGACGAATCCGAGCCCGGGACGTTCAAAGACCGCATCTTGATGGAAGACGATCCGCACCGGGTAATCGAAGGCATGATCATCGCCGCCCATGCGGTCGGCGCGAGCCGCGGCTATATCTACATTCGCGGCGAATATCCGGCCGCGTTCGAGATCATGAGCGCGGCCGTTGGCGCAGCGCGCTCGGCAGGCGTCCTCGGCAAAAATATTTTCGCTTCCGATTTTAGCTTTGATATCGAGATGCGGCGCGGCGCCGGCGCCTACATTTGCGGCGAGGAAACCGCGCTGCTCGAATCCATCGAAGGCAAGCGCGGTTTCCCGCGCATCAAGCCGCCCTTTCCCACAACCCACGGCCTTTTCGGCAAGCCGACCGTGATCAACAACGTGGAAACTTTCTGCAACGTGCCGCTGATCGTCGAGCGCGGCGCCGCGGCATATCGGCAAATCGGCACGGCGCGCTCGCCGGGGCCGAAGCTTTTCTGCGTCTCGGGGCAGGTTCGGCGGCCGGGGCTCTACGAAGTGCCCTTCGGCGTGACCTTGCGCCATCTGCTTTTCGATCTCGCCGGCGGTCTGAATCCAGGCCGCAGGCTTCAGGCAATTCTCATGGGCGGCGCCGCCGGCGCCTTTGCCGTGGAAAAAGATCTGGACGTCAAATTGACCTTCGAGGATTTAAGCGCGGCGGGCCTGCCGCTCGGCTCCGGCGCGGTGATAGTTTTCGACGATCGCGCCGACATGCGCGACGTGCTGAAGCGGCTCGGGCACTTTTTTGCCGACGAAAGCTGCGGCAAGTGCTATCCCTGTCAACTCGGCGCCCGCCGGCAATACGAAATCCTCGACCGCGGCGCAGCCGCCCATGCGCTCGCCGGCGACCGCGAGCGTCTCTCGGATGTCGGCGCGACGATGATCGATGCGTCGCTCTGCGGCCTGGGACAGACGGCGCCGACTGCGGTGTTGAGCGCGATGAAATTATGGCCGGAGATGTTCAAATAAATTGGAGTGCTGGAATGATGGCGTGATGCTTTCCGCACCGGTATTCTATAACTCCAGTACTCCAAAGATGCTTTATGTCTGACATCACCCTATCCATCGACGGCACATCGGTCAGCGTGCCCGCCGGCACGACGATTCTCAAAGCCGCGGCACAACTCGGCCGCCAGGTGCCGACGATCTGCTACCACGATCACTGCACGGCCAACGGCCTCTGCCGCATCTGCGTGGTCGAAGTCGACGGTGTGAAGCCGCTCTTGCCGGCGTGCTTGAGCCGGGTGAGCGAAGGCATGAAGGTGACGACGGCAAGCGCGCGCGCGGAGCGCAGCCGGCGGACGATTCTGGAAATGCTCGCCTCCGCCGTGGATCTTTCCGAAGCGCCGGAGATTCAAAAGTTCATCGCCGATTATGGCGCCGACCGCGCGCGTTTTCCCGGCGCCGCGCGGCGCGCGCGCGCGGTGCTCGACGACAACCCGATGTACCTGCGCGACTACGACAAGTGCATTCTCTGCTGGCGCTGCGTGCAGGTCTGCGCCGATGATGCGCAATTCACGTTCGCGATCAATTTCAAAGGCCGCGGCTTCGACACCGGCATCGGCACGTTTTTCGACAAACCGATGCCGGAAACCACCTGCGTTTTCTGCGGCCAGTGCGTCGGCGTCTGCCCCACGGGCGCGCTCAAGCCCAAGCGCGAGGCGCTGCTCGAGCAGGGAGTTTCATTGAATGAGATCATGCAGGCAACCAGAGGCGGGAAAAAGCGCCGGAGGAAGTCGCCGTGATTACCGCGGATCGCATCGTGCCGACCACCTGCCCGTACTGCGGCGTGGGATGTAATCTCGAGCTGCACATCAAGGACGACTACATCTACAAAGTCACCTCGCCGTTTGAAGCCGTGGTCAACCGCGGCAACCTCTGCGTCAAGGGCCGCTTCGGCTATGACTTCATCTACAATCAAGACCGGATCACCACGCCGCTGATCCGCAAAACCCGCCAGCAGCCCGGCGCGCGCACCCAGGCCTTCGATCGCGCTCAATGGCGCGAAGTTTCGTGGGACGAAGCCCTCGATTACACCGCCGTTCGAATGGTGGAAATTTATAAGCGCGACGGCGCCGATGCCATGGCGGTTTACTGCTGCGCCAAGGCGACCAACGAAGACAACTATCTGCTGCAAAAGCTCTTCCGCGCGCTGTTTCGCTCGAACAATATCGATCATTGCACGCGCTTGTGCCACGCCGGCTCGGTGGTAGCGCTGCAGATGGCGATCGGCTCCTCGGCCATGAGCAACACCGCCGCCGAAGTGATCCACAACGACGTATTCATCGTCACCGGCTCCAACACCGCCGAAACCCATCCGATCATCGCGCTGCAAATGAAAGCGGCGGTGGAAAAACATGGCGCCAAGCTGATCGTCGTCGATCCGCGCCGCGTGGAGATGGTGAATTGGGCAACGCTCTGGCTGCCCGAGAAGCCCGGCACCGACGTGCCGGTCTTTTCCGCCATGGCGCACGTGATCCTCAAGGAAAAACTTTACAATCGCGATTTCATCGACCGGCGCACCGAGGGTTTCGATGAGTTTGCCAGATCGATGGAGAAATTCACGCCCGAATACGCCGAGGCGATCTCCGGCGTGGACCGCAACTTGATCGCGCAGGCGGCGCGCATGTACGCGACGGCGAGCAATGCGGCGATCTACTGGGCGCTGGGCATTCCCGAGCATTCCCACGGCACCGACAACGCCATGGCGCTCATTCATCTCGCGCTCCTCACCGGCCACATCGGCCGCCAGGGCACGGGCCTCAATCCCCTGCGCGGGCAGAACAACGTGCAGGGCGCGTCGGACTGCGGCGCCATGCCGTGGCATTATCCCGGCTATCAGCGCGTCGACGACGAAGCCGCGGCCAAAAAATTCGAGCAGGCCTGGAACATCGAGGCCGGCGGGCTCAACCGCCGATTGGGTCTGACGACGACGGAAATAATGAGCGAGGTGCGGCCGGGAGGCGTGCGCGCGCTGCACATCATGGGCGAAAATCCGATGATGTCCGAGCCCAACCTGAACCACACGCGCCAGATGATCGAGCAGCTGGAGTTTCTTTCCGCGCAGGATCTGTTCATCAACGAATCCGGCGCCTACGCCGATGTTTTTCTACCCGCGGCGTCCTGGGCGGAAAAAGACGGCACGTTCACCAACACCGACCGCCGCGTGCAGCGCGTGCGCAAGGCGCTCGAGCCGCGCGGCCAGGCGCGCGCCGATTGGGAAATCGTCTGCGACCTCGCCCGGCGCATCGAAAAAAAGCTCGACCGCGCGCAGTCGGCATTCTGGGCGTATCGGACGCCCGCGGAAGTTCTGGAAGAGATGGGCCGCGTGGTGCCCGAGTATGCCGGCGTAAAATACCACCGCATCGAAAAGGAAGGTCTCCAGACGCCGGTGTGGGACGACGGGCATCCCGGGACGCCGTACCTCTTTGCGGAATCGTTCCCCAGGGGCAAAGGCAAATTTCATCCGCTCGCGTACGTCCCGGCGGTGGAAATGCCCGACGACGAGTATCCGTTCATCCTCACCACCGGCCGGCTGCTCGAGCACTGGCACGGCGGCACCCTCACGCGCCATTCCAAGCTCGACGAGCTCTACCCGCAGGCGCGCATCGAAATCCATCCCGGCGATGCCGCCCGTCTCAAGATCGAGGACGGAGACATTGTGCGCGTCTCGTCGCGCCGCGGCACCGTCATCCTGCGCGCCTGGGTAACCCAGCGCACCACGGTGGGCGTGGTTTTCATTCCGATGCATTTCCACGAAGCCGCCGCCAATCTGCTCACCATCGACGCGCTCGATCCGCTGGCGAAAATCCCCGAGTACAAAGCCTGCGCCGTGCGCATCGATCCCGCCGAAAAGGCCGAGCTCGCGCCGATGGCGGCGCGCGGACGCTATTGATTGCCGCAACCTCCTCGGCGCCCGATCCCGCAGGGTGCGCCGGGTTCAATTGAGCCGAGGGGCGATTCATGAATCGCCCGTGCTGGTTCGGCGCCTGTCTTGACTCACCGCTTGCGCCGACCCTACGATGAGTCATGCAGCTCGATCCGCCACCCGCCGATGCCGCCGCGATTATTCTCGCCGGCGGCAAAAGCTCGCGCATGGGGCGGCCCAAGGCGCTGCTCTCCTTCGACGGCGAGCCGCTGATCGCGCACGTGGTGCGCAAGCTCGCGCAGATTTTTCCCGAAATCGTCGTGGTGGCCGCGCCCGATCAGGAGCTGCCGCCGCTGCCGGCAACCGTCGCGCGCGACGAGGTCGCCTACCGCGGCCCGGTGAGCGGCATCTACCACGGCCTCGCCGCCGCGGCCCGGGAGATCTGCTTCGTCACTTCCTGCGACGCGCCCTTTCTCAATCCCGCGCTGATCGCGCATCTGCTCGCGCAAATTGCCGACTCCGATGTCGTCGTGCCCTTCTGGGAGGAACGCTTTCAGCCGCTGCACGCGGTTTATCGCGCCGGCGTGGCGCCGTTGCTCAGAGCGCAGCTCGAGCGCGGCGAGCTCCGGCCGATTTTTCTTTTCGACAAAGTGCGCACGCGCAAAATTCTCGAAGATGAAATCCGCCGCTTCGATCCCGACGGCTTGAGCTTGCTGAATATGAATGCGCCCGCGGACTACGAAACCGCGCTGAGGCTCTGGAGCGAGAAGCGCCCGGTGTCGATTTCCGTCGAGCTTTTCGGCGTCGCCCGCATGCTGGCCAAGACCCGATCCGTCTCTCTCGAGCTCAGCCCGGGCGCGACGCTCGGGCACGCGCTCGCGGCGCTGGCGCAAAAACTGCCGATGCTCGCCGGCCGCGTGATCGACGGCAGCGGCCTCGGCGCCGGCTACACCTGCAACATCAACGGCCGCGACTTTGTGCGCGCGCCGGGCGCGAAGGTGCAATCCGGCGACAAACTTTTCATTCTCTCCGCGGACGCCGGAGGCTGAGGCGATGCACGGTTTTCACGGTCGCTTGCTCCACATCGATTTGAGCTCCGGGCGGAGTCACTGGCGTGATCTCGAGGAAGCGCGCCTGCGCAAATTTCTCGGCGGCGTGGGACTCGGCGCGAGCCTTCTCTACGACTACGCGCCCGCCGGGGCGGATCCGTTTGCTCCCGACAACCCGTTGATTTTCGCCAGCGCGCCGCTGGTCGGCACCGGCCTCACCACCACCGCCAAGTTTGCCGTCGTCACCAAGTCGCCTCTCACCGGCTTTATCGCCGACTCGCTTTCTTCCAGCTATTTCGCCCTCGAGCTGAAGCGCCTCGGCATCGACGCGCTCATCGTCAGCGGGCGGGCCGCCGCCTGGACGCACCTGTTCATTCACGACGGAAAAGTGGAGTTCCGGGGCGCCGAGCAACTGCGCGGCAAAAGCCCCCTCGAGTGCGAATCCCTGATTCGCGCCGAGCTCGCCAGTCCGGGCGCGCGCATCGCCGCCATCGGCAAAGCCGGCGAGAACAGAGTCCGCTTCGCCACAATCAGCAACGAAGGCCGCCACGCCGGCCGCGGCGGCGTCGGCGCCGTGATGGGCGCGAAAAATCTCAAAGCCATCGCGCTATGCGGCGATCGCGCCGCCGAGGTCGCCGATCCGGCCGCCGTCGCGAGCATCGCGGCCGCCCTGCGGGCGCGCAGCTTGAGCTCGGTCACCGACAAATATCGAAATATCGGCACCGTCGCCAATTTATCGGTTTTCAACGGCCTCGGCGTTTTGCCGACGCGCAATTTCCAGCAATCGACTTTCGACGACGCCGACGAATTGAGCGGCGAAACGCTGACGGAAAACAATTTCAGCCGCAGGCACGGCTGCGCCGCCTGCACGATCCAATGCGAGCGCCTGTTCAAGGCCTCGAACGGCGAAGAACAGCGCCTCGAGTACGAGACGCTCTTCGCCCTCGGTCCGCTGTGCGGCATCAAGGATCCTCAAGCCGTGCTCCGCGCCGCGCAGCTCTGCGACCATTACGGCCTCGACACCATCAGCGCCGGCAGCACGTTGGCGTGGGCGATGGAGTGCGGCGAAAAGGGATTGCTGCCGGAGGCGCAAATGCTCGGCTTGCGCTTCGGCAACGCGCAAGGAGTTTTGACGGCGATCGAAGCCATCGCCGAGCGCCGGGATTTCGGCGCGCTTCTGGCCGAAGGCTCGCGCCGCGCCGCGCTGGAGCTCGGCGGCGACAGCGAATATTGGGCAATGCACGTCAAAGGCCTGGAGCTGCCCGGCTACGAGCCGCGCAGCCTGAAGACCATGGCGCTCGGCCTGGCCGTGAGCCCGCGCGGCGCCTGCCACAATCGCTCCGGCGCCTACGAAGCGGACTTCTCCGGAGAGGTCGATCGCTTCACGGCGGACGGTAATCGCGGCGCGCTGGTGCGCGACGCAGAAGATTTCGCCGCTGTGCTCGACTCGCTCATCGTGTGCAAGTTCCTGCGCAAATGTTTCAACGACTTTTACGGCGAAGCCGCCGAGCTTTTGAGCAAAGTCACCGGCTGGGATTATTCGCGCGCGGAGCTGAAGCGCGCCGGCGAGCGCATCCACAACCTGAAGAAGCTTTTCAATCAGCGCGAGGGCTGGCGCACCGAGGATGACTGGCTGCCCGCGCGCCTGCTCCGCGAGACCTTGCCCACCGGCGTGGCTCAAGGCACCGGCTTAAGCGCGCAGGAGCTGCGTGAGATGATTCAGAGCTACTACCGGGCGCGCGGATGGCACAATGGAGGAAATATCACCGCCGAAAAATTGCGCGAGCTGGGGCTGCCGGGCGAGGCAAGCGCGTCCATCCAAGCCTGAGGGCCGCGGCTCGGCCGCCGCGCCCCGCATCTCCAGACGGTTTTTTCCTTGACATGCGCTTGCTTCGCGATAATATCCCGCCCTGAACCACCCTGGGATCAATGGCTCGGTCGAAAACTTAAACGGCGATCGGTGGGTGGAATCACAATCCTGCCGGTGTCTGCTTTTCAGGCGAGACTGCGCCCCTAAAAAGGAGTCGAACCATGGAAGTTTCGCGGCGAGACTTTCTGCGGCTCTCAGTGGCAGCGGGCACGGGCACGGCGCTCAGCGGCCTGATCGGTTCGGGCGTTAACTTGGGACCGGCGGTTGCCCGCGCCCAAGAGCTCCGCATCAAGGGAGCCAAGACCACTCCCAGCGTCTGTCCCTACTGCTCGGTCGGCTGCGGCACGCTCATTCACACGGTGAATGGGCAGATCGTCAACATCGAAGGTGATCCGCGCAGCCCCCACAACGAGGGCACGCTCTGCCCCAAGGGAGCGGCGATCTTCCAGCTCCACGTCAATCCCAACCGCCCGACCCAGGTTCTGCACCGCGGCCCGGGGGCGGCCGATTGGGAGGTGTGGGACCTTGAACGCGCGATGAATCGGATCGCCGAGCTGGTGAAAAAAACCCGCGATGAAACTTTCATCGAGAAGCTTCCCGACGGCAAGATCGTCAACGTAACGCCCGCCATCTTCGCCCTCGGCGGCGCCACCCTCGAGATCGAGTTCAACCACGTGCACCAAAAGCTCATGCGCGGCCTCGGCATCGTCGCCATCGAGAACCAGGCGCGGATATGACACAGCTCTAGCGTCCCCGGTCTGGGGACACGCTTCGGCCGCGGCGCGGCCACTCTCTACCCTCGGAGCCTGTACGATTCCGACTGCGTCGTCGTCATGGGCTCCAATATGGCGGAGAACCATCCCGTGGCTTTCCGCTGGCCGATGAAAGCCAAGGTCGAGCACGGCGCCAAGATCATCCACGTCGATCCGCGCTTCACCCGCACCAGCGCCGTCGCCGATATCTACGCGCCGGTGCGCGCGGGATCGGACATCGCCTTTTTGGGCGGCGTCATCAACTACGTCATCAACAGCGAGAGGTGGAACAAGGAACCCTTTTTCAAAACCTTTGTCGTGAACTACACGAACGCCGCGACCATCATCAACGAGGATTTCAAGGACACCGAGGATCTGAACGGAGTCTTTTCTGGCCTCTCGCCGTCCAAGGGAGGTGTCGCCGAGTGGCCATTCAACGGTTCTATCAACCAGTACGACGGCGCGACCTGGCAATACGCCCGGGAAAAAGCTGGGGGCGCACCTGCGGCCAAGCCGGAGCTCAAAGCGGGCGAAGGATTTGGCCCGCTGGTAGCCTCATTGGTGAGACCGCCGGTACTCAAAGACGAAACCCTGCAGAATCCGCGCTGCGTGTTTCAGATCGTCAAGCGCCATTTTGCGCGTTACACGCCGGAGATGGTCGAAAAAGCCACCGGCTGTCCCAAAGAAACTTTTCTCAAGGTCGCCGAAACGATTCTGGCGAACTCGGGCGCGGACAGGACAACTTCATTCGCCTATGCCGTCGCCTGGACCCAGCACACCTACGGCGTCCAGATCATCGGCGCCTGCGCGCTCTTGCAACTCCTGCTCGGCAACATAGGACGCCCGGGCGCGGGCGTGATGGCGCTGCGCGGCCACGCTTCGATCCAGGGCTCGACGGATATTCCGACCCTTTATCATTCCATCCAGGGTTATCTGAACGCGCCGTCGGCCCTCAGGAAGCACGACACGCTGCAGGATTACATTGCCACCGAGCTGATTCCGACGGGCTACTGGGCAAACATGCCGAAGTTTATGGTCTCGTATCTCAAGTCTGTGTACGGCGAGGCGGCGACGAAGGAAAACCAGTTCGGTTACGATTGGCACCCGAAGATCCTCGGCGACCATTCGCACATGGCGATGTTCGCTGCGATGAACGCCGGCAAGGTGAAGGGAATGATTTGCATCGGCCAGAACCCGGCCACATCACTCAACGCCAAGCTCGAGCGCTCGGCTTTGAGAAAGCTCGAATGGCTGGTCGTCAAAGACAACTGGATCACCGAAACTGCGCATTTCTGGAAGAACGCTCCCGAAGTAAGAAATGGCGAGGTAAAAACCGCCGACATCAAGACCGAAGTATTCTATCTGCCCGCCACCCAGGTCGCCGAGCTGGAAGGGACCTTCACCAACACGCAGCGCATGTTGCAGTTCCACCATAAAGCCGTGGAAGCGCCCGGCGACTGCCGCTCCGACACCTGGTTTAGCTATGATCTCGGTAAGCGCCTGAAAAAACTTTATGCCAACTCTACGCTGCCGCGCGATGAGGGTTGGAAAAACGTGGTCTGGGACTATGAGCACGAGGATCCCAACGAGCGCAAGAAAGGCGAGCCTTCGACGCTGAAGATTCTAAAGGAGATCAATGGCTTCTTCACCGATGACCCGGTGCGCCATTGCGTCGGCTTCGCCGAGCTCAAGGACGACGGCTCGACAACCTGCGCCTCGTGGATCTACTCCGGCGTCTATCCCGCACCCGGCAAGCTGCTCTCAGACCGGCGCAATCCCGACCCGCCTGGGAAACCCGGCGCTCACTTGGAATGGGGCTGGGCGTGGCCGGCAAATCGCCGGGTCATGTACAACCGCGCTTCGGCCGATCCCGAAGGCAAGCCGTGGAGCGAAAAAAAGAAGTGGGTGTGGTGGGACGCGGAGGCGAAAAAATGGGTCGGCTACGACGTCCCCGACTACATCGCGGTCAAGCCGCCCAACGACAAAGCGAAACCAGGCGCGGCGGGCATGGATGCGCTTCCTGGCACCGCGCCCTTCATCATGCGACCGGACGGCAAAGGTTGGCTCTATGTCCCCGCGGGCCTGGTGGACGGACCGCTGCCGACGCACTACGAGCCCGTAGAATCTCCGGTTGCCAATTTGCTTTACCGCCAGCAGACCAGCCCGGTCTATAAACACTGGAAGGACTCGGCCAACGAGCTGGCTCAAGTAGGCGATCCGAAGTTTCCCTACGTCCTGACCACGTACCGGCTGACCGAGCACTATCTCGCCGGCGGCATGAGCCGCTGGCTGCCCTGGCTCACCGAATTGCAGCCGGAGCTTTTTGTCGAAATCAGTCCCGAGCTCGCCCAGGAAAAGGGAATCAAAAATCTCGACTGGTGCAGGATTTCGAGCCCGCGCACGCAGATTCGCGCCAAAGCACTCGTCACCAGGCGGATGCGACCTTTTAATATCAACGGCAAAATGATTCATCAGGTCGGCATGCCGTGGCATTGGGGTTACGAAGGGCTATCGACCGGAGACGTCGTCAATGAGCTCACGTCGTTGATCGCCGATCCGAACGTCTCGATGCACGAGGCGAAAGCGTTCGTGTGCAACGTGGAGAAAGCGTGACGGAAAAACGTGGAGTGATGGAGCACTGGATCGATGGGATATTGGGTTTTTACCAACCCGGTACCCCAACACTTCGGCACTCCAATATTCCCTAGGAGTTCCTATGCCAGAACCCATGGGATTTTACACCGACACCACGGTATGCATCGGCTGCAAAGCCTGCGAGGTGGCGTGTAAGGAATGGAACCAGCTTCCCGCCACCAACGGCGGTTTGAATACGCTCAGCGGCAACAGCTACGACAACACCCGCCAGCTCGACGGCATTCATTGGCGCCACGTGAAGTTCATCGAGCAGTTCGCCGAAGATCGCAAAGACGGGCGCTGGTTGCTCATGAGCGATGTGTGCAAGCACTGCGTCAATGCACCGTGCCTGGAAGTCTGTCCCACCGGCGCGATCGTGCGCACGGAGTTCGACACCGTCGTCATTCAGTCCGACGCCTGCAACGGCTGCCGCGACTGCATTTCAGCCTGCCCCTTTGGCGTGATCGAAGTGAATCCAGCTTCGGGCACGGCGCAGAAATGCACGCTCTGCTACGATCGTCTGCAGAGCGGCCTCGAGCCCGCCTGTTCAAAGGCCTGTCCGACCCAGTCCATCCAGTTCGGCACCCTCCGCGAGCTGCGCGAGCGCGCGCAAAAGCGGGTCGATCAGCTTCAAGCCGGCGGTGAAAAGCGCGCTTATTTGTACGGCGCGGATGAAAAAATTCTCGGCGGGCTCAACTCGTTCTATTTGCTCGTGGACAAACCGGAAGTCTACGGCTTGCCGCCCGATCCGAAAATGCCCACGCGCAACCTCGCCGCTGCTTCGTGGTTTTCGGTCTTGGGCGCCGTTCTTGTCGGGCTGATGGGCATTATCAATTTCCGCAACCGCGGGGCCGCGCAACCGGGCGGCGAGGAGCGGCCATGAACGCATTTCCTTCCAGCACCTTTTTTAGCGCCCCGCCGGAGTGGGGCTGGCTGATCGCGCTCTACTTCTTTTTCGGAGGTCTTGCCGGCGGCTGTTATTTCATCGCCGTGCTGATCGATCTCTTCGGCCGGCCGGAAGATCGCGCGCTGGCGCGCCTGGGTTACTACATTGCGCTCCCCTGCCTGGTCATCAGCGCGATCCTGCTCACCCTCGACCTCGGACGACCGCTCAGATTCTGGCACATGCTGCTTCAATCAAACACCTATAGAATAATGCTCAAGCCTTGGTCACCGATGTCGGTGGGATCGTGGGCTCTATTGGTCTTCGGTATTTTCTCGCTCCTGTCGTTTCTCGGCGCGCTTGCCGAAGACGGCCGCTGGCAAAAGCCCGAGGCTCGGCGCTTGAGGCCTCCGGGCGCGCTCGGCTCGGTCATCGCCACGATCGGCGGGCTTTTCGGATTCTTCGTTTCAGGTTATACCGGAGTTCTGCTTGGCGTGACCAACCGACCGATCTGGTCCGATACATCCTTGCTCGGCATGCTGTTCGTGGTTTCGGCCGCATCGATCTCGGCGGCTTCGATGATTTTGCTCGCGCAAAAATCCGACCGCACCACGCCGGGGATCTATTCGCTGCACCGCTTGGATATGTGGGTGGTTGCGTTGGAATTTGTCGTGCTCATCGCTGTCATGTTTTCCCTGGGTCCGGTATTTCGCGTCTGGCTGAGCGCCTGGGGCGCGCTGCTTTTCGTCGGTGTCATTTTCATCGGCATGCTGATTCCCTGGGCGCTTTACTTTCGCAAGGAGTGGCTCGGCGAGCGAAATCTGATTATCGGGGCCGCGCTCGTAGTGGTGGGCGGCCTTATCCTTCGCCTGGTTATTGTTTTTTCGGCCCAACGGGTGTGACGTGAAACCTTCGCTGATTCTCGCCATCGCCTGCGCTTGGTTCCTCAGCGGTTGTGCCAGCCCCGAGAGCACGCGGACCCGCGGCGGCGGACCGGGCGCCGATCCTGGCAACCGCGGGCAGATTGTGCGCATGCACGAAGGGTCGAGACCGTTCGAAAATACTCCGCAGCTTATTCCCACCAAGCATCCGCCCTTGGAGCCAGCCAGTCAGGCGGACCAGCTCAGCCGGAGATGAGCGAAGTCGATACTGGCCTGGATGATCTCAAGAGCCGGCATCCGGAATGGGAGCCGTGGCTCGTCGTGGTTGAGACCATCGTTCACGAAGCGGCCGATCCCAGATGGGATGCGATGGTTCCGTCTTGCGCCCAGAGCCGGAGTAAGGTCCCGCTTTTGGCCTACGCCGCTTTGCAATTGGAAGCGCGCTTGCTTGAACCCGTGCTGGCGCGGTTGATCCGTGTCGCTTCCCGGAGCGGAACGCGGAACATGGCCACCTTGGCCCCGCTAGCCGACGCGCGCTTGGACCTTTCAACCCTGTTCAAGGCATCGCTCTGCCAGGACAGCGATCAATTGAAAGCGATGGCGGCGCGTTTGGGCGCGGACTGCGAAGCGTTCCAGGCCGTTGGCGCCTTGGTGGCGGTGCCGTTCCTGCAGGCTTGCAGCAGCCGCTGGGCGCGCTCCATACCCGCCGACTGGACCGAGGGATATTGTCCGATCTGCGGCGCGTGGCCGGCGCTCGCCGAAGTCCGTGGCATTGAGCGCAGCCGCTATCTTCGCTGCGGTCGCTGCGGCGCAGCGTGGCAAGCCCATTGTTTGTTTTGCCCATACTGCGGCATGACCGACCACAAGGAACTCCTTTCGCTGGTGCCGGAAAAAGGCGGCTCGAACGGCGCCATCGACGCCTGCCAGCGCTGCCTCGGATACCTCAAAACTTTTACCGCTCTCCAGGGGAGCCCGCCCGCAAAGGTGATGCTCGACGATCTCGCCAGCGTCGAGTTGGATGTCGCCGCCGTTGAGCAGGGCTACAAACGCCCGCAAGGCGCCGGTTATTTTCTAAACGTTAACGTGCTTCGAGTGTAGTATTATGAAGTCACTACGGAACCTCGAAATATCTCCCGCAAAGGCGCCAAGGCGCAAAGATTTTAACAAAAATTTGTTCCGCATTTAGCGCCTTGGCGGGAAAATATCCGAGAACTTTCTATGAACGCTTTTCGCCCCGCAGATGTTTGCCGAGCCCTGCTCGCGGCGCTCGATGCCGCTGACGGACGGCGTAAAAGCCGCAAGCGCGATCAGACGCCCGACGCCATCGGGCTGGCGCTCAAGCGGGAAATCCTGGAACGCGTCGTTCAAGACAATCCCGACCCGGAGATGTTTGAGGCGTGGCTGCTGCACTATGCTCAGAGCAGAAATGCTTCAGGCGCCGTGGCGGCTATGGCGAGGGCGGTGCTCGATGAGTGGCGCCTCGCGCATACCATGGGCGATTTCAAAGCCTGGCTCGACCGCGGCGCGCCCAGCGACGACGCCGAACCCGCTTCTCAACTCCGCGGCGGCCAAGAAACCCAAAGATAAGGAATTGAACCATGCCTAGCGACGAAGTCCGGCGATTGCTTAAACTATTCGGCGTCGCCGTCACCGAATTCGAAGACGCGGTCCATCAAGGCGCCGCGGCCGACGAGCTTCGCAAACGCGACGCCGAAGTGCGCGCCCGTTTCGAAGAGATCGAATCGTTGATCGAGCGCCTGCGCAAAAGGATGGCTCAAGGATAATTCCCAGGCTGCTCGCCGCTCGATTGCGAATTATGGCGCCGCTCTATTTCTGCTGCGCGTCAGCGCAGCTGGCCGCCCGGTATGTGACAAAACGCGCTCATCTCGTGCGCGAAACCCACCGGCATCGCCTTGCACACGTAGCTCGGCGCGAGCTGATCGACCCGGGTAACGCCCAGGAGCGCCATGTCGATGGTGATCTCTTCCTCGAGCAGCTCGAGCACTTTCATCAGGCCCGCCTGACCGCCCGCGCCTAACCCCCAGCCTTGCAGCTTGCCGATGGTGACCGCGGTCGCGCCGAGCGCCAGAGCTTTGACGACGTCGGTGCCGCGCGTGATGCCGCCGTCGAGGACGATCGGAATTTTGCCGTTCACCGCCGCGGCGATCTCCGGCAATGTGTCGATGGTGCCGAGGCCGTGGTCGAGCTGGCGGCCGCCGTGGTTGGAAATGTAAATCACGTCCACGCCGTGCTCGACCGCGAGCCGGGCGTCTTCCGCAGTGGCGATGCCTTTGATGATCAGCGGCAGGCCGGCGATTTTTTTGATCTCCCTGGCCATTTCCCAGGTGAGCATCGCCTGGTAGATGCGGCCCGATTCGCGGTGGCGGCTCGGCGGCTGCCAGCGGTTGAGCAGCGGCCGCTCGCGCCGGCTGTAATGCGCCGTATCGACGGTCAGGCACAGCGCGATGTAACCGGCTTTTTTCACCCGCCCGATGATCTCGGCGCACCAGTCGAGGCCGCCGCGGATGTAGAGTTGAAAAATTTTCGGGTGATCGACGCAGGCGGCAACCTCTTCCAGGGTCGGCTGGGTCACCGAGCTTAAAAAATTGAGGGTGCCGAACTCCGCCGCCGCCTTGGCCACCGCCGCGCCGCCTTCCGGCGTGATGGTCTGGAGCGAGCCGATCGGCGCCATCATGACCGGAATGCGCAGCTTCTGGCCGAGAAAGGTGGTCGAAGTGTCGACTTTGGAAACGTCGACCAGAACGCGCGGCCGCAGCGCCAGACAATCGAAGCCCAGACGATTGCGCCGCATGGTGGTTTCCGACTCGGCGCCGCCGGTCAGGTAGTCCCACACGTCCTGCGGCAGATTGCGCCGCGCCGCCTGAATGATTTCCTGATTGCTGACGTATTCCAGATTCATGACCGGCTCTCCTTCACCAGAAAAATATTTTCACACCGCGCCCGAGATTATCGAACCGCGCGCCAAGCTGTCAAAGGGTTGCGGGAAAATACACGCAATCCCGGATTGCGCTTCGCTCCATCCAGGCTACGCGCTCCGCAACCATTGGAACGACTGGAACGTGTTTTTCTATTTGCAGCTCATCGAGGGCTTGTAAACCTGATGAATCGTCGAGCCACTGCTGCCGCCCTGCGCGGTGCCGCCGCCGGTGAGATGAATCAAGCCTTTGATGAAAGCCATGCCGGTGACGCCGTGCACGGCGATCGGCATGTCCTCGAGGTGGGTCCACGCATCGGTGACTGGATTGTAGACATCGTGATCGGGATAAATGCCGTAAGGATGCTCGGGATTGCCCTCGCCGCCGAATAAATGAAAGCAGCCGTTGGCGGCGATGCCGTTGACGCCGCCGCGCGGCCGCAGCATCGGACGGCGCTTCGACCACTGATTGGTCTTCGGATCGAAGACTTCGACGGCATCCGTGCGCTGGCTGCGAAAGCCGCCTTCGAAGCGGCCGCCGACAACATAAATTTTTCCATCGATGGCGTCGGCCGCAAGATGATTTCTTTGGGTCGGCAGATTCGGCAGCCTGCTCCAGCGGTCCGCCTTGGGATCGTAGACGGCAAAATCCGCGCCGCCGGGCGGTCTTCCGCCGGCAACATAGATTTTCCCGTCCACCACCGCCGCCGCGCCGCCGCCGCGCTTGGTCGGCATCGGCGCGCGCGCCGTCCACTTGTTGGCCGCGGGGTCGTATTCGTAAACCGTGTCGACGAATCCCGCTTTGTCGGGCTCGCTCGATTCCGTCGTCTGCCCGCCGATGGCGTAAACTTTGCCGTTGGCCGCCGCGGCCATCACGTGATTGAGCGGCACCGGCAGCGGCGCGACGATCTGCCACTTGTCCGTGGCCGAATCGTACATCTGCACCGTCGCGACGGTCTTTCGATCCCACGGGTAGCCGCCGATGACGTAAATCCTGCCGTCGAGCGCCGCGACCGCGGTCTCGGAATTCGGCACCGGCAGCGGCGCCGCCAGGCTCCAGCCGTCGTACGCCGGCTTGCGCTCCTGCAATGAGCAGGCGGCCGACCCCAGCATCGCGATCAATGCGGTCATGAGCAATCTCCGCTGTAGCATCGCGATCTCGACTACCGCGTCACCGCGCCTTCCGACGCCGACGAAACCAGCTTGGCGTACTTCGCCATGACGCCGGTTTTGTAGCGCGGCTCCGGCGCCTTCCATTGGCTCAGCCGCGACTTCAATTCCTGTTCGGAAATATCCACGTCCAGGCGCCGCGCTTTGATGTCGAAGACGATCGTGTCGCCGTCGCGCACCGCGGCGATCGGACCGCCGTGAGCGGCTTCGGGCGCGACGTGGCCTGCCATCAAGCCGTGGGTCGCGCCGGAAAATCTGCCGTCCGTGAGCAGAGCCACGGAATCGCCCAAGCCGGCGCCGACCAGCGCGGCGGTCACGCCGAGCATCTCGCGCATGCCGGGACCGCCCTTCGGCCCTTCGTAACGAATCACCACCACGTCGTTGTCTTTGATCTTGCCGGCCTGCACGGCCTTGAACGCGTCTTCCTCGCGGTCGAACACCCGCGCCGGACCTCGGTGAATCATGCGCTCGTGGCCCGCGACTTTGACCACGCAGCCTTCCGGCGCGAGATTGCCCTTGAGAATCACCAGACCGCCGGTCGATTTGAGCGGATTTGCCAGCGGCCGAATCACTTCCTGTCCGCTCGTCTCCCTGGTGATCTGCGCCGCGTCCGCAATCGTTTTGCCGGTCACGGTGATCGTATCGCCGTGAATCAAGCCGGCGTCGAGCAGGCGCTTGGCGACCAGCTGAATGCCGCCGGCTTTGTAAAGATCGTTGGCGACGAAGCGCCCGCCGGGCTTGAGATCGGCGATCAGCGGCGTGCGCTCGCTGATCCTATCGAAATCGTCGATGTTCAATTCGACGCCGGCTTCGCGCGCGATCGCGAGCAGATGCAACACCGCGTTGGTCGAGCCGCCGGTGGCGGCCACCGAAGCGATCGCGTTCTCGATCGACTTGCGCGTGATGATCCGCGACGGCCGCAAATCGGCTTTGAGCAGATCCATCACCAGCCTGCCGGCATTGAACGCCGCCTCGTCTTTTTCCGCGACGGTGGCGGGAATGCCGTTGCTGCCCATGGGCGAGATGCCGAGAAATTCCATCACCGTCGACATGGTGTTGGCGGTAAACTGCCCGCCGCACGCGCCCGCCCCCGGGCAGGCGGCGTTTTCCACCGCGAGAAATTGCTCCGCGCCGATGCGCCTGCTCGCAAACGCGCCCACCGCTTCGAACACGTCCTGGATCGTCAAGTCTTTTTCGCCCAGATGTCCCGGCGCGATCGAACCGCCGTAGAGCGCCAGGCCGGGAATGTCGAGGCGCGCCAGCGCCATCACCACGCCGGGATTGGTCTTGTCGCAGCCCGACAGACAAACCAGGCCGTCGAAATGATTGCCGCGCGCGACCAGCTCGATGGAATCGGCGATCACCTCGCGGCTGATCAGCGAGCATTTCATGCCTTCGGCGCCCATGCTGATGCCGTCGGAAATCGACACCGTGTTGAATTCCATCGGCGTGCCGCCCGCCGCGCGGATGCCCTCTTTCACCTTCGCCGCCAGCCGGCGCAGATGATAATTGCACGGTCCGATCTCGATCCAGGTATTCGCCACGCCGACGATCGGCCGGCGCAAATCCTCGTCGGAAAAACCCGCCGCCTTGAGCATCGCCCGCGACGGCGCGCGGTCCGGTCCGTCGGTGATCACCCCGCTGCGGGGTTTCATGTTCTCAGCCATAATTCACTCCTGAAAGCTGTTTGGAAAACGACATTCAATTAACTATGCCATCCACGGATTTGCAAGCTACCGCGCACGCTGTTTGCTTGCTGATTGAAAGCCTCGCAACCGCCCTTTACACTGAAGCCGATGCGACCGGCAATTCGCTTGCGCGCTTTCTTGGAGCTGCTCTTCCTGACGCCGGCCGTCGCAGCCCTGGCCGCACTGCCGGTCTCCCGCGAGCAGGGCGACAACCTGGCGCGAAAAATCGCCGCGATCAACAAAAATGCCGCGGCTCAGCCGGTGCGCGAGAAGCGCACGCCGATGACCGAGGCGGAAGTCAATTCGTACCTCGCTTTCAACATCAAGGACCAGATTCCCCGCGGCCTGGCGCGACCGGAGATCCGCATCGCCGGCGACGGTCAACTGGCCGGGCGGGTATGGGTCGATATGGACGAATTCAAACGGGGACGCAGCTCCGGCGGCATCATGGATCCGTTCAACTACATTTCCGGACAGGTGCCGGTGACGGCGCGCGGCACGTTGCGCGCCCGCGGCGGCCGCGGGCAATTTCAACTCATTTCAGCGGAGATTCAGGGTGTGCCGCTGCCCAAACCGATCGTTCAGGAGCTGGTGAGCTTCTTCTCGCGCACGCCGGAGAATCCCAACGGCTTCAATCTCGATGCGCCGTTCAATCTGCCGGCGAAGATTCGCGAGATTCTCGTCAATCCAGGCGAGGCGGTGATGGTGCAGTAGCGCAGCTTTACGGAAGGCGCGGGGTCATTTTTTGTAGAGCTTGTCGATAAAGCCGCTCTGATCGAGCTCTTTCAGCAGCGCCAGATTGACGAAGTCTTCGGGCTTGGCGCCTTTCGCTTTGGGATTGCGTTTGGCCACGTCCTCGATCTGAAATTCGATGCCCTTCATCGTCGGATAGGGTTTTTTCTCGGTGAGCTTCTTGTAGGCGACATAAGTAGCAGTGAGAATTTCTTTATCGGCAATCTTCAATCGCTTCGCCAGGCTTTGCTCTGTGGTTTTCTCATCGGTCATCCAGACCTGAATGCCGGCGATGAAGGCGCGGAGAAATTTGCGCGCGGTCTCCGGATGTTCTTTGATGAACCGATCCGTGGTCGCTACCGTCTCGTGCTGGTACGGCAAGCCGAAATCCGACATGTCGCCGAGAATGTTGTAGCCGAGCTTTTTGGCAGTGATGTCGAAGGGCGGCGAGATCAAAGTGGCCTGCACGCTGCCGTTGGTGAGGCCGGCAAAGCGCGTGTTCTGATCGCCGAGCTGGATGATCGCCACGTCCTTGCTCGGCAGCAATTTGTTTCGCTCCAGCGCGAAGCGCATGGCGAGGTCGGAAGTCGAGCCGAACTTGCTGATCGCCGCCTTGGTGCCTTTGAGTTGCTCGAACCGGGTAATGTTCTTCGCCGCGACGATGCTGTACGGCAAGGTGTTCATGTAGCCGGCGATCATGGTCATGTCGCTGCCGGCGACCCGCGCGGTGATGATTTCCGGTCCCGCGGTGACGACCATTTGCACGCCGCCGGCCAGAGTCGCTTGAATCGCCTGGGTGCCGCCCTGAAAGAAAATCAACTCCACGTCGAGGCCGTATTTTTCGTAGAGCCCGCTGTCCTTCGGTAGGAACGCGTGGGCGAGCGCGCCGCTCAAGCCGGCGACGCCGACGTACAGTTTTTCCAATTTTTCCTGAGCGCGCGCGGCGCCCGTGCCCCACGTGAGGATAAGAAAAGACAGGATAGCGATCTTGTTTCGAGTCAACGAATGGGCTCCCTTCTTTCGATCATTCGCGAAATTCGTACAGAACGCAGCGACTTAAAGCAATCGCTGCGCCAGCTGAAGCCCTCTCTAATGCACAGATTTCTTTTGGCTAAGCTCAGCGACAGCGTGCGCTCTCTGCTCAAGGATTGGTCATGCGTGCTATATTTTTAGCAGCGCACTGCACGACCGATCCGAATGGAGACCGCGGATGACGGCAATCGAATATCGCTATGGCAACGACCTCGACTTGGACGAAATAACCGAGCTTTACCGCGCATCGACCCTCGGCGAGCGCCGGCCCATCGAGAATCGCGCGATCTTGGCGGACATGTTGCGACATGCGAACCTGGTGGTGACTGCGTGGGACGGGCCTCTTGTGGTGGGGATCGCGCGCACCCTCACCGACTTTTCCTATGTCGCTTACCTCTCCGACCTCGCCGTGCGCGCGTCCCACCAACGCCGCGGCATCGGAGTTGAGATGATCAGGAAAACGCGCGAGAAGCTCGGACCGCGCTCCATGCTGGTTTTGCTCGCGGCGCCGAAAGCGGTCGATTACTATCCTAAAGTCGGCTTCACGCGCCACGAAAGTGCCTGGGTGCTCCGCGCCGGCGACAAGCTCGAAGCGCGAGGCTGACCAGCCATCGCGCGTCGCTTTAAGCCGGCGCTTTTCTAGGCTACAATCGGCGCCGCTGCGCGGGCCACGAAATTGCCGATCTCAGCGTCTAACTGCTAGATCGGCTTGCATGAGCCAACTTTTTGCAGACGGAGACAAGGTGAAAAGACACATTCGGTTTTTGATTTCGATATTGCTGTTTGCAATGGGAATGGGAATCCAGCCCCTCGCAACGTGGGCGCAAAAACCGCTGAACGCGGGCGTGGCGGGGGCGGCGGTCAACCTGATCTACGCCTACGTCATCCAGGACGCGGGCCTGTGGAAAAAGTACGGCCTGGACGTGCGCGTCGTGCTGTTCGAATCCGGCTCGACCCTGGCCCAGGTGGCGCGCGCCGGCGAAGTGCAGTTCTCGCTCAACTCCGGCCCCACCACGATCGCCTCGCGCACTCAGGGCGCGGACAGCGTCATTATCGCCACCGCCGTGAACACGCTCCCCTACAGCGTGGTCGCCGCCAAAAGCATCACGCGATGGGACCAACTCAAAGGGAAAAAAGTCGGCATCAGCCGCTTCGGCTCGGGCACCGACACGGCGATTCGCCTGGTGTGCAAGAAATTCGGCCTCGACCCGCTGAAGGACGTCATCATCCTGCAGGGCGGCACTCAGCCGAGCCGCTTGCAGGCGATCGCGGCGGGCTCCCTCGACGCGACGCTGGTATCGCCGCCGCTCGATCTGACCGCGAAGAAGCAAGGCCTCTCGGTGCTGGTCAATATCGCCGATCTCGGCATCGCGTATCCTCAGCTGGCGGTCGAGACTTCGGACCGTTTCAACCGGGAAAACCCGCAGATCGTGAAAAATTTTCTCAAGGGCTTCATCGAAGGCGTCTTCTACATCGCCGCGCACAAAGACGAGACCAAGCGGACGATCACCAAATACCTGAAAACCGCCGACCCGGAAATTCTCGAAGCGACCTATCAAAGCTTCTTGCAGGTGACGGATTACACGATGCAGCCGAGCCTCGAAGGCATCCGCAACGCCATCGAGGAAGTCGCCCAGCGGGTTTCCGCCGCAAAAACCAAAAAGCCCGAAGACTTCGTCGATCTGCACTTTTTGAAGGAACTCGAGAAGGAAGGCTTTTTCAAACAGTTTCAGAAAAAAATCTGATGGCGACATGAACCCGCTCCGTTTCAAGCAGGTCGATGTCTTCACCCGCACACCGTTTCTCGGCAATCCGGTGGCCGTCGTGCTCGACGCGGAGAAACTCGCCGACGAAGAAATGCAGCGCATCGCCGCGTGGACCAATCTTTCCGAGACCACTTTTGTTTTGCCGCCGTCGTCGAGCGCGGCCGACTATCGGCTGCGCATCTTCACGCCCAGGCAGGAGCTGCCCTTCGCCGGACATCCGACCATCGGCAGCGCCCACGCGGTCATCGAGAGCGGCTTCGCCGCGGCAAATAACGGCAGGCTGCGCCAGGAATGTCTCGCGGGCTTGATCGAGATTGCCATCGAGAGCGGCCAGGACGGCAAGCTTATTTTTATCCGCGCGCCGCACCCGAAGATCAGCGCGATCGATCCCGCTCAGGCGGAACGGCTGGCAGCAACTCTAGGCGCGGCGCAAACTCCTCCGCCGCTCAGAGTCGATGTCGGCGTGGTGTGGCTGATCGTCGAATTGAGCGATGCGCGCGCGGTGGATGGCGCGGCGCCGGACCTGAATGCGATTCTAAAACTCAGCGAAGAGACTCATTCCGCCGGCGTGACGATCTTTGGCCGCGCTGCCGGAACCGATTTGCATGTGCGCTCATTCGCGCCGGCGCTCGGCGTGCCGGAGGATCCGGTCTGCGGCAGCGGCAACGCCAGCGTTGCCGCCTACCTGATTCACAATCGTTTGCTGGCCGAGAAAGCGCGCTACCAGGTGCGCCAGGGAATGAACGTGGGCCGCGCCGGCCGGGTGTCGGTGCGGGTCGAGGGCAATGAAATTTATTTCGGCGGTCCGGCGGTGACTTGTGTGGAGGGAAACTTACGCGTCGCGTGAGGTCGGCTCGCGGCCGCTGCGCTTCCACGGCCGAAACGAAAGCTGCTTGATCTGGTTCGGCTTTTCGATAAACATGCGCAGCCCGGTGAATACGAAAATACTCGCCAAAAGCCCGTAGGAAATAAGGTCCGAAAGCATGGCTCCTCCGCTGTTTCGAGTTAGTGGAGGAGCAGGCAACGCAAAAGCCGAGCCAGCGGGGCAACCGGCTTCCGGCCAATCTAAGTGGTCGAATCGGTGGAGTTTGCGGCGACTCTCTGGAAACTTTCGCTCCCGGATCCGCGCGTGCCTTGATCAATTCTGCTCACAGAGCGGCAGCCGCGCGAATCTCCGCCTACGACTGATGGATGAGAGAGATCTCATCCCCATACATCTTTGGCCACCTGCACGACCAGCTTCAACTTCGCGATTTCATCGTCGATCGTGAGCTTGTTACCGAGCACCGTGCTCGAAAAACCGCACTGCGGGCTAATGCCGAGCTGATCCAGCGGCACGAGCTTGGCGGCTTCGTCGATCCGCCGCTTGAGTTCGTCGGGATCTTCCAGCGCGCCGCTTTTCGAAGTCACCAGGCCGAGAATCAGCTTTTTGCCCCTGGGCATGTAGCGCAGCGGCGCGAAGTTGCCCGCCCGCGGCGTGTCGTATTCAAGGAAATAACCGTCCACCTGCAATTCGTTGAACAGCACCTCGGCCACCGGATCGTAGCCGCCCTCGGCGACCCACGCGCTGGCGAAGTTGCCGCGGCAAAGATGGGTGCACACGGCCATGTCGGCCGGGCGATCTTTGATGCACTGGTTGATGAGGTTGGCGTAAAGCGCCGGCAGCTTGTCGGGATCCTCGCCGATTTTTCTCACGCCCTCGCGCATCTTGGGATCGCAAAGATAGGCGAAATTCACATCGTCGATCTGCAGGTAGCGGCAGCCCGCGGCGGCGAGCGCGGCAATCTCCTCGCGAAACACCCGCGCGAGGTCGGCGAAAAATTCCTTCATGTCGGGATAGGCCCGCATGTCGACGCCGGCGCGGCCGGTGCGAAAATGCACCAGCGACGGCGACGGAATGCACTGCTTCGCCGTCTGCCTGGTGACGGCGGCGAGAAATTTGAAATTCTCGGTCTCGATACCGCGCGGATGGCCGAGCTTGCCGGTGACGACGAACTGCGTCGGCGAGCGCTGCACGTTGGAGCCCGGGCTTTGAAACTGTTTGCTGGAATCGGGGCTCAGCCCTTCGACGACTTTGATGCCTTCGAACTGACGCAAAAAATCCGCGTTCCACAGCGTGCGGCGAAACTCGCCGTCGGTGATGCCCTGCATGCCGACGTCTTCCTGCATTCGGACCACGTCGCGGATGCAGCGGTCTTCGACCGCGCGCAGCTCCGGTGCGCCGATCTCGCCCTTCTGATATTTCTCGCGCGCCTCGAGCAGCTCCGGCGGGCGCAGCAGACTGCCCACGTGGTTGGCGCGAAACGGCGCTTTTTTTTGCTCAGCCATGCTTTCCTCCGCTCACAAAAAAATTTGCGCCGCCGCTTTTGAATTCGACCGCGCTTTCACGCTAAGCTCGCAGAAAAAATTTCCGGAGTTTCCCATGCGCACCGAATTGATCAGCATCCCGACGCCGAGTCATCCGTTAGATGCTGCGTACTACACACCCGACGGTCCGAGCAAGGGCGCGGCGATGTATTGCCATGGCAATCAGATGAACTTTTACGTCTGCGCGGCGCGCTTTCTGGCCCAGCCGATCACCGCTCTCGGCTACGAGTTCATGCCGTTCAACCGGCGCGGCCACGATTCGGTGAGCACCCGCGACAGCCGCGAGTGCGTCGGCGGCGCTTATCAGACCGTCGCCGAAGGAATCGAGGACAATGAAATCGCGGCCAACTATCTGGCGGCCAAAGGATTCAAAAATCCGATCGTGATCGGACACAGCAACGGCGGCGTGCTCGCCAGCGACCACGTGGCGCGCCATCACGAAACGCGCGCGCTGATCCTGCTTTCCGCCCACGCCGGCGGCAACCGCATGGTCCATCCGCGCTCGGCGCGCAATTTTTCGCTCGCCGGCGACACCGCCGCGCTCAAGAAGGAAGCCCAAGCGCTCGTCGCCGCCGGCAAGCCGCGCCAGCTCATGCTGATCCCATCCTGGTGGTGGGTGATCTCCGCGCGCACCTACCTCGACCGGCTCACCAACGCGCCGGACCTGGTCGAGAACGCCAAGCGCATCCAGTGCCCCGTGCTTTTCATCCGCGGCGATCGCGAACCCGTCGAGAACTATCCGGCGGAGCGTTTCAAGGAAAACTGCGCCGGGCCCTGCGACGTCGCGATCATCCCCGACTGCGATCACTTCTACGTCGGCGCCGAAGCGCGGGTATCGCGGGTCGTGACCGACTGGCTGAAAAAAACTCTGGGTTGAGCGAACTCGAAGGGGCCGGAGTTATTTCCTGAGCGCCGCGCGCCAGGCCGACTCGCGCAGGATTTTCATGGGCAGCTTGCGGCCTTTGTAATACATCGCGCGCTCGATCTTGGCGCCGAAGTTTCCCCGCTTCCATTCCACGCTGCCGAGACTGCCGACGACGAGAAAGTCGACGCGCTGCGACACGCTGGCGGCGATCAGGCCGCCGCGCTCGCGGATATCGGCGTCGCAGCGCCGGCGCGGACCGTGAATGAAATCGCCGGTGAGGCAAAAGTGCCGGCGGGGGAATTCGATTTGCGCCGCGGCATCGTAATCGATGTCGCTGACCCAGGCGCGCGCGAGCAGCTCGCGCTCCGGCGCGGCCAGAAGATCCTTCAGGATTTTGATCAGATGCGATTTTTTCTCGGCGTCGACGGCGTCCCGCGCCGAAACCAGCGCAGCGATTTCGTCGTGAATCACGTCCGCCGGGAACCGGCGCGACGGCACGCCGTTTTCGGCTAGCGAGCTCTGGAGCGCTTCCCAGTCATCGGCGCCGGCCGCTTCGGCGCCCGGCAACCGCTCCGCAACTTCCAGCAGGCGGCCGAAGGACGCGCGCAGCGCGTCGAGGCTGCGATCGTAAATTGCAGTCATAGAGAAATTGCGATTTATTTTAACAGAACTGCACAAATTTCACGAGCGAAACGACGCCGGACGACTCCGCGCGGAAGAGCAGCGCCGGAGGCGCGCCGCGCTGCAGGTCTAGGGCAGCGCCGGCCACTCGCGCAACAGACGGCCGTGGCCGCCGATCGAATATTTCCTGCCAAGCCTGGACAGGACGTACCAGAGCATTGCCGGGTTGCTGGCGATCACGGTCGCTTGGAGCTCGCTTTCGATGCGCTCCAGGACTTTGATCGGATCGAGCACCGCGCCTTGAAAATAGATCGCGTCCACGGCGCCCGCCGCCGCGAGATTTTTTTCGGCAAGCTCGAAAACTTCGCCGGGGGCCATCCGCTTGGGCACCGCCAGCTCGTCGAAGGAGTGCGGCGCGATCGCCGTGACGCCGGCCTGGGCCAGGTGCTGGACGATCAGATGGTTCAGCCGCGCATCGAAGGGCGTCAGCAGCAGCACGCGCGGCGCATGATAGGCGCGCAGCGCGGCGACGCAGGCGTGGAGCGCCGTGGTAAACGGCACCGACAACGCGTGCTCAAGGGCGGCGAAGAGTCCGGGATTCAAAACCTCCGTCGGCGCCGCGGTGACGATCACGCCTTTCCAGCCGCGCTCGGCGATGAAATCTCTCACGCGCTGAACGATGATTTCCTTTTTATCCGCGATCTCGTAGAGCGACTTGCCGTAGAGCTGCAAGCCGAGAAACTCGAGCTCGATTTCCTGGGGCACGAGCGGCAAGAAGCTGTTGTAGTGCGGCATGGAGCTCGTGCCGCCGCTGACGAAGCCGATTCGGGTTTTGCTTTGCGCCATGGCTTTCCTCCGCGCCTGGAGCGGCGCCGCTTCGGGGTCTGTTTGGGTTCTCTTTTAATCGCGCCGGCCGCGCCGCGCAAGCGCATCCCTTGCCGCCGCGCGGATCGAACGGTTTCAAGACAGGGAGTCGGGCAGAGGATGGCGCGGGATCATCGCCTGCGGCCCCTCGTCGCAGGTCATGCGCGGATCGATCGACGGCGGGCCGGTCAGCTCGAAGGATCTTCCCAGCGCCTGCTCGAGCCGCCGCGGATCGCTCAGATCGTAGAGAAAAATTTCCGCCGGCAGGCCGCGCGCGCCGACGATTTGCGCCGGCACGGCGAAGCTGTCGCGGCGCACGCCGATGGCGTCGAGATAGCGCAGAATGTCGTCGCGCTCGCGGTAGGGCCGAAAGGCGTGGGTCATGACGATCCAGAGGCGCTTTCGCCTGCGAAAACGGTCGATCTCTTCGAGGCAGCGGCGGTTGCTGCCGCGGTGGCAATTGCCGAGCACATAGTTCTCTTCGAGCAGGCCGTAATCGTCGTCTTAGAACGTCACCGCCGGGCCCGCGCCGTAGTAAACATAGACGGAGTCGCCCTGCGTCTTCTTCGCCCGCAGGTGCGACAGCACCGGCTTGATGTTCTCCATCTGGTAGACCGGCGGCGTTGCGATCACGCCAGAGAGCGCCGGCAGGACAGCGGCTGCGGCAAACAGCGCCAGCGCGATCGCCGCGCCGACGCCGTCGAGAATTTTCGCCGGCGGCGCAGCGAAAGCCGATCAGCGCCGTCAGCGAGCACAGCAGCGAAAACAAGCGCAGCGCGTAATCGCTGCCGCCGAAAATACCGGCGGCGAGCTTTTCGGCCAAGAGAAACCCCCTGGGCGCGGTCTGATCGTAGGCCAGCGGTGCGCTCAGTAAATCCTGCCAGCCGCGCTCCAGAACGTTGCGCGCCACGGCGATCTCGTCGAGCGACAGCGCCGCGTCGGCGCCGTATTGCATGAGGCGCAGGCCGGCGCCGATGACCGTGAGCGCGAGCAGGAGGCCCGCGACGGTCCGCTGCGTTGCGAAGCGGATCGGCGCCGGCTTCGCCGCCGGAGTTTCGGCGGTGTGCATGGTCGATCTTCAAGCTGCCAGCTAGAATTTTCGCGATCAACCACCGCGCCGGAGTTTCACGGGAACTTTTTTTACGGCGCGGCAAAGGAATGCGCCGGCGCTCGCGGCATTGCCAAACTTACAAAAAAATGCCGCGCCTCTTTTTGCAGACGCTGCAATTTTTTTTCGGAAAAGAGAGGCGCGCGCTATTTTTTTCTGGCCTTGTAAGCGTCGAGGGCTTTCTTGAGATCGTCGTACTCTTCGCAGCGGCCGAACATGGGACAGGCTTTCTTGAGCGCGGCCAACTGCTTCTCGGCGTTGTCCGGCTGATTCATCTCGAGATAGAGCTCGCCCAGGTATTCATGCGCGCTTCGATGGCTCGGGTCGAGCTTGAGCGCGGTCTGATAATGCTCCATCGACTTGTCGAACGTACCGAGCTTCCGATAACTGTAGCCGAGCATGCTGTGGGCATCGGCATTTTTCGGCTCCTCCTGCACGGCTTTCGTCAGATGGCCGACGGCGGCCTTGTAGTCCTTGGCATCGATCGCCTTGCGCCCGGCGATGACGTTGGCATTTTCCGCCTTGCCCTTGGGCTCGGGCAAATCGCCGAACGCGCGCCCCGGCCCGAAGCCCACCACCAGAGTGAAAACGGCAATCGCCCAAAGAGATTTCATGACAAGTTTCCTCCTCCCGTCGATCGGCATCGATCTTAGCCTTCGGATGCCACGCAAGTCCATACCGGCGGCGTGAGCGAAAAATTCCCGGGGGGTCAATTTCCCGGCGCCACCGCCGCCTACCTTTTCCGCAGCTCCTTTTGCGCCTCGCGCAAGGGCGCGAGATCGACCAGGCGATCCAGCGGCACTTCCGCGGTGATGCCGGACTCGTGTTTGATCTTTTCCAGGATCGTTTTCAGCACCGGCTCCTCGATGTCGCCGTCGGCATTCACGACCTGCTTCAAGATTCGGTACGTGTCGGCGGCGATTTTCGGCTCGAGGCCGAAGTCTCTCTGCAGATACGGAATCACTTCCGCTTCGCTCCTGACGAGCAAATCCATGCTCCGGAGCGTGGCGCGGATCATCGCCTTGACGCGCTCGCGATGGTCTTGAATGTAAGCGAGGCGCGCCGCCAGGCCGCCCTGCAAATCGCGCACGTCGTAGGTGTTGCCGAGATCCGTGTAGCCGGCGAGGGTCGCCATCGAGGTGTACGGCGGGGTGAGAATCGCCGCCTCCGCGGCTTTGGCCAACAGCGCGGTGTAGCTGCTCGCCGTCGTGTTGGTCGAGAGATACGCGACCTTTTCGCGGTTCAATCGCTTCATCATGATTTGCGCCGCGTAGTGCGCCAGCGAGCCGATGCCGCTGACCGCGACGTTGCCGATGCGCGCCGGCGCCACGCCGGGCTGGGCGACCAGGCTGAAGCTCAGCCGGGTCTGGATAAACGCCACGGTGCGCAGCGGCGCGCCCTTCAGCGCAGCGCGAAACGAGAGGCCGCCGGCGGCGGTGTAATCAAGATCGCCCGCCACCAGCGCGGTCACGCCCAGCGGCGGGCGCATGACGATGATCTCGAGATCGATGCCTTCTTTCGCAAATATTCCCTGCGCTCTGCCGAAATAATACGGCACGAAGGTAAGCGCCTTGGCCGGAACCGTCAGGCGAATTTTCTCCAGCGGCTTTTGCTGCGCCTGCGCATGGCTTGACATGCCGATCAGACAAACCAGCAGCGCGGCAATTTGGAAGATCACTTTCGCCATGGATGTTTGTCCCCGCACGCGCGCGTCATCGCCCGGACACACAGGACCGCCCCCTGTATTTTGCGTCCTTTGCGGTTAATTCTCCCCAATTTTCTTTCCCGCCAGACTTGCTGCGAATTTCGCCGCGACTTTTTCCTTCAGCTCCGCGCTCGCGCCCGACACTTTGGGAAATTCGCTCAGCCATTCGTAGGGCTTGCACGCGTCGATGATGCCGCGCGACTGAAAGCCGCGTTCGCCCGGCGGAATGATCGGGTCGATGGGGTTGCTCCAGCAGCGGCGCAAAATGTCGATGTCCCTGGCCGGGTCCGTGCGTGTGCACAGCGCCCAGAGCAGATCGTTGCTGTCCCAGATATCGATGTCGTCGTCGACCACAACGATGTAGCGGGTCAACAGCGCGGCGGCGCGGCATTGCGAAGCGATCAGCGCCGCCTGGCGCGCGTGGCCCGGATAGCGCTGCTTGATCGCCACAACCACGAGCATGCGCGTTTGATAGTAAGCCACCCCGCGCACCTCGGGCACGCCGGCTTGGTCCAGGTAATGCCAGATGTAAGCAGCGCGAATGAGGTTGGCCTCTGCGCCGGGCGCCGGCTTGAACGGCGGCGCGCCGGTGATGATCGGATCGTCGCGGTGCATGAGCCGCTTCACTTTGAGCATCGGCTCGGAGCGCCGCCCGCCGGCGTAATAGCCGGTGAATTCGCCGAACGGCCCTTCGGGAATCGTCGTGCCGGGGATCACTTCGCCTTCGATGGCGACTTCGGAATAGGCCGGGATCGGCAGGCCGGTGTGCTTGCCCAAAATTACCTCGTAGGGCTCGCCGCGCACGCCGCCGGCGTAATCGTATTCCGATTGTCCCGCGGGAATTTCCATCTGCCCGAAAAACCACAGAAGCGGGTCGGGGCCGAAGCAGATGGCGACGGGAAACGGCCGGCCGCGGTCGAAAAATTTCTGGCGGTGAATGTTGCCGTGATGGCCCGGCGACATGTAAAGCGCCAGCGTGTCGCGATCGTGGATCATCACCCGGTAACAGCCGAGATTGACCCAGCCTTCGTCCGGATCGCGGCTGATCGTGATATCGAGCGATCCGAGGTAGCGCCCGCCGTCGCCCTCGTGCCAGTGCGGCGCGGGCAGGGAAAAAAGATCGATGTCTTTTCCCTCGAAGACGTTTTCCAACAGCGGTCCCGAGTCGACGGCCCGCGGCGGAATCATCTGCGGCTCCGCCAGCCGTTTTTTCCAGGCGGCGATGAATTGATCGCGGCTGTAATCGAGCGGCAGATGACTGGTCAGGCACTGCCGTTTGAGCGTCGGGTTGTGAATGCCGGTGAGCACGCGCCGGCCGGCCGGATAGTCTTTGATTCTGTCGAACAGCACCGCGGGCGGCGTTGTCGATTGCGCCGCCACCTCCGCCACCGCGCCGATCTCCCGATTCCAGTCCGCGCCCTCGACCACGCGCAGCTCGCCGAACGAATCGACGCCGTTCAACCAGCCGCGCAAATCGCGATAGTGCATGCTTCCTCCCCGGCGCGCCGATCTTAAAACGAGCCGCCCTCCCGCACAACCGCGGCCGGCGCTTTTCCACACAGTGCGACTTGTTATATTGTGCGCTGGTCCGCGGTATTTATTTTTGCCCGGAGGTGAACGCCATGAAGCATCGTCGGATGTCTCGATTCCTCTTCGCGCTGGTATTTTTTGCCGCGGCCTGCGCCGCGGTTTCCAACGAGCCCGCGCACAAGTTCGAGGCCGGCACCGGGCCGGCGGAGCGGCTTTCGCTTCCCGCGCCCTTCGCCACGCCGTCGGTGCGCAACACATCCAAAGTGATCGGCTGGCCGGCCGGTAAAATGCCGCGGGCGGCCGCCGGCTTCGAAGTTTCGCTGTTTGCCGACAAGCTCGACAACCCGCGCCAGGCCTACGTGTTACCGAACCGGGATATTCTCGTGGTCGAGGCGGTGCGCGAATTCCCCGGCCGGCCGGCCAAATCGAGCAATCGCATCACCTTGTTTCGCGACGCCGACGGCGACGGCCGCTACGAGCTGCGCGAGGTGTTTCTGAGCGGGCTCAACATGCCGCACGGGATGCTGCTGCTCGGCGATTGGTTTTATGTCGGCAATACCGACGGCGTGGTGCGCTATCGTTACCGCGCCGACCAGACCCGGCTGGACGGCGCGGGGCAGAAGATTCTCGACCTGCCTTCCGGCGGCCACTACACGCGCAATCTGATCGCCGATCCGGCGGGCAAAAAAATCTACGTCGCGGTCGGCTCGGCGTCCAACGTCGATGAGGAAAACGTCTGGGAAAAAGACCAGCGCCGCGCCGGCATTCTGGAGATGAACCCCGACGGCAGCGCCCTGCGCATTTTCGCCCGCGGGCTGCGCAACCCGGTGGGCATGGATTGGGAGCCGCGCACGAAAGCGCTCTGGACGGTGGTCAACGAGCGCGATCTCTTGGGCGATGATCTGGTGCCCGATTATCTCACCGGCGTGAGGGACGGCGGCTTTTACGGCTGGCCCTATTCCTATTTCGGCCAGAACGAGGACCCGCGCAAGAAAGGCCAGCGCCCCGATCTCGTCGCCGCGGCGATCAAACCCGACTACGCGCTCGGCTCCCACGTCGCCGCGCTGGGTCTGGCGTTTTACAACCACAAAAGCTTTCCCGAGCGCTATCGCGGCGGCGCGTTTATCGGCATGCACGGCTCGTGGAACCGCTCGAAGATGGTCGGCTACAAAGTCGCCTTCGTGCCCTTCGCCAACGGCAAACCCGCCGGTCCGCTGGAGGATATTTTGACCGGCTTCATCGCCGACGAGAGCAAATTCGAAGCCCACGGCCGCCCGGTAGGCGTCACCGTCGCGCCCGACGGCGCGCTGCTGGTCGCCGACGACAGCGGCGGCAAAGTGTGGAAGCTCAGCGCGAAGCAATGAAGAATATTTTTACCCCACAGAGCGCAAAGGTCTCGCAGTCCGGAGGAAATTTCGCCCGGGTTTCTGTGAGGCTTGCGCTCTTTTTGGTTTCCTTTCTTTTTGTCTCCGTGCTCCACGCCGCCGAACCGCCGCAGCGCCGCATCGTCGAGACCGGGCCCTCAGACCAGTTGGTTCTGCCGCCGCCCAACGCGACCCGCGCGGTGGCCAATCCGCCGGGCGTGATTCCCTGGCCGAAGGACAGAACTCCGACGGCGCCGGCCGGATTCGAAGTCAGCCTGTTCGCTGAGGGTCTCGACAACCCGCGCACGATCTACGTGCTGCCCGACGGCGACGTGCTGGTGATGGAATCGCTGCCGCAAAAACCGCCCAGCCGCATCGTGCTCCTGCGCGCCGACCCCAGGACCGGCCGGATCGCGCTCCGGCAATCGTTTTTGCGCCGCCTGAACATGGCCTTCGGCATGGCGCTCATCGGCAACCGTTTCTACGTCGGCAACACCGACGGCATCGTGGTATTTCCGTATGTCTCGGGCGAGACCCAGATCAAACGCCGGCCCGAAAAGATTCTCGATTTGCCGAGCGGCGGGCATTACACGCGAAATCTGCTGCCCGATCCGGCGGGCAAAAAAATCTACGTGGCGGTGGGCTCGTCGAGCAACGTCGACGAGCAGCGCGCCGATGAAAAAGATCCGCGCCGCGCGGCGATCCTGGAAATCAATCCCGACGGCAGCGGCATGCGCGTTTTCGCCGGCGGCATGCGCAACCCGGTGGGCATGGACTGGGAGCCGCAGACCAAAGCGCTCTGGACCGTGGTGAACGAGCGCGACATGCTTGGCGACGAGCTGGTGCCCGATTATCTCACCCAGGTGCGCGAGGGCGCGTTCTACGGCTGGCCCTATTCCTATTTCGGCCAGAACGAAGACCCGCGCAAAAAAGGCCAGCGGCCCGATCTGGTCGCCAAGGCGCTCAAACCCGACTTCGCTTTGGGCTCGCACGTGGCGCCGCTCGGTCTCACTTTCTATCGCGGCCCATCGTTTCCCGCGCGCTACCGCGGCGGCGCATTCATCGGCATGCACGGCTCGTGGAACCGTTCGAATCTGGTCGGTTATAAAGTCGCCTTCGTGCCGTTTCAGAACGGCCGGCCGAGCGGCGCGCTGGAAGATTTTCTCACCGGCTTTATCGCCGACGCGAAGATCAGCCAGGTGTATGGCCGTCCCGTCGGCGTGGCGGTCTGGACCGACGGCTCGCTGCTGGTCGCCGACGACGGCGCGGGAAAAATCTGGCGGGTCAGCGCCAAACGGTAGGAGCGGCCGGGCGCGCAGCCGTTTCGGATGAAAGAATAATCCACCAAGAAGCCGGAGTAATTCTCCCTCTCTTGGGTTTCTCCGCGTCCTTTGTGCCCTCCGGGGTGAAATCTCTTTTCCTTTCACCCCAGCGGCGGCGCGCCTCAGGTCCGGCCGATTTCCAGCAGCTGGCCGGAGACGTAGTCGGATTCATTGCTGGCAAAAAAGACAAATGCGGGGGCGATGGCTTCGGGCGCCACGAAGGCGCGCTCGCGCCCGGCGATGCCAAGATGGGTACGGCGAAAATCGGTGAGCGCGGCGGTCATGCGCGTGTCCGCGGTCGGGGACACGCAGTTGACCTGAATGTTGTGGGCTTTGAGCTCGCTCGCGGCGTTGCGCGTGAAGGCGACGATGCCGCCCTTGGCGGCGGCGTAATCGGCGACGCCGTAGGAGCCGCGCAGCGCCGAAGGCGCCGCGACGTTAATGATTTTGCCTCGCTGCTGCTGTTTCATGAACGGCAGCACGGCCTGGGTGCAGTTGAACGTGCCCTTGAGATGCACTGCCAGGGTTTCGTCCCATTGCTCTTCGGAAATATTTTCCAGCGGCGCCGGGCGCAGAATGCCGGCGTTATTGACCAGAATGTCGATGCGGCCCCAGCGGGCGATCGCCGCCTGCGCCAGGCGCTCGGCGTCGCCGCGCCGGCCCACGTCGGCGAGCAGCGCGATCACCTCGGCGCCGAGCCCGGCGATCTCGCCGGCGGCTTTGTCCAGAGCATCGCGATCGCGCGCCGCGGCGAGCAGCACTCGCGCGCCTTCGCGCGCGAAGGCGGCGGCCACGGCGAGACCGATGCCGCGGCTGCCGCCGGTAACGATCGCCACCTGATCCCGGAGTCTTTCCATGCGCGCGCCTCGGGTGAATCTTATCAGCGCATGCGGATTATTTTCTGCCGCCGGCGGCGCGCTCGAGGCGGTCTTCGATTTCGCCCAGGCAGGCCGCCAGCGAATTGCTCGACTGCTCGAGCGCGGTACGCAGCTCGCCCTCGAGTTTTTCCAGCCGGGCCAAAATCTCGTGGCGCAGCTCCGCGCTCTGGTCGTTGCGCTCGCGCAGCGCCTCCTCCACGGCGACTTTCAGCTGGTAGAGGCGCGAGGCCTCGGCATTCTCGGCAATCTCGCGCTGGGCCCGCAGCTCGCGCGCGTGGCGCCGGCTTTCCAGCAGCGCCGCCGACAGCAAATAAACCACATAAACTAAAAACACCAGCGCCAGCCCGAGCAGCGACGCGCCGAGCGGCGCCTGCACGGTGGTAAAGCCGAGCGACAGCGTCGTCTCGCTCGAGAGCACGTTCCAATTCAAAGCGGCGAACAGGCCGGCCGCGCCCAATACGAGAATCGCCAGCAGCGCGCGCAGGTACACGCGACACCTCCCATTCTCCCCAGTTTGACCGAATCCGCCGATGGGTCAACCGCCCCGTGCCCCCGGCCCTTGACTGCCTCTCCTACTTCTCTGGTAAAGTAGCTCCCGACCGGCAACGAGGAGGCACGCGCGAGATCATGGCTATTCCCGGGGAAAAGGCGATTCAAATGGTACGCAGCGCGCACGGACAGGCGGCGCAGTTGGACATCGCGGTGACGGCCGTGGTCGTCGATCCCAGCGGCCGCATGATCGCGCTCGGGCGCATGGACAAGGCCCGGCCGATCACGGTGGAGATGGCGCTCAACAAAGCCTACACTGCGGCAAGCTTTCAGCAGCCGACCAGGGAATTGGCCGGCGTTGCCGGCCAGAGCTGGTTTCAAAGCCTGGTGGTATCGAGCAATGGCCGGATCATGCCCGGCGGCGGCGCTCTGCCGATCGTCGAAGGCGGCGCTGTGGTCGGCGCCGTCGCGGTGGCCGGCGGCACCGACGAGCAGGACCAGCAGTGTGCCGAAACAGCGCTGGCGAGTTACAATAGTTGAAGTATAACTTTATCCTTTGAAAGACGGAGGACCGGAGATGTCCAAAGCAGAAAAGCTGGAGCCATCGCCGAGCAGCGAAAACCGCGGCGACTTTCCCACTCCGTATCTCGGCCGCTCGGTCAGATTCGTCGGCGGCCACGTCAACGTCGACATGAATCAGTCGCCGCATCCGAAAAATCAGCGCGGCGAGCTCGGCAAACCGCTTTTCAACTGGTATCGCAATACGGTCTCGCAAGATCCGCTGACCCGGGTGTCGGCGCCCAATCACTTTGCCGACCGCAGACACTTTCTCACCAACATCATCAACCGTTCGAGCGACGGCAAAGTCAATCGGAAAAAAATGGCGGTGGACGATCCGGCGGCGATGGCGCGCCATATCAAAGCCGTGGCGTTATACATGGGCGCCGACGTGGTCGGCATCGCCAACGCTCACCCGTCGTTTCTCTACGCCGCCGGCGGCGGACGCTATGTGCAGGACGGCACCGCGAAGGACGAATTTCAGGGCCATACGCCCGAAGAGCTGGCGCGCCGCTTTCCCTTTATCATCCAGGCGACCACCGCCTGGGATTACAACAAACTGCAGGCGCACCGGCACCACATCGGCGACGCGGCCTACCACGTCTCACAGATGAAAGGCGTGATGGTGCTGAAAGCGCTCGAAGGCTACATCAAGGAGCTCGGCTACACGGCGATTCGCGGCGTGGTGACGCCGCAGGCGGCGGGGGTCGCCGGCGGCATCGGCGAGCTCGGCCGAAACGGCCTCGTCATCAACAAGAACTTCGGCGCGCGCATTCACATGCCCGACCCGATCCTGACCGATCTGCCGCTGGTCGCCGACGAGCCGGTGGATATCGGCGTCGAGGATTTCTGCAAGATCTGCCGCAAATGCGCCAACACTTGCCCGACCAACAGCATTCCCTTCGGCGACAAAGTCGTTTTCAACGGCATCGAAAAATACAAAATCAACTGGCTCACCTGCTACAAGCTGCGTCCCTACGTGCACGAGCATTGGGGCAGCTGCCTCACCTGCGCCGCGGTCTGTCCGTTCACCAAACCGAATGTCTGGTGGCACACCATGACCGTGGCCCTGCTGCACGGCTGCCCGTATTTTGCGCGCCCCGCGCTGGTGCGCTTTTTGAAATGGATCGACGACACATTCTGGGGCGTGGTGCGCAACAACCGGGTGACGTGGCTGGGCTACGATTCCGGCGTCAAACCCGGCGAGCACGCCTGCACGGTCGCCGGCTGCAACGCTGCGCACGAAAAGAGTTCCGCCGGCGCCGTTGCCGGGAACGTCGGCTACTACGCGCCGCTCAAAGAAAACACCAACCGCTTCGTCAAACGAGAAGCCTAGTGGCCCTGCGACTCGGCTCGATCCGCTTCCCCTGGTCCGGCAAAGCTTCGCACCGTGACGATCCCTATTGGGATTTTTTCATTCACACGCCGCCGGCCGATCTCGCCAACACGGTGACGGAGATGATCCGCAAAGCGCCCGAAGGCAATGTCTTCCCGGCGAAAACCGAGCTGCACACGCCCGAGATTACGTCGAGCCACGTGAAGGGCATGGCGGAATACTTCGGCGCCGAGCTGGTCGGCATCGTGAGACTGAAGCAGGATGGCGGCGAAAATTATCCCTACGCGGTGATCTGTGCGGTGCACGCCGACTACGATCCGCGCACCTCGCCGGGCATCGGCGGCCAGGTGCCGGTGCAGAACGGCTTGTTCATAACCTTTGTGCTAAGCGCGTGGATCCGCGAGCTCGGATTTCGCGCCAGCGCCGCGCCCGACGCGGACGCCGACCAGCTCGCCGCAGCCGCGGGTCTCGGCACCCTCGACACCCAAGGCCGCCTGGTAACAGCAAAATTCGGAGCCAAGGTGCATATCGCCAATGTCATCCGCACCGATTTGCCGCTGGCACCCGACGGCTCCCAGTGATCCTTGATTTTTACTTTTGACTTTTTAATTTTGAATTTTTCTTTATGCCCTACATCATCACCAGCCTGTGCACCAACGACGGCGCCTGCGTCGAAGTTTGCCCGGTCGCCTGCATTCACACCACCCCCGGCGCGCCGCAGTTTTACATCGACCCGGAAGTCTGCATCGACTGCGAGCAATGCGAAATCGTCTGCCCGGTGGACGCGATTTTCAAAGACGTGGACATCCCGGCGGAGCACGCCGGATCGATCGAAGTCAACGCGGCCTTTTTTCGCAAGAACAAAGCCGCCGTCGGACCCGTCGCTTTTGACACGGCCTGGGAAATGATTCGCTCGGCGCACGAATACGCGCAGATGGTCGGCCTGGCGGTGAGCGCGGTGGTGGTGGACGAAGCCGGAGTGCCGATTGCGGCGGGCCGCATGGACAAAGCCGAACCCCGATCTGTCGAGCTCGCTTTCAACAAAGCTTACACTGCGGCGGCGCTGCACATGGCGAGCGCCGAGCTCGCCGCGCAAGCGCGCGAGCCGTGGATGCAGAGCCTCATGATTTCCCATCGCGGCCGCATGATGCCGGTGGGCGGCGCGCTGCCGATCCTGAACGGCGTCACCATCGTCGGCGCCATCGGCATCGCCGGCGCCACCCGCCCCGAGCAAGACGCCCTTTGCTGCCGCGCCGCGCTGACGGTCTGGGAAAATCCCGGGCACTGAAAGCAATGCGCGGCGCCGCTCGCTACTTCACTTCCCCCGGAAACAGCTTCGCAGCGTAATCCCGGTTGACTGCCTGGATGATCGAGTTGTCGTAGAACCTTTTCGGGTCGGCGCTTTTCGCCTTGGGGTCCGAGAAGTCGTCGAGCACGACGCGGATCGCCGCCGGATCGACGGTCATGTCGCGGTTCCAGACCCGCAGGCCCTGCTGGTAATTCTCGTTGAGAATCTTCGGGTCGGCGATCTTGGTGTACTTGGACTCGATCTTCTTGGCGTACTCTTCGTCATCGATGCAGCGCCGCAGTCCGTCCAGGTAGGACATAAGAAACGCTTTCAGCGTATTCGGATTTTTCTGCGCGAAGTCGCGCGCGACCGCCGTGCCGGGGCCGATGATTTTGAAACCTTCTTTGAAGTAATCGACGATCACCGGATAGCCTTTTTGTTTGGCGATCTCGGTCTGCGGCGCGGTGATCACCAGGCCGTCGGCGTTGCCGACCAGAAAAGTCGCCAGCGCCTCTGCCGGAGTGCGGTGATAAAGCAGTTTGATGTCCTTGCCGATTTCCATGCCGAGCTTGCGCGCCGTCCCGCGCACCGCGATTTCTCCGAACGCGCCGGGCGATGTGGTCGAGATCGCCTTGCCGCGCAGCGCTTCGAGGCTCGTGATGTTTTTCTGGCCGAAAAGATTGAGCGAGCTGCGATCGACGGCGGCGGCCACGTAAATGATGTCCGCGCCGGCCAGATTGCCGGCGATCGCCGCGGCGCCGCCCTGGTAAATGTCGATGGTCCCGGAGATCACGCCTTGCACCGCCGCGCTGGCGCTCACCTGATTGATCGAGACGTTGAGCCCGCGCCGGGCGAAATAGCCGCCGTCCTGGGTGACCAGCAACGGCAGGCTCGTCGACCCGGTGCCCGCGATCGCGACTTGCAGATTGCTTTTTTCGGGCTTCATCGCGGTCGGCTGCGCATGGGCGCGCGCCGTGAAAAACCCCAGCGCCAGCAACGCCGTGAACAGCCATTTATCTGCCGCTCGATAACTCATGGCGCTTCCTCCCGCTCATCAGCGGATTGATGGTTGCTCTGAGCCGCCGGATTCAGCTTCTTCGCTGACGCGCGGCGAAGAGCCTCGCGAATTCGCCGCCGTCAAGCCAGATGCCGCGGCATTCCGGACAGGCATCGATGATGACGGATCTGTCGATGGCGCTGTAAACGCGCAGCAAAGTCGCGCCGTCGCGCGGGCATTGGCCGCGCTTGCCGTCGGCCTGGTCCCGGGTCCGGCCTCCGAGCAGAGCCGAAACGTGGCGCGCGTCCTCGGCCAGCAGCTCCGTCAGCTCGTGGGCGTCGAACCAGACGCCGTCGCACGCCGGGCAGCGGTTAACGGTCACGCCTTCCACGGAGAAGCCGGCGATCTCTTCCGTGCGGCATTTGGGACATCTCATCGAAAGGTTCGTCTCCGAATTTTGCAGCCAGGATGACGCTAATGGAATCGTCCCAGGCCCGCAAGGGCGGCTTCCCGGCGCCGGCGAAAATTCCTTCTTCGCATCCGCGCGGTTTGGTTGTATAGCTTTTCCCAGCGCGTTCTTTGGGAGGAGGTCTCATTCATGAAGACGGTACGAGACATCCTGGCGGCGAAAGGCGGCAGCGTCTGGACCGTGGGCGCCGAGGCGACAGTGTTCGAGGCGCTTCAGCGCATGGCCGAAAAAGAAGTCGGCGCCCTGCTGGTCATGGAAGGCGAGCGCATGGCGGGCATCATCTCCGAGCGCGACTACGCGCGCAAGGTGGCGCTGCTCGGGCGCACCTCGCCGAATACCCAGGTCAAAGAGATCATGACCCGCCACGTCGCCTACACGCACCTCGATCAATCCGTGGAGGAATGCATGGCGATCATGACCGACAAGCGCATCCGCCACCTGCCCGTGCTCGAAAATCAAAGGCTCGTCGGCATCATCTCGATCGGCGACCTGGTGAAATCGATCATCGCCGACCAGAGGTTCATCATCGAGCAGCTCGAGCGCTACATCAGCAGCTGAGCGGGCTGCGCGCCGGGGATCGCCGCGGCGCTCGGCGATTCCCGCGCTTTACTCGGGCGCCGCGTTGTTGCATTAAGCAGCGCTCCCAGGTATCTGCGGAGCATGCCGTCGCACCACTCGCCGCTGTCGAAAAAGCCCAGCGCTTTGCTGCTCAAAGAAACCGTCGGCGGGCACGGCTTGCGTCCTGTGCTCGGGCCGCTGCAGCTCACCAGCCTCGGCGTGGGCGCGATCGTCGGCGCGGGCATCTTCGTCATCATCGGCGTGGTCGCCAAAGACAAGGCGGGCGCGGCGACCATGCTCTCGTTCGTCGTCGCCGGCAGCGCCTGCGCTTTTGCCGCGCTCTGCTACGCCGAGTTCGCCTCCATGGTGCCGGTGGCGGGCTCGGCCTACACCTACGCCTACGCGACCCTGGGCGAGCTTTTCGCGTGGATCATCGGCTGGGATTTGCTGCTCGAATACGGCGTCGGCGCCGCCAGCGTGGCACACGGCTGGTCGCACTACTTCGTCGATTTTCTGCATCTGCTCGGCATCGATGCGCCGGCGGCGCTGACCAATGCGCCGTTTGATTTCGATCCTGCCGCCGGTAAATTGGTTGCCACCGGCGCGCTGATCGATCTGCCGGCCCTGCTGATCGCGGCGGCGCTGACGATCATCCTGGTCGCGGGCATCCGGCGCAGCGCCGCGTTCAATTTTCTCATGGTGGTGATCAAGCTCGCCGTCGTGCTGCTGGTGATCGCCGTCGGCGCGTTTCATATCGACCCGGCGAACTGGCGGCCCTTCGCCCCCTACGGTTTCAGCGGCATCAGCCTGTTCGGCCACACCGTGCTCGGCCGCCACGGCGCCGGCGGCGAGCCGCTTGGCATGATGGCGGGCGCGGCGATCGTGTTTTACGCCTACATCGGCTTCGATTCCGTATCGACGCACGCCGAGGAGGCGCGCAATCCGAGCCGCGACGTGCCCATCGGCATTCTCGGCTCGCTCACGCTTTGCACGGTGCTTTACATCGCCGTTGCCGCGGTGCTGACCGGCATGGTGCCCTACCAGGAAATCGACATCGACGCGCCCATCGCCAAAGCCTTCAGCCGCGCCGGCCTGCCCTGGGCGCACGCGCTGATCTCGCTCGGCGCGCTCACCGGCATCACCTCGGTGCTGATGGTGTTGATGCTGAGCCAGCCGCGCATCATGCTGGCGATGGCGCGCGACGGGCTCTTGCCTGCGGGTTTTTTCGGCGCGGTGCACCCGCGTTTCCGCACGCCGTGGAAATCGACGATGGTGACCGGCGCCGCCGTCGGCCTGACGGGCGCGTTCCTGCCGCTGCGTATCCTGGCGGAGCTGGTCAACATCGGCACCCTGCTCGCGTTTGTCATCGTCTGCGCCGCGGTGCTGATCATGCGCCGCACCGATCCCGACCTGCCGCGCCCGTTTCGCTGCCCCCTGGTGCCGCTGATCCCGCTCCTCGGCATCGCCTTTTGCTCGCTTTTGATGTTCTCGCTGCCGGTGGAAAACTGGCTGCGGCTGATCGTCTGGCTGCTGCTCGGCTTCGCGATCTACTTTTTTTACGGCCGGCGCCACAGCGCGCTGGCGCGCCTGGGAGACGATATCCGGCTCGCCGACTCGCCTTCTTCGTGAGCCTCAGTAAAGCTCGCCTTCGCTTTTTCGCTCTTCGGTCGGGCGCCAGCGCAACAGGTAGGATTCCGCGCGGTTGATCGCCTCGTTGCACAGCACCACGACCAGCGCCAGCACGAGAATGCCGCCAAGCGCGCCGGTGGTCGAAAACAGCGAGGTGTTGTAGTTGATCAGGTAGCCGAGCCCTTTGCCGGCCGCGATGAATTCGCCCACCACCGCGGCGACGATTGCGTAGGGCAGGCTGATTTTGAGCCCGGTGGTGATCCAGGGCACGATCGACGGCAGGGTCACCTTCATGAGGATCTGGCGCTCGCTCGCGCCCATGATGCGCAAAATATTTTTCAGCTCGGCGTCCACGCCTTTGACGCCGGCAAAGGTATTGAAGAACGTCAGAAAGAACACCACGCTCACGACGAGAATGACTTTCGACGTGGGACCGATGCCGAACCAGATGATGAACAGCGGCGCGAGCGCGATGCGCGGGATGCCGTTGAACGCGACCACGTAGGGATCGAGCACCTCGGCGAGAACTTCGCGGCGGCCGAGCGCAAATCCCAGGCTGATGCCGAAGATCGCGCCGATGAAAAAGCCGGTGAAGGTTTCGTACAGCGTGACCGCCAGGTGGCCGAAGATCGAGCCGTCGGCGATGACGCCGTAAAGATAGAGAAAGACCTGCGAGGGACTGGAAACCCAGAACGGGTCGATCAATCTCCCGGAGCTCAATTCCCAGAGCGCCAGCAGCGCCAGGCCGAAGATCGACCGGTAGGTGAAGAGCCGAGCGCGGCTGATCATTTCATCAGAAAATCGTTGCTGACCACGTCGGCCGCGGGAATCCGTTTTTTGAGAATCCCCGCCTGCTCGAGAATGTCCTGGGTCACCTGCACGCTGCGCTCGCTGATCCGGCCGTCTTTGCTGAGCGCCGGCAGCACGGCTTGAGTTCCGGCGAGCAGGAGTTGCGGCTGGATCGTGGTCATCGACGGTTTGAGCGCGTCCGCCACCTGCTCCGGCTTGCTTTGCAGCGCCCACTGATTGGCGCGGGTGAGCGCGCGCACCATGCGCCGAATCGTATCGCCGTCCTTGGCGACGGTGTCGGGCCGCGCGATCAGATTCTCCATGAGGAATTCCGGGATCGACGGATCTTCACCCCTGGCATTGTCGATCAGCAGGATCGCGAAACCGCGGCTGATCGCCGTGTCCGGCACCGGCGGCGCCGTGAGCGCCGCATCGACTTTGCGATTTTCCAGCGCCGCGAGCCAGGTCGGCCCCGAGCCGATGGGAATGATGTGCACGTCCTGCTGCGGGTTGTAGCCGGCCTTGCGCACGACGAAGGCCGCAAGATGCGCGGTCAGCGCGCCGGGATTGGTGACGCCCACGGTCAATCCTTTGAGCGCCTTGATTTTTTCCGCCAGCGGCATCGACTCCGTGACGCCCTTCGATTTGGCGACGTCCTTGTGCATCGCCCAGTTGATGAAGAGCCGGTTCAACCCGCTCATCACCATCACCAGCTTTTTGCCTTCCTGCTGCGCCAGGATCACGTTGTCGCCGGTGGTGAAGCTGAAATCCACGTCGCCGGCGATCAGCGCGCGGATGTCCGGTCCGCCGCCGTTGGTCGAAGTGACGTCGACCTCGAGCTTTTCGTCGGCAAAAAATCCTTTGTTCTGCGCCAGAAACACCGGCGCCATCGAGTGCGCGATAACCGGGATCGTCATCTTCACTTTTTTCGGCGCCTGCGCCTGCGCCGAAGAAAAACAATTCAGCCCAAGCGCCCCCAGCGCCAGCGCGAGCGTAAATTTTTTCATGCCGCATCTCCTTTGGCCGCTTCGCTCAAAGCCACTTCGGGCCGAAGCTGCTGCCACATTTTTTCATAAATCGAACGGAATTGCGGGTCCTCGTGAATCCTGAAAACGTCGCGCGGCCGGGGAATGCCGACGGATTCGATCGCCTTGATTTTTCCCGGCCGCGAGCTCATCAGCACGACCCGATCCGCCAGCGCGATCGCCTCGACCAGATCGTGGGTGATGAAGACGATGGTCTTGCGCGTCGCCAGCCAGAGTTGCAGGAGCTGATCCTGCAGGACAATGCGCGTCTGCGCGTCGAGCGGGCCGAACGGCTCGTCCATCAGAATCAAAGCCGGGTCGTAGATCAGCGTGCGGATGATGTTGGCGCGCTGGCGCATGCCGCCGGAAAGCTCGTGCGGATAGTGCTCTTCGAAACCCTTGAGGCCGACCCGCTCGATCCATTCTTCGGCGCAACGCCGCCGAGCGCCCGGCGCGACGCCGCGGATCTCCAGCGCGATCTCGACGTTTTCGACCAGGGTCCGCCAGGGCAGCAGGTTGTCTTTCTGGGTGACGTAGCCGATTTCGGTGCAGATGCCATCGATGGGCGCGCCGCGAAAAACAATCCGCCCCGCGCTCGCGCGCAGCAGACCGACGATGAGATTGAGCAAGGTCGATTTGCCGCAGCCCGACGGGCCGACGATGGTGACGAACTCGCCTTCGGCCACGGTGAGATCGACCGCGTCGAGGGCAACGACCCTGCGGCCGCGCACGTGATAGTCCTTGCCGACCGCTTCGACGGAGAGCAGCGCCACGGCCGATCCTAGGGCGCGATCTGCGCGATCGAAGCGCCGATGCCGCCGAGCGCGCTTTTGCCGTTGGCGTCCAGGTTGTCGCGCCGCGGCGTGTCGTAGTTGCTGATGTAGCCGGTGTCGCCGACGAAAACGATCGCCGAGGGAAATTCGAGCGGGCCGGCGACGCCGTTCCTGGCGATCTCGCGCACCCGGCCGTCGGCCGTCACCGTTGCCAGCGCGTTGCGCTCGTTCGCCGTCACCCAAAGCGTGCCGTCGGCGTCGAAGGCGAGCCCGTCGGCGCCCTCGAGCAGCGGGCTTTGCGCCAGGAGCGCGGGCTTGCCCGCTTTGCCGCCGGCGCCGAATTCGATTTTCCAGACCGCGCCGCGCGCCGTATCGGCGACGTAGAGCGCGCCCCTGGCATCGAAAGCGAGGCCGTTGGCGACGATGGATTGCTCGCTCTTGCCGTCGGGCAGCACGCGCTTGTGCGCTTCAATTTTCGCCGCGGCCTCCGCCGGCCCGCCGCCGGGGCCGACGCGATAGATAATCCCGCTCCGCCCGCCGGAAATATAGAGATTGCCCTGCTTGTCAAAGGCGATGCCGTTGGCGCCTTCGGCGCCGGTGGCGAAAGTCCGGCCGGCGCCGGGCTTTTGCGGGTCGATCTCCGCCGCGCGGACGCGCAGCACTTCGGCAAACGGGCCGCTGGCGATGAACAGATCGCCCTGCGCGTTGAAGGCAATCCCGGCGCCGTCGGCATTGGTCTTTTTGCCCTTGATCTCGCGCGCCTCGAGCCGCGCGACGGCCACGGGTTGGGGCATTTTGGGATCCACCCGCAGAATGTTCCCGGTCACCCGGTCCGGCAGATACAGCCGCCCCTGGGTGTCGGCGGTGAGGCTTTCCACCACGACGGTGCGATCCGCGCTCGCCGGATCGAGATCGGCGAGGATCGCAATCCGCGGCCCGCCAAGCCGCATCGCGGCGCAGCCGCCGAGAAAAACCGCCAGCGTGAATACCGGCAGGAATCGCATTTCAACCTCCTTCATCCGACCCCGATGCGCAACTCGAAACCCATCCGATCGCGACAAGACGCAATGCCTTACCGCTTTGAAGTCAGAGATTCAAGGCCCGCGCCGCGTTGCCGCCGCGGATTTGCTCGCGCTCGGCGGCGCTGGCGTCGATGGCGGCAATTTTGCCGAGCGGATCGAAGTCGCCCATCGCCATCGGATAGTCCGTGCCGATGACGACGCGCTCCGCGCCGGCCGCGCGCACCAGATATTGCAGCGCGGCGGCGGAGTGCACGATCGAATCGAAGTAGAGCCGCTTCAAATATTCGGATGGTTTTTGGGGCACGGCCTTTTTCAGCTCGGGGCGAAGCCCGTAGGAATGATCGAGGCGCCAGATGTTGAACGGCAGCAATCCGCCGCCGTGGGACAGACAAAGCCGCAGATTAGGGAAACGCTCGAACATACCTGTGAGGATCATGCGCTCGACCATCAGCGTCGTGCGATAGGTGAACTGCAAAACGTTGCCGAGAATCGGCGCCAGCGGATCGTCGGCATCGAGCCCTCCTTCGAGCGGGTGCACGAAGAGCAGCAGATCGAGCCTTTGCGCCGCCGCGAAAAACGGCTCGAATACCGGATCGTCCAGCGGTTTGTCCCCGACCGCGTTGCCGATCTCCAGACCTTTGAGGCCCATGCTCTTCGCTTCCTCGGCGATGGCGATGGAATCGCCGACGCTCTGCAGCGGCACGCTGCCGAAGCCGACGAAGCGGTCGGGATGTTTCTCGACCACCGCGCGAATCGCTTCGTTCTGGCGCCGCGAGAAATGCGCCGCCACCGCCGCATCTTCCCAGTAAAACAGCAGGATCGGCGACGGCGAGAGCGCCTGCACGTCGATCCCCATCTGATCCAGCGCTTTGATGCGCGCGGCGGGATCGTAGGCGCCCGCTCCAAGACCCGGGCGATGGCCGATCCGGGAGGTAACCGAGAGCCTGCCGTTCTCGAGTATCAGCCTGGGCGCATGCGATTCGTATCGGCCCGGGCTCTGCAACGCCTCGAGCGGAAAAAAATGCGAGTGCAAATCGATGTTCATGGCACAGCCTCCTGGGTTGCGCTGCGGCACCGGCTCTTCGGCCCGCGCTGGAGGGTTTTACCACAATTGCACGCGCGTTCCCCACAGGCGCGCACGGAAAAACCCTCCGGCGATCGGATTTATCTTGTAAAATCGCCGCGAGTGATCTACGGAATGGAGCTTGCTCATTTTTCATCGCCAAACCGCAGAGGCGGATCAACCAGGAGGCGGAGTATGAAAATTCACCTGCGCATCGGTTTGATCCTGTCGCTCTTGCTGGCCGCAGGCATCGCCGGCGCCGCCAACGCGCCGGGCCGCTGGCAGCTTCTCGGCGAGCGCGACGTGGATTTCCGCGGCGACCACGACACCATCGACGTCGGGCGCCACGAGGGCAAATTCCGCCAGCTTCAATTCCGCGTCAAGGACGCCCCGATCGAAATCTCCAATTTTGTCGTGACCTTCGACAACGATCAAAAATTCAGCCCGCAGATGCGCCACCGCTTTCCGGAAGGCTCCGGGAGCCGGACCATCGATCTTCCCGGCGACCGGCGGGTCATCCGACGCATCGATTTCAATTACCGCAGCATCAATCGCCGCGAAGGCCGCGGCCGGGTCGAAGTTTACGCGCGCTGAGCGGTTCGCGCTATTTTGCTTTGGCCTTGGCCAGCACGTCGTCCACCAGCTTCTGCAGCGGTTTCACGTCTTCGTACTGCGGCAGGCTCGATAGCAGATATTTGCCGCCTTCCGTCGGCACCTGCTCGTCGCGGTAGCGAATCATGTCCTTCGGGATATCCGTGCGGAAGGAATTGCGCCCGGTGAGCTTCTGCCACGCGAGCTGGCCGTCGCGCGATAAAAACCAGTTGAGGTAGACTTTCGTCGCGTTGGGATGGGGCGCGTTCTTGAACGTGATGATGTTGCCCGAGCCCGAGCTGATGGTGTCGCCCTCCTTTTCACTGAAAACCTGGCGCACCGGCAAACCCTGCTTGCGCGCGTTCTCGGTATTTTCCAGCTTGGCCATAACCTGAACTGAATATTTGCCGGCGCCGAGCCAGTCCATCATCTGGTGCTCGTTACTGGCGAACGTCACCTGCATTTCCGCGAGCAGCCGGGTGATGAACTTCGGCCCCAGATCGGGGCTGTAATAAACGAAGCGCCAGTTGCCGATGTTGCCGGCCGAATCCGGGTCGGTCATGAGAATTTTGCCTTTGTACTTGGGCGTGAGCAGGTCCCACCACGAATCGATCTCGCCGGGCTTGATGGAGTTGGTGTTGATCGCGCCGATGCCGGAGCCGGCGTCGCCCTGGGCCATGAAGACATATTGGCCGTCGGGGTCGCTGTAGAGCTGCTTTTTCCTCCACCACCTGGACGGGTCGGTGACTTCAGGAAGGATGAGTTGCGGCGGGATCGGCATCAGCAGTCCGGCCTTGTGATAAACCAGCACCATGGTGCCCGCGCCGCCGACGCCGATATCGACCAGATGCTTGTCGGCGCGCTTTTCCGCCATGACTTTCTTCGAGAGATCGCTCCCCGAGCCGCCGACGAAGTTGATTTTAATTTTCGGGTAGGCGTCCTTGAAGGCAAGGATCGCCTTGCCGACCCCGGCGCGCGCCTGGCCGTAAATCGTGACCTCGCCTTCTTTCTCGGCGGCGGCGACGGTCTTGTCCCAATCCTGCTTCCAGTCCGCGCGCGCGCCACCGGTGCCGAAGAGAGCGCCCAGCCCCAGGAAAACTGCCATCGTGATCGGAAAGCCTTTCACGGCACACCGCCTTTCAATGCTTTGAGTTCCGGCGACCGCGCCGCAACCCGCACCTACTTTTAGCGGTTCTCCGCCGTCAAGAAAAGGGCGAAAGTATGGAGCGACTCGACGATGGGAGATGGAGGATCCGACCGGCTCGCTCATTCGTGCGCAAGTTTCGCGACACATACCGTACTTGACGTCGGCTGCCGGCGTGACCTATTTTGGCGGCGGATCGCGAGTCACCGAAAAAACATGCCCCTGCGCGCAATTACGATTCGACTCTTCGCGGCGCTGTTGCTGCTCCCATCTGACGCGCGCGCCGGCGATTTCGTGCGCGCCGCGAGCGGCGGCTTTACGACCGCGATTCACGCCGTACTGTGGGCGGCCTACGAAGAGAAATTATTCAAAAACTACGGTCTCGAGGTCGAGTATCTGGCGCTCAACTCGGGCCGTCTGGGCATGCAAATGCTGCTCTCGGACGACGTGCAGCTGCTGTTTTCCACCGGCGTCACCGTGGTCACGACCAATCTGCAGAAGGCCGACCTGGCGATCATCGCCGGCGGCCTCAATTTTTTTCCGACCAAGCTGGTCGTTCGGCCGGAAATCAAACGCCCGGTGGATCTAAAAGGTAAAATCCTCGCCGTCGGGAGCTTCGGCGGAGCCAATCACATGGCGCTGCTGGTGGCGCTGGAAAAGCTCGGCGTCAATCCAAAAGACGTCACCGTCATTCAGGTGGGCGGCGCCGCGGCGCAGATGACCGCTCTGGCCAAAGGCGCCGTGCAGGGCCTGATGTTCAACGAGCCCCAGGCGACCATCGCCGTGAAAAAATTCGCCATGCAGTCGATGATCGATCTGATGGAGAGCAAAAGCCCGTTCCCGCAGAACTGTTTCAGCGTCAAGCGCGGCTATCTCGAAAGCAATCGCGAAAAGGTCGGCAACTTCATGAAAGCGGTGGTCGAGTCGATCTATCTCCTCAAAAGAGACCGCCCGCTGGCGCTCCGACTGATCAGGAAATATATCCGCGTGAGCGAAGAGGAGGCGGCCATCGGCTACGATTATTATCTTGCCAAACACGGCGAGGACATCCTGGAGCTGCCCGACCGGCGCGGCCTGCAATTCGTCATCGACGAGACCGCCAGGACCAATCCGAAGGCGGCGGGACAGACCCCCGATTCGCTCAAGCTGCTCGATGCCTCGGTGCTCGAGGATTTGAAAAAGAGCGGTTTTGTCGATCGCGCGCGCAAGTAGCCGAACTGCGCGTCTTGACGGAGCTCGGCGCTTTACCGTATTCAAGAAGCAGGCACCCATCGTTCCACGGTTTCAGCAAAGATCCAATCCAAGGAGGAACCCATGAGCTTACTCAAAGTCGAAGGCGTCACCCACTGGTCGATTCCGGTCAACCGTCTCGACGAATCGGAAAAATTCTACGGCGATTTGCTCGGCCTCAAGCATCTCGGCCGGCTGGGCAATTCGGGCATGTCGTGCTTCAACGTCGGCGATCACAATATTCTGCTCTGCGAGCGCGCGCCGAACATCGACAAGAATTTCACCGAAGATCAGAACGTGCACCACTCCTTCACCGTGAGCCCGGACACGCTGGTGCAGGCGTGCAAGATTTTCAAGGAAAAGAAAATCCCCATCGACCGGCTGTATTACCGGGCCAAGGGTTTTTTCACGGGCCGGGAGCTTTACTTCTTCGATCCGAGCGGCAATCGCCTCGAGCTGCGCGATCCGACGTGGAAAGCCGGCATGCCGGAGCCGAGCTTCGACGAGCTGGCGGCCTCGTAAAGCGCGCCGCGAGAGCGCCGGCGCGAGCGCCGCCACCTCGATTGACAAGCCGATCACCCGCCGCTAGAGTTTTTTGCATTCGGAGCGGCGAAAGGAATTTTCATGATTCTTTCGAAAAACGCCGACGTCAAAGGCATCGTCGTCAAAGCCATCGAAGGCAAGCCGATGTACGGCGGCGATTTGATCGTGAAACCGTTGCTCAAAGGCGACGAGATGACTTTTTTGGAAATTCACTACACGCCGGGCGTGGGCGCGCCGCTCCACGTCCATCAGCACGAGTCGCTCGCCTACGTCGTCAAAGGCAAGGTCAAGATGACCGTGGGCAAGGAAGAATACATTCTCGGACCGGGCGACGTTTGCCGCCATCCCAGGGGGGTGCCCCACGGCGTGGAAGGCATCGAAGAATCGATCGTCGTCGAGATCAAATCGCCGGCGCCCGAGATCGGCAGCTTTCTCGGCATGTAGGGCCAAATTTTTTCAGCCGGAGAAACCCGATGGCAGGCAAAGCTAAATACCTGATGATCGCCAGCATGGACGTCGATCCCGAGCACGAAGCGCTGTTCAATGAAGTGTACGACCAGGAGCACGTGCCCAACCTGAGCAAGGTGCCGGGCGTGCTCGGCATCACGCGCTACAAGCGCGGCACGCTCAGGATGAACATCGGCGGCGAATCCAAGACGATCGAGATTCCCAACGAGCCGACTTACACGGCGATTTATGAATTGGAAAGCCCGGAAGTTCTAACCAGCGCTGCGTGGGACAAAGCGATCGAAGAAGGCCGCTGGCCAAGCCAGGTGCGGCCTCATACCAAAAACCGCCGTCACGTACTGCTGAAAATCATGGAGTAGCCGGCGCCTTCGCGCCGGCGTCCAGGATATCTTTCAGCGCCGCTCCGACGGCCTCCGCATTCAAAGCTTCAGCGTGTGTTTCAAAGAGCGGGAACAATTCCCGCTCTTCTTTGCGAATGTGCCGCTCGAGCAAGTCGCCGAGATCGAAGACAAGCTTTGCCAAACCGGTGCCGGCTTCGAGCTGTGTCACTCCCTGGCGGAGCGCCACGTGTTCGCGCGCCAATTCGTCGAGCAGCACGCCGGCATCTGGCAGAACCGCTCGCATGGGCGGGAACAGCGCTTCCTCTTCGGCGTGAAAATGCGCCGCCAGATGGCTGCGATAAAACTCGACAAACTCGGCCGCCCGCTCGCGCAGCCCGGCGGCGCCCATCGGCTTGAGCTGCCCCAACGCCTGCTTGCGGCAGCGCAGCGCCAGAGCCAGGCCGTGGTGATGATCGTGCGACAACGAAATCAGGCTCGGATGGCGCATGGGGAACTCAATGGAGTGATGGATATCGAAGTATTGGGGGTTTCCGACCCACTACTCCATCACTCCAATCACACCCTGCTCGCGCAGCGCTGCGATTGTGTCGCCGTCGTAGCCGAGCGCCGTCAGTATCTCCTCCGTGTGCTCGCCCAGCACCGGCGGCGGCCGCTCGATCACCGGCGGCGTGCGGCTCAGATCGACTGCGTTGCCGAGCAGTTTCATCTTGCCCATTTTGGCGTGCTCGATTTCCACGGGGAAGCCGTAGGTTTTTACCTGAGGGTCGGCGAACACCTCGTCCAGAGTGTTGATCGGCGCGGCGGGCACGTCCATCTCGGTGAGGCGCCGGAGCCAGTCCTCGCGCCGGCCGGAGCGAAAGATCGGCGCTAGAATTTCCACCAGCGCGTCGTAGTTCGCGACCCGCGCCTTGCGGTTGCTGAAACGCGCGTCGTCGGCGAGCTCGGGCTTACCGACGACCTGGAACATGCTGCGCCAGAATTTATCCGGCGACGACAGGTGCAGCACGAACGGCAGGCCGTCGCGGTCCTCGAAAGCGAAGACCCCGGCGGTGGTGGTGCGGTGCTTGCGCCGGGGCACATGGCCGGTCTCGAAATAGCGCGCGGCGTTCTCGCCGACGAAAGCAACCGAGGCGCGCAGCAGCGATGTCTCCACCTGCTGGCCCTGGCCGGTGAGCATCCGATGCATCAGCGCGCTCAACACGCCGTAGCAGGCGTACATGCCGGTCAGATGATCGGAAAAGGAAATGCCCATGCCCTGCGGCTTTCCCGGATCGGTGAGCAGGCTCAACAAGCCGCTGCGCGCCTGGCCGACGGTGTCGTAGCCGGGCATATCGCGATAGGGTCCGCTCGGGCCGAAGCCGGAAATCGAGCAGTACACGATCTTGGGATTTATTTTTTTAACGTCGTCGTAACCCAGGCCGCGCTTTGCCATCACGCCCGGGCGAAAGTTCTGGATCAGCACGTCGGCATCGGACAGGAGCCTGAGCGCGATGTCGCGCGCCGCATCCGCGCGCAAATCCAGCGTGATGCTTTTTTTGTTGCGGTTGAGGCTGCAAAACGTCGCCGCATAATTGCGCTCGCCCCAGCCGCGGAACGGGTCGCCGCGCTTGGGCTCCTCGATCTTGACGACCTCCGCGCCCATGTCGGCGAGCAACTGGCCGGCAAAAGGGCCGGTGACATAACTCGCCGCCTCGATCACTTTGATGCCCGCCAGTGCACCGCTCATAAACCGATCATCCTCGTGGCAAAAGTAAAAAAATCCGCTCGTATGGTCCTAGGTGGGACCACGCGCGAAGTCAAGGGTGCGGCGCAGAGCGGCCGCGCGCGCCGAGCGAATACCCGATTCGGGACGGCGCGCGGCGGCGCGCTGAAATGTTTGAATGGCGAGGATATCTAGCGTTCTTCGGTGTGCATCTTGCGCGGCGGAGGAGTCGTTCCCTGAGGCGATACCATCGCGATGATCTCGCTTCGGCTGAAGCGCCAGCCGCCGCCGAATTTACGGCCCGGTATCGATCCTTCTTTGACCAGCTTGTAAACGGTGCGCGGGTGGATTTGCAAGAGTTCCGCTACTTCGCCGGCCGTTAAAATTTCATCCATAATCAGGGGTCCGCCTTTCGTGAATCTTTGCGCCAGACAGAGGCAGAATCCGTGCCAGCGTCTCCGAGGGGATTTGAATGGCCAAAAAACGACAATTTCAGAAATTGCGGCTTGTCATCCGTAGGAAAGTCCTACAGATAAGTGCAGGAATTGCGAAAAAGCGAACAAGCGGAAACAACTCCGTGATTACTCCGCGCTTGCCCACCGCAAAGATGAATCCCTGTCTGCAAGGGACGAAATAGGGCAAGAAAAACTTCTTTCGTCCGCTCTTGGCAAGATCATTCGCCCAGATAGGCCGCGACGATTTTTTCGTCCTGAAGCAGCGCCGCGCTCGCTCCGCTCAGCGCGATGCGGCCGTTTTCCATCACGCAGGCGCGGTGCGCAATTCTGAGCGCCTGCCGCGCGTTTTGTTCCACGAGAAGAATCGTCAGTCCCGCGCGGTTGAGCACGGCCAGGCTGTGAAAAATTTCCTGCGCCAGAAGGGGCGCCAGCCCCATCGACGGCTCATCCAGGAGCAAAACGCGCGGCTGCGCCATCAGCGCGCGCGCGATCGCCAGCATCTGCTGCTCGCCGCCGGAAAGATTTCCCGCCGCCCCGTCGAGGCGCTCGCGCAGGCGCGGGAACGTGGCAAGCATGCGCTCCAGATCGGCGCCGATCGCGCTCCGATCCGCGCGCCGGTGTGCCCCCAGCAGGAGATTTTCCCGGACGGTGAGCGTGGTGAGGATTTCCCGTCCTTCCGGCACCTGGACGATGCCGCGCGCAACGATCTCGTGGGGTACCAGGCGGGTCAGCTCGGTTTGCCCGAAACGGATCGAGCCCGCCGCCGGCTTGAGCAGGCCCGACAAGGTCAGCAGCGTGGTGGTTTTGCCCGCGCCGTTGGCGCCGAGCAGCGCGGTGATCTCGCCGTCTGCGACGGCGAGATCGATCCCCCTCACGGCTTCGATGGCGCCGTAACGCACGCGCAAACCGGTGATCGTCAGGATCGCGCTCATGGTTTCGCCGCGCTCTCCTCGTCGCGGCCCAGATACGCTTCGATCACCTGCGGATCGGCGCGCACCTCGGCGGGAGCGCCGCGCGCGATGATGCGGCCGAAGTTGAGCACCGCGATTTCCCGGCAGAGATTCATGATAAATCCCATGTCGTGCTCGATGATCATGATATTCAAGCCGCTCTCTTCGAGCTTGACGATCTCGCTCATCAGCTCGCGCTTCTCGCCCGCGTTCATCCCCGCGGCCGGCTCGTCGAGCAACAGCAGCCTGGGCCCGGTCGCGAGCGCGCGCGCCAGCTCGAGGCGGCGCTGCTCGCCGTAGGAAAGCGCGCTCGCGGCAGTTTCCGCTTTGTCGCCGAGCCGCACCCGCGCGAGCAGTTCCTCCGCGCGCGCGCGCCGGCGCGCCTCACCGTCGCGGCCGCGCCCCGCTAAAAGCGCGCGCGCGATGCCGCCGCTTTCCCCGCCCATGGCGACCAGTAGATTTTCCCGCGCGCTCATGTCGCGAAACAGCCGAATGTTCTGAAAGGTGCGCGCGATGCCGCGCCGGACGATCCGGTGCGGCGGCTGACCGTCGAGACGCTCGCCGAAAAATTCGACGGCGCCGGCGCTCGGCGCGAGCAGTCCGGTGATGAGATTGAAAATCGTCGTCTTGCCGGCCCCGTTGGGACCGATCAGGCCGAAGATGCCGCGCTCGGGAATTTCCAGATTCACGTCCTCGAGCACCCGCAGCCCGCCGAAATGCAAACAAACCGATGCGAGCCTCAACATGGCGTCCCCGCCCTTGCCGCTCGCGCGCGCCGCGCCGCCGCGCGCACCAGATCCCAGAGGCCGTTCGGCGAGTAAAGAATGATGAGGATCAGAATCAGGCCGTTGATCAGCGGCCGATAGTGGCCGAGGCCGCGGAGCATCTCGGGCAGCAGCGTGATCAGCGCGGCGCCGAGCGCCGCGCCCCAGGGGCTCGCAACGCCGCCGAGAACTCCCATCGCGAGGATTTCCACGGCGCGCTCGAAGCCGAATTCACTGGGCCCGATGAAAAAAGTGAAATGCGCGTTGAGCGCGCCCGCCAACCCGGCGAGCGCCGCGCCGGCCACGAAACAAAATAATTTGTAAGCGCCCACGTCGAGCCCGAGCAGCTCGGCGGCGATTTCATCCTGGCGGATTGCCGCGATCGCGCGGCCGAAGCGCGAATGCGCCAGGCGCAGGAGAATCGCCAGCGCCGCCGCGACCGCGACGAGGACGTGAACCGCGCCGGCGAGCTGCGGAATGCCGTTGAGGCCGAGCGCGCCGCCGGTGAGATCCTCGGCGTTGAGAATCAAGATGCGCACGACTTCGCCGAACGCCAGAGTCGCCATCGCGAGATAGACGCCGGAAAGGCGCAAGGTCGGGCGGCCGATCGCAAGCGCTGCCGCAGCAGCAAGGAGCGCTCCGGCCAAAACCGCCGCTCCAAACGGGGCGCCCGCGTTCAGGGTCAGAAGCGCCGCCGTGTACGCGCCGATGCCCATGAACGCGGCGTTGGCGACGGTCAGAAGGCCGCACGCGAGCGTGAGATAAATCGACAGCGCCAGCAAAATATTGGTGCCCACCGAGAGCGCCAGAGTGCTGTAGGTCGCCCAGAAAGTTTCGAGCCATTCCATGGCATCCCGCGCTACGCGCGGCGCTGCGCCGCGCGGCCGAAGAGGCCTTGCGGCCGCAGCAGCAGGATCGCGAACAGCAGGCCGAAGGCGACCGCGTCGCGCATGGTCGAGCCGATATACGCCACGGAAAAAACCTCGGCGAAGCCGAGAAAAAATCCGCCGAGCAGCGCGCCGCGCACGTCGCCCATGCCGCCGAGGATCACCACGGCGATGCCCTTGTGCAGCATCGGCTGGCCCATGTGCGGAAACACCGAGTTGGAATAAAGCGCGATCAGGACGCCGGCGAGGCCGCCGAGCACCGCGCCCAGAACCGAGGTTGCGCGAAACAATCCCTCCACATCGACGCCGAGCAAAGCGGCGGCCCTGGGCGACTCGGCCACGGCGCGGAGCGCGCGCCCCAGGCGGCTCTGCTTCAAGCCCCAGAGCAGCAGCGCCATGAGCGCCAGCGCGAGCAAAATGATTCCCAGCTCCAGCTCGGTGATGCTCACGCCCGCCAGGCTCACCGTTTCGACCGGCAGGGTTTGCGCCGGGAAACGCAAATTCTCGGCGCCGAAATAGCCCTCGGCGAGACTGGTGAGACACGTGGCGGCGCCGATGGTCGCGATCATCGGCGCCAGATGCGGCGCCCGGCGCGCGCGCAGCGGCGCAAAGATGAATCGATCGAGGAGCCAGCCCGCGCATGCCGTCACGCCAACAGCGGCCGCCATCGCCGCCAAGAGCGGCACCCGCAGCAGCAGTACCGCTTCGAGCGCCGCGTAGGCACCGATCATGAACACCGCGCCGTGGGCCAGATTGATGACGTTCACCACGCCGAAGACGAGGGTGAAACCGAGCGCGAAAAGCGCGTAGACGCCGCCGAGGGAAACGGCGTTGAGAAATTGCTGCGCGAGCATGCGCTATTTTTGAATCACGTACTGCTGCCCCTGGGTCATCATGACAATGGCGGTCTGCACCGCGTCATAGCCCGCCGGCTTGCCGTCGCGCCCGAGCGCCTGGCGAAACTTGAACGGACCGGTGGCCCCGGTCCATTGCGCCGCAGGCAGCGCATCGCGGAGCGCCTTGCGGTCGGCATCGAGCCGGCCGGTGATTTTGATTTTCTTGAGCGCCTGCGCGGCGATGTAAAGCGCATCGTAGGCCTGGGCGGCGAATTGATCGGGCAGCGCGCCGTAAGCTTTCTGATAAGCCGCGATAAAGCGCTTGTTCTCCGGCGCCGGGTTTTCCACCGACCACGGGCTTCCCACCCAGAGATTGTCCGAGCTCTCCTTGGCCAGCTCGAACACCCGCGGCGAGTTCATGCCGTTGCCGCCGATGAAGGGCAGCGAAATTCCCAACTGGCGCGCCTGGACCAGGATCGGGCCGCCTTCCGCCACCAGCGCCGAGAGCACCACGGCGCCGGCGCTGCTCGCTTTGATCTTGGTCAGCTGCGGCTTGAAATCCACGTCGCCCTTGGCGAAGGTCTCCGTCGCCGCGACGGGAATTTTTAGATCCTGCAGCGCCTTTTTGAAATTGTCGTAGCCGCTCTTGGTGAAAATATCGTCGTTGCCGTACAGCACCGCGACCTTTTTGAGCCCGGTTTTTCGCGCGGCGACCTTGAGAGTCACCGGCAGGATGTCGGCCTCGGTGACGGAATTGCGAAAGACGTAATGGCCGATGGACGTGATGCCGTCGGCAGTGTTGGACGTGCCGAACACGACCACCCCGGCGCCCTGCGCCACGGGATCGGAGGCCTGCGCCGAGTTGGACAGGGTCGGACCGAAAAGCATCAGCACCTTGTCCTGGAAGATCAGTTTTTTGAAAACGTTGATCGCTTCTTCCTTTTTGCCCTGCTCGTCCTCGACCAGAAGCTCGATCTTGTGCCCGTTGATGCCGCCGGCGCCGTTGATCTCGCCGAGCGCGAGCTCGAACCCCTTGCGAATCGGCTGGCCGTACTGAGCCGCGTTGCCGGTGAGCGCCTCGGCCACGCCGATTTTGATCTCCGCGGCGCGCGCTGCACCGATGGGCGCGCTCAGCGCGAGCAAAAATCCCAGAAGAAAAATTTTCAAACGCATGGTGGTTGCCCAGAGCGCGCGGAACTATTTTTTGCCGGCTTCCACGTGCCAGAGATAAAGCGTGTGCTCCCAGCTCGAGTCGTCCTTGATGTGCTCGGTCTTGAGCGGCTTCCAGTCGCCCATGTCGAAATCGTGCGAAACCACCCGCGCGCCCGGCTTCATCTGCTTCCAGATGTTGGGACGGATCATCAGGTTGACCTCGGGCAGAAGATACATCGTCAGCACCGTGGCGCCGGAGAGATCGACCGTGCGGATGTCCTGCTGGCGGATCTCGACCAGGTTTTCTACGCCCGCCTTTTTGATATTTTCATGGGATTCCTGGATGCGCTGCGGGTCGATCTCGAAGCCGATCGCCTTGACACCGTATTTCTTGGCGGCGGTGACCACGATGCGGCCGTCGCCCGAGCCGAGATCGTAGACCACGTCGCCCTTTTTCACTTCCGCCAACTCGAGCATGCGATCGACCACGGCCTGCGGCGTGGGCACGTAGGGAACGATCTTGCCTTCCTGAGCTTGCACTCGCTTGAGCGCAATGCCGCTGGAAAAAATCACGGCGACGAGGACGGCCAGCGATACCCGTCGTTTCATATGCGCCTCCTTCGCGTCGGTTGCAGCCATCGTTCTCTCAGCTATTTTTCGCCCAGAACTTTCCCAGCCAGCTCGCGTTTTCCTTTTGCGCCACCTGATCGAGCTCGCCGGGGTCGAGCCAGATTCCGTTGCAGCCTGTGCATTGATCGATCTGAATTTTCTGGAAGCTCCGCTCTTTCAGCGGCTCGCCGCATTTGGGGCAGCGCATGAAAGCGGCTTTCTTCGCCGCCTCTTTGCTTTCGGCTTCCTGCTTGGCCTTCAGTTTTGCTAAAAGCTCGCGTTCCTTTTTGACGAAGTACTCGTCTTCCTTCGCCTTCTTGCGCTCGTCCCACTTGTTCGCCACAGACGCCTCCTCAAGTCAACATCGCCGAATTTACGCCAGCGCCTTGCGCAGCCACTTGACCGTTCTGGCCACCGACTTTTCCGCGGCTTCGCGGTTGGCCGCGTTCTTTGACTGCGGATTGTTCAAAAACGCGTGGCCGGCTCCCGGATACATCGCTATTTCGTATTTCTTTTTGTACCTGTCCAGAGACTCGCTGAACAGCTCGATCTCGGTCCGGGTCGTGCCGTGGTCCTCGGTGCCGTAGTGGCAGAGCAGCGGCGCGGCGATGCCTTTCAGATCTTCGGGATCGGGAAACAGGCTCTGATAATAAATCACGCCCGCGGCAAACGCCTTGGATTGCGCCAGCGCATAGAGCGCCAGCCCGCCGCCCATGCAGAAACCCAGCACGGCGACTTTTTTGTCGCCGACCCAGGGAAGCTTGCGCAAGTAAGGCACGCTGTCGACGACGTTCTGCACCGCCCGCGCTAGGTCGAGGGAGGTTTTTTTGAGGGCGCAGTCTTCGAGCGTGTGATAGGTCTTGCCGTGAAAAAGATCGGGCGAAAGACAGACAAAGCCTTCCTGGGCGAAACGCCGCGTCACCGCGCGCTGGCCGTCGTCGAGCCCGCGATAGCCGTGAATCAGGACGATCGCCGGCCGCGCGCCGCCGGCGCTCGGCCGCGACAAAAAGCCGTCCACCACTTCCCTGCCGCTGCGATGGGCGGCGTGCATGGAGACGATTCTTTCAGCCATTCGGGAAGATCAAAGCCGCGCGCAAGAAAGCCCCAGAGCGCTAGCCGCCGAATCCGGTTATGTAAGGCAGCTTCGCCGCGGTCTTCTTGACCGCATCCAAATTGGCGCGCAGCAGCGCCGTGGAATCCCAGTAACCCTGCGTGAGCGCCGTGCGATAGCTCTCCGGCATCTCGAAGGGAATCGCGCGATCGCCGTAGGAAATAATCTTTCGTTCGAGATCGACCGTGTACTCGGTGCGCGGATTCTCTTCGACGCTCTTCATCAGTTGCGCGATCGCGTCGGCGCCGACCACCACCGCTGGCAGACCCATCATGGTGCAATTGCCCGCGAAGATCGCCGCGAAGGATTCGCCGACGATGGCCTGAATGCCGAAGCGGTAGAGCGCCTGGGGCGCGTGCTCGCGCGACGAGCCGCAGCCGAAATTCTTGTTGACGAAGAGAATCGACGCGCCCTTGTATTCGGGATCGTTGAACGGATGATCCTTTTTCTTTCCCGCGCCGTCGAAGCGCTCGTCGAAAAATGGGTAATTCCCCATGCGCGCAAAGGTGGGCTCTTTCAGGTAGCGCGCCGGAATGATCCGGTCGGTGTCGATATCGTTGCCGCGGATCGGCACCGCCGTGCCGGCAATTTTCACGATCTTCACAATCTCACTCATAGTTCCTCGCCGAGCCCGGGGGAAAATATCTCCCGCAAAGGCGCAAAGACGCCGGGTCTTCGGACACGCGATTTAATCCCCCGCGCCTTTGCGCCTTCGCGGCAAACATTCTCTTTCCTGCCCGCAATCGAAGGCAAACTTCTATTCGTACTGGCGCGCATCGACCACCTTGCCGTTGAGCGCCGCCGCCGCCACCATCACCGGGCTCATCAGCAGGGTCCGGCCCTGCGGGCTTCCCTGCCGGCCGATGAAATTGCGGTTCGAGGAGGACGCGGAAATTTCCCGGCCGTTGAGCTTGTCGGGATTCATCGCCAGACACATGGAGCAGCCGGCCTCGCGCCATTGAAATCCCGCTTCGCTGAAAATTTTGTCCAGGCCCTCGCGCTCGGCGAGTTTTTTCACTTCCGCCGAGCCGGGCACCACCAGCGCGCGCACCGACGGATCGACCTTTCTGCCCCTGGCGATTTTCGCCGCGGCGCGCAGGTCGGCAAGCCGGCCGTTGGTGCACGAGCCGATGAACGCCACGTTGATCGGCGTGCCAAGAATCGGCGCGCCCGGTTTCCAGCCCATATGCTCGTAGGCTTTCTTGACGCTTTCGGGATCGGCGGACTCCTCCGGCCTGGGCAGTTTCTCGGAAATCCCGACCGACTGTCCGGGATTGATGCCCCAGGTCACCGTGGGCTCGATTTCTTTTCCCTGGTACGTGACCACGTCGTCGTAGCGCGCGTCGGCATCGGAAGCGACCGATTTCCAGTACGACACCGCGCGCTCGAAGGCTTCGCCTTTGGGCGCGTAGAGCCGCCCTTTGAGATAATCGAAAGTCGTCTGATCGGGATTGACGTAGCCCACCAGCGCGCCGCCCTCGATGCTCATGTTGCAGACGGTCATGCGCTCTTCCATGTTCATCCGATCGATCACCGCACCGCCGTACTCGTAGGCGAAACCTTTGCCGCCGCCGACGCCGAGCCGGCGGATGATGTACAGAATCACGTCCTTCGGATATACGCCGGTGCCGAGCTCGCCGGCGATATTGATGCGGCGAACTTTCAGGCGGTCCATCGCCAGCGTCTGGGTCGCGAGCACGTCGCGCACCTGGCTGGTGCCGATGCCGAACGCCAGCGTCCCGAAGGCGCCGTGGGTGCTCGTGTGGCTGTCGCCGCAGGCGAGCGTCATGCCCGGCTGGGTCAAGCCCAGCTGCGGGCCGATGACGTGAACGATGCCCTGGTTCGCGCTCTCGACGCCGAAAAATTCGACGCCGAACTGAGCGACGTTTTTCTCCAGCACCGAGATCAGCTCTTCGGCTTCGGGATCGAGAAACGGCCGCCGCCGCAGATCCGTCGGAACGATGTGATCGACGGTGGCAAAAGTGCGCTCGCGAAACGGGATGTCCAGGCCGGTCTCGCGCAGCATGGCGAAAGCCGGCGCCGTGGTGATCTCGTGAATCAGATGAAGCCCGATGAAAAGCTGCGTCTGTCCCGTCGGCAGGGTGCCGACGCTGTGCGACTGCCAAATCTTATCGTAAAGCGTTCGTCCGGCCATCAAATCCGCTCCTTCGCCGGGATAATATCGGTCGATACCGGGGAGTTCAAGTGGGCCGAAGAGCGAAGAGAAGGAAGATCGAGGATCGAGGATTGCACAAACTCAGAGGCGATCCTCCATCGTCGATCCTCGACCTGAAACGGCGCTCGCTGCGATGGAACCGCGGGCGTCACATCAACCCAGACACTCCTTTTTCACCCACTCGACGATCTCACAGCGTTTGGCGAACCAGAGATCGGGAAACGACTTGGCGTATTTGATGCACTCGTCGTACACCTTGCCGGTGGCGGGAAACGCCATCTGGCAGTGCATCGCCAGGGTCAGCATCTTCGGCTCTTCGGCCGACTCTTCGTAGAGCAGATCGAACTCGTCTTTAAAAGACGTGAAAACATCGCGCGCGGTGATGCCGCGGCGGTACATGCCGGTGTCGTTGAGCCCGCTGATCGCGTTTTTGTACGGCACTACGATCATCGTCTTGCCTTTGATGTTCACCGGATAGGGATTGTCGTCGTTGACCGCATCGCCGTGCCAGGCAAACCCTTCGTCGGCAAGAATCCCGAGGGTGCGCTCGGTGTGACGCATACCCGAGGTGAGCCAGCCCGTCGGGCGAACGCCGACAAAATCTTGAAACATCCTGGCGCAGGTGCGGATCTCGTCGCGCTCCTGCTCCTCGGTCAATTGCGTAAGCTGAATATCTTCCGCGTAGGAGTGGCCGACGATCTCGTGGCCGCGCGCGTGCACCGCCCTGACGGCTTCCGGATAGCGATGAATGCACAGCGCGTTGGTGTTGAACGACGCCTTCACGCCGTACTTGTCGAGGATGCGCAGAATGCGCCACACGCCGGTGCGGCCGCCGTAGTCGTTTTCGCTCGCCGTGCGGCAGTCGTACGGCGACACCACGTCGTCTTCTTTGATCGGATTGGAGCCGCCGACGTGGTGCGTGCGCCGATGCTTGGCGTTGGGGATTTCGGTCCAGGCTTCGAGATTTCCCGCCAGCGCGACCGCCATGCGCGCGCCATGGGGCCAATGGATTTTGATTTTTTTCGCCCTGGAATAAACGTCGTAAAAATTGTCATGCTGCGGCATCATGGCTCGCCTTTCGCCTCCTTCAAAAATTTCCGGTTCCGGTATAAGTAAATCGCCACGGGGTGTCAATCCGCTCTCGCGTTGGATTCACTCATGCCTCACTCGAACGTGTTGGAGCTTCGCCTCATGAATCCGACCGACGCGACGCCGCGGCGCGCGCGGATCGTCGGCGCAGGCATCGGTCAGCTCACTGCGGCGCTGAATCTTGACTAGTCGGGTAGCTGTCGGATATTTCAACCGATCAATAGATAGTCGTATCGGTAAAGAGGCGAACTGGGCCGTCGTGCCGCTAAAGACATTCAACTAATAATTTAGTTGTCCCTGACATTCAAAAAGAGAACACCGTGGATTGTGCCTCACACCGTCGCCGCGAACCTACCGCTCGCGGCCTTACTTGTTGTTCAGTATTTGACCTCCACCAAAAAAAGACCCTGGGGCGGCGCCGTCGGGCCGGCTTTCGTCCGATCGCGCTCGTCCAGCAATTCCTTGAATGATCGCACCGTGCGCAAGCCTTTTCCGACTTCGACCAGAGTGCCGACGATATTTCGCACCATGTGGCGCAGAAACGCCGTCGCTTCGATCGTGTAGACGAGCAGCTCGCCGCGTTGTTCCAGCGATGTGCGATATACTTTGCGCATCGGATGCGCGGCTTCGCAGCCGGCGGCGCGGAAGGACGTGAAATCGTGCTCCCCGAGCAGGCAGAGAATCGCCTCGCGCATTGCCGCCATGTCCAGAGACTCGTGCACGTGCCAGGCGCGATTCAGGTAGAAGGGCGAGGGCGTCGAGCGGTTGAGGATGCGGTATTCGTAAATCCGGCTGCGGCCATCGCGGCGCGCGTCGAAGGATTCGGCGACGAGCTCGACCTCTTTGATCGTGATGTCCGCTGGCGTGAGCGCGTTGAGGCCGCGCAGAATACGGTGGCGATCGAATGCCTTCTCCGTAAAAAAATTTGCCACCTGCCCGAGCGCGTGCACGCCGGCGTCGGTGCGGCCCGAGCCCACGATCCGTGTCGGAACTCCAACGAAAGTCGAAATCGCTTGTTCCAAAACCGACTGAATCGACGGACCGTGGGGCTGGATTTGCCAGCCATGATAGCCGGTGCCGTCGTATTCGATTGTCAACTTGACGTTCACACAGAACGGTCTTGCGCCTTGGTTGGAATCTCGCGCTTCGCGCTGTAGTTCATCGGCAGAAACACTGCACCGCGGAGGACACCTCGGTGTCTCTGCGGTGAACGAATCAGAGATGGTCGCGGATCAAAATCTCGGCGATCTGCACGGCGTTGAGCGCCGCGCCCTTGCGCAGATTGTCCGCCACCACCCAGAGATTTAAGCCGTTGGGCACCGAGTTGTCCTCGCGAATCCTGCCGACGTAGGTCGCATCTTTCCCGGTTGCTTCGATCGCCATGGGATAAATATTTTCCCTGGGCTCGTCCGCGAGAATCACGCCCGGCGCTTCGCGCAGGATGCGCCTGGCTTCGGCGGCGGAAAGCTTGACCACGGTTTCGACGTTCACGGATTCGGAATGGCCGCAAAACACCGGCACCCGCACCGTGGTCGCAGTCACCGGCAGATTGGGCTCGCCGAGGATTTTGCGGGTTTCGTGGATCATCTTCCATTCTTCCTTGGTGTAGCCGTCCTCCATGAAAACGTCGATGTGCGGAATGCAGTTGAACGCGATCTGATGCGGAAATTTTTCTTTTTCGATTTCCTTGCCGTTAAAGAGCGCCGCCACCTGCTGGCTCAGTTCTTCCATCGCCTTGCGCCCGGCGCCGGAAACCGATTGATAGGTGGAGACGACCACGCGCTTGAGACGCGCGGCATCGTGAATCGGCTTCAAAGCCACGACCATCTGGATCGTCGAGCAGTTGGGATTGGCGACGATGCCGCGCGCCTTGTACTCGGGAATGTCCTTGGCGTTGACTTCGGGCACGACCAGAGGAATATCCGGCTCCATGCGAAATACCGAGGTGTTGTCGACCACCACCGCGCCGGCTTTCACTGCGAGCGGAGCGAATTTTGCGCTGACGCTGCCGCCGGCGGAAAACAGACCGATGTCGATGCCTTGGAAAGAATCTTCTTTCAAAACTTCGACGCGCAGCTGGCGGCCTTGAAACGGCAGAAACTGGCCGGCGGAGCGCTCCGATGCCAGCAGGCGCAGCTCGCCGACCGGAAAGTCGCGCTCTTCCAGCACCTCGCGCATCTGCTCGCCCACCGCGCCGGTGGCGCCGACGACCGCTACGTTGTACTTCTCTTTTTTCATGATTTTCCTTGATTCACTTCACCCAGCCCAGGATCGAAGATCGAGGATCGCAATCCTCACACGCGATCTTCCATCCTCTATCCTCGATCTTCAATCTTCTCCCTCACCAGCTGGCCCATGCGCTTGCAGCCGACCAGCTTGCAGCCGGGCTCCTGAATGTCCGCGGTTCGGTATCCGTCATTCAAGACGCCTTCGACCGCCTTCTCGATGCGATCCGCCGCCGCGCCCTGGTCGAAGGAATGGCGCAGCATCATTGCGACGCTGAGAATCGTCGCCAGCGGATTGGCCTTGTCCTGCCCCATGATGTCGGGCGCGGTGCCGTGCACCGGCTCGTACATACCGACTTTCCCGCCCAGGCTCGCCGAGGGCAGCATGCCGATGGAGCCGGTGAGCATCGCCGCTTCGTCGCTCAAGATATCGCCGAACATATTCGTGGTCACGACGACATCGAACTGCTTGGGATTGCGAATGAGCTGCATGGCGCAGTTGTCGACCAGCATGTGCTCCAGCTGAATGCTCGCGTACCCTTCGTCCTTGTGAATGCGCGTCACCACCTTGCGCCAAAGCTCGGTGACCTCGAGCACGTTGGCCTTGTCGACGGAAGTGACTTTCTTGCGCCGCTTGAGCGCGGCTTGAAACGCCACGTGGGCGATGCGCTCGATCTCGGGCGTCGTGTACACTTCCGTATTGACGCCGCGCTCGGTGCCGTCCGGCAATTTCGTCACGCCCTTGGGCTGGCCGAAATAAATCCCGCCGGTGAGCTCGCGCACCACGAGCAAGTCGGTTCCCTCCACCACTTCGCGCTTCAAGGTCGAAGCCGAGGCCAGCGCGGAAAACAGTTTCACCGGCCGCAGATTGGCGAATAGACCCAGCTCCTGGCGCAGTCCGAGAAGCGCGCGCTCGGGGCGAATCGCATAGTCGAGCCCGTCCCACTTGGGCCCGCCCATGGCGCCGAGAAGAACCGCGTCGCTCTGTTTGGCCAAATTGAGCACCGCATCGATGAGCGGCTTGCCGTGCGCGTCGATGGACGCGCCGCCGACGATGCCCTCTTCCAACTCGACGGTGAAGCCGAAAAGCTTCGCCGCCTGCTTGAGGACCTGGGTCCCCTCGCCCATCACCTCCGGACCGATGCCGTCTCCCGGCAAAACCGCGATTTTGTAGTTCATGGACCCTCTTTCTCCACCACCTGCCGATAGTGTTTTCTTCCTTCCAGTTTGTTCAGCGCATTGATGTAGGCGAGCGCGCTGGCCATGATGATATCGGTGTGCGCGCCCTGGCCCGAGACGCGAATGCCGTCTTGCTCGATCACGCAGGAGACCTCGCCCTGGGCATCCGTGCCGCCGGTGATGGCGTTGACCGAGTAGCGCACCAGCTGCGCCGCCGAGCCGGTGATTTTCGTGATGACCTTGTAGCAGGCATCGACCACGCCGTCGCCCGAAGCATGATCGGTGGCTTCGCCGCCGTCGATCCGCAGCTTCACCGTGGCGCTGGGGATGCCGTCGGAGCTCGAGTTCACGTTCATGTACAGCAGCTCGAATTTGTCCGGCTGTCCGGGCACGCGGAGAATTTCTTCGGCGACGATCGCCTCGATATCCTCGTCGTAAATGTTCTTCTTCTTGTCGGCGAGCTCCTTGAAGCGCAGAAAAGCCTTGTTCATGTCTTCTTTGCCGAGATTGAAGCCCAGGTGCTTCAACCGCTCGTCGAAGGCGTGCCGCCCCGAGTGCTTTCCCATGACAAGACGGTTCCCGGGAATGCCGATGGATTCCGGCGTCATGATCTCGTAGGTCTGCTTGTGCTTGAGCACGCCGTCCTGGTGAATCCCGGCCTCGTGCGCAAACGCGTTGTCGCCGACCACCGGCTTGTTGATCGGAATCGGAATGCCGGTCACCTGCGACACCAGCCGCGAAGTCGGGTAGAGCTGCTCGCTCACGATGTGGGTGTCGAGATCGAGATAATTTTTCCGCGTGCGCAGCGCCATCACGACTTCTTCCAGAGAAGTGTTGCCGGCGCGCTCGCCGATGCCGTTGATCGTGCATTCGATCTGGCGCGCGCCGTTGTGCACCGCGGCGAGCGAATTCGCCACCGCGAGGCCGAGATCGTTGTGGCAGTGCGCGCTCCAGATCACCCGGTCGCCGCCCGCCGTGCGCTCGATCAGGTTGGCCATCAGAGCGCCGAACTCGGACGGGATCGCGTAGCCGGTGGTGTCGGGGACGTTGATGACTTTCGCGCCGGCTCGGATCACTTCGCGAAAAATCTGAATCAGGAATTCCGGATCGCTGCGCGAAGCGTCCTCGGCGGAAAACTCGATATAATCGAGGACCTGCTTGGCGCGGCTCACTGCCTTGACGGCGGCTTCGATCACCTGCTCGCGATTCATCCGGAGCTTGTGCTTGAGGTGGATGTCCGAGGTGGCGATGAAAGTGTGGATGCCGGGATTTTTCGCCTGCTCAACGGCTTTCAGCGCTCGCTCGATATCGCCATCCTGGGCGCGCGCGAGACTGACGACACGGGGGCGGCTCACTTCCCGGCACACTCTCTGAACTGAATCGAAATCGCCCTCCGACGACGCGGCGAAGCCGGCTTCGATGACATCGACGCCGAGCTTTTCCAGCTGCCGGGCGATGACGACTTTTTGCTCCGCGGTCATGCTCGCGCCCGGCGATTGCTCGCCGTCGCGCAGGGTGGTGTCGAAAATCTGTACGACGTTTGTGGGATCGGCCATTTCACTATCTCCTCAAGGGTTGATCCGTTGGCTCGGCCGAAAACAAAAACTCCCGCGGCGGGGCCAACGGGAGTTATCAGTGGACATTCGACTGGAGCCAGGATCTCACGGCACTGCGTGCGCCTCCCGTCTCCTCTCCCGCCGGTGCTTGTAGGACGTGAAGCACCATAACAGAGGGCCCGATAACGTGTACAGTAAAACGATCGTGAAGAACATAATCTGCTTTTGCGCGATGATCAGTGTAATCAAAATAAAGCCGGAAACCAACATCCAGATGGGGTGGCGCTTTTTGACGTCGGTATTTTTCAGGCTGAAGTAGGGAATGTTGCTGACCATCAGCACCGCCAGACCGTAGATCACCAGGAGCAAAGTCAGATGGCGGTTGGGCGCGCCCTCGCCGCCGAGAAAGTAATACAGAATCACGGTGGAAGTGATCATCTGCGCCGCCGCCGGAATCGGCAGGCCGACAAAGTGGCTCTTCGACACGCCGAGCGCCTGCACGTTGAAGCGCGACAAGCGCAGCGCGCCGCAGACCACATAAGTGCACGCCGCCAGCCAGCCCCAGGTATCCCACGGCATCAAGGCCCAGAGATAAACCAGCACCGCCGGCGCCACGCCGAAAGACACCACGTCGGCGAGCGAGTCGAACTCCACGCCGAACTGGCTGGTGGTCCGGGTCAGCCGCGCGGCGTAGCCGTCGATGCCGTCAAAAACGTTGGCCAGAAGAATCAGCAGCGCGGCGTTCACGTACTCGCCGCGAAAGGTGGCGATGATGGAAAAAAAACCGCACATGAGGTTGCCCGCGGTGAACAGGCTCGGGATCAGATAGACGCCGCGGCGCAGCTTGTCCTGCGGCATGCGCTGGCGCAGCGGCACGCGCGCGCGGCCGCGCCGGCGCAGCAAGCGCACCTTGCCGTTTTCCTGGATCGGATTGGGCTCCTGAGCGTTCATTGCGCTCATACAAACCTCGCCAAAATAGTTTCGCCGCCCTTCACCCGCTGACCTTCGGTCACTTCGATCCGACACCCGCTCGGCAGGTAGGCATCCGTGCGCGAGCCGAACATGATGAGACCGAAGCGCTGACCGCGCTGAACTCGATCGCTGCGGCGAACCCGGCAGATAATCCGCCGCGCGAGCACGCCCGCGATCTGCACCACACCCAACTGCCGGCCCCGTTCATCGACAACCTTCACAGCGTTCTGCTCATTGCGCGCCGAGGCATCATCCCGGTACGCGGCGACGAACTTGCCGCGCTGGTAACTCACGTCCTCCACCTCGCCCGCAATCGGCATGCGGTTGATGTGCACGTCGAACGGCGAAAGAAAGATGCTCACGCGGGTCGCCGCCTCGGCGAATTTTGGATCGTTCTTGATCTCGACGACGCTCACCACTTTACCATCCGCGGGCGAAACAACGATTCCCTCGCCCGACGGAATGACTCGCTCCGGATCGCGGAAAAACGCCGCCACCGCCAGCGCGGCGACCGCAAGAATCACTCCGATCGCCGTCCCACCCAAAACCAGCGCCGCGACAGCCGCCAACGCCGCCAGCGCGATCAGCGGATAACCTTCCCGCGCGATTCTCATCCGTTGCCACGGCCGCTCAAAGAATCGAGGCCCCTAGTTGCGGCTCTTGTCCACCAGGCGATTCTGCGCCAGCCAGGGCATCATCGCGCGCAGGCCCGCGCCGACTTTTTCCAGCGGATGGTTGGCCGCTTCCTTGCGCAGCTCGGTAAAATGCGGGCTGCCGCATTTGTATTCGTTGATCCACTCCTCGGCGAACTTGCCGGACTGAATGTCCTTTAAAATCTGCTGCATCGCCTGGCGCACTTCGGGGCCGATCACGCGCTTGCCGCGGGTCAGATCGCCGTACTCCGCGGTGTTGCTGATCGAATAGCGCATGTTGGTGAGCCCGCCCTCGTAGATCAGGTCCACGATCAATTTTACCTCGTGGACGCACTCGAAGTAAGCCATTTCGGGCGGGTAACCGGCGTTGACCAGGGTTTCGTAGCCGGCCTGGATCAGCGCGCAAAGCCCGCCGCACAGCACCGACTGCTCGCCGAAAAGATCGGTCTCGGTTTCGTCCTTGAACGTGGTCTCGATCACCGCCGCCCGCGCGCCGCCGATGGCGCTCGCGTAGGCCAGGCCGATTTTTTTCGTGTCGCCCGATGGATCCTGATGAACTGCGAGCAGACACGGCACACCGCGGCCCTTCTGGTACTCGCTCCGCACCAGATGACCCGGCCCTTTGGGCGCGACCATGAAGACGTTCACGCCGGCGGGCGGCACGATGCGCTTGAAGTGAATGTTGAACCCGTGGCCGAAAGCGAGGCAGTCGCCGTTTTTGAGCCCGGGCTTGATTTCTTTTTCGTAGGCGTCGCCCTGAAGCTCGTCGGGCAGCAAAACCATCACGATGTCCGCCGCTGCGGCGGCCGCCGCGGTCTCCAGCACTTTGAGGCCGGCGTTTTCGGCCTTGGGCCACGACGCGCTGCCGCGCCGGAGGCCCACCACCACGTCCACCCCCGAATCGCGCAGATTGTTAGCGTGCGCATGGCCCTGGCTGCCGTAGCCGAGCACCGCGACTTTTTTACCCTTGAGAACGCTCAGATCGGCGTCTCGATCGTAATAAACTTGCATCCGTTTTCTCCCTCTGGGTTGAGACTGCTCAATATGCCGGTTGGGCTTCGGTAAGTCAACCGCAAGTGGCCGTAAGACAATGGCTTATTGAATGAAACTTCACTCCTGCCAGAAGCCCAGCACGATCGGCTTCCAAACCAGCGGCTCGTAGCCGCGCTGGCGCAGGCAGCGATTGACGAAGCTGCGGAAAAGCAGTCCGGGATCGCGCCGATGCGCCGAATCGTGCATCAGCGGCGCGGGCAGGCCGGCGCTGCCGGTGATGGTTTCTTCGATGATCGCGTCCGGACGATTGAGGCCGTTTACGTACTGCTCGCCGCGGAGCATGCAGTCATCCACGTCGCGATCCGCCGCCCATCTCCCGACGTCTCTCGCGTGCCCGTTCGGATAGAGCACCGGCCGCTCGGTCGCGCAACCGGCGAGAATGGCGCAAGTCATCCCGACAAGGGCGAGATTTTTCATACTCCCTCCGCGGCGGGTTTGCCGGTCATGCCCCGACGGCGCCGTCAGGCGGCCACTGCGCGGAGGCGCGGCGCCGCTTTTCCGGGGCAGGCGAAAAACTCTCTATTCAATTACAAGCACAAAGCGGGGAGCGTGCCAAGCCACCCCGGGAGACCGGCGCGAGCGTGATCAAGCGCGGCGCGCGCGCTGAAAATCGGGTCCGGGAAATCGCAGGAAGAGCGCAGTTCAGCCTTTGAGCAGCGCGGGCTCGCGCCGCGGCGAGGCCGTGCGCGTGGTTTCGCGCGCGATCGCGATCCGGCCGGTGCGCACCAGATCTTTGATGCCGAGCGGCCGGAGCATGCTGATCATCGCTTCGACCTTATCGACATCGCCGGTGATCTCGATGGTGTACGTAGTCGGGGAGGAGTCGACGATTTTGGCGCGAAAGATGTCCGCGAGCCGGATCGCTTCGTCGCGATGCTCGGGCTTGGTGTGCACTTTGATCAACGCGGTCTCGCGGTCGAGAAAGTCGGTCTCCGTGAGATCGACGACCTTGAGCACCTCGACGACCTTGTTGAGCTGCTTCATGATCTGCTCGATGATCCGGTCGTCGCCGACGGTGACGATCGTGATCATCGAGGCGGTCGGGTCCAAGGTGGGCGCGACCGAGAGGCTTTCTATATTATAACCGCGAGCGCTGAAAAGTCCCGCAACTCTGGCAAGAACGCCGAATTTGTTTTCGACGAGCACCGATATGATATGTTCCATCCGCGCAAATCATCAGGCAGGAAGAACGCCCTCCCCCTCATCCACCTTTCTCTTGTGTGCTCCGCCTTTCTTGGCGACCTTGAGCTCGGGAGGATCCTCGAGCATCATTTCATGCTGGGCGCCGCCGGCGGGAATCATCGGATAGCAATTTTCGTAAGGATCGGTGTGGATGTCCATCAGCACCGGCCCTTTGTGCTTCAGGCCTTCCTTCAGAACCGGCTCCACCTCGCCCGGCTTGAGCGCGCGCAGGCCCTTGATGCCGTAGGCGTCGGCGAGCTTCACGAAGTCGGGCATCTTGCCGAGCACGCTGGCCGAGTAGCGGCTCTCGTAGAAAAGATCCTGCCACTGGCGCACCATGCCGTGCACGCCGTTGTTGAGCAGCACGATCTTCACCGGCATCTTGTGCTCGGCGGCGACCACCAGCTCCTGTAAATTCATCTGAAAGCTGCCTTCGCTGGTGATGCACACCACCTGCCGGTCGGGATAAGCGAACTGCGCGCCGAGCGCCGCCGGAAAACCGAAGCCCATGGTGCCCAAACCGCCCGAAGTGAGCCACGTGCGCGGCCTATTGCCTTTGAAATACTGCGCGGCGAACATCTGGTGCTGGCCCACATCGGTGGCGACGATCGCTTCGTGCCTGGTGAGCTCGTAGAGCTTCTCGATGACGAATTGCGGTTTGATGATCTTGTCGTCCTGGTTGTAGGTCAGCGGATGCGTCTCTCTCCATTCTTCGACCTGGCGAAGCCACGGCGCTCGCTGGGCCTTTACCTGGGCCGGATTGCCGTCCATCGAGCGGAGCATCACGTTGAGCTGGCGCAGCACGGCTTTGACGTCGCCGACGATCGGAATGTGCGCGTGAAAGGTTTTCTTGATCGAGGTCGGATCGATGTCGATGTGAATCACCCGCGCTTCGGGACAGAACTCCGAGAGCTTGCCGGTGACCCGGTCGTCGAAGCGCGCGCCCACCGCGATCAACAGATCGGAGTAGTGCATCGCCATGTTGGTCCAGTAGCCGCCGTGCATGCCGAGCATGCCGAGCGACAGCGGATGCGTGCCGGGGAAACTGCCGAGCCCCATCAGAGTCATGGTCACGGGGATCTGCGTGATCTCGGCCAGCTCGCGAATCTCGTCCGCCGCGTCGGAAAACACCGCGCCGCCGCCGACGTAAATCATCGGCTTTTTGGCTTTGAGAATTTCCTCGGCGGCCTGCTTGATCTGATGCTTGTTGCCGGCCACGGTCGGATTGTAACCGCGCAAATTGACTTTCTCGGGGTATTTGAACTCGGCTTTCGCCGTGCTCACGTCCTTCGGGATGTCCACCAGCACCGGGCCCGGCCGGCCGCTGGTAGCGATGTAAAAAGCTTCTTTGATGGTCTGCGCCAGATCGTTCACGTCCTTCACCAGCACGTTGTGCTTCGTGCATGGCCGGCTGATGCCGACGTTGTCGGCTTCCTGAAAGGCGTCGTTGCCGATAAGATCGGTGGAGACCTGTCCGGTGAACGCCACCAGCGGCACCGAGTCCATGTACGCGTCCGCGAGACCGGTAACGATGTTGGTCATGCCGGGGCCGGAAGTGACCAGCACGACGCCGGCCTTGCCGGTCGCCTTGGCGTAGCCTTCGGCCATGTGCGCCGCGCCCTGCTCGTGGCGGGTGAGGATCAGCTCCATGTCCTTGCGCTGGCAGAGCACGTCGAAGATTTTCAAGACGACGCCGCCGGGCAGACCGAAGATGGTCTTGACGCCTTCGCGCCGCAGCGACTCGCAAAAAATTTCCGCCCCGGTCAATTTCATTCCCGCTCCTAGTGAACCGCTCCCGTCTGGCGATGCTGCGCAAGGATTTCCATCATGCGATCCTTGCCCACCAGTTTCAGTTTCTGAATCCGCTTCATCTCGACTTCCTCATCCGGCGTCAGGTAATGTTTGTGTTGAAATTCGGCGAGTTTTTTTTCCAGCTCGCGGTGCTCTTCATAAAACTTTTTTAGCTCTGGATCCTTATCCAAGAGGGAGACAATCGCGTGTTCGTCCTTAACTTCCATACAGCGGGCCTCCTTGGGTAAAAAATTTTTTGAGCGGGGTTCAATCTAACTTACGAAAATATCTTTGTCAACGAAGCTTTACGCGCAATTTCAACGACTTGCTACCATTTTTTACTCTCCGCCTCGGGCCGGCGCAGGTAGACGGGCGTGAGCGCGCCGAGGTCGTCCGCCGCCGCGCGCGGGAGTCGATCGCGCGCGAGGAATGCCGCTTCTGCGGCCACCGAGGAGCGACTCTGCGCCAGAGTGAAGCTCCCGTCGAGCGCGCCGCGGAGAATTTTTTCGTAGGCTTTGGCGCCGTCGCCCACGGCCAGGATCGGCGCAGCCGCGTGCGCGCGCAGGGCTTCGACGGCGGCGTCGATCGAGGCCGCCGCTTCGCCGCCGACGGCGCGAAGATTTTTCCCCTCGCGATGAAACAGGCCGAAATACACTTCGTGCTTGCGCGCGTCGAGCAGCGCGCAGATCGTGCCGTCGGATTGCGCGACCGTCGCCGCGGTCGCGAGCAGGGTTGAAACCCCGACCGCGGGCAAGCCGGAACCGTAGGCGAGACCCTTGACGGTGGCAAGACCGATGCGCAGGCCGGTAAACGAGCCGGGACCGATCGAAACCGCGAGGGCGTCAAGATCGGCAAGCGCGACACGCGCTTGGGACAAAACCGCTTCGATCAGCGGCAGGATGATTTCGGCGTGATTTTTTTTCGCCGCGCCCGGCGCGGCAGCGCCGTAAATTTCTTCAGCGAGGATCGCGTCGTCCTGGATCAGCGCCACGCTTGCGGTGGCGGTCGCCGTGTCGAGGCCCAGAATCCTCACCCGCCGACCTGTTTTTCGAAAAATCGCACGATGTCGTTGTAAAAAGCGTAGATCATCAACAGCGCGAGCAGACAGATGCCGACCTGCTGCGCCATCTCGCGGTAGCGGACCGAGACCGGTTTGCGGGTCACGGCCTCGACCAGAAAGAACAGCAGGTGTCCGCCGTCGAGCACCGGCACCGGCAGCAGGTTGAGCACGCCCAGATTGACGCTCAGCACGGCGAGAAAGGCGAGAAAGCTGCCCACACCTTCCTGCGCCTGCTGCCCCGCCATTTGAGCGATCAGAATCGGCCCGCCGATGTTGCGCGGCGACACGTCGCCCGAAATCATTTTGAAAAGCGCAACCAGGGTGAGCTTCGAATAGTCGTAAGTCTGGTAGACTGCGCGCACCACCGCCAGTCCCGGGTTGCCTTTTTCGATCGAGACCTGGCTGCCGATGCCGATCATCCAGTCCTCTTTGCGCTCGCCGAAAATCGTCTTGCCTTCCTTTTGAGTCGGCTGCACGTTCAGATTCACGCTCTCGGCGCCGCGGCGAATCTCGAGCCGGAGCGGCTTGCCGCCGCTCGCCTTGATGGTTTTCGAGAGCTCGTCCCATTCCGTGATCGGCTTGCCGTCGATGGCGACGATCCGGTCGCCTTTGACGATGCCGGCGCGCTCGGCGGGCGAGCCCTTCTCCACCGCGCTCACCTGAGTGGACATCACCGGCACGCCGTAGAACGTGAAAACGATCACCAATAAAAACAGCGCCAGCAACAGGTTGAAGCCCGGCCCGGCGACCACGATAGCGATGCGCTTGAGCAGGCCTTTGTGCGCGAAGGATCGTTCCACATCCTCCGAGGGGACGGCTTCGTCGGGGTCTTCGCCGACCATTTTTACATAGCCGCCGAGCGGAAACGCGCTGAGCGCGTACTCGGTTTCGCCTTTTTTCTTGACCCAGATTTTCGGCCCGAACCCGACCGAAAAAGTCAGCACACCGACGCCCGAGAGCTTCGCCACCAGAAAGTGGCCGAATTCATGAAAGACGATGAGCAGGCCGAGGCCGACGATCGCCGCTCCGATAGAATAGACGAAGTTTTCCATTAAACAGACTCCTCCGGCGCTAGTGAATCCACGACGCGGCTTGTTCCCTGGCCCAGCGGTCGATTTCGAGGATCTCGCCGATTTCCGCGGCGCGCCGGTTGCCGTGTTTGCGCATGGTCCGGTCAATTATACGATGAATTTCGCGAAATCCTACCCGCCCCTCCAGGAAGGCCGCCACCGCCACTTCGTTGGCGGCGTTGAGCACGGTCGGCATCGTGCCGCCCTCGCGCAGCGCCGCGTAGGCCAGCGACAGCGCCGGGTATCGTTTTTTTTCCACGGGCAGAAAATCCAGCCGGCCGTGGCGGGTCAGATCGAGCGGCGGCCAGCGCCCTTCGAGCCGGTGCGGAAACGCGAGCGCGTAGGCGATCGGAATGCGCATGTCGGCGATGCCGAGCTGGGCGATGATCGCGCCGTCCTGGTAGCGCACCATCGAGTGGACCACGCTCTGCGGATGAATCACGACCTCGATGCGCTCCGGCGCCATGTCGAATTCCCAGCGCGCTTCGATGACTTCGAGCCCTTTGTTCATCATCGTCGCCGAATCGATGGTGATCTTGCGGCCCATCTTCCAGTTGGGATGCCTCAAAGCCTGCTCGATGCTGACCTTGTCGAGGCGGCCGAGCGGCGTGCGCAAAAACGGTCCGCCCGAAGCGGTGAGAATAATTTTATCGACCTCGGCGCGCTGGTTTCCCTGCAGACATTGAAACACCGCGCTGTGCTCGCTGTCCACCGGCAAAAGCCGCACGCCCTTTTCCCGGGCAGCATTGACGAACAGCTCGCCGGCCATCACCAGCGCTTCCTTGTTGGCGAGCGCGATTTCCTTGCCGGCGAGAAGGCCGCGAAAGCACGGCATCAAGCCGGCGCCGCCGACGATCGCCGCCAGCACCACGTCCACCTCCGGCGCCGCTGCGATCGCGGCGGCGCCCGCCTCGCCCCAGAGAATCTCCACTTTTTGAGCGCCGACGAGGCGGCGCAGCCGCGGCACGTCGGCTTCGTTCTTGATCGCGGCGGCGCGCGGCGCGAATTCGCGGATCTGCTTGGCGAGCAGTTTTAAATTGCCGCCCGCCACCAGGCCGTGAATCTTGAAGCGCTCGGGAAATTCGCGCACCAGCGCCAGCGTGCTGATGCCGATGGAGCCGGTGGAGCCGAGGAGCGCGATGGTTTTCATGGATGAAAGACCCTGAGATAAACGCTGGTGAAAACCGCGGGAAAAATCAGGCTGTCGAGCCGGTCGAGCAAACCGCCGTGGCCGGGCAGCCAGTTGCCGGAGTCCTTGACCGCAAAGACGCGCTTGATCCACGACTCGAAGAGATCGCCGACCTGGCCGAGAATGCTCAAGGCGAGCGCGAGACCGAGCGCTTCGAGCCAGCCGAGCCCGGGGCCGAGAAAAAACCGCCCCGCAACGCCGACGATCATCGCGCCGAGCGAATATCCGACCGCTCCGGCGACGGTCTTTGCCGGGCTGATCGCCGGCGCGAGCTTGCGCGCGCCCCAGCGCCGGCCGATGAAATACGCGAAGCTATCGCCCGCCATGATAACCGCCAAAACCCAGAATACCCATGTCCGGCCGCGTGGAGCCTGAAACAGCACAACCCAATGGGGCAAAAAATATCCCAGATAAATGCCGCCGAGGAGCACGATCCCGAGCCGATTCAGCCGCTCCGCCAGTGCGCCGGCGCTGAACAGACCCGCGGCAAAGCCCGCCAGCAGAGCCAGATCAAGCACGACCGGCGGATCGATCCACGCGCCAAGAAATATCGCCGCGGAAAGACCGATGCCGAAAAGTACGCCGAGCCATTGCTCCTTGCGGCGGCGTGGGAACGCCATGACAAAATACTCGCGCAGCGCCGCCGCGGTCAAAACCAAAAATGTCACGGAAAAAAGCCAGGGCGGGCTCCAGCCGATCCAGCCGACGAGCAGCGGAATTGCGACGGCCGCCGTCGCCAGCCGCGACTTAAGATTGGCGTCCACCCGCCTCCAGCGACGGCGCGAGCGCGCCGTCGAGCTGTTCGTCGGTGCGGCCGAAGCGCCGGCGCCGCCGCTGGAAATCGAGCAGCGCCTGCAGGTATTCGCGCTCGCGGAAGTCGGGCCACAGGGTCGGGGTCACGTAGAGCTCGCTGTAGGCGATCTGCCAGAGATAGAAATTGCTCAGGCGCATCTCGCCGCTGGTGCGGATCAAAAGATCGGGATCGGGTACTCCCTGGGTATCGAGCCGCGACGCGACGAATGCGGCGTCGATTGCGGCGGGGTCGAGCTTTCCGTCGCGCGCCTCGCGCGCGATCCCGCGGGCCAGCCGCACGATTTCATCGCGCCCGCTATAGCTCAGCGCGAGGACGACAGTCATGCGCCGGTTCTCGCGCGTGATCTCGATGACCTTTTCCAGGATCGAGCGCACCTTGGGCGGCAGGCGCGAGCGGTCGCCGACGGCCACCAGGCGGATCCCGTAGCGCATCATCTTGGCCTGCTCCGCCGCCAGATAATGCTCCAGGAGCCCCATCAGCGCGTCCACTTCATCGTGCGGCCGAAACCAGTTCTCGGTGGAGAACGCGTAAAGCGACAGGTAGCGGATGCCGATCTTGCGGCTCATCTCGACGATCACCCGCACCGAGGTCTTGCCGCGCCGATGCCCTTCGATGCGGCTCTTGCCGCGCAATTTGGCCCAGCGGCCGTTGCCGTCCATGATGATCGCGACGTGCTCGGGCAGGCGCGATTTATCGAGGCCGTCTAGCTCCATCGGCGGATCGGGACGCGATTGGATTTCATGGCTGCGGGGATCGGGCGAAGCCGGGGGCGCGCGCCTCGGCGCGGTCCGCGGAGAGGAGAGCAAAGCCGAGCGCGGCGGTCAAACCGCCATCACCTCTTCTTCTTTTGCTTTGACGATCTTGTCGATGCGGGCGATGTATTCGTCGGTGGCCTTTTGCACGCGATCATGGCCGTGTTTGGACTCGTCCGCGGTGATCTCTTTTTTCTTCTCCGCCTCCTTCAAGTGCTCGAGCGCCACGCGCCGATGGTTGCGCACGGATACGCGGTACTCCTCGGCGATTTTCTTCACGTGCTTCACCAGCTCCTTGCGCCGCTCTTCGGTCAACTGCGGAATCGGGATGCGGATGATCTTGCCGTCGTTGCTCGGCGTGAGCCCGAGATCCGATTTGAGAATCGCCCTTTCGATCTCCGACATCGCGTTGCGGTCGAAGGGCTGGATCACCAGCAGCCGCGGCTCGGGCGCGCTCAGAGTAGCGAGCTGGATCAACGGCGTCGAAGCGCCGTAGTAATCGACCAGAATATGATCGAGCAGCGCCGTGGACGCCCGTCCGGTGCGCAGCTTGGTCAGCTCCTTGCGCAGCGCGTTGACCGACTCCTCCATTTCTTTTTGCAGGTGGGCAAAAACCGCTTCATTCATCGCTTTCCTCCGCTGACCAGAGTCCCGATCGGCTCGCCGGAAACGACTCGCTTAATGTTACCCTTCTCCATCAAGTTGAAAACGATGATCGGCAGATTGTTGTCCATGCAGAGCGAAATCGCCGTCGAGTCCATCACCTTGAGCTCGCGACTCAAAACTTCGATGTAGCTCAGCTCTTCGAATTTGCTGGCGCCCTGGTTTTTGATCGGATCGGCGTCGTAGACGCCGTCCACCTTGGTCGCCTTGAGAATCACCTCCGCGCCCACTTCCATGGCGCGCAGGCTCGCGGTCGTATCGGTGGTGAAATAAGGATTGCCCGTGCCGCCGGCAAAGATCACCACCCGGCCTTTTTCCAGGTGGCGGGTGGCGCGCCGGCGGATGTAGGGCTCGGCGACCTGGCGCATTTCGATGGCCGAGAGCACGCGGGTGGAAACGCCGAGTTTCTCCAGCGCGTCCTGCAGCGCCAGACTGTTGATCACGGTGGCGAGCATGCCCATGGTGTCGGCGCTCGCCCGGTCCATGCCGATCTCGCTCGCCACCGCGCCGCGAAAAATATTGCCGCCGCCGACCACCAGCGCCAGCTCGCAGCCCAGCTCTTTGACTTCTTTGATTTCCTGGGCGAAGGCCTTGACCGTGGCGCCGTCGATGCCGAAGTTGTTGACGCCGGCAAAAACCTCGCCGGTGACTTTGAGGATGATTCGTTTGTACTTCGGCGCGCCGTTGTTCATGAAGTTCGCGGGGGCCCGGGTCAAAGCGCGGCGACTATTCTTTTCCGGCCGCTTCGCCCAGATGATAGCGCGAGAAGCGCCGGATTTGAATGTTTTCGCCGAGCCGGCCGATCGATTCGTTGACGATATCGGAGACCTTTTTGTCCGGATCTTTGATGAACGCCTGCTCGAGCAGGCACGCTTCCGAGTAAAAGCGGTCGATCTTGCCCTCGACGATCTTGTCCACGACCTTTTCCGGCTTGCCGCTCTCCAGCGCCTGCTGGCGGTAGATCGCTTTTTCCTTGTCGAGCTCCGCCGCCGGCACTTCCTCGCGCCGCAGGTAGCGCGGATTGGCCGCGGCGATCTGCATCGCGATGTCTTTGAGCAGGGTCTGAAATTCCGCCGTGCGCGCAACGAAGTCGGTCTCGCAGTTGATCTCCACCAGCACGCCGATCTTGCCGCCCGGATGAACGTACGCTCCCACCGCCCCGTCCGCCGCCACACGGTCGGCCTTCTTTGCCGCCGCCGCCAGTCCTTTCTGGCGCAGGTAGTCGATCGCCCTGGACACCTCCCCGCCGCTCTCGGCAAGGGCCTTCTTGCAGTCCATCATTCCCGCTCCGGTCTTTTCCCGGAGCTCTTTTACCGCGCTTGCGCTGACTTCCATGGACATCAAGCTCCCGCCGCCGCGCTCTCAGCGCCCGCAGCTTCCGCCGCCGCGCGATCGTCTTCTTTGGCTTTGACCAGCGACTGCTCGTGAATCGCCTTGCCTTCGTTGATCGCCTCGGCGATCGAAGAGCAGAAAAGCCGGATCGCGCGAATCGCGTCGTCGTTGCCCGGCACCTTGTAATCGACCATGTCGGGATCGCAGTTGGTATCGATCACGGCGATCACCGGAATGCCGAGCTTGCGCGCCTCTTTGACGGCGATCTCTTCCTGCTTGGGGTCGATCACGAAAATCGCGTCGGGCAGCTTGCGCATGGCTTTGATGCCGCCGAGCGACTGCTCGAGCTTGGCCTTCTCGCGCTTGAGGCCGAGCATCTCTTTTTTGGTAAGCGCATCGACGATCTTCGGGTCGTTTTCCATCTCCTCGATCTTGCGCAGGCGCTCGATGCTCTGGCGGATGGTCGAGAAATTGGTCAGAGTGCCGCCGAGCCAGCGATTGTGCACGTAATACATGCCGCAGCGCTCCGCTTCCTCGCGGATCGCCTCCTGGGCCTGTTTTTTGGTGCCGATGAAAAGCACGTGGCCGCCCGTGGCCGCGAGGTCGCGCACCACCGCTTCCAGATCCTTGAACATGGTGACCGTCTGCTGCAGGTCGATGATGTGGATGCCGTTGCGCGCGCCGAAAATGTAGGGCTTCATCTTCGGGTTCCAACGGCTGGTCTGGTGGCCGAAGTGAACCCCGGCCTCCAGCAGTTGCTTCATGGTAATATCGCTCATAACGACTCTCCTTTGGTTTTAGTCCTCCCCTCTCTTCATCTCCGCGCCGGACCCGAGGGCACCGCGGCGCGGATCGGAAAGGGTGTGAATTTGTTAACGAGGTGAAAGCTCATTCAGCGGCACAAGCCGCCGACGTGAGTCGCCGCGCGCCAATAATGAGATGGCCAGGACTCTGGCAACCCAAGGGGTTTTAACAAAGTTCGGCGGGCGACGCAAGAATGTGGAGACGGCTCGGACGCTTACTGATTCATGGATTCGAGAAATTCTTTGTTGGTCTTGGTGCCGTGCATCTTGTCGAGCAGGAATTCCATCGCTTCGACCACGCTCAACTGCGACAGCACCTTGCGCAGAATCCAGATGCGGTTTAAATCTTCCTTGGGAATCAGCAATTCTTCCTTGCGCGTGCCCGACTTGTTGATGTCGATGGCCGGGAAGACGCGCTTGTCCATCAGGCGCCGGTCCAGATGGACTTCCATGTTGCCGGTGCCCTTGAATTCCTCGAAGATCACTTCGTCCATGCGGCTGCCGGTGTCGATCAGCGCGGTCGCCATGATCGTCAGGCTGCCGCCGTCTTCGATGTTGCGCGCCGCGCCGAAAAACTTCTTGGGCTTGTGCAGCGCGTTGGAATCGACGCCGCCGGAGAGAATCTTGCCGCTCGGCGGCACGACGGTGTTGTAGGCGCGCGCCAGGCGCGTGATGCTGTCGAGCAGGATCACCACGTCCTTGCCGTGCTCCACCAGGCGCTTGGCTTTTTCGATGACCATCTCGGCCACCTGCACGTGGCGGGTGGCGGGCTCGTCGAAAGTCGAGCTGATGACTTCGCCGTCCACCGAACGCTGCATGTCGGTGACTTCTTCCGGCCGCTCGTCGATCAGCAGCACGATCAGAATCACTTCCTTGTGGTTGTGCGCGATCGCCTTGGCGATGTGCTGCAGCATCATGGTCTTGCCGGTGCGCGGCGCGGCGACGATCAAGCCGCGCTGCCCCTTGCCGATGGGCGTCAACAGATCGACGATGCGCGTGGTGTAATCGTCCGGCTGGGCTTCGAGCCGCAGGCGCTCATTCGGATAGAGCGGCGTCAGGTTGTCGAAGAGAATCTTCTCGCGCGCCCGCTCCGGATCTTCATAGTTGATGGTTTCGACTTTGAGCAGGGCGAAGTAGCGCTCGCCCTCTTTGGGCGGGCGGATGTGGCCCGAAATGATATCGCCGGTGCGCAAATTGAAGCGGCGGATCTGGCTCGGCGAGACGTAGATGTCGTCGGGACCGGGAAGATAGTTGTAATCGGGCGCGCGCAGAAAACCGAATCCATCGGGCAAGGTTTCCAGCACCCCTTCGCCGTAGATATGGCCGTTCTGCTCGGTCTGCGCCTGCAGGATCGCGAAGATCAGCTCCTGCTTGCGCATGTTGGCGGCGCCTTCGATGTTGAAATTCTTTCCGATCAGCGCCAGATCGCTGATTTTCTTTTCCTTGAGAGCCTTGAGATTCAAACCGTTGTCTTCGACGGCCTCCGGCTCGGCGGCTCGAGTTCTACCACGAACCATACGCTATGATTCTCCTTTCAACGACCTGGAACGATGACTGTAGCAATCCGCACGGTTGTCAGAAAATCTCGTCAGTCACGCCGGCAGGGCGCGCCCGCGCGCGCCCGGTCCAAACCTCGGCAGCCGAACCTGAATGACCCAGGACCGGCTTCGGACATAGGCATGTCAATGCGACAGGATGTAAGACGCAGACAGAAATCTCTCTTTTAACAACAAATCAACTTTTGAGCCGGGTGAATTCGTATTCGCGTGGGGAAGAGAATCGAATTGAGCGTTTTCTTATTGAAGATACTATTTTAAAGACCCCCGCTTGTCAACCCCTCGGCGTTAGCACGGCGCCTCTTTCGGCTCCCTCCCGGCGCAGCGCATCCAACAATCCGACAAAGTCGTCGGGCAGCGGCGCCGCGAATTGCATCGGCGCGGAATTTTCGCGGATCGCCAGGGTCAACTTTTCGGCGTGGAGCGCCTGGCGTGGGAAGGCATCGAGCGGCGAATCGCCCGCTTTTGTCGCTCCCGCCCCGCCCCGCTTGCGCCCGTAAGTCTTATCGCCGACCAGGGGAAAGCCCAGGTCGGCAAGATGCACGCGGAGCTGGTGGGTGCGGCCGGTGCGCGGGCGCAAACGAACCAGCGTGAGCGCTCCGCGAGCGCTGACGAAGCGCTCCTCCACCGACCATTCGGTAACGGCAGCGCGCTGCCGGCCGCCGGCGCGCACGCTCGACATGCGCTTGCGATCGGAGCGGTGGCGGCCGATGGCCCGGTCGATTTTTCCCCGCTCCGGCTTGAGCGCGCCCCAGACCAGCGCGAGATATTCTTTTGCCGCCGTGCGGTCTTTGAACTGCGCGGCGAGCCGGTGAAGGGTCGGCAGGTTTTTCGCGACGATGATCACCCCTGAAGTATCTTTGTCCAACCGATGCACGATCCCCGGGCGCCGTTCTCCGCCGATGCCCTGCAGATCGGGGCAATGGTGCAGGAGCGCATTCACCAGAGTGCCCTCGTTGCGTCCCGCGGCGGGGTGCACCACCATGCCGGGATCCTTGTTGACGACGATGCAATCGGAATCTTCGTAAAGAATCTTGAGCGCCAGGGCCTCGGGCCGGAGCTCGCTCGCGCGCGCGGGCAAAAGCGCCACCTCGATGCGGTCGCCGGCCTTGACCCGCGCGCTCGCCTTGGCCGGCGCGCCGTTGAGCGCGATCCGGCCCTCGGCGATGAGTTTCTGGATCGCCGCGCGGCTCAGACCGCGCGCCGCCCGCGCCTCGTCCATGAAATAGCGCGCCAAAAACAAATCCAGGCGCAGCCCGGCGGAACGCGCGTCCACCCGCAGGCGCTCCGGCGTGATCGTCGGCTCGGTCATCGACAAGGCGGGGTTCAAAGCTCGGGGAACAGCCGCAAATCGCGCAATGTTTCCCTGGCGCGCTCCACGTCGCGCGCGATCTCCGCGACCAGCGACTCCGCCGACGAGAAAGCCCGCTCATCGCGCAGCCGCTTGACGAACGAGAGGCGCACCGGCGCGCCGTAGATGTCGCCGCTGAAATTCAAAATGAAACTCTCCACCGTTCTCGGCCCTGCGCCGAAGGTCGGATTGGTGCCGACGCTGCTCACGCTCGGCAGATCTTTTTCGCCGAGATGAAAAATCGTCGCGTAAATTCCGTCGCGCGGGATCAACTCGGTGCGCGCGGCGATGTTCGCGGTCGGAAAACCGAGATCGCGGCCGCGGCGCCGGCCGGTCACCACCCGTCCCGAGACAAAATGGTAGCGGCCGAGCAGCGACGGCACCCGATCCACCTGTCCCGCCTCGATCCATTCCCGCGCCCGGGAGCTGCTCACCCGCGCGCCATCGACGAGGATCGGCTCCACGATCGCCACCTCGAATCCGCTTTCGCCGCCCCACCGTTTCAAGTCCTCCGCTCTGCCCTTTCTCCCCTGCCCGAAACGAAAATCCCTGCCGACCCAGATCTTGGCCGAGCGCAGCCGTTCGACGAGAAAGCGCCGCACGAATTGCTCCGCCGCGATCCCGGCGAACGCCGGATCGAAGTGCTGCACGACGACGATGTCCACGCCGAGGGCTTGCAGCATCTGCATCTTGTCCTTGTGCGCCAGAATCATTTTCGGCGCGCGCCCGGGAGCCAGCACCTTCAAGGGATGGGGCTCGAAGGTCAACACCACCGCCGGCACGCCCAGGGCGCGCCCGTCGCCCACGGCGCCTTCAATCAGCGCGCGATGGCCCAGGTGAATGCCGTCGAAGTTGCCGAGGGTCGCCACCGATTTTTGCAGCGCGAGTCCCGGGTCGTCGATGTGGCGAAAGACCTGCATCGTTACAGAAAGCGCGCCGCGCGGCGGGCGCGCGCACGCGCCGCAGCGCGGATCTTGTAAAAGGACGGCGAACTCAGAGCGAAACGACGAAGGGGCGGCGGCTTCACGATTCGAGCGACTTGAGCTTCTGCCGTGCTCGCGCAGCCTCCGACGATTGCGGATATTTTTCGACCAGCTCCTGGAGCACCAGACGCGCGTTGAGCTTTTCGCCGAGCTCGGCGAAGGCAAAGCCCTGGCGCAGCAGCGCCGCGCCGACTTTATCGCTCTGCGGATAGCGCCGCCGGACTTCGTCGAACTCGATGATCGCCTGATCGAACTCCTTCAGACCGAAGTGGCTCTCGCCGATCAGGTACTGCGCGTTGGGCGCAAGGCGGCTCTTCGGATTGCGCTTCAGGAAATCCTTGAAGCGCGCGATCGCGGCGCGATAGTCCTTTTTCTGAAACGGGCGCCAGCCGCTCTCGAAATCCCGGCGCGCGGCGTCGGACTCCGCCAGCGACAGATCGACGTAAGCGCTTTCCATCTCGGCGCGCTGCTCAGTCTGCTGCTGGAGCGAATCGCGCAGCTGCTTGAGCTCGTCTTCGCGCGCCTTGAGCAAATCGGCCTGCATTTTGGCGTCGGATTCGAGCTTGGCGAGGCGCGCTTCCATATCCTTCACGCGCTGGTCGCCGTCCTTGCTCGTCTGGCCGATCTGCCGTCCGACCTGGACGCGGGTCTCGTCGATGCGCTCCTTGACCGCGCTCAAATCGCGCTGCATCTGCTGGATGTTCGCGCGCGTGTCGGCCAGCGTCGTGCGAAAGCTCTCGACATCGGAGCGCAGCGTGTTCACGTCGCCGCGCATGCGCCGCTGCTCGCGCTCGAGCAGATCGACCTGCTGCGGATTGACGCAGGAGGAAAGGCCGGCGCCGAGCAACAGCGCGGCAAAAGTCGCAATAACAATAGAATGCTTCACGGCATTGCCCCGGCTAGGAAGTCGAGCGGCCCTGGAGGATCACGAAGCGGGCGCGGCGATTTTTTCTCCAGCAATCTTCACTGTGCTCCTGGCAGACCGGGATCTCCTCGCCGTAGCTGATCGTCGAAAGACGCTCGGCGGGGATGCCGAGACTCGAAAGATATTCGCGCGCCGCCTGCGCCCGTTTGGCGCCGAGCGCCAGATTGTATTCGTTGGTGCCGCGCTCGTCGCAGTGGCCTTCGATCTCGACCCGCGCCGAGGGATTGCTCTTCAGCCAATCGGCGTTGGCGCGCAAGATTGCGCGCGCATCCGCGCTCAGATCGTAGCGGTCGAATTCATAGAAAACATCTTTGAGCGGGCTCGCAGGCGAAGTCGCGGAGGATTTGCCTTCCTGCATCTGCTTCAAGCTGCTCGCCCCGGTGTCGGACTCCCGAGTGCCGGCGCGCTCCCCTTCGCCCCGACGTCCCTCGCCGCCGGCCAGACCCGATTCGCCGGGGTTGGCGCTGGCGCCGCCCGGCTTGTTGGTGGTCCCAGGAGCGCAGGCCGCGACCCAACACAGAAGCGCCGCGGCGCACAGGTTCCCCGCGAATTCAATTGGAATCTTCATCTAAGCCTCCCTGCTTTCACCTGAGATTCGCATTGAAATGAAACTGAAGCGGCGGAGTCGGACTAATCTAACCGAGGGGACCAGCTAGGTTTTGTATCATCCCCCCCGGAACCAGTCAATCTGCGCTGGTTATCTCCGCTCGCCTGCATCACATAAAGATGATACTTGCCCGCGCGATTGGACGAAAAGGCGATGAATCGTCCGTCCGGCGACCAGGTCGGGTCTTCGCTGTCGAAGGATTCCGCCGTGAGCTTGCGCGGCTCGCCGCCGTCCGCCGGAATCGTGAAGATCGCAAAGCGGCTGCCGACCCGCCCGGTGTAGACGATGCGGTCGCCCTTCGGCGACCACGCCGGCGAGGTGTTGTAGCTGCCGCTGTACGTGAGCCGGCGCGTATTGCCGCTCCCCACATCCATGATGTAGATCTGCGGCGAACCGCTCCGATCCGAGACGAAAACAATCTGCTTGCCGTCCGGCGACCACGACGGGGAAACTTCGATGCCGGGATTGCTGGTCAACTGGCGAATCACGTTGCCGGTGCGATCGAGCAGATAAAGATTGGTGTTACCGCCCGACTCATGCGTGGCCACGATCGTCTGTCCGTCCGGCGAGAATTTGCCGCTCAGATAGCGCCCGCCGGCGCGCGGCGCGAAGCGGATTTCCTTGCCGCTGTAAAGCTCGAACAGGTAGAGCGTCTGATTGCGGTCTTTGAAGGACGAGTACAGCACCGAGCGGCCATCGGGGCTCCAGTCGGGGGATAGATTGATGGTGTGATTGTCGGTGACCTGAAACTTCTCGCTGCCGTCCAGGTGCGAGACGAAGATTTCCTTGAAGCGGCCGCCGCTGTTGGAGACGTAGGCGATGCGGGTGTTGAAAACTCCCGGCACGCCGGTGAACTGGTTGATGATCTCGTCGACGAACTTGTGCGCGATGCGCCGGTAGTCGCGCACCCGGCCGGTGTAGCGCTTCCCGATGCGCTCCTTCCCCTGATAAACATCAAAGAGCCGCAGCTCGACGGAAACTTCGTCGCCTTGAACCGAAAACCCGCCTTTGACAAGACCATCAGCGCCGATCGTGGACCAGTCCTTCAAGTCGAAAGTACCGAGCGTGATACCGCTGGTTTGCGCGTTTTCCAGATAAGCGGAGCGATCGATAACCTTGAACCACCCGGACAACTCCAGATCATGCACCATCGCGTCAGCAATCCCGGTTGACAGCCGCGCCGAGTCACCTGTGTTGGCACCGAGGTTTTTAAGCGGCGACACAGCGATTGGAAAGCGCACCCCCCCCGTTCCGATGATTTCAAATTTAGATTGTCCCTGCGCAATCGAAGGCTGAAGAACCAGCATGCCGCAGATAAATAAAAGAATCTTGATGCCCATACTTAGGACCCCAAATCTTCCGGGCGAAAGGCGATCTCTACTTCTCCGAAATCTTTACGAACTGCCTCCGGAAGTGCAGGCAAGGGGTTTGATTTTCGAACTGCCCGCAACACCGACTCGTCAAATGAGGGGTTACCCGAAGGTTGAGTAATTTTGAGACCACTTATTTCACCGGAGTCTTTGATATTGAAATGAACCACAACTCTTAACTTAGCGCGTGTCTCAAGCCAAACCCAATTGCTCTTGATCGCATTGAGCATTTGGGTTCGATAAATAACAAAATCCATCCCTCTTACCACGCCGGGTCCACCGCGTCCGCCTACTCCCGGCCCCGCGGCCCCCTCGCCTTCACCCGGTCCCGTGCTGAGCGCCTGCTTTTGCGGATTTTCCGCGCGCGCTTTGGCGCGCTCGAGCGCGGCCTGAAGCAGCCGCTCGCGCACGCTGTCGGCGGAAGCGCTCTCCGAGGACTTGGCTTCGGCTTTTTCCGTTTTGGTCTCCTTGGGCGGTTCTTTTTTGGCGAGCGCAGGCTCGGGCTTGACCGGCTCGGCTTTGGCGGCTTTTTCTTTGAGCGTGACTTTTTTCTCTTCCGCGGCCTTCTTCTCGACCGGCTTGATCTTCTCCGCCGGTTCTTTCCTGGTTTCGGCTTTCGGCGCCGGCGCCGGGGGCGCGGGCTCCGCTTCCTTGGTTTTAGTCGGCGGCGGAGCGATTTCCGTTCCGATTTTCATGCCGCCGATTTTTTCGCCGCCCACCAGACTGACAACGTACACAGGCGCTTCCGGCCGGCTCCTCGGCAACAACGGCGCGATGAACAGCACCGCAATGAACAGAACGTGAAAGATCAAAGAAAGCAGCAGCCACTTGGGCAACCGCTCTTCGCTTTGCGCGCTTGAAAAAGATTGTTCCCAGAAATGAATCGTTTGGGAAGAAGCTTTTTCCGCCACCAGCTATCCTTCCTCGCCGAGCGGCCGGGTCACCATGCCGAGCTTTTCGATGCCGGCCTGCTTGATCTCGGAAATGGTTTTCATCACTAGGCCGTAGCGCACGTCCTGATCCGCGCGCAGATAAACCTGTTTGTCGGCCTGGAGTTTTTTGATTGCGCGGAGCTTCTCGCCCAGCTCGGCGAGGGTCATGACGTTGTCGTTCAGATAAATCTTGCCGTTCTTGGCCACCGTCACGACCAGGTGTTCTTCCGTGCCGGGAATCGCGCTCGACTGCGTCTGGGGCAGATTGACCTGGACTCCCTGTTGGATAATGGGCGCGGTGACCATGAAAATCACCAGCAGCACCAGCATCACGTCCACCAGCGGCGTAACGTTTATCTGCGATATGGTCGTGCCTTCACGCGACGCCGAAGCATCTCCAGCCATGGCCACCCCAGCCTTTATTGAATCTTTTTTCCGCTCTCCGCCCCGACGGGCGCAACTGAAGGTAATTATACTCTATTATCGAGTTACTTGAAGAAGTGACGCTCGGCGATGTTGAGAAACTCGTGGGAGAAATTATCCATTTCCACAGCGAGAAATTTGATCTGCTGGACAAAATAATTATAGGCCATCAGGGCCGGAATCGCCGCCGCCAGACCGACCGCCGTGGCGATCAGCGCCTCGGCGATACCCGGCGCGACCGCCTGGATGCTCGAGGAATGGGTCACGCTGAGGCCGCGGAACGCGTCCATGATACCCCAAACCGTGCCGAACAAACCGACGAACGGCGCCGAGCTGGCGGTGGTGGCGAGAAAGGAGCAATTTTTTTCCAGCTTGGTCGTTTCCACGCTGGTCGCGCGCTTCATCGCGCGCGAAACGTTTTCCACGCCGCCCAGCTCCGTGGTTAGATTGTCGCCCGACGCGGATTCTTTCTTCGAGCGCGACACGCGCACCAGCTCTTCGTAGCCGGAGCTAAACACCTGCGCGACCGGGCTCGCGGTGAGCTCGCGGCTGGCGTCGTGGATCGACGAGAGATTGCGCCGCTCCCAGAAAATCTCCACGAACTTCGCCGACTCCTTTTTGGCGCGGCGAACCTGGCGCAGTTTCTGCGCGATGATGCCCCAGCTCACCACGGAAAAAAGCACCAGCAGGTAAAGAATCGCCTGGACGACGATGCCCGAGCCGCGCACGAGATCTAAAACGCCATGCTGTTGCGGCGCCGGAATACCGTCCTGGGCTAACAATTGGAGGGACCAGAGGAAAGACATCGCGAGTTTTGGGGAATTTCATTGAAAAACTAGTACAAGCCTTGTAATTAGTCAATTGACAAGCGAAATTTTTCGCAAGACGCGGGGAAAAATCATGATGCGCAAACTGCTCGACCTCGACCTTGGCGGCAAAACCGTATTCGTCCGGGTCGATTTCAACGTGCCGATTCAGGACGGCAAAGTCGGCGAGCCGCACCGGATCGACAGCGCTTTGCCGACCGTCCGCCATATTCTCGACCGGGCCAGAAAAATCGTCCTGGCTTCGCACCTCGGCCGCCCGGACGGCAAGCGCAACGAGAAATACAGCCTCGCGCCGGTGCGCGAGTACCTGCAGCAGCGCCTGGGCGAGCCGGTCGCGCTCGCGCCCGACTGCATCGGGCCGGAGGTGGAGCGCATCGTGCGCAGCGCGTCGCAGCGCGTCGTGCTGCTGGAAAATCTCCGCTTCCACAAGGAAGAAGAGAAAAACGACGAAGCGTTTTCGCGCGCGCTGGCCGCCCTCGCCGACGTCTATGTGGACGACGCGTTCGGGGCGGCCCATCGGGCGCACGCGTCGATCGCGGGAATGGCAGCGTTCGTCAAAATTAAAGCCGCGGGATTTTTGATGCAGAAAGAGCTCGATTATCTCGCCCCGCTTCTGGCCCAACCGGACAAACCCTTCGTAACGATCCTGGGCGGCGCCAAAGTCTCGGACAAAATCGGCGTGATCAAAAATCTGCTGCCGAAAGTTTCGACCCTGCTGATCGGCGGCGGCATGGCCTACACGTTTCTCAAAGCCCGGGGCGGCGAGATCGGCAAATCGCTGGTCGAGAACGACAAGCTCGATCTCGCCGCGGCCTTGATGAAGGACGCGGCGGCAAGCGGCGTCGAGCTGGTTTTGCCCGAGGATCACGTGACCGGCGACGCCGAGAAGAAAAATCCCAGCGAATGCGGCGAGCGCATACCGGCCGATCGCCTGGGGCTCGACATCGGTCCCAAGACCGCGCGGCGATTCGCGGAAAAAATCACGAACGCCAGGCTGGTGCTTTGGAACGGACCGGTCGGATTGTTCGAAGTCGCGCCCTACGATCGCGGCAGCCGCGCGCTCGCCGTCGCGCTGGCCGCGAGCTTCCCGCGGGTAACCAGCATCATCGCCGGCGGCGACACCGTGGCCGCCGTGACCGCCGCCGGCGTCGCGGACAAAATCACTCACCTCTCCACCGGCGGCGGAGCGACCCTGGAATTCCTCGAGGGGAAAATGCTGCCGGGCGTCAAAGCTTTAGAGGACGGTCGATGAGCCTCCCGCTGGTGGTCGGCAACTGGAAGATGAACGGCAGCCAGGTTGAATGCGGCGAGCTGGCGCGCGCCATCGTCCGCGGCTTGCGCAAAAATGGCAATGCAACCGAGGTGGCCCTCGCCCCGCCCTTCACCGCCCTCGGCGCCGTCGCGCGCGCGCTGCGCGGAAGCGCGGTAAAACTCGCCGCCCAGAATTGTCACTGGGCCGAAAGCGGCGCTTTCACCGGCGAAGTCAGCGTCCCGATGCTCGCCGAGAGCGGCTGCGGCTACGTGATTCTCGGCCACTCCGAGCGGCGCCACGTGCTGCATGAAACCGACGAGATGATCGCGCGCAAGCTCGCGCCGGTGACTGCGCGCGGCATGCGCGCGATTCTCTGCGTGGGCGAAACGCTGGCGGAGCGCCGCGGCAAACTTACCGGCCGCGTGATCGCGCGCCAGCTCCGCGCCGCGTTGAAGGGCTGCGCGAAAGGTGTTATAGACAGTCTCGAAATTGCCTATGAGCCGGTCTGGGCGATCGGCACCGGACAGAACGCCAGCGCGGTGCAGGTTCGCGAAGTCCACGTTCGCATTCGACGATTTCTGGTAAAAGCGTTCGGCCGGGCGGGAGAAGAAATTCGGATTCTTTACGGCGGCAGCGTCAAACCGGAAAATGCCGCGGAGCTGGCGGGCGTCGATGAGCTGAACGGTTTCCTGGTCGGCGGCGCGAGCTTGAAAGCGGCAACGTTTTTGCCGATCATCGCGGCCTTCAGGAACAAGCAGCCCTTATGATCATCGCCATCACCATCATTCACGTCCTGGTCAGCATCGGACTGATCCTGGTCGTCTTGCTTCAGACCGGCAAAGGCGCCGAAGTCGGCGCGGTATTCGGCGGCTCGAGCGCGACCATCTTCGGCAGCAGCGGCGCGGGAAATTTTTTGACCCGCCTGACCACCGGCATGGCCGTGGTTTTCATGATCACCTGTCTTACCCTGGGATATTTCGCCGGCAAAAAGCCGACGGAAACCATCTTCGATAATCGCGCCCCGGCCGCGCTGCCCAGCGCGCCGGCGCCGCAGGCCGCGCCCGCGCAACCGCAAGCAGCGCCCCAAGGCGGCGCTCAGCCGAGCGCCCCGGCCGCGCCCGCGGACGCCCAATCGAAGACTCCCTGAAACGCGAGGGTGGCGGAATCGGCAGACGCGCTAGTTTGAGGGGCTAGTGCCGGAAACGGCGTGCGGGTTCAAATCCCGCTCCTCGCACCAACAACATTCTCCCTTGCAGCAGGATTGATCCCAAGCAACGTCGCGCGCGCGATCTGGGTCATCGCGCGCTTGGGCCCTTCCATCACCGCGCGCAAATTCAGGTTGTGAATCATTGTGAGCGCTGGTCAAAAAACAGCGCCACCTTGCGCATTCGCCAGAGCCTGCCCAACCCGAGTCATCGGATTCTCGCCGGGCTCAAATGCAAATTTAAATTCCCCGGCAAAGAGAAAACCGCGAGCCAGGATTTGCTGCGCGCGACAAACTGACGCCGGGACGGCGCTCTTGCCGCGAGAACTTTTCCACAGGGTACAAAACTGTCGGTGGCGCCATTTTTGTCGCCTCGAGTTCGAAACTGTCGATTTTTGACCCACGCAGCCCGGGCGATACCGCGCACAATCGGCGAAATTGCTTTTAATTTGGTCGGTTATAAACCGTCAACTTAATGGCATATCGCTTGCTCGTTTATCCGACACCCTGGGAGTGAAATATCGATGAAGAAAACCGACTCGACGATCAAGCTTCTCACCCTCGCGGAAGCCGCGGACATCCTCAAGATTTCCAAAAGGACGCTGCACCGGATGATTCAAAACCGCCAGATCCCGGCCTTCAAAGTCGGCGGGCAATGGCGCATCCTCGAAAGCCGCTTCCAGGAATGGGTGCAGGAAGAGGAAAATACCACGCCGAAAGCGGGCTGACGCGTTAGAGCGCTGCCCACGCACGGCAGCGCCGCAGCCCGGCGCGCCGAATCCGCCTCAACATTCGATCGAATGAATTAAGCCGCAGCTCAGCCGGCGGGCAGCTCGACTGTGAACTCGGCGCCCTGCCCGACCGTGCTGTTGACGCTGACTTTGCCGCCGAGAAGCTCGGTAAAAGCCCGCACGATGTAGAGTCCCATGCCGATGCCGCTCTGGGTTCCCGTCCGAGCAGACTCGACCTGCCAGAATTTATCGAAAACGAAAGGCAGCTCTTCGGGCGCGATGCCGATGCCCGTGTCGGCAACCGCGAAGGCCATCTTGGATTGCTCGCGGTCGTGGCGCGCGGTCACGCGGATTTCGCCTTTGTCGGTGAACTTGACCGCGTTGTGGATCAGGTTCATGAGAATGATTTTCAATTTGCCCGGATCGGACCGCACCACCGGCATGGGCGCCGGATAATCCCAGATCAGAGTGACCCCGGAATTCTGCACCACGCCTTCGCAGTTCTGCTTGAGCTCGTCGAGAAATTCCGAAAGCACCAGCTCCTCGCGGCGCACCCAGGCGGCGCCGGTCTCGACGCTCGCGGATTCCAAAATGACATTGACGATATTTTCCAGCTGCTCGGCCTGACGCAGCACCTTGGCCAGCGCGTCTTCCTGCGCCGGGTTGATTTCGCCCAGGGCCGAGCTTTTCAGCGCCTGGGTGTAGCTGGCGATGACCGTGAGCGGGGTCTTGAGCTCGTGGGATAGAATATTCAGCAGCTCGGTTTTCGCCTGGCTCCGCTGCTCGGCGCGCTCCGCCAGAGTGCGCCGGGTCCGCACCCAGTGCGAGAAGTGACCGTAATACAGGCCGATGGTGAGCAGGAAAACGACCTGCATGAAGCCCGCGGGATTGTACTCGGAAGAATCGAAAAAGAACCCGGCGTAGATCAACGGCGCGAGCAGCGCCACCAGCGCCACCCAGCGCGGGTTTTCGAAGATCGAGCAGACGACGATCAAGAGCACGCAGGCAAGATAAAAATGCGGCTCGATGGCGCCGTTGGCGATCAGAGCCCCGAGCAGCGCCAGCGAATCGAGAGCCATCAGGCCGGCGTTGAATCTCAAGCCGCGAAAGGCGGCTTCGCCGATGAAGTAAAGACCCAGGTTGGACGCCACGTAGAGGATCGCGAACAGGTGCAGCAGCGGCGCGAACCAGGCCGGCCGCGCCCGCATCAGCACCAGGGCGCAGCCGATCAGCACCACCGGCCAGCGGATCAGAATCACGTTGGCTCTGGTGGCGAAACCCGAGAGCCGGAGCGTGCCGTCGGCCGCGAACGGCGCGTCGTGGTCGGGGAAATATTTCATCGGGCCCTTTGCCGAACGATCGGGCGACGCCGCTTTGGCGTGGCGCTCAAGGAGGAATTTTCAGCGCAATTTTTTTCAGCGCGCCGGCTTGAAGCCGTAGGTTTCCCAGTTCCTCAACACCCGTTCCTGTATATCGGCAGGCCAGAGATTTTCGAAAGTGGCTTTTTCCGGAATGCTCTCGCGCGGCCAGTCCTTGGGCCAGGTGCAGTCGAAAATGACTCCCGCGGCGTCGCCGATCAACCGCTCCTTCGGCGGCAAAAACGGCAGCAGCACAGGAAATCCGGGAATGTGCGGCACATGATGAATGCCGTTCACCGGATGGCATTTGGTCGTGATCGCGTGCAGCACCTCGTCCATGTTGGTCGGGTCCACGTCGGGCTCGACGATCACCATGTAGTAAACGAACAGGCCCGGCTTGGTCGCCCAGACCGCGTGGGCCACGCGGCGGGCGAAATTCACGAACGGCACCTCGGTCGACACCACGCACATGTGGCCGACGCCGAAAGGCGGACAAAACACCGCTTTGACGGGCAAGCCGAGCTTCACCAGCTCCGCGTAAATTTCCGCGCCTTTGATAAGCGCCGTGGCCGTCTGGCCTTCGTGCACCGGCATGCCCATGTTGGAAAACGGCAGGATCGGATTGTTGCGATAGGTAATCGCCTTGATCTTGAGCACCGGTTTCGGCGACGACTTGCCGGCCTCGTAACCCATGTATTCGCCGAAGGGTCCTTCGACCCGCCGCTCGTGCGGCAGCACTTCGCCTTCGATAATAATTTCCGCCGAAGCCGGCACCTCGAGATCGACGGTCTCGCACTTGACCAGCGGGATCGGCGCATTCTGCAGCGCGCCGGCGATTTCCACTTCGTTGACGTAGGGCGGCAGCATCACACAGCTCACCAGGGGAATCACCGGCTGCCCGCCGATTGCCACCGCGACCGGCATCGGCTTATTCATCGCTTCATACTTTTGATACATCTGGCCGATGTGCTGCTGCATGGGAAAAAGGCAGCCGAGCGTGTTGCGGTCGTGCACCATCAGCCGATACATGCCCCAGTTCACCCAGGAGCTGTCGGGATCTTTGGTAATGACCGTGTGCCAGGTGCCGATGTAGCGCCCGCCATCGCCGCCGTGAATCAGCGGGATGGGAAACTTGAGCACGTCGACGGCGTCGCCCAGATCGATGTTTTCCTTGCACGGCGCATCCTTGGCGCGAACCGGCGGAATCGGCTTCTCTTTTCGCTTCAAATAAGTCGCCATGATCTCCTTGGCCGACGAGGTGGGCGGCATGTGCATGGCGAGCGCGGTGCGCGCGAACATGCCGTGGCCGGGATATTTGCTCGTGCCGAGCGGCGCGCCCAGCGCGCGAAAACCTTGCGGGTAGCCCTTCACATTTTCAAACAGCGCCGCCGGCGCGCCGAGATCGTAAACCCGCCGCGTGATCGCGCCCATTTCGAGGTTCCAATCGACTTCGGCGTCGATGCGCTGTACTTCGCGATATTCTTCGAGAATGTCGAGAAAATCCCGCAGATCGTCAATTTGCATGCGAAAAACTCCGTGAGAATAGTTGGATTCGAGCTTTGCAGAACGAATCGTTAAGGTTTTAACCATTTTATAGCAGACCGCAGCGACCGAAGGCAAAGCCATTGACGCGAAATTGGCGCGTGCATTCGTGTAAAAAATGTAGACAAAGCTTACACGGTATTTTATAGTTCGAGGCTCGTAAGCTATCGACCACGAAGGGGGAACCAATGGCGGAAATCAACAGACCAAGCGGCTTGCCGGCGGATTTGGGCGCTTACCTCGGACCCGGCACCAAGATCAACGGCAAATTGCAGTTCGATGGCCAGGCGACGATCGATGGCGAAGTCGAAGGCGAGATCATCGCGCAGGCTCACGTGACCGTGGGACAGCAGGCGACGATCAAGGGAAAAATCTCCGCGGCCTCGATTCTGGTGCAAGGCAAAATTATGGCCGACGTCCAGGCCGAAAAGAAGCTCGAAGTGCAGCCGCCCGGCTCCGTGGTCGGCGACGTGATTACCCAGAGTCTGGTGATCGGCGACGGCGCGATTCTCGAGGGACACGTATCGATGAAAAAAACCGAAGGCCGCGTGCTGCCGATCCGCCAGGACATCAAGAAAGAAACCGCTTCCTGATCCCGCTCTGGTCAATCGACGAAGAGCGGCACCACCCGCCGATCTTTGACGTCGATCAGCCCGCGCGCGGTGATGCGCAGCGCGGGCAAAGTCACGAAGGGCAAAAAACTCAGCGCAAAAATGGGCTTGTCGAAAGACGAGCCCATTTCTTTTAGACGATTTTGCACGCGCCGCAGCCCGCGTCCGACTTCTTGCCACGGCCGCAGCGAAAATAGGCCGCCGCAGGGAAAATCGATTCGCTCCAGGATTTCGCCGCGGTGCGCGATCGCGATGCCGCCGCCGGCTTCGAGCAGGGCCGCGGCGCAGCGCGCCATGTCGTGATCGTCGCTGCCCGCGATCAGCAGCGTGTTTTCATCGAGATTGGTCGTGAGACCGACTGCGCCGATGCGGGCGCCGAAACCCTTGAGAAAACCGAAAGCGACATCCGTGGAACCATGATGGCGGTCGAACATCGCCACCTTGAGCAGATCGCCGGGCCCGTCGGCTTCGATGAAACCGCCGGCGCTATCGAGCTGCGCGATTCGTTCAGCGGTGATGGTCTGATTCAAGAGTTCTATCAGACGGGCGCGCGGCGAGCGCGCGGGCGCGGCGATCTTGAACGTTGCCGGCGAAATCGTTGCGTTCAGCCGCAATGAAAACATCGTGTCGGCGGGAAGCTCGACCGGTTGATCCGCGATCAGCGAAGCTCCGTCGCGCGCGGCGTGCTGGGCGCCGATCCAGACTTCGCGGACCCGGCAATCTTCCAGATCGTCGAGCAGCGCGAAGTCGGCGCGTCGTCCCGGCGCGATGCCGCCGATCTCCAGATCGAGACCGGAATAGACCGCCGGATTCAACGTGACCGATTGAATCGCCCGAACCGGCGTCATGCCGAGCGCGATCGCGCGCCGCACCACATGGTCCAGGTGGCCGAGCTCTTCGACGTCGTCCGGCGACATGCTGTCGGTGACCAGAATCAGCCGCGCGAGACTCACCCCCGACGCCAGCAGCGCCGGCAACGTCGCGGCCAAATCCTGGCACAGCGAGCCTTCCCGCAGCAGGGTCCAGTAGCCGAGACGCAACCGCTCCAGCGCATCTTCGAAACGAATCGGCTCGTGGCACGAAGAAATTCCCGCCGCGGCGACCGCGCACAGCTTGCGATCGCGGGCGCCGGCGGTGTGGCCGTGAATCATTTGCCGCTTGGCGTGCGCCATTTCGAGCCGGCTGAGAATTTCTTCGTCGCCCTGGGTGAGCCGGAGCCAGGAGACCACCTCGCCCAGGCCGAGCACGCGCGGGTCCGCCAGAGCTTCGGCGATCTCGCCATCGGTGAATGTCGCGCAGGCGCATAACCGCGGATCCTGCGGCGCAGCCATCGAGACCAACGGGTAAACGCGCAGCGGATGGCGCGCCACTTCATCGAGAAACAAATCGTGGCCGCGGCGCCCGAACACACTGGAAAACTCATCGGAGGATGCGACCAGCGCCGTGGTGCCGCGCGGAACGAAGGACTGAAGATTCTCGAAGGGCCGGGCGTAGTGGCCGATGTGCGTGTGGCCGTCGATAAAGCCTGGCGCGATGTAGGCGCCCGCGGCATCGACGATTTCGGTGCGCGCGCCGCGGTTGCGCTCGGCGCTCGGGCCGAGGTAGCAAATGCGCCCGTCGAGGGCGGCGATTTCAAAGCCGGTGAGAATTTCGCCGGAGTAGACGTTGATCAGTTTGCCGCCGGTGACGATGAGATCGGCTTCAAGCTCGCCCAGCGCTCCGCCGATCAGTCTCTTCAGCTCGTTTCTGCTCCGCGTCATGACCTGTATGTGTCACAAACACCGCGTGGTTGCCACAATCGCGATTGCGCCGCGCGAAATTCGCGCCGGGAACTGGCATCGGCGGCATGGCGCCGCTATATTGACTTCAACCCCGATGGATCGGATTGCCCAAACGCGGAGATTTTTTTTCATCGCCGCCGTCCACGCCGCCTGCATCGTCTGCGATCAGGCGACCAAGCGGATCGCCATGCAGCACCTCGTCCCGGGCGACCTGATCTCGTTTGCCGGTGATTTTTTTCGTCTCCAGTACGCCGAGAACACCGGCGCCTTTCTGAGCCTCGGCGCCACGCTTCCCGATCCCTGGCGCCAGCTCGCCTTCACGGTTCTCGTCGGTCTGTTCCTCGCGGCACTGCTCCTCTACCTGCTGTTCAGCGATTCGCTGGCGCGAAGCCAGGTATTTTCGCTCGCGCTTTTGTGCGGCGGCGGCTTCAGCAACCTCATCGACCGCATCCTTTACGGCGGCCGCGTGATCGATTTTCTCAACGTCGGCATCGGTCCGCTGCGCACCGGGATTTTCAACGTCGCCGACATGGCGATCACGGCCGCCGCCATTCTGCTCGCGCTCGACGCGCTGCGCCAGCCGGCGGCGAAAGCCGCCTTGCCGCAAAGCCGAAAAATCGACTAGGCCACCGCGGAGAAATTGCATGGCATGGATGTATCTTTTCATCGCCGGCCTGCTCGAAGTTTTCTGGGCCGTGAGCCTCAAATACACCGAGGGATTTTCCAAGCTAGGGCCGAGTCTCATGACCGGCGCCGGCATGATCGCAAGTTTTTATTTTCTCGCCCAGGCGCTGAAGTCGATTCCGCTCGGCACCGGCTACGCAGTCTGGACCGGCATCGGCGCGGTGGGGACCGCGCTCCTCGGCATCGCGCTCTTTTCGGAATCGGCAAACCTGCCCCGACTCGCATGCATCGGCCTCATCGTTGCAGGCATCATCGGGCTAAAAATTATTTCGCATTGAGCCGAGCCGCCGGCGCGTTGCGGGCCAACCGGCGCCGTGATATCGAGAAAAAAAGCGCGGCCCCCAGTCGAAAGCGGAGGAGCTCCCATGACCGCCGATGAAATCGCCAACATCGCCGTTCTCAAAAATGCTTACCAGCAGTGGCACGACAGCAAAGGCGCCAGCGTCCGCCACTGGCTGGACATCATGACCGACGACGTGAAATTCCGTTCCCTGGCCGAAGGGACTCGGCCGATGGAGTTCACCCGCGCTTCGAAGTCCAAAGACGAAGTCGAAGGCTACTTCGCCGGCCTCGCCGCCGACTGGGAAATGATTCATTATCGCATCGACGACTACATTGCCCAGGGCGACCGCGTCGTCGCCCTGGCGCACTGCTCGTTTCGCCACAAACAAACCGGCAAAGTGCTCGAAACCCCGAAGGCGGACTTCCATAAATTCCGCGGCGGAAAAATCTGCGAGTTTTTCGAATTCTACGACACCGCGCAGGCGCTGGCGGCGGCCAGGGAGCCGGCGGACGCTGCGCGCTTTGAAAGGAACTTTTCATGATCATTGATTGCCATGCCCATCTGGTGCCCGAGAGCTGGCGCCACCCGAAATCGCCCAATTCGATCTTCGACCTCGACGGTTTGTTCCAGCAGCAGGACGAAGCCGGCGTGGACATCACGGTTTTCGGCAACAACTGGATCCGCTCGCCGGAGGGCTACGATCCGCTGAAAGTGGTTCAGGAGTTCAATCGCCATGCGGCCGAGCTGACGGCCAGGTATCCCAAGCGGCTTCTCGGTCTCGCCTGCTCGGTGCCCTACGACAGCGGCAAGATTCTCAAGGAGACCGAAAAGGCGATTCGCGAGTACAAGCTCAAAGGCATCATGATCGGCACGAGCACCGACGGCGAATATCTCGATTCGCCGCGCGCCGCGCCGTTCTTCGAGCTGGTGAGCGATCTCGACGTGCCGCTGTTCGTCCATCCGCCCAAGTTCACCATCGGCAACGAGAAGATGGAAATTTTCCGCTTGCCGGAGATGCTCGGCCGCCCCTTCGACACGACCCTGGCGCTCACGCGGTTTATTTTGAGCGGCGGGTTCGAAAAATTTCCCAAACTCAAAATGATCTGCGCTCACGTCGGCGGCGCGCTGCCGATGCTGCCGGGGCGTCTCGGTTTTGGCTACGAGCTGAGAAAAGATATGAGCTTCGGGCCCTGGGAACCCGACGTGATAACCCGCCCGCCGGCGAGCTACATGAAGCAGCTTTACTTCGACACCGTCTGCTATCACCCGCCGGCGGTGCAGTGCGCCATCGACACCGTCGGCGCCGATCACGTGGTGTTCGGCAGCGATTCGCCGCCGGTGCCGCTGCCGCTCAAGCGCGCCGTGGACACCGTCAAGCAATTGAAAGTTTCCGACGAGGACAAACAGAAAATCTTCGGCGGCAACGCCGCCAAGCTCCTCGGCCTGGGCGGCTGAGCGCTTCGCGCGCCGCGAAGGCGCCGCTACAAACCCGCGCCGAGCACTTCGCCGATTATTCTTAACGCCTGCTCGATATCGCCGCGGTCCACGTCCAGGTGCGTCACCATGCGCACGCGGCGCGCGTCCACCGCGCCGCCGAGCACTTTGCGCTGCGCGAGTCGTTGCAGGAATTGAGTCGAGCTGAGGCCGGTCGCGCCGATGTCGTAGATGACGATGTTGGTCTGAACTTTTTCCGGGCGCACGGCGATGCGCGGCAGCTCTGCCAGCCCTTGCGCGAGCCGCTGCGCGTTTTCGTGGTCGACGTGAAGCCGCTTCGGCCCTTCTTCCAGCGCCACCCGCGCCGCCGCGGCGAGCACGCCGGCCTGGCGCATGCCGCCGCCGAGCATTTTGCGCAGCACGCGGCAGCGCTCGACGAATTCCCTGGAGCCCACGATCATCGAGCCCACCGGCGCGCCGAGGCCTTTGCTGAAGCAAAACTGAATCGAGTCGAATTTCGCCGTCATGTCGGCGACGTTCTCGCCCAGGTAGGCCGCGGCGTTGAACACCCGCGCGCCGTCGAGGTGGACTTTCAAGCCGGCCTGGTGGGCGCGATCGCAGATCTCGCGCGCGACGCCGGTCGGATAAACCGTCCCGCCCGCCATGTTGTGAGTATTTTCCAGAGCCACCAGCGCGGTCTGCGAGCGCGCATAGGATTTTTCCCGGATCGCCGGCGCGACCGCATCCCAGGTCAGAATGCCGTCGCTCGCCGGCAGCACGCGCGGCAGCACGCCGCCCAGCGCCGCCATCGACGCCATTTCATAATTGTAGATATGCCCGGCCGCCTCGCAGATCACTTCCTGCCCGCGCATGGCCTGCGCCATGATGCAGACGAGATTGCCCATGCTGCCGGAGGGAACGAACAGCCCCGCCTCTCTGGCAAAAATTTCCGCGGCCCGGTCCTGGAGACGATTGACGGTCGGATCTTCGCCATAAACGTCGTCGCCGACTTCCGCCTCGGCCATGGCCCGGCGCATGGCCGGCGACGGCCTGGTCACCGTGTCGCTGCGCAGATCGATAACTCTATCGCTCATACGTTTTCAGACGCTGGTGCATTTCGGTTTCCGACAAATTCTCCATTTTCAATGCTCCATCATCAATTCATTCCAATCTTCCCTCGATCTCGCGGATCGTTTCCGCGGAAAGCGCCGGGCGCACGAAGGCGTTGTAGATGCAATCGTTTTGCAGCCACATGATGTCGGCGCGCTGGCGCACCGCCTCGCGCATCTCGCGCTGGAGCTTCTCGTCCATGCAATGCCGCTTGATCACGTCGATGACCATGTTGCCGTGGCCCTCGTCGTGGTATTCGTGGGCGCGAAAAAAATCCAGCGCGCTTTTGGGAATCCACGGATAATATTTTTCCAGGGCTTCGCGCTCTTCCTTCATGCGCTTGGGACCGCCGCCCTCGAACACCAGCCCGGTGCCGATCGCCACCGCCCAGTGGCTCTGCTGCACCAGCGACACGTACATCTCCAGCGCCGCGCGAATCCCCGGCAGCGGCTCGTAGTTGAGAATGTCCTCGCGCGCGATGCCGATCCCCTCGGCAAACTGCACCCAGAGGTCGCGATGGCTCGGGTATTTGCCGCCGAAGAGATCCTCGCCTTCCTCTTCGACCATGTTCTCGAGCAGCATTCGGCGCAGCTCCGGCACCGGACATTTCTGATAGCGAATGCCGAAGAAGCGATGAATGTTGCGGAACTCGTGAAACTGATTGCGCGCCCAGCCCTGAAGCTGCTGCTGCGACAATCGGCCGCTCAGCAGCAGCTGGCGCACGGGATGCGGGCGCGGGTGGCGCTGCTGCAGGGCGTTCTGCAAATCCGCGATCAGCTCTTCCGGTCCGAGCAATCCAGCCATAAAAACCTCCGCTTGAAAGCCGCCATGAAATTGACCGCCGCATCATAACCAAGTTGCTCCGGCTTCGCCAGCCGGCTTTCGTGTTGTCTTTTCCGCCGCCGTTGACTAGCATGGCGCCGTGGTTCCGCTCTCGTTGCGCCGGCTGACGAAAAGATTCGGCACGGTCACCGCCGTCGATAACGCCAACCTCGACGTCAACGGCGGCGAATTTCTCGTGATCGTCGGCGAAAGCGGCTGCGGCAAAACCACGACCCTGCGCCTCATCGCCGGTCTCGAACAGCCCGACAGCGGCACGATTTTTATCAACGGCGCGCCGGTCAACGATGTGCCGGTGGGCCAGCGCGGCGTGCAGATGATCTTTCAGAACTTCGCGCTCTGGCCGCACATGAAAGTCTTCGATCAGGATCGCTACTCCAATCTCTCCCTGCCGCTGCGCGTGCGCAAATGGTCGAGCGACAGGATCGCCGAGTTTTTGCGCCCGCTGGCCTGGAAGGTCGGCATCGAGGAAAGCTTCTTCAAACGCAAGCCGAGCGAGCTTTCCGGCGGCCAGCAGCAGCGCGTCGCGCTCGGCCGCGCCATGGTCACCTCGCCGCGGGTGATGCTGATGGACGAGCCGCTCAGCAACATCGATCCGCCCAATCGCCTGAGAATGCGCCAGGAGATCCTTTCTTTTCACAAGGAAAACCGGCTGACCACGCTCTACGTCACCCACAATCTCGCCGACGGCATCGCCCTGGCGGACCGCATCGCGGTCATGCGCGAGGGGAAATTCGAGCAGGCCGACACGCCGGAGCATTTGATGCGCCACCCGGCGACCGAGTACGTCGCCGATTTTTTCAAGGCCGAGCAATTCAGCCACCGGATCGCCACGCCCTAGAGATTGGCCATGAGTCGCTTCACGATTCTCGGGGCGCTCGTTTTCTTGTGTCTCCCCGCCGCAGGCGCCCGCTCCGCCTGCCGCGAGCTCGACGTCGCGCGCGGCTGGACGCGCCCGGCCTACGCGGCGGAGCCCGACGCCAGGGTGGAATTTTTCGGCCACAATTTTTTCCAGATCACTTCCAGCAAAGGCACAAAGATCATCACCGATCCGGTGGCGCCGGGCTTCTACCCCACGCCGGAAGTCGCGCCCGACGCGATCACCGTCGGGCGCGAGCACCCCAACCACAATTACGTCGAGGTCGCCAAGAACCGGCCGCTGATTCTCCGCGGGCTCGGCAACTACGGCGCGGAATGGAACAAGATCAGCACCACCGTGCGCGACGTGCTGATCTACAGCGTGCCGGTGTATCAGCAGCAATTCGGCAACGCGCTCAAGGGCGCGGCCTTTGTTTTCGATCTCGGCACGATCTGCATCGCGCACCTGGGCGATCTGAGCCACAAGCTCACCGAGGAACAGATCAAGGCCTTCGGCAAGGTCGATATCGCGATGATCCCGATCGGCGGCACCTTCACCATGCCGCCGGACACCGCGCGCGAAGTTTTGCAGCAGCTAAAACCCAAGATCGCGATCCCGATGCACTACCGCGAGAGCACCTATTTGCTCGACATGTTCGTGAAGGGCTATCCGCACAAATATCTCGGCACCCACGTCGCGACGTTCAGCAAAACCGCCCTGCCGCCGCCGACCCAGATCGTTGTCTTCACGCCCTGGGGAATGCGCGATTATCGGTGAATCCGGAAGAAAAGATTCACCGCGGAGGGCACGGAGGACACGAAGTCGGAAAATTTTTCCTCCGCGCTCTCCGTGCCTCCGGGTGAAAACTGAATTTAAATCTTGAAAGCTTCGACGGTTTCGCGCGCGAAAAGCTCGTCCAGATTGAGCTTCTGCCTGATCAAGCCCTGCTCGAACAGATAGCCGTGCAGAGTTTCTAAATTGGCGCGGTTCGGCTCCAGTCCGTACGGCCAGTAATCCGCCGTCATCAGCTCGCGGGTGGCTTCGTACTCCGCCGAGGTCCAGGGCAGGCTGACGCGCAGGATGTTGGTGTCGTAGAGATCGCGCAGGCAGATTTCCTTCGCTTCGCAGAAGGCCTTGTAAAGCGTTTGCGCCACCCACGGCTCTTTTTCATAGATCGCCCGCTTGATCACCAGCACGTGCATGATCGGAAACAGGCCGGTCTTCTTGAAATACTCCATCTCGACTTCGCGGTAGTTGGGAAACAGCCGCTGCACGCGCGGCGACCCCTGCAGAAAACAGGTCGGCATGCGCGGCGACATCATGGCGTCGATCTCGCCGCTCTCGATCATCGCGTTGAGCGTCGTGTCCGGGCGGCTTTCCATGGTCACGCCGGCGGGCATCTCGAAATCGACCCGGTCCTTGCGCCCCGGATGCTCCTCGCCCGCCTGCACCCAGTGAATCTCGCGCGGGGCGACGCCGTATTCGTGCTCGAACATGCCGCGCAGCCACACCGCCGCGGTCATGGAATATTCCGGCACGCCCATGCGCTTGCCGCGGAGATCCTGAATCGATCGGATGCCGGCCGCGGTGTGGACGAAGACACAGCGATGGCGAAACGTGCGCGAGGGAAAAACCGGCAGCGCGACAAACGGCCGCCGCCCGCGCGCCGCCGCGGTGAGAAAGGCGCCCAGGGATAATTCCGAGGCGTCGAATTCCTCGTACTTCATCATGCGCCAGAAAATCTCTTCCACCGACATGACCAGATAGTTGAGCTCGATGCCTTCGGGCTTGACGATGCCGTCTTTCACCGGGCGGGTGCGGTCGTAGTCTTCGCAGGCGAGGGTCAAATGAAGTGGCTTCATGCTTTGTTCTTTCTCGTCGTTGCCTGCGCTTTGGCAACCAGTTTCACGAACTGCTGCATTTCCTTGATGAACGGCTTCTTACCTTTTTCGGCCAGCAGCGAACCGAGATAGGCGCTGCCGAGGCAAATCCCGGTGACGCCGGCGCGCACGTAATCGCTCACGTTCTTCAAGCTCACGCCGCCGGATACCAGGAAGCGAACGTCGGGAAACGGCCCCTGCATCTGGCGAATAAAGTACGGCCCGCCGAGGAGATCGGCAGGAAAAATTTTCACCAGATCGGCGCGCGCGCGCTGCGCCGCGATGATCTCCGTCGGCGTCGCCGCGCCGGGAAAGCAGGCGAGGTTCGCGGTGTGGCAAAGGCCGATCAGGTTGAGCTCCAGCGACGGCGCAACGATAAATTGCGCCCCGGCGCCGATGGCGCGCTCGGCCTGCTGCGGCGCCAGCACGGTGCCCGCGCCGACGTGGAGATTTTTTTGCGCGCTCAGTTCCTTGATCACGTCGAGCGCGCCGGGCACGCTGAACGTGATCTCGACGAACCGGATGCCGCCCTCGGCCGCCGCGCGCGCCAGCGCCAGCGCATCCGCGGCGCTCTTCGAGCGCACCACGGCGACCAGGCGGCTGGCGTGCAACTCGGATATCAATTGAATTCTGTCCATCGTTTTTGTGCGTCATCCGCAGGAGCGGTTTACGAATCGCCGCCGCTTTGCTCTGCGGGAAATAAATCCGAATCAGCTCAAACTCAATCCGCCGTCCACGATCAGGGTCTGGCCGGTGACGAAGTCGCCGCCGGTGATCAAACCGAGAATCGCGCCGGCGACTTCGTCCGGCGTGGCAATGCGCTGGAGCGGATAGCCCGCCGACGCCTGGGCGATCACCTGGCGGTAATTCTCCCCGTAGTGCTCGCTCATCCACGGCGTGTCGGTGAACGCCGGCGCCACGCAGTTCACCCGCACGTTCGGCGCCATGGCGACGGCGAGACCGCGGGTCAGATGAATCAACGCCGCTTTCGCCGTGCCGTAGGCGAGCGACGACATGGTCAGCGGCGAGAGCACGCCGGAGATCGACGAGACGTTGACGATCATGCCGCGATTGGCTTCGAGCAGTTTCGCCGCCGCGCGCGCGCAGCGAAACGCGCCTTTCACGTTGACGTCGAGGATCTCGTCCCAGATTTCGTCCGTCAGCGCTTCGAGATCGGAGGCTTTGACCCAGTGGGTCACGCCGGCGTTGTTGACCAGAACATCCAGCCGGCCGAATTCCGCGCCGACCTTGTCGATCATCGCGCGCACCTGCTGATCGCTCTGCACGTCGGCTTGAACCGCGATCGCTTTGACGCCGTCGCGCTCGATCTCGCTCGCCAGCGCCTGCGCTTGTTTTCCCGACTTGCGGTAGTTCACCGCAACGCCGCTGGCTCCGGCCTGCGCCAGCCGGCGCACCGTGGCGCCGCCGATGCCGCCGGCGCCGCCCGTCACCAACGCCACTCTTCCGTTCAGTTCCATCGGTTCACCCGAATCTTGATCCTTGCGCCGGAGGCCTCTACCGATCTGCCGCGCGCAGGCGCGCGGTTTTATCGCGATCGACGACCCAGTCCTCCGGCAGCTTGACCAGATCGCCGGGATTCCCCGCATAGCGGACCGCCACGCCGTATTTTTCTTCGGCTGCTTCCGCGCTGATGTAACCCTCGACCACGTCCCAGCGCACTTTTTCCACATCGCGCTTCTTCGGATCGCCGTAGCCGCCGCCGCCGGGAAGATTCACGTGAACCACTTCGCCGTTTTTCAGATCCTTCAGCGCCTTGGCGTTGAGCCGCGTGCCATCGTCGAGCGCTACTTCGCCGGTCGCTCCCGCCGCGCCGCCGAGCAGCCCCGGCGCCGCATAGCTCGTGCGATCCGCGATGGAGCTGACGCTCCATCGCCCTTCGCCGCGGCGCGCGAACTCGGTCAGCTGCCCGAGCCCGCCGCGCCATTCGCCCGCGCCGCCGGAGTCGGCGCGAAGCTCGCGCCGCTTCATCACCACCGGCGACAGACTCTCGATCACCTCCGCCGGCACGCCGGCCACGCCGCTGGGAAATCCGACCGCGTTCAAGCCGTCCTTGGCCGGCCGCGCGCCGGTGCCGCCGACCTGAAAAACCGTCAACGTGAACGGCGGATTGTCGCCGCGCCACACGCTCAGCCAGATCGGGTCCGCACCCGGCGCCATCAAGCGCCCGGGCATGGCGCCCGAGAGCGCGGCGAAAATCGCGCTGGGAATAAAATGACCGATCACCTGGCGGCTCGCCACCGGCGCGGGATCGAGCGCGTTGAGGATGCTGCCCGCCGGCGCGCTCACGTGCACCGGGCGAAAGCTGCCTTCGTTGTGCGGCACGTCGGGGCAAATCGCCGCTTTGATCGCAAAGCTTGCGTAAGCGTGGGTATAATTGAAGACCACGTTGATGCCGCGCGTGCTCTGCGGCGACGAGCCGCTGAAGTCGATAAAGATCTCGTCGCCGGCGATCTTCACCGCGCAGCGCACCGCGATCGGCTCCTCGAAGCCGTCGCTCCAGGTTTCGTTGCGCCACTCGCCGTCGGGGAGCCGGCGGATCTCGGCGCGCACCGCCGCTTCCGAGCGGCGGATAATTTCTTCGGCGACCGCATCGATGGAATCGAGGCCGAACTCTTCCATCATCTCCAGCAGCGCGCGCCCGCCGGTCTCGTTGCACGCGGTCTGCGCGTAGAAATCGCCGATCACCTCGTCGGGCTGGCGCACGTTGGCGCGCACGATCTGCATCAGCGTCGGGTTGGGCTCGCCCTGCTCGAAGAGCTTCATGATCGGAATGCGCAAACCTTCTTCGAAGACTTCCCGCGCCTCCGCGGAAAGAATCCGCCCGCCGATGTCGGCGCTGTGGCAGGTGTTGGCGAAGAGCGCGATCATCCTGCCGCCGCGAAAAATCGGCGTGGTGATCGTGATGTCGTTGATCTGCCCGGCGGTCTGCCAGGGATCGTTGGTGATCAACACGTCGCCGGGAGATAACTTTTCCGGCGGAAACGCGGCGAGAAAATGCTTCATCGACGTCGCCATGGCGTTGATGTGGCCCGGCGTGCCGCTGAGCGATTGCGCGATCATGCGCCCCTTGGTGTCGAAAAGACCGCAGGCGAGATCCTGGCTCTCGCGCACGATGGTGCTGAACGCCGTGCGGATGAGCGCGTCCTGCTGCTCGTTCGCCACCGACAGGAAGCGGTTCCAGATGACTTCCAGGGTCACCGGATCGATCGTGTTACTTTCCATCGCGCAACTCCACGACGATATTCAGACGCTCGTCCACCCGCGCGCGCCCGTGGGCGCCGATGATCAGCGTCGATTCGCGCTCCTCGACGATCGCCGGGCCGGCGAATTCCATTCCCGGCTGCAACGCGTAGCGGTCGAAAACCGCCGCGTCCATATAGCCGCCGCCCTCGGGAAAATAAGCGCGCCGCGAGCCCTTGCGCGGCTCGGCGCCGCTCGCCGTCGCGCGCGGCAGCTTGAGGTGCAAGTCCGGGCGCGGCCCGCTCGCGACCACGCGCCAGTTGATCACCTCGAGCGCCACGTCCGGCCCTTTGCGACCATAGAGAGTTTTGTAGGTGCGCTCGAATTCCGCCCGGATCGCCGGCAGGTCGCGCGCGCTCAAGACTCCGCCCGGCAGGGCGACCGAGACTTCGTGGCCCTGGCCGACGTAGCGCATGTCGGCGCTGCGGAAGTAAGCCATCTCGCGTGAATTCAACCCCGAGCCTTCCAGCACTTTGCGGCCTTCATCGGCCATGTCGTCGAGCAAGGAATTGGCGAACTGCCAGTCGAGATCATCCAGCCGGCTGTAGGCGCTGCGCACGAAATCGAAGGCCAGCGGCGCCGCGAGCAATCCGAAGGTCGAGCCGACGCCTGCGCCGAAGGGCGAGATCAGCGCCGGCAGGCGCAAAATTTCCGCGACCCGATAGCCGTGCACCGGTCCGGCGCCGCCGAAGGCGTACATGGGCATGCGCCGCGGATCTTTGCCGCGCTCGCCCAGATGCGCGCGCGCCGCGTTGGCCATGTTCTCGTTGACGATCTGGTGAATGCCCCAGGCGGCCTGCTCGGCGCTCATGCGCAATTTTTCGCCCAGGCGAGCGAGCGCCTTGCGCGCGCCGTCGAGGTCAAGCTCCATCTTGCCGCCGAGAAAATATTTGGCGTCGAGGTAGCCGAGAATTAAATCCGCATCCGTCACCGTCGGCTCGGTGCCGCCCTGCCGATAACAAACCGGCCCTGGATCGGCGCCGGCGCTCTCCGGGCCGACCTTGAGCAGGCCCAGCGAATCGACCCGCGCGATGCTGCCGCCGCCAGCGCCGATTTCGATCATGTCGATGACCGGCACGCGCACCGGCAGCCCGCTGCCCTTGCGAAAACGATAGACGCGATCGACTTCGAACTCGTGGGTCTTCGCCGGCTGGCCGTCTTCGATCACACAGAGCTTGGCGGTGGTGCCGCCCATGTCGAAGGACAACAGATCGCGATGGCCGGCGAGAGTCCCGGCCTGCGCCGCCGCCAGCGCGCCGGCGGCGGGACCGGATTCGAGCAGGCGCACGGGAAAGCGCGCCGCGGTGTCGCGCGTGGCGATGCCGCCGCTCGACAGCATGACGAAAAAGCTGCCGCGAAAGCCGATCCGGTCGAGGCGCGCCTGAAGCTCGGCGAGATAGTCGGACACGCGCTGCTGCACATAGACGTTCGCGAGCGTCGTGCTGGTGCGCGGGAACTCGCGGATCTCGGCGACCACTTCGGAGCTGATCGACACGCGGATGTCGGGCGCGATCTCGGCGATGATTTCCGCCGTGCGCTTTTCGTGCGCCGGATTGCGAAAGCTGTTGAGATAACAAACGCCGATCGCCCGGATGCCTTTGTCGCGCAGCTCCGCGACCAGGCGGCGGAGAAATTTTTCATCCAGCGGCTCGAGCACCTTGCCGTCCGCGGCGATCCGCTCGGGCACGTCGAAGCGCAGATGGCGCGGCACCAGCGGCCGGGGCAGATCGAGATTGAGATCGTAAAGCTCGTAGCGGTGCTCGCGGCCGATCTCCACCGCGTCGCGAAAACCCGCCGTGGTGAGCAGCGCCGTCGGCGCGCCCTTGCGCTCGATCAGCGCATTGGTGACCAGGGTGGTGCCGTGAATCAACGTGCCGCGCGCGCCGCCTTTTACCGCGCCATTTTTCAGCGCCGGCCCGAGCGCGTTCTCCACCGCCAGACTCGGATCGCCCGGAGTGGTGAGGGTTTTGCCGATGACGGCGGCGCCGTCTTCGCCCACCCACAACATGTCGGTGAACGTGCCGCCGATATCGATGCCGACGCGATACATGTTCGTTAGAAAGCCCGAGGATGGACGATCGAGGATCGAGGATGGCGCCGCCTTCGCGATCGTCGATCCTCTATCTAGCCTCTATCTTCGATTCATTGGGCAAATAGGTCCAGCAGCCGCTGAGTCTGATGCGCCGCCGCGGGACGGAGCAGCGGAATCTGCACGCCGGCGTCGCGGTATTGCTGCACGCGCTTTTTGACTTCGTCCGGCGTGCCGCTGGCGGTCATGCCTTCGACGTAGGAATCGGGGATCGCCTTGATCAGGCCCTCCATGCCGCCCGCGGCATGAGCCTTTTCGAAAAGCGGGATGTCTTCCTTGCGGATGTAGGGCTCGCCGACTTTCATCTTGGGCGCGGCGATGAACGAGATCTGCACCGGGTCGAGCTTGGTCGCCACTTCCCAGCGCACCGCGTCGAGGGCCTTGTTGTGATCGTCTTCCACCGAGCAGTTGATAATCTGCGCGACTTCGAAATTTTTGACGTCCCTTCCGGCGGCCGCGGCGGCCTCGCGGATGATGCGCAGCGCGTTGACCGTGTATTCCGGCGAGCACACCGCGTTCAGCACCACCCCGTCGGCGATCTGCCCGGCGAGCTTCAGGCCCGCCGTCGCCGTCGCCGGCAGATAAATCGGAATGTGCGCGCGGATCGGCTTCCAGCCGAGCCCGACGTTGTCGAAGTTGATGAACTTGCCGTGGTAGGAGCACTTCTCGCCTTTGAGCAGGAGCCGCATGGACTCGACGTATTCGCGCAGCACTTCCGGCGGCGCGGCGCCGACGTCCTGGGGCAGCGCGTGCACCCGCGCATGGCTTTTGGTGCAGGCGCCCGGCGCAATCGTCATGCGCCCGCCGGTCAGCTCGTCGAGAGTCGCCAGCGTCTGCGCCATCACCACCGGGCCGCGCAGGCGCACGATCTGCGTGGTGCCCAGCTTCAACCTGGTCGTCGCCAGGCCGATGGCGGCGAGCGACGACACCGAGTCGCGCATCAATTCGATGGTCTCGGAGAAAAACGCCATCTCGAAGCCGCGCTCTTCGGCCTGCTTCATCACCTCGGCCATTTCCCGCGCATTGGTGAATTTGCCGTAGCCCAGCGCGTAACCGACTCTCTGCTTTGCCATGGACCGGTGCCCCTCCGTCGCTAGAAACAGTAAAGCCGAATTATAGTCTGAATTTCAGCGGAAGGCGAAGAGCGCAGGGATTGGAGTTTCGGAGGCATGGAATACTGGAGCCATTACTCCAGTATTCCCTCACTCCGATCTTCCGCCTATTTCACCTTCATATTCCAGCCGTAGATGCGCTCGCTCGGCAGCGGCCGGTAATCGACGTTTTTGGCCATGCCGAACAGCAGCTGATGGCGCCACATGAACTGCGCCGGCGCTTCCTCGGTGATCAGGCTCATCGCCTGGCCCAAAATCTTTTTGCGTTTCGCCGGATCGAAGGTCTGCCGCTCGGCGGACAACAATTCATCGACCTTCGGATTGGAGTAACCGATGCGCGGCGAAGCGCCGGTTTCGAAATACTGCGACAGCGCCGCGCTCGGATCGACCACGCCGCCGCGGCCCATGTAGTAGAACGGAACTTTGCCCACCTGCACGTTGGCCCAGAGCGTCGCCCACTCGGGCGTGAGCAGCTTGGTGCGAATGCCGGCCGCGGTCAGCATCGGCGCCATCGCTTCGCAGATCTGTTTGTCCAAAGTGTAGCGCCCCACCGGCGCGGACAGCTCCACGTCGACGCCGTTCGGATAGCCGGCCTGCTTGAGCAGCTCGCGCGCCTTTTCCGGATTGTAAGTGTACCTGGGCTGCAGGTTGGGATCGTAGCCGTACTGCCCTTCGCCGATCGGGCCGTCGAGGCGCGACGCCTCGCCGCGCAGCAGCGTCTTGATGATCGTGTCGCGGTCGATGGCGTAGCCCACCGCCTGGCGCACGAGTTTGTTGTCCCACGGCTTCACTTTCGGCATCATCGCGAGAAACATGATTTCCGCCGAATGAAACTTGACGATCTTGTGATTGGGGCTGCGCTCGACCCGCTCGCGCAAATGCGGCGGCACGAACTGCGCGATTTGAATTTCATTGTTGAGCAGCGCCGTCACCCGCTGCTCCGGCTCGCGCATGAGCCGAAAGACGATTTCGTCCGGCGCCTGCGGGTACTGCTTCCACAGGGGATGGCTCCTGTCCTTGCCGATCACCAGGCGCTGGCCGGGGATCAGCTCGCGGAATTTATACGGCCCCGCGCCGACCGGATGCTTGTCGGCGGCTTCCGGTCCGTACTTGTCGTAGACCGCCTTGCTCGTGACGATCACCCGATCGAAGAGGTAATCGAGCAGCGGCGCGGTCGGTTCTTTGGTCGTGATGCGCACCGTGTATTTATCGACCGCCGCCTCGCTCGCCACCGCCGAGACGTTTTGAAATTGCTTGGTGTAAGGATCGCTGCGCGTGCGCTTGAGCGAATGGACGACGTCTTCGGCGGTCACCGGCGAGCCGTCGTGAAAGCGGTTGCTCTTGCGCAGATGAAAGAGCCAGGTCTTCGGATCTTTCACCTCCCAGCTTTCCACCAGCAGGCCGACGTGCTGCCCTTGGTCGAAATCGTAAGTCCCGAGACAGCCGAGCACCATGCACCACACGCTGTACATGAGCGACACGCTGTCGCCGTAGGGATTGAAGGTCTCCATCGTCTCGGTGACGCCGATGGAAATGCGCGTCTCCGCCGCGCGCGCCGGCGCGCCGAACGGCGCGGCGCAGAAAACGATGGTCAACCAACAGGCCGCCGCTCGCCGTCTCATGTTCCCCTCCGATCCCAATACTCCATCACTCCGCTACTCCAACACTCCATTCATCTTCACTTCCAGAGCTGTTTATAGAAACCCTGGCTGTCGAGCTCCTTGACGAAGCGGTCGTCATAAAACATTTCCGGCTTGGCGTCCTTCGCCTTGGGATTTCGCGCCGCCGCTTGATTCAACACTTCCTGAATCCCCTCGCGCGTGTTGTAGGGAATCTTGTCCACGTAATCCACCGCGTATTGATAGACCGTGTCGAGAGTTTTGGCGTCCGTGGCGCGGGCGTACTTGGCGATCGCGCGCTTGCTGATTTCCTTGTCGGTGAACAGCGTGTGCACGGCCTCGCCGTAGGCTTTGAGAAAACGCCGCACCAGATCGGGATTGGCGTTCAGAAACGAACGGCGCGCCATGAAAGCGTCGTGCGGAAAATAGACTCCCGCCTTGCCCATGTTCATCAAAACGCGCGCGCCGGCTTCTTCGGCGCGCAGGTTGGTCGGGCTGGAGAACGGCGCGGCCACGATGGCGTGCGTGCGCAGCATGGCGGCCGCCGCGAACAAATCCCCGGTCTGGATCAGGGTCACGTCTTTGCCCGGCTCCAATTTTTGCTTTTGCAGGACATAGCGCATGGTGAAATCGGTGGAAGATCCGAAGCGCGTGACGCCCACGGCCTTGCCGCGCAAATCTTCGATCGATTTGATTTCGGGAAGCGCCATGATGTAGAAGGCCGGCACTTTCACCATGGAGCCGAACATGACGATATCCGCGCCGCCCAGCGCGGCATCCACCGCGGCGCTGCCGGCGGCGCCGGCGATGGGCAGATCGCCGCCCAGCATCGCCTGAACCATCATCGATCCCGAGGCGATCAGGATCAGGTGCGAATCGATATCGTACTTCTCGAAAAGTTTGGCCTCCTGCGCCACCCAGAGACCGGCGAAAACTCCGCTCGCGCTGGAATAGCCGTTGGCCAGCCGATCGCGCGCGCCGGCGCCGGCCGCAGACAGCCAACTCAGCGCCATCCATACCAACACTGCCGCCAGGTAACGTTTCATAGGGTCCTCCCGCGCCAACTGTATGAGTTTACAATCCCTTGTCAACCGCTTATAAACGGGCTCAAGCCGCGAGCTCGAGCGCGGCGCGGCTCGCGCATGGCGGACTATTCGAGGACTAGGCGATGATCGTGCGTGCGACTTTTTGGCGGCAATTCTACACGATGGTGTGCGCGCTGCTGGTCTTCCCCGCGGCTCTAAGCGCACAGCAGGATTTCTACAAAGACAAGACTCTGCGTTTCATCGTCGGCCAGGCCGCCGGCGGCGGTTACGACGCCTACACCCGCCTGATCGCGCGCTACATCGGCAGGCACATCCCGGGCAATCCCTCCGCCGTGGTCGAGAACATGACCGGCGCCGGCAGCCTGGTCGCGGCCAATTATCTTTACAACAGCGCCAGGCCCGACGGCCTCACCATCGCCAACTGGAACAGCGCGTTCGTGCTCAATCAGGCGCTCGGCGACCCGAACATCAAATTCGACGCGCGCAGGTTCGGCTGGATCGGCGCGCCGAGCAAGGGCGTGCCGGTGTTCGTCGTCATGGGCTTCGCCGGCGTGAAGAATTTCGACGAGATCGTGAAAAGCGGCAAAGCCCTCCGCGTCGGCGGCACCGCGCCGGGCTCGCACAGCGTCGATCTGCCGCTCATGTTGAACAAGATGCTCGGCACGAAGCTCAACGTCGTTTCCGGCTACCAGGGCACCGCCCAGGTGCGCCTCGCCATGCAGCGGCGCGAAGTGGACGGCGATTTCACCAACTGGGAATCGGTCGTCGCCACGCGCAAGGACATGATCGATGCCAGGGGCGAAGAACATCTGGCGGCGCTGCTCATTCACGCGCGCCTGCCCGATCCCGAGCTGAAGGGCGTGCCGCTGTTCGCCGAAGTGCTCGGAAGCGAATTGAACGTCGCCACCTACCAAGCGTACATGGCGCAGATGGAGTACCAGCGCCCGCTCACCGTGGCGCCGGGCACGCCGAAAGAGCGGCTGGAAATCTTGCGCCGCGCTTTCAAAGCGACCCTCGACGACCCGGAGTTTCAAGCGCAGGCGAGCAAATCCAAGCTCGACATCACCTACGTGTCGGGCGCGGAAGCGGAGAAGCTTGCCGCGGAGGTGCTGGCGATTTCGCCCAGGGTGCGCGAGAACCTGCAGTTTCTTGCCCAGGCAAAGTAACCGAAGGAGAACCTTCCATGGCAAAAAACGGATTCAAGGCGATGGATTCCGATATGCACGTGTTCGAGCCCGCCGATCTCTGGCAGCGCTACATCGACAGAAAGTATCTCGACCGCGCGCCCAGAGGCTTGAATCGCTCGTTCCGCGATCTCGGCATCGAGCTCGAGGGCAAGATCATGCCGATCCCGCGCCAGCCGGAGAATCCGGCTCTCGCCAAATACCGCCAGGATTTTTTCGAGGAGAAATACGGCGACGCCGGCAAGAGACATTTCGACGGAGTTTCGCAACTGCAGGCGATGGACAAGGAAGGTCTCGACGTCGCGGTGCTGTTTCCGACCCGCGGCCTCACCGTTCTGGGCATGGACGGGCTCGATCCCGACTTTGCCACCGCCATCGCGCGCGCCTACAACGACTGGCTGCACGATTTCACGCAGGTAAACCCCGAGCGCATGTACGGCGTCACGATGGTCGCGCCGCATGACATCAGCGGCTCCATCGAAGAGATTCGCCGCACGGTGCAGCAATACGGCTTTCGCGGAATTTTCCTGCGGCCCAACCACGTCAACAACAAAAAATGGAGCGATCCGTACTACGATCCGCTGTGGGCCGAGTGCGAGAAGCTGAATTTGCCCGTGGGCTTTCACGAAGCCGGCCGCGTCTACCTGCCGCAGCCGGCGTTTTTTCATATCTGCTCGACCTTCTCGATGTTCAACACCTTCGGCTTCCCCTTCGCCAATATGCTCGCCTGCGGCGACATGATCTTCGGCGGGGTCATGGAGCGCTTTCCGAAATTGAAAGTCGCGTTTCTCGAAGGCAACTGCTCCTGGGCGCCCTGGCTTCTCTGGCGCATGGGCGAGTACGCCGAGACCACCGGCAAAGCGGAATATCCGTATTTGAAGCTCACGCCGCTCGAATATTTCCAGCGCCAGTGCTACGGCGCCGTCGAATGCGACGAGATCACGGCCAAACACATTCCCGAGTACGGCCTCGAGGACAACATGGTTTTCTCGACCGACTACCCGCACCTGGACGTGAAATACCCCCACGCCATCGACACGTTCTTGACGCTGCCGTTCTCCGACGAGATCAAGAGAAAATATCTGTGGGATAACTGCGCGCGGCTTTACAATTTCGCATAAGAATTCTAACCGCAAAGAACGCGGTTAATTTTCCTTCTTTATGTCGACCAGCACCGGCGCGTGATCGGAAGGCCGGTCGTGCGCTCGCCGCTCGCGGTCGATCGAACAGCTCTGGCATCTTTTCGCGAGCTCCGCCGACAGCAGAATATGATCGATGCGCAATCCCAGCCCGCGTTTGAAACCGTTGGTGCGGTAGTCCCACCAGCTGTAGGATTTTTCCGGTTGATCGAACAAGCGAAAACTGTCCGCCAAACCGAGCGCGAGCAACTCTCTGAACGCCGCCTTCTCCGGCTCGCTGAACAGCACTTTGCCTGCCCACGCTTTGGGATCGTGCACGTCGCGATCCTCCGGCGCGATGTTGTAGTCGCCCAGCAGCGCCAGACGGGGATGCCGCGCCAGCTCTTCCTTCAGCCAGCCATTCAAGCGCCCGAGCCAGTCGAGCTTGTAGCGATACTTCTCCGACGTCACGCTCTCGCCATTGGGGACATAGACGCAGACCAGCCGGACTCCGTCGATGGTCGCGGCGATCACCCGTTTCTGCGGGTCGTCGTGGCCGGGGATGCCCATGACGCAATCGCTCGACGGCGCGCGGGTCAGGATCGCCACGCCATTGTAGGTTTTCTGTCCCGAACAGACCGATTCATAGCCCGCCGCGGCGATTTCCAGGCGCGGAAAGTTTCCATCCTCCAGCTTTGTCTCCTGCAGGCAGAGCGCGTCCGGTTTCTCCGCCGCCAAAAAATCCAGCACCTGCGGCAGCCGCACTTTGAGCGAGTTCACGTTCCAGGTTGCAAGCTTCATAGGTTCCCCCACTCGGTTTTACGATCCGACCGCCTGCCGCGAAAATCCGACCGCCGCGTTATCGCTGCAAAGTTTCCTTGCCCGCCACAGCCGACAGGAACGCCGACGCCAGCAAGAGCGGCGCGTACGCCAGAAACGGCGCGTTCGGATGGGCAAAGACGCGCTGGAGCATGAACCCGGTGCCGGAGCTAATTGGCCGCGCGCGCGTAGCGGGCCTGCAAAGCGCGCAAAAAATTTTCCGCGTTGCCGGCCGTGGCGTCGCCGGGAAGTTTCTTGAGATCGTCGATGAGTGTTTTGAGATCCGGCGCCGCCTCGGCCAGCGCCGCAATCCGGTCGAAGAATCGATAGTACGCGAGATCGTGGCTCAACTTGGCTTCGAGCGCGGTGGGCGGGTGCTGGCCGCGAATCTGGCGCTCGAACTGGCTGCGATAGGCCGGAAACCGCGCCATCTCCTCGAGAATTTTTTGCTTGGCTTCTTCCACCGGCAGCGCAGCGAAAAGTTTTTGCGCTTCCGCGACGAGCCCGTTCAGCTCGCGCGACACGCGGCGCCCTTCATCCACGGCTTCGAGCGCGCTCTTCCAACTCCGGTCGTCGCCCTGCTCGCGAAAATAGGCGAGCGCGCCCAGCCAGCCCAGCGGCGTCACGATCGCCTCCTCAATTTCCCAGGGCAAATTGAAATTGCCGTCGCCGTGCAGGTCTTCGTGCAGCACCACCATGGCGCGGCGCACCGCGGGCTCCGCGGCAAACCCGGCGGTTGCCAGCGAGCGGGAGTCGGCGAACTCGCTCCCCTGGCGATAATAGACGCTGTAGCCGTCGACCCGATAAACCTGCTCGACCCGGAGCCGCTCCTGCTCGGTATTGAAGCCGATCGCCATGCGAATATCGATGGGCGCGCCGAGCGCGAGCGTGCCGTTGCGCTGCATCCAGAGCCAGAGCATCGACAGCGCCGGCCCTTCCTGGCTGGTGCGGCTGAGCGCCGGGGTGGGCTCGATGCCGAGCGTCTTGCCGAAGGCTTTGATTGCGTCGATCAAATTCGCCGTCTCCCGCAGCGGCCCCGTCCGACCCACGCCCGCGGGCGGCACGGCGGCGCAGGCCGAAAACAACACGCCGGCCAGGATCGCCCGAGCTGTCAGCGAAATGAGCTTCAGCGCAGCGCGCTCCCGAAATGAGACTTTCGCCGGCCGCCGTGGCGCGCCGAGCGCGGCCTGAAAGGCGTGGTAGCAAGTTTATTCAAGCGATCGATCCCGCGCGATGAAAATGAATTTTTTGTAGCATGAGCGAATGAGCGCTGACAAGGAAGGCAACGCAGCATGAACGGCTTTTTTCAAACCATTCGATGGTTCATCGGTTTGTCCTGACCTGAATGAAGCGTTGCAGATTCCATCAACGGCGCGCCATCGCGGCCCCTTGCGAAGTTGACGCTCGAATTCGATTCGCTTAGATTGAAGGCGCTCATGGTTCTTGCCTTCGACATCGACGGTGTGCTGGCGGATTTTATCTCGCCGTTTCTGCAACTGCTGTCCGCGCGCGTCGGCGGCGGGCCCATCGATCCGGCATCGATCACCGATCCGAATTTCATGCAGCATCCGTTTCTCACCCGCGAGATCATTTTCGAGTGCATGGAAGCGGCGTCCTACGACCCGGAGTTCTGGCGCGCGCTGACGCCGCTTTTGACGCCGCGCCAGTGGGAAGCGCTGGATCGCACCAGCCGGGCGCATCCGACGGTTTTCATCACCCATCGCTGGGTGCGCGGCACCTACGATATCCATGAGATCACCTGCGACTGGCTCCGGGCGCACGGCGTCCGCGATCCGGTGGTGCATTTTACCCAGGATAGAAAATCGCTTCTGGTGCGGAAATTGAACGTGGGCCTTTTTGTCGACGACCGTCACGAGAACTGCCACGACGTGGCGACGGAAACCGACGCGGTCGTGTTCATGCCGCACCGGCCGTACAATCAGGCTTTCGATCATCCGAAGGTTCGCCGTATTCAGAAAATCGACGAGCTGTTCGATTACCTCTCGGACAAGTAGCCATGCGGCTGGACGGAAAAATTGCGATCGTCACCGGCGGCGGAGGCGGCATCGGCGGGGCCATCGCCCGGCGCTTCGCGCGCGAAGGCGCCGGGCTGGCGGTGGCCGATATCGATGGCGCGGCGGCGAAAGCCTGCGCGGACGGCATTGCCGCCGAGGGGGGCGAAGCGCTCGCGCTTCGCGCCGACGTCACGCGCAAGGAATCCGTGCAGGACATGATCCGGGCAACGCTGGAGCGCTGGGGCCGGATCGATATTCTCGTCAACGTCGCCGGCGGCGCCGAGCGCAAGCGCGTGCTCGCCATGACCGCCGGGGATTGGGATCGGGTCGTCGATATGAATTTGAAGTCGGTCTTTCTCTGCTCGCAGGCGGCTTTGCCGGCGATGTTGAAACAGCGCTCGGGCAGGATCGTGAATATCTCTTCCATCTACGGTTTCACCGGCAACGCGAGCCGATCGAGTTACGCCGCGGCGAAGGCGGGGGTCGCGGCGTTTACCAAATCGCTGGCGCTGGAGCACGCGCAGGACGGCATCAACGTCAACGCCATCGCGCCGGGGCGCATCGAAACGCCGCGCGTGCGCGGCCACTACACGGACGAGGCCTGGGCCGCCGCCAGCGCGCGCATTCCGATGGGCCGGACGGGAACGCCGGAAGAAATCGCCGCCGCCGCGCTCTTTCTCGCGAGCGGCGAAAGCAATTACATCACCGGCCAGACCCTCCACGTCAACGGCGCATGGCTCAACTGGTGAACATTTTTCGTCTGGTGTTTAGCGTCTCGCGCTCCCCCAAACCCTGGACGCCATTAATTTAACGGAGGAAAACATGTACGGCTGGCGCGCCAAGATCGGTCATGTCGCCCCCTCGCGCGGCGATACTCTGGTTTATGAATTCTATCGGATGATGCCGGAAGGCTTCATGATTTTGAACAGCACCGGCACCATCCGCCAGCTGGTCGACGCCGATTTCGAGCGCCAGCTCCAGCGCATCGAGGAAGCCGCGGCCGATCTCGTCGACAACAAGTGCGATTCGGTGATCATCGGCGGCTCGCCGCTCTTCACCAAGCTCGGCCACGGCAGCGATATCGAGATGGGAAAAAAGCTCACGGCGAAATTCGGCGTGCCGGTTTCCGCCGGCATCACCGGCGAGATCGAAGCGCTCAAAGCGCTGAACATCAAACAGCTCGTGGTCGCGACGCCGCACGAGGACACGCTCAACGAGCGCATGAAGGCGTTCCTTGAATCCTCCGGCTTCAAGGTCTTGAAAATTCAGGGCTATGGCGTGCGCAAGAACGCCGATCTGACCGCCATGGACGAGCACTCGGCGTACAAGATCGCGAAGCGGCTTTATGAACAGGCGCCGGAGGCCGACGGCGTGTTCGTCCCCTGCCCGCGCTGGCCGACGATCACCGACGTGGATTTACTCGAGAGAGAAATCGGCAAGCCCGTGGTCACGAGCTGCCAGGCCTACATCTGGCACGCGCTGAAGCTGGCCAAGGTAAAGCAGGATGTCCGCGGTTTCGGCCGGCTGATGGCGTCGCTGGCGAATTGACCTCGCCGAACAAAAAAGCCGGCCCCGAAAGGTCCGGCTTTTTCGCGGCCGTAAAGGATTTCTATTTCCGGCTGCCGAAGACTTCCTTCAAAAGATCTGTGGCGCGGGCGGCGGGATTGGTTCTAATTTTCTTTTCTTCCTGACCGACGACGAAGAAAATTCCATCGGTGGCTTTTTCCGTTACGTACTGGTTGGTATCGAAGGCGATGCTTTTTGAAAACGGCACGTCGCGGTACCTGCCGATCAAGGCGTTATACTGGCGGTTGACCCCGACCTGGTCCATGACCTCTTTCACCGAGGGCAGAAACGCCGCCTGCAGCTTCTTCGAGGTCTTGGCCTTGAAATAATCGGTCGCCGCGGTGTCCTTGCCGTTGAGGATCTTGCGCGCGTCGTCGAAGGTCATCTCGCCGATGGCCGCCCAGAAAATATCCTTGGCAAAAGGCACGGCCTTCTCGGCGGCGCGGTTCATGCCGACAACGAACTCATCGATCTGCGGGCCGTAGCCGACCAGACGCAGCGGCTGTTCGATGGTCTGGAGCGATTTCGGCATCAGGATCTTGATCGCCTTGTTCATCAGAAAGCCGTCGGTCTGGCCGGTCTGAAGCACGGCGTTTTCCGTGCCGACCTTCAAAGCTTCCTGCAGCCCCGAGCCGATCTTCGCGTCGCTGAGACCGCTGCCGCCGCTGGAAAGATTGCCCAGTCCCTTGAGCATCCTGTCGAGCTGCGCCCGCGCCGGCGCGACCGAGAGAAAGAAAAACAACGCCGTAGCCCAGAGTCGGATCATGACACTCTCCCGTTGAGTTTGGTTCACGCGAGCGACGCGCGCTAGAGCAACTCTCTGGAACGCGGCGGCGGCGTGCGGTCGCCGAGATGAAAATCGTTGAGCGCGGCAGCGAAACCGGCGTCGATCAGGAGATTGACGATCTCCTGCTGCGCCTCGCGCGGCGAGAGCCGGAAAGCCGTGCGCAGCGGCGGGATCGCATCGCGCCAGCGGCTCTGGCTGAGATAGGCCCGGCCCAGATAAAAATAAGCTTCGCCGAATTCGGGATCGCGCCGCGTGGCATCTTCCAAATAGGGCACCGATTCGGCGAAGCGTCCCTGGTTGAAAAGCGACAGGCCGCGCTCGAAGCTGTTTTGGGCCGGGCTGAAATGGCTGAGCGAGCAGGCGCTCGCCAGCGCGACGACAAGGGACAGAACCGCCGCGGCGCATCGGTTTTTCATGGTGAAACGCCCTCCCTCATCGCCGGTTAGACGAGCCGGGTCGAAAAATATGAATCGGCCGGCTATTTGCCGAAAGCGGATTTGAGCAACGGCTCGAGCTCGCCGCGCTCGTGCAGCTCGTGCACGATGTCGCAGCCGCCGACGAACTTGCCGTCGATGTAAACCTGCGGGATCGTCGGCCAGTTGGAGTAACGCTTGATCCCTTCGCGCACCGCCGGGTCGGCGAGCACGTCCTCGCTCGCGAACGGCACGTTGTAGGCCTTGAGGATCTCCACGGTGTGCGCCGAAAAGCCGCACTGCGGAAAATCCGGCGTGCCCTTCATGTAGAGCATGACTTTATTGTTCTTTACCTTCTCGTCGATTCTGCTGAGGACTTCGTCCGCCATAAATTTCTCCTTTTTCGCTCGCGGTCAGGCGCCGAATTTTTCCCACTGGGCCGGGCTGAAGGTCTTCAATGAAAGCGCGTGAATGCGCTGGTCGGCGAGCGGCGCTTTGAGCGCTTCGTTCACCAGCCGATGCTGCTCGATGAGCCCCTTGCCTTCGAAAGCCGGCGACACCACGATCAGCTGCCAGTGATCGCCGCCGCCGGTCAAATCCTGGGTCTCGACCAGCGCGACCGGCAGCGCCGCCGCCAGGGTCGATTTGATTTCTTCGGGAGTAATCATGCGAAAAAAGTCTACCGATTCGCCGCCGCGCTTGCAACTCGCGGCGGGTCAGCCGATCGGTCCTTCGAAGTCGGGCCGCACGATGCGCATCATCGCGCGCAAATCCATGCGCAGCTCGTCCAGCGTCGGGCGGCCGAGATACCAGTAACCGTTATAGAGATTGTGAATCCTGAGATCGGGCAACAGCGAAAATGTATGCGGCATGGCGGTCACGCCGCGGCTCTTCGAGGTCTCGGTCATGTCGAGCAGCTTGACGACTTTGCGCTCGTGATCGCTCAGGAACGGAAAGGTCGCGCCGAGCCCGGTGCGAAAGGCGTCGTTCACCTCGGGCGGATCGACGCTCACCACCGCGAGCTTGCAGTAATTGATCGCCAGCTCCTTTTGTAGTTCGACGTAATGGCGCAACTGCACCTGGCATTTCCCTCACCAGTAGCCGCGATAGAACGAGAGAATAAACGGAAACTTGCCGACCAGTTCGGAAAGTTTTACCGGCTGTCCGTCCTGGTCCGGCAGCTCGATGTCGGGAAACTGCTGGCCGATTTTCAGATTCATGGCCGCCTCCTGGGGTTTTAGCTCACGGATAACGCTTCGCCATCTCGGCGAAGAAGCCTTCTTTTTCCAGTTGCTGGAGCAGCGAGAGATCGACGAACTGCTCGGGCCTGGCGCTCTTGGCGTTGGGCAGCTTGCCGGCGACTTCGTCGAGCAGAAACTGGATGCCCTTGAGCGTCGGGTAGGGTTTTTTCGAAACGGTTTTGACAAAGGCGGCGTAGGTGGCGTCGAGCACTTCGGGATCGGAGAGGCGCAGATATTTGGCGACGATCCTGCGCGTCTCGTCGCGCTGGCGATGAATATAATAAATCGCCTCGACGTAGCCTTTGAGCGCGCTCAGCACGGTCTCGCGCTGGCTTTTGATGAAGGACCGCGAGGTCGCAAAGCCGTTGCCCTGAACCTCGATGCCGAGGTCGGCCATGTCGTAAATTTCCACCAGTCCCTGCTTGCGCGCCCGCGGCAGCTCGGAGGCCGTAAGCACCGTGGCGTCGATGCGGCCGCCTTCGACGGCGCTCAGCCGATCGCTGGTCGGTCCGGCCACGACCAGCGCCACGTCCTTGTTGGGCTCCAGGTTGAATTTTTTGAACAGGATCAGCGCAGCGTTGTGCGAAGCCGAGCCGAAGCCGCTGACGCCGAGCCGCTTGCCCTTCAACTGCTCGATTTTGGCGATGCCCGGCCGCGCCACGACCGAATAATTGTAGGCGTTTTCGGAGGACGCGATCAGCACCACATCGTGGCCCTGAAGTCCGGCCTGAACAACAGTGCCGATGTTGACAATCGGCGGGTCGCCGGCCACCAGCGCCTGCGTTGCCATCTGTCCGCCGCGAAAGAACACGATCTCGGCATCGAGACCATATTTCTGAAACAATCCTGCATCTTTAGCAACCCAGATATGAATTTGATTATAGGAGATTGCCGGGTAGCCGATTTTAATTTTTTTAAGCTCCTGGGCCTGGGCGGAAGCGAGCGCGACAAACGCGGCAAAAAAACCAGCGGTGAATCTGATCATAAGCGGCGCACACCTGAGCGTGGGAAATTTCACCGGGATGGAAACGGGCTTCGCGGCGGCAAAACGCGATCACTCAGTAAGCCTTGGCCGAGCCGGACGGATTGTCGCCGCCGTGCTCGATGCCGAGTTTTTCCTCCAGCACCTGGACCCGCTTCTCGAGCTGCCGTACTTGCGCCTGGGACTGGCCGAGCTGCTGCTCGACGATGGTGACGACCGAGGCAGTGTCGCCCCACCAGGAATAACCGGCCAAGACCCCCACGACCACCGAGCCGAGGCCCGCGATGACCCAGAAGAACCTGTTGGTGTCGTGCGACCGTTTGACCCAGGGCATGGCGAAACCCTTTTATATTAACCGCCCCGTCGCGTCAAACGCCGCGCTTGCGCCAATCCCGGGCGTCGAACGATCGGCCAGTGACGGCCGCTGCCAGGTCGGATCCCAGGTACAAAAAAATCTCGACGATGTCTTCGGGGAGCGGCAGCGTTTGCGGATCTTCATCGGGATAGGCCGCGGCGCGCATCGCGGTTCGCGTCGCCGCGGGATTGACCGCGTTCACGCGGATGCCGGCGTCTCTGAGCTCATCGGCCAGCACCTGGGTGAGGCATTCGATGCCCGCCTTCGACACCGCGTAGGCGCCCCAGCGCGCCTTGCCCTGGCGGCCGACGCCGGAGGTGACGTTGATGATCGAGCCGCTCTTTTTCTCGGCCATCAGCGGCACCGCTTCGCGGGTCAAATAGAAAACGCCGGTGAGATTGATCCGCAGAACTTCATCCCAGGCCGCGACCGGATACTCCGCAATTGCAACGCGCGGGCCGAGAATGCTCGCGTTGTTCACCAGCACGTCGAGGGCGCCGAAACGCTCGGCCGCCCGGGCGATCAGAAATGTTGCAGCCTCCGCGCCGCCCAAATCGACAGCCGCGCCGTCGATTTCTCCCAACGGCTGAAGCTCGCGCAGCGCGACGGCGAGATGCTTTTCATCGCGCCCGCAGATAAACACGCGCGCCCGCGCGCGCAGATACGCCGCGGCAATCGCGCGGCCGATGCCGCGCGTGCCGCCCGTCACCAGCGCGGTTTTGCCGCGCAAATCGTAAGCTCCCGTGCTTGCCATCGCCGCCTCGCTATACCATAGTCAAATTACCCATGAAATCGTTGAAGAGCCACCAGCGTCTGATGATTTTTCTTCTCGCCGTTCTCGCGCTCACCTGCGTGATCAGCCCGTGGATGGCGCTGGGCGCGGATTGGGTCGCCGCGCACTGGCCGGCGCTCCTGGACGAGCGCGTGCCGTTTGCGCGCGTCTTCAATCGCGCGTTCATGATCGCGGGCATCGCGGCGGGAATCCTCGCGCGCCGCTACATCATTCCGGAGCATGTCAAAGCGCTGCTCCTGATCGGTCCGCGGCGCGGCTGGCGCAATTTGCTCACCGGCTGGCTGCTCGCCGTCGCCTCCATGGCGCTGCTCGTCGCGCTCATGGCCGCGGCGGACATTTTCACGCCGTATTTTCGCCTGAGCCTGGGGGAATCGCTGTCGCGCTGTACCAGCGGATTTTTTGCCGGCGCCTTTGCCGCGTTCTTCGAAGAGATCTTTTTTCGCGGCATTCTCTTTCTCGGCCTGCGCGAGCAGGGCGGCACGCTCCGCGCCTACGTGCTCGCCAATCTTTTTTATTCGGCGCTGCATTTCGTGAAACCCGGCGAAAGCTATTTTCTGAACGGTCTCGAGCCGCTCGCCGGCTTTCGCCATCTCTTCACTACCTTCGAGCCGTTTCTCGATCCGCTGGAGATCGCCCCCGGCGTGTTCGGTCTTTTTTTGATCGGCGTGGTGCTGAGCTACGCGCTCGCGCGCACCGGCAGCCTGTATTTGTCGATCGGGCTCCACGCCGGCTGGGTCTTCGCGTTGAAATCGATGCGCGTCTTCGGCGACTTCACCCGCGGCGATCTCGGCTGGCTGTTCGGCTCCACCGATCCCAAAATCGTGAGCGGCGTGGTCACCTGGATCGGCATCGCGCTGGTCGGACTGGCGGTTTATCGCCTGACCCGCGGCCAATCGAGCGCAGGCGCCGAGCGCGGCGCCGCGACCGCGACCTGATTTGACCCGCTCCGGGAGAACAGCATGACAGCAAAACTGGCAAACGCGCATCTGCGCGTCGCGCGGCCGACGGACGATCTCGAGGCACTCGTGCGCTTTTACCGCGACGGGCTCGGCTTCGAAGTGCTTTATGAATTTCACGATCACGACGGCTTCGACGGGGTCATGCTCGGCCATAAGGGCGCGGCCTATCATCTGGAATTCACCCGCAGGCGCGGCCACGCCGCCGGGCGCGCGCCCAGCCAAGAAAATCTTCTGGTGTTCTATCTTCCCGGCGAAACCGAATGGCGCGCGGCCGTCGAGCGGCTGGAGCAGCGCGGCCATGGACCGGTCGAATCGCTCAATCCGTACTGGGACAAGAACGGAAAGACGTTCGAAGATCCCGACGGCTATCGCGTGGTGCTGCAGAACGCGAGCTGGCCGTAAGCGACGAGCGCCGAGAAATTGACGCGGCGCCAGCGCCGCGCGCCGCCCGCGCCGTCAAGATTTTCCGTTCGTTTGACACGGCGCCGCTCGTGCGGCTATTTTCCGCGGCACCGGAGCAAAAAACCATGAAGCACAGCACGGAACGAATCTTGACGACCCACGTCGGCAGCCTTGCCCGCCCCGAGGCTTTGCTCCCTCTGTTAAAATCGAAGGAGCAAGGCGAGCCCTACGACCGCGACGAGCTGGCGCGGCGGGTGCGCGAGGCGGTGGCGGACGCGGTGCGAAGACAGGTCGAAGCCGGCATCGATATCGTCACCGACGGCGAGCAGGGGAAATCGGGCTTCTTCACCTACGTGATCGAGCGCTTCACCGGCTTCGAGCGCAAGATTCCGGCGCCGGGCAAGGAGATGCGCCCGCGATCGGCGGGCCGCGAGTATCTGGCGTTTCCGGATTACTACGCCTGGTCCGAGCGCATCGCCGAGCCGTTCGGCGGGCGCAGCGGCCGGCGCGCCGCCGGCGCCGACACCTGCACCGGGCCGGTCGCCTATCGCGGCCACGCGGCCGTGCGCGCCGACATCGACAATCTCAAGGCCGCCGCAGAGGGCCTGGCCCACGAAGATATTTTCATGCCAGCGATCGCCTCATCCTACGTCGCTGCGACCTTCGCCAACGAGTATTACCGCACCCACGAAGAGTACGAGCAGGCCGTGTCCGACGCGCTGCGCGAAGAGTACCAGGCGATCGTCGATGCCGGCTTCATTCTCCAGATCGACGACCCGCGCCTGGTGACCTACTACATGATGCACCCGGAGCTGAGCGTCGCCGACTGCCGCAAATGGGCCGCCGCCCGCGTCGAGGCGATCAACGAATCTTTGCGCGGCATCCCGCCCGAGAAAATTCGTTTTCACACCTGCTACTCGATCGACGTCGGCCCGCGCGTGCACGAAATGGACTTGAAGGACATCGTCGATATCCTGCTCAAGATCAACGCCGGCGCCTATTCGTTCGAAGCCGCCAACCCGCGCCACGAGCACGAATACCACGTGTTCGAACGGGTGAAAGTTCCGGACGGCAAGATTCTCATTCCCGGCGTGATCAGCCACACGACCAACCTCGTGGAGCATCCGGAGCTCGTCGCCGAACGGATCCTGCGCTTTGCCAGGCTGGTCGGCCGCGAGCGCGTCATCGCCGGCGCCGACTGCGGCTTCGCCGCCTCGGCGCTGAGATTCAACGACACTCACCCGAGCGTGGCCTGGCTCAAATTCGCCGCCTTGGCCGAGGGCGCGCGACTGGCAAGTGCAGAATTGTGGAAGTAGATTGATGAAAGACGCGCAGCTGCCCGGCGGGGCGGATTGTTTCACGTGCGCGGCTTTAAAATTTCGGCCAGCCGGTCGGCCGCGCCTTCGATTCGCTCGAGCCGAGGATAACGCGGACCGTCGAAGTAAGGCACGCGTACGGTCGTGTAACGATCGAAGGTTTTGATCAGCAGCTCGATCGGCTGCTTCGAGCTCTTCGCCGCGCGCAGCGCTTCGACCAGCAGCTCCGGCGCAAACTCCTGTCCGTTGACGGCGATCAATTTGCTCGCCGTGGTCAGCCCGGCTTTGAACGCGGGGCTATCCCAGACGACTTCCGTGATATTCCCTTTGTCCCGGGTCGAGACGACCAGACCGAGGGAAAAGCTCAAGTTGACGGTCCGGCTTCGCTCGTCGGCGGCCTTCTGAAACGGCGACGGCTCCTCGCGAAACCCGAGCTTCCAGCCGCTCCGCGCGAGACCGTCGAGGGGCGCGCCGGGGCCGTGGGCATCAAGGCGCTGCCGCAAAAAACTTTTCCAGTCGGCGGGCGCAACCGCGTTGAGCGCCGCCGCCACGTCGTCGAAGGTGTAGGTCACGACATCGTAGCTTTTGTCCTGGATGCCGAAGAACGCCCGGGCGAAGTCGTCGAGCGCGCGCCGGTTGCCGCTCAGCTCGCGCAATTTAGTGTCGACATCCAGCCACAACAGCACACCCTCGTTGTAGTAATCCGTCGTGCGTTGCCAGCTCGGAAACGGCTGCGAGCGGCGCCCGCCGAGAATCGGCTGATGCGTGGTGTCCTGCAGGTTGCGCCACACGCGGCCCGGACGGCTGAGCGCGTAGGTCGCGGCGATGCCGGCGAGCACATCCTGAGCGAGGTCCGGGGTCCAGAGTCCGGCGCGGGTCGTCAACACGAGCCCCCAGTATTGAGTCTGCCCCTCGTACACCCAGAGCAGCGAATCCTGCATCGGCACGTTGAAGTTGGGCGTCCAGAGATCGGCGGGGCGGCGGCGCTTGCCGTTCCAGGCATGGGTCATCTCGTGCGCGAGCAGATCCCGCCCCGGAGCGTTTTTATCCCACTCGGTGAAATGGCCCGGCCGGTGCACGTTCTCGCTCGAGCGGTGGTGCTCCAGGCCGATGCCGCCGAAGTGCTCGCTCAGGGCGAGCAAAAAATCGTAGCGATCGAAGGCGCGCGTGCCATAGAGCGCGTACGCTTCTTTGACGAGCTTGCGATAGGCCGCGGCCTGCTCGGGCTTGATATCGAGGTTCGACGGCTGATCGGCGACCGCATCCATGAACACCGGCACGTCGGCGCCCGGATCGAGATCGACGCGCCGGAAATATCGCCCGGCGAACAACGGCGAATCGACCAGGGTCTCGAGCGAAGTCGGCGCGAACTCGATCCGATCGGCGCCCTGCGAGACGACCTCCAGCGCCGTGCCGAATTGCCAGCCCGCCGGCAGCTTGATTTCGGCTTTCACCGGAATTCGGCTCGCGTAGTAGCCGGCGGGATAAAGAACCACGGTGTTCCACTGCAAGCCGAGGATTTCCGGCGTGGCGACGATCCGTCCCTGCTCTGCGCTCTGCGGCGAGGCAAACTGAAATTCGAGATCGATGCGGTCCGCGCCGGCCGGCACATCGATGTGAAACGCGTACACGTTGACCGGGTCGCGCAGCCAGGACAGGCGTTGCCCGCGCGCCGTGACGATCAGGCCGGTGAGCAGATTGACCGGACCGCCGGGTCCATGAGTGCCGGGCAGCCACTGCGGATAGAGCAGCGTGAGCGCACCCGGCTTCGCCGGCACGGACTCGCGCACGGTGAAAATCCGCCGCTGCAAATCCGTGAGATCGACCTTCAAGGCGATCGTCCCGGGATAGACGATATCCTGCGGCGCGGGGATTTCGACCGCGCCGAGCGCAGCCGCGCGGCACAGAAGGAGCAGCGCCGCGATAACTAATTTTATCCGATGAGGCATTGTGCGGAGAACTCTGCGCGCAGCCGGCTCAAAACAAGGAAGCGGCAGCGCACATGCCGATCAAGTCTTTGACGGCGAAGAGTACCCGACAAAACGGCTTTCGGTCAAATTTGACGGTGACACGGTCGCGGGCACGGTCGAATCGGCGGCACGGCTGGAAAATTGCGCTGCGGCGAAACGGCCGGAACGATTTCACCATCGCGCCGGCCGTCCGCCGATTTGCGCCGTTTATCAGAGGGTCAGGCCGATATTCGCGTCCACCAGGTTCGCCGCGCACGGCGAGGTCTCGAGGAAATCCCAGCTCTTCATCCATTCGTAAGTGCGCTGGAGCTCGTCGGCCGGGATCGGCGCCGGATCGACGAGATAGAGGCGGCTTTCGCGCAGATCGTCGATGGTGAGCTGGCTGATCAGCGGATCCTTGTCGCGATAGTAGTCGATGAAGTAGTGCAGGTAGGCGCGCTTGTTCGACATGATGCGCCGCACCGCCTCGCGAATCGCACGATTGAAAGCTTCATAAGTTTCGGCATCGACGCGATCCGAAGCCACGTCGGTGCCGTGGTGGAAAGCCGAGATCACCACCCGGCAGCCCATTTTCTCGGCGAGCGAAATATACGGCTCGGTGAGCGTCGTCGCCTCGATGCTTCCATCCATCAGCATCTTGAAACGATAATTCGATCCGTTCGGCACCCGGCCGATCTTGATCAGCTCGCGCGGCACGAAACCTTCGAGCATTTGCAGGCAGAGATAATGCGTGCCGCTGTAAAACGGCAGGCCGATCTGCACGTTGGCGAACTGCTGCGGCACCTGCACCGGCGAATCGGCGCGCACGACGATGCCGGCGAAATTCACCATCGAGCGCCGGCCCATCTGGCGGCTCTTCACATGGGTCGTTTCCACCCGCGAGTAGTTGCCCCACTCGCAGGCGTTGTAGAGATCGGCCTGGCCCTGCTCCATCATTTTGCCGTGGCTGGTGTAACGCGAGGCGTCCTTGTGATCGGTGATGTGCAGCTGCGCGCTTTTATCGACGTCCCTCTCCCGATCCATCCACTCGATCTGGATGCCTTCCTTCGCGAACAGGCCTTCGTCGTAAGCGACGAGCTCGGCCAAACCCTGAAACGGCGCGGTGGTTTCCAATCGCAGTGTTTTCATAGGCTCCTTCTCCCTGGTCCGTGGGTTCGATTTTTCCCCTACAATGACGGGCATTCGCGCATCTGTCAAATGCCCGAGCGGCGCGCAATGGGCTGGCGCGGACCCGCATCCGCTCCTATGAAATTCCGATTGAATTTTTTTACCTGCGCCGCAGAAACGGATTGCACGGACAAAGACCCTGCGCTATATCATCCCATCTTCACCGAGCGGATTTGATCGGAGAATTTCTTATGCCGCGCGTCGCCGCTTTGTACCGCTATCCGCTCAAAGGCTTTACCCCCGAGACCTGCGATCGGTTGACGGTTCTGCCCGAAGGGCGCATCGCTGGCGATCGCGTGCTCGGCATCCGCTTCGCCGATACTCAAGCGTCCGATGAAGCGTGGAGCAGAAAGCATGGCATGGTGGCGCTGGTCAACACGCCCGGCTTGGCCCGCCTGCGCGCGACCTTCGACGCAAACGCATCCCGGCTGCGCATCGCTTTGGGAACTTCGGTGCTGGTCGATGCGGCATTGGACGCGGAAGGCCGCCGGCGCATCGCCGCCGCCGTGGCCGATTACGCGCTCGGGCTCGACGACAACCCGTTGGAGCATCATCCGGAACGCTTGCCGCTCCGAGTCGTCGGCGACGGCCGGGCGCCACGCTATCACGACGACGAGGCCGGGCGGATCACCCTGCACGCGCGGGAAAGTCTGCGCTCCCTCGAAGACGCTCTCGGCAGAGAAGTCAGCGAGCTGCGTTTTCGCTCGAACATCGCCATCGAGGGACTGGCCGCCTGGGAGGAGCAAAGCTGGGTCGGCCGCAGGCTTCGCGTCGGCGCCGTGGAATTCGACGTGGTGAAGCCCAAAACCCGCTGCCTCGCCACCCACGCGAATCCGGCGACCGGCGAGCGCGATCTGCCGATCCTCACCGCCCTGACCCACCGAATGAGCCAGGAGCACCCGACGTTTGCCATTGCAATGTCGCCGCGCCGCGGCGGCGGCGAGATCCGCGTCGGCGACGAAGTCGCGCTCGTCGATTGATCCGAAGCTGCAAAATTTCGAAACTCCCCAACCGCCGAGATTTAACGGCAGATGTGTCTTGCCGGCATCCTTCCCGTGCAAACGTGGCATGGCTGATGCCGATGCGCTTGGCTGCGCAATCTTTGGATCTTGAATCGCGGCGGCGAGATTCGCGTCGCCGGCACCGCCGACGCCGCAACGCATGCATCACGATCCCCGCCCCGGAAGCGATCCTTCGGGGCGGCGCCTTGTAGTGGCGCGGCAATCCTTGCTACAAGCTAGCGATGTTCTCTTCATCTCTGCTCGAACAACCGGCAAAGAGAAAAGCGATCTTCTACGGTTGGGTCATCGTCGCCGTCGGGTTTCTCGCCCACATCGCCTCGGCCTTTTCGATCTCCAGCACCCTCAGCGTATTTCTCAAGCCGCTCTCCGCCGATCTCGGCATTTCCCGCGGTATGTTCTCGCTGATCCGCTCCGGCGAGATTCTCATCGGCGCGGCCGCGGCGCCGATGGTCGGCACGTTGATCGACCGCTGGGGCGGGCGCTGGCTGATGGCGCTCGGCGGTCTGATTTCCGGCGCCGGCTTTATCTGTCTCGGCCAGGCGCGCGACTTCGTGCAGTTCATGCTCGTGCGCTGGCTGCTGGTGAGCCCCGGCGATTCGCTCATGGGCTCCATGGTCGTCAACGTTTCGATCTCGCGCTGGTTCGTGCGCCTGCGCGGCCGCGCCCTGGCGATTGCCGGCATGGGCCACGGTCTGGCGAAAGTGTGCATGCCGGTGGCGGCGGCGACCTTGATGCTTTACGTCGGCTGGCGCGGCGCGTGGGCGGTGTTCGGCGTTTTCGCCCTGTTGCTGGTGGTCGCGCCGGCTTTGCTGTTCATGCGGCGGTCTCCGGAAGAAATGGGCTTGCTGCCCGACGGCGGACCGGCAGAGAAAAAAGCCCAAGTCGCAACCCAAAAAAAATCCCGCCACGCCAAGCGCACCGGCGCCGACAATGTCGAATGGAGCCGCCGCGAAGCGCTGCGCACGCCGGTGTTCTGGCTCATCGCCACAACCTTCGGCGTCGCGCAGATCGGCGTCACCGGGCTCAATCTTCATGTGTTTTCTTACGTGACCGACCAGGGCCATCCGACACTCGTCGCCGCTTCGGTGATGAGCATCATCGCGGTCATGCAGCTCAGCACGCCGATCATCTGGGGCACCCTTGCCGACCGCATGGACAACGGCATCCTCAATATGGCCAAGTGCGCTTTCCAAGGCGCCGGTCTGTTGTTGGCGCTGTCCCTGCCTGGATTGATGCCGCTCTACGCCGGTTTTTTTATTTATGGCATCGGCATGGGCGGCACGGCGGTGTTGGCGGAAACCATCTGGGCGGATTTTTTCGGCCGCATCTCGCTCGGAAAAATCCGCGGCATGGGCTCGCTCGTCACCAGCCTCTTCTCCGCC
>Ga0070741_10000368_pt1 | contig 168073 bp, 169 predicted proteins | sample Coa_R1_4_FD_66440 | JGI IMG/M metagenome (GOLD analysis project Ga0070741, IMG submission 66440) | Surface soil microbial communities from Centralia Pennsylvania, which are recovering from an underground coalmine fire - Coalmine... | ecosystem: Environmental > Terrestrial > Soil >... | reverse complement strand
TTCCAGTGCTCGGCAAGCGGCAGACCGGCCTGCACGATGAGCGGCGGCGTCACCACGAACATCGCATAGAGCACGACGTGCAGGATGAAGATGCCGGCGTTGAGGCGCAGGAGCTCCGCATCGAGCAGGCGCCGGCGCGGTGCGTCCGCTTTCTGCTCCGCCGCGGCGATGGGGTCCGGCACGAGGAACTTCACCACCCCGATCGCCGCGAGCGAGAGCAGTCCCGTGAGCGCGAAGACGCCGCCCATGCCCACGGCACGATAGAGCCAGGGCGCGCCGACCAGCGACACGGCGAACATGAGGCCGATGGTGGCGCCGATCATCGCCATGATCTTGGTGCGGTGCTGCTCGCGGGTGAGGTCGGCGGCGAGCGCCATGGCGACCGAATTGATCGCGCCCGCGCCCTGCAGCGTGCGCGCCGCGATCGCGGTCCAGATGTCGTTCGCGGCGATGCCGAGGAAGCTGCCTGCGGCGAACACCACGAGGCCCACGTAGATCGCCGGCTTGCGGCCCCAGCGGTCGGAAGCCATGCCGAAGGGGATCTGCAGCACGCCCTGCGACAGGCCGTAGGCGCCGAGCGCCACGCCGACCAGCGTGAGGTCGGCCCCGCCCTCGAGCTGCGCCGCGTGGATCGCGAACACGGGAAGGATGAAGAAGAGCCCGAGCATGCGCAGCCCGTACACGCCCGCGAGGCTCGCGCCGGCGCGCAGCTCGACGCGGCTCATCTTTTCATCCATGGAGAGACTGGAGTCCGGAAAGGGAAGCACGCTATAGTAGCAAGTTTCGCTCTGATTTCCGCCGAATGGATTGCATCCGCATCCGCGGTGCGCGCACGCATAACCTGAAGAATCTCGGCGTCGAGCTGCCGCGCAACCGGCTCGTCGTCATTACCGGCCTCTCGGGCTCCGGCAAGAGCTCGCTCGCCTTCGACACGCTCTACGCCGAGGGGCAGCGGCGCTACGTCGAGAGCCTTTCCGCGTACGCACGCCAGTTCCTCGAGCTCATGGAGAAGCCCGACGTCGATCTCATCGAGGGGCTCTCGCCCGCGATCGCGATCGAGCAGAAGGCGGCGAGCCACAACCCGCGCTCGACGGTGGGCACGGTCACCGAGATCCACGATTACCTGCGGCTCCTCTTCGCGCGCGCCGGCACGCCCTACTGCCCCGCGCACGGCCTCGCGCTGCAGGCGCAGACGGTGAGCCAGATGGTGGACCATGTGCTCGCGCTTCCCGAGGACACCAAGCTCATGGTGCTCGCGCCGGTCGTGGCCGGGCGCAAGGGCGAGCAGGCCGAGCTGCTGGAGGAGCTGCGCGCGCAGGGGTTCACGCGCGTGCGCATCGACGGCCGGGTGCACGAGCTCGACGCCGCGCCGCGCCTCGCGCGCAGCGTGAAGCACAGCATCGATGTCGTGATCGACCGGCTGCGCGCGCGCCCCGACGCGCGCCAGCGCCTCGCGGAGTCGCTCGAGACGGCGCTGCGCCACGCCGACGGCAAGGCGCTCGTGCTCGATTCGGATTCGGGCAAGGAGCACCTCTTTTCGTCGCGATTCTCGTGCCCGGCGTGCGACTACGCGCTGCCGGAGCTCGAGCCGCGACTCTTCTCCTTCAACAACCCGATGGGCGCCTGCCCGCGCTGCGACGGCCTGGGGACGGTCGAGTTCTTCGACCCGAAACGCGTGGTGGCGCACCCGAACATCAGCCTCGCGAGCGGCGCCATCCACGGCTGGGACCGGCGCAACACGTTCTATCACTCGATGCTGCACTCGCTCGCGGCGCACTACCGCTTCGACGTCGAGCAGCCCTGGGAAGCGCTCGACGACCGCATCCAGAAGGTCGTGCTCGAGGGCTCGGGCAGCGAGAAGATCACCTTCCGCTATCCCTCGGAAAAAGGCCGCAGCGCGCCGAAGGAGCACCCGTTCGAAGGCGTACTGCCCAACCTGGAGCGCCGCTACCGCGATACCGACTCCGCGGTGGTGCGCGAGGAGCTCGCGAAGCTGCGGAACGTCCGCCCCTGCCCGGAATGCGGCGGCGCCCGCCTGCGCCGCGAGGCGCGGCACGTGAAGATCGCCGGGCGCACGATCTACGAGATCTCCGCGCTCGCGCTGCGCGACGCACGCGCCTTCTTCGCCGCGCTGCAGCTTCCCGGGGCGAAGGGACAGGTCGGCGAGCGCATCGTGCAGGAGATCGGGAACCGCCTGCAATTCCTCGTCAACGTCGGGCTCGACTACCTGTCGCTCGAGCGCTCGGCGGAAACGCTCTCCGGCGGCGAGGCGCAGCGCATCCGCCTCGCGAGCCAGATCGGCTCGGGGCTCACCGGCGTCATGTACGTGCTCGACGAGCCCTCGATCGGGCTGCACCAGCGCGACAACGCTCGCCTCATCGCCACGCTGAAGCAGCTGCGCGACCTGGGCAACTCCGTCATCGTGGTGGAGCACGACGAGGAGGCGATCCGCGCCGCGGACTACGTGCTCGACATGGGCCCGGGCGCCGGCGAGGCCGGCGGCCGCATCGTCGCGGAAGGCACGCCCGGCGCCATCCTCGCCAATCCCGATTCGCTCACCGGGCGCTACCTGTCGCGCGCGCTCTCGATCCCGGTTCCGGGCCGGCGCGTGCGCCCCGGCGAGAAGCGCGTGCGCATCGAAGGCGCGCGCGGCAACAACCTGAAGGACGTGACGCTCGACCTGCCGCTCGGGCTGCTCGTCGCCGTCACCGGCGTTTCAGGCTCCGGCAAGTCCACGCTCATCAACGACACCCTCTATGCCGCGGCGGCCCGCTCGCTGTACGGGGCGAGCGCGGAGCCGGCGCCGCACGACGCCATCAGCGGCCTGCAGCACATCGACAAGGTCGTGAGCGTGGACCAGAGCCCCATCGGCCGCACGCCGCGCTCGAATCCCGCGACATACACCGGCCTTTTCACGCCGATGCGCGAGCTCTTCGCCGGCGTGCCCGAGGCCCGCCAGCGCGGCTACGACGCCGGGCGCTTCTCCTTCAACGTGAAGGGCGGCCGCTGCGAGGCCTGCCAGGGCGACGGCGTGACGCGCGTCGAGATGCACTTCCTGCCCGACCTCTACATTACCTGTGATGTCTGCCACGGCAAGCGCTACAACCGCGAGACCCTTGAGATCAAATACAGAGCGCGCAGCATCAGCGAGGTGCTCGACATGACCGTGAACGAGGCGCTCGGCTTCTTCGCCGCCGTGCCGGCGCTCGCGAGGAAGCTGCAGACCCTGATGGACGTGGGCCTCGGCTACGTGAAGCTCGGCCAGTCGGCCACCACGCTCTCGGGCGGCGAGGCGCAGCGCGTCAAGCTCTCGCTCGAGCTCTCCAAGCGCGACACCGGTCGCACGCTCTACATCCTCGACGAGCCGACCACGGGGCTGCACTTCCACGACATCCAGCTCCTGCTCCAGGTGCTGCACCGCCTGCGCGACGCGGGCAATACCGTCGTCGTCATCGAGCACAACCTCGACGTGGTGAAGACCGCGGACTGGATCGTGGACCTCGGGCCGGAGGGCGGCGCGGGCGGCGGGCAGATCGTCGCCACCGGCACGCCGGAGAAAGTCGCGCAGGATCCGTACAGCGCGACCGGCGAATACCTGCGCGCCGCGCTCGCGCAGGCGCCCAAACGGAAAGTGGCTTGAACTAGCGCTTCAAGCCCATCACGCCCGAAACGCTCGTGCTTCCGGTGCCCGCGGTGAACGCCAGCCCGGCACCCTCGGCATTCTTGCCAGCGAAGAAGCCGGCAAACCCGCCGGTGGGCGAACCGCCGGGACAGGTGCCCGTGCAAGTGACCTGGCTGAAGCTCGCGCTGAACCGCCCGCTGACGGCCGAAATTCCGGACGTGCCGTTCATCTGGAAGGTCGCACCGCCGGCATTCGAGGCATTGATATTTGCCGCGACCTTCTGGTTGACGAAGTCGGCGGTCAAGAGAGCGCTGTTGAGCGTGCCGGTGCCGTTGCTCACGACGGCAGCCACCGGGGTGTAGTTGACGCTGCTGCCCAGGCTCACCGGAAGCGTGTTCGTCGCGGTTCCGACGATCCAGGGGACGGGCTGGTTGGGAACCGTGCCGCTCCCCGTGACGAAGGTCGCGAAGTTGTTGTCGGTGACCGTTGCGCCGCTGTTCCCCCAGAAACCGCCGGTCATGGTGCTGCCGTCGGACAAGGTCGCGGTGATTACCGTGGTGTTGGTCGCGCTTCCGATCTGCCCGACCCCGGTACCACCGACCCCCGGGAGCCCGATCTGGACGAGCTGGCCGGACGAGTTCACGGTGACGCCCCAGTAGGCGTTCGAGGTCGAAACGTAGCCGAAGCTGTTCTGCAGCGGAATCAAGGCGGCGGCGGCCAGATTGTTCGGCGGCGTCTGCTGGCTCAGCGTCGTCGTGAAGCTTCCGGAGCTCTGGCTGCCTGTACCGGTGAAGCTCAGCGTCGCCTGCGAGCCGTTGATCACGCCAGACACGCTGATCGTATCGAGGAAGGCGACCCCGCTCGTGTTGTTGCAGTTAAAGCACTTGAACGCGCCCTGTTCGTTCGGAAAATCGGAGCGGTTGAAGCTGCCGTTGAAGACGATCTGGCCGCCGTTCACGGTGATCGGGATGCCGCCGGAGCTGAATGGCGTGCCCGTGTTGAAGTCGCCGCCGCCCGTGAAGTCCGCCTTGAGGTAAGCGCGCTGCAAGGCGAGGTTGACCGACAACGTGAAGCTGCCCCCGGTGATGTTGCTGCAGCTACCGCCCCCGCAGTTCGTAACCGGGATATTGAACGGCCCTCCCAGCGAGTCCAAGTGGTAAAAAATCGTTCCCGTAGTGCCGGGCGTGATCACCGTGGACGGGCCGGTGACGGACGCTGCCGTAGTCGACTGGTACACGTTGGTCGTCAGGGCAACCGGCACCGTGCTCGAGGTGAGCGACGACGTCACGTGCGAATCGTCGGCGCTCGCGACGGTGGTGGTGGAAGCGGAAGAACCGCTCGATGACGTCTGCTGCTGCTGTTGTTGTTGCTGCTGCCCTTGCTGTCCCTGGGCGCGCGCCTGGGCCTGCTCCTGCTGGCGCTCCTTCGCGCGTGCGCGGCCTTCCAGCGTGTCGCGCAGGAACTGCGGCGGCGCGATGAGCTGCGTGGGCGCCGAAGTCTGGCTCGCGACATGGAAGTACTGGTCTGCGCCGAAGGTGCGCTCGCCGCTCTGGTTCGTCACGCCGATGCGGCCGTCGGTGACCGCGCCGTAGGTGCCGCTCGGCGCGGCCGTCCCGTTCGGATTGCGGCAGTTGCCGTCGCATTGCACGAGCGTGTAGTTCGTGCCTCGGATGCCGACGGTGGCGGTGGGAGTAACGACCGCGTAATTCTTCTGGTTCACCCGTCCGATCAGGCCGGTCACGGTGCGCATGCCGCCCTTCAGGAGCGAGAAGAGCGTCTTCTGCTCCGGCGCCGGCCTGCCCTGGAACTCGTACTCCTGGACCTTGAAGGACGTCTCCGAGCGCAAGGCGACCACGGACTGGTCGGTAAAGAGCACCTGCGCGTTCGACTGCTTGCCGAGCTCGATCTGGTCGCCGGCGCGGATCTGCGTGCCAAACGACGCGGGAATGCGCTCCACCCCTCGCATGATGAAGACGTCGCCGGCGGAGACGACGACGCGGCCGGCAATTTCCTGGGCCGGAGCGGCGAGCGATGCGAGCGAGGCTGCGGCCGCCAGGATCGCTTTCGTGGTGAATTTCATCGCGTCCTCCGTTCTATTTGAACTCGTAGCGCAGCTTGATGGCGTAGATCTCGCGCGGGAAGGTGAACAGCTCGATGTTCGAGTGATTCTTCGTGAAAGTCGCCTCGCCGCGCACCGAGAGGTTGCGCGTGAGGAGGTAAGTGACGGACGCGTCTGCGGAGTAGTAGTCGTCGTGCCGGGTCTCGCCGAGGATCAGGTCCGCGCCGGCATAGTCGCTGCGCTGGTAGCTCGCGCCGAGCGCGATGCCCCACTTTGCCGCGGGCGTGAAGCTCACCGCGGCGCGCCCTCCCCACAGGCGGCGACCGAGGTCCGGCCGCTCCTTGGTGTCGTGCTCGCTGCCGTAGTTGGCCGTGATCGTCATGACGGGCTGCAAAGGGTGGTTGAACGCCTTCCGGTAGTTCGCGGTGAGCCCGTAGAAGTCGGCGTCGCGCGGCGTGTTCGGATCGGTGTAGCGCAGGGCCGCGTACTGGCCGCTCAATCCGACGGATTGCAGCTCGTCCAGCTGGTACTGCCATTCCGCGGTCGCGCCGATGCCGGTGCGGTACGTGCGGTGGTCGAGCGTGATGATGTTGTCGTTGAGGCTGAACCGGTACAGGTTCTTCTCGCGAAGCACGGAAACGCCCGCGGCCAGGGCGACGTTGCCGAGGTCGAACTGGCGGTCCTCGCCCTTGTCGTTGAACTTGAATTCGCCCACCCCGTTGCCAAAAAGCGCGACCCCGGGCGCGATGGGGTAGCTTACGTAGCCGCCGCCGCCGAGGCTCCAGAAGTCGTCGCGGATCTTTGTCCCGTTCTGCGCCACGACGATCGGCCCGAGCGCCGGAAGAAAGATGCTCGAGTTCGCGACGCCGCTGTTGACGTTGGTGTCGTGGCCATAGCCGAGCTCGATATACCCGCCGGTCGAGAGCGTGTAGCGCGTCTCCCGCAGGCGGATGGCATCGAGGAAGCGCGTGATCGTGGCCGCGACGTCGGCCGGCGGATTGAGCTTCTGCACCGCCTCGAATTCCTCGCGCGCCCGGGCGTCCTCGCCGAGCACGAAGTAGCCGCGTGCAAGCTGCAGGCGAGCCGACACGTTGTCCGGAAAATTGAGCAGATAGCGCTCGAGCGCGAGCACGCCGTCGCCCGCGTGGCCGGTGTCCACGGCCGCGATGCCGAAATAGAAGTCGAACAGCGGCTCGCCGTAGGCGTCCGGGCTCTTCTTGCCGAGCTCGTAGGCTTCGGTCGCCTTCCCGCCTTCGACGAGGGCTTTGACGTCGTCGCCGGTCGCGCCCCACGCGCTCAGCGCAACGAACGCGAGCGCGGCCCCCCACGCACGGATTCCCCCCATCCCAGCCTCCCCCCGATTGCGCGCGCCACTATGCCTGACGCGCCCCGCTTGTCAAATCGTACGTTTGGGGGATGTTTCGCGTCAGGCGCTGACCAGCGCCGGGCCAGCCTGCCCCGCGCGCCAGAGGAAGTGGCGGCCATGCTCTCCCGCGAGGCTTTCGCGATGGCCGATGGAAACCAGCGTGGCGTGCGGCAGCCTCTCCTTGACCGTGCGGTAGAGCGCCTGCTGCGCGTCCTCCGGAAGTGACGCGGTCGCCTCGTCGAGGAAGAGCCAGTCGGGCCGGTTGAGGAGCGCGCGGGCAAAGGCGACGCGCTGCTGCTCGCCGCCGGAGAGCACCTGCGCCCAGTTCTCGCTGCGTCCCGGCTCCTTCGCGAGGCCCGGAAGGCCGACCGCGGCGAGCGCCTCGGCGATGTCGCCGTCGGAGTACTTCGCCGGATCATCGGGATAGGCGACCGCGTGCTTCAGCGTGCCGATCGGCAGATAAGGCTTCTGCGGAAGGAAGAGGAGCCGCGCGCCCTTCGGCAGGCGAATGCGCCCCTTCCAGTACGGCCAGATGCCGGCAAGGGCGCGGAAGAGCGTGCTCTTGCCCGCGCCCGAAGGCCCGGTGATGAGGACGTGCTCGCCGGGCCTGAGCTCGAGCGTGGTCGGCGAAAGAAGCGGCGCCCCTTGCGGCAGGTCGAGCTCGAGGTTCTCGACGCCGAGCGCCGGCGCGGCGCCTTCGGCGCGCTCGCCTTCGAGCCGGCCGCTTTCCTCGCGCACCGCGTCGAGCGCGCCGGCGAAGCCGGTGAGCCGGTCCACGGTCGCTTTCCAGTTCGCGAACTGCGGGTACGCGTTGATGAACCAGGAGAGCGCGTCCTGCACCTGCCCGAATGCCGAGGAGATCTGCATCAGCCCGCCGAGCTGGATCGCGCCGGAAAAATAGCGCGGCGCCGCGACGACGAACGGGAAAATGACCGCGACCTGCGCGTAGGAGATCGTGAAGAAATTGAGCTGCTTCTGCTTCTTCATGATGCCCCACCAGTTGGCGATGACGTTGGCGAAGCGGCCGCGGAAGTTGCCCAGCTCCTCGCGCTCGCCGTGGTAGAGCGCCACGCCCTCGCTGTTCTCGCGCAGGCGCACGAGCGAGAAGCGGTAGTCCGCCTCGAAGCGCTGCTGGTTGAACTCCAGGCCGATGAGCGCCCGGCCGATCACGTGCGTGAGCCAGCTGCCGGCGCCGGCGTAGACGATCGCCACCCACACCATGTAGCCCGGGATGGTGACGCCGGCAAGCGTCACCGCCCCGGAGAGCGTCCACAGGATCGAGACGAAGGACACGAGAGTCACCACGGACGAGAGCAATCCGAGGCCGAGGCTCAGCGTGTTGGTGACGAAGAGGTTGAGGTCCTCCGCGATCCGCTGGTCCGGGTTGTCCGTGCCGCGCTCGACGAACTGCAGCCGGTAATAGGCCCGCTCGCGCAGCCAGTCGGCGAGAAAGCGCTCGTTCAGCCAGGTCCGCCACTCGATCTGCAGCATCTGCTGCAGGTAAAGCCGGTAGACGGCGATGCCGATGTAGGCGAAAGCGAGGATCGTGAACTTGCCGAGCAGCCGCCAGAAGTCGTCGAGCTTCTTCTCCTGCAGGGCGTTGTAGAAGTCGTTGTTCCAGTAGTTGAACTGGACGTTGATCCACACCAGCGCGAGCGAGAAGCCGACCACCGTCGCAAGCAGCACCAGGCCCTTGCGTCGCTGATCGGAAACCCAGTAAGGCTTCGCCAGGGCCCAGAAAGCCGTTAGAAATCGACGGGTTCGCATAGGGGTCTCACGCGGGATGGAACTTCGGGACGGAATTCCAGTTTACAGAACGCACCTTACGGGGTAAGAATGGTCCGCATGTCGGGCCGAGTGTTTCGCTTCGCACCCACTTCAGAGCGCCCGTCCAACCACCTGTTCGTCTTCCTGCACGGCTGCGGCGCGACCGCGCAGTCGATGATCCCGATTGCGTTCCGCTTCCAGGCGCGCTTCCCGAGCGCAGCACTGGTCGTGCCGAGCGGCTTCGATCCCGAGGCGCGCGGCGGCGTCGCGCAGGACTGGTACCCGACGCGCGGCCTGAACTGCGACAACCATCGCGAGCGCGTGGCCGCGGTGCTGCCCGACGTCGAGGACCTGGTGCGCCGCGAGCAGACGCACTTCGACGTGCCGTGGCAGCGCACCGTCCTCATCGGCTACTCGCAGGGGGGCACGGTGGCGCTCGAGGCGATCAAGGCGCCGGGGCTCGCCGGCGCGGTGGTGGCGTACTCCGCGCGCTTCGCGCGCCTGCCCGCGCAGGGCTCCCGCATCCGCTCGCGCGTCCACCTGGTGCATGGCGAATACGATTCGGTCGTGTCGCGCGTCTATGCCGAGCGCGCGGCGCGCGTGCTCTCGAGCCTTCACGTGCCGGTGACGCTCGACATCGTGCAGGACCTCGGCCACGCGCTGACGCACAGCGCGGTGAGCCTCGGCTCGCTGCGGCTCCTGCAGGGCATCTACGAGCGGCGGCGCGCCACGCTGCATTGAGCGAGGCGATCGTCCTCTTTGCGCACGGCTCGCGCGACGCGGGCTGGGCCGTTCCGTTCGAGTCGCTCGCTTCCGAGGTGAAGAAACGCGCGCCGCAGGCCGAAGTGGCGCTCGCTTTTCTCGAATTGATGAAACCCTCGCTGGCCGAGGCCGTGAAGAAACTTTCCGTTCAGAACGTGAGGCGCGTGCGCATCGTTCCGGTCTTCCTCGCCGCGGGCGGCCACGTGCGCGCGGACCTGCCACGGCTCGTCGATGCGCTGCGGACCGCGCATCCCGGGATGCAGTTCGAGGTCGACGCGCCGATCGGCGAGCAGGCGACGGTGCTCGCCGCCATAGCGGAATCTATTTCGAGGCCAGGCGCTCGATCATCGCGTTGACCGCGCGCTGCTGCGCTCCGTCCTTCGTGTGGTACAGCGGCCCGGTGTAGCCCCACCAGTCCCAGCAGGCGCGCGGGTTGAAGATCGGAAAATAGCGCGCCACGGTCTGCGGGTAGAGGACGACGAGCCGGTTCGCGTCCGCCCAGCGGTTGTAGCCCGCCTCGAGAACGAAGCGCTCGCCGATGTCGCCTGCGTCCTGCCGGCAGCCGTGGAACGCGACATGCACCGCGCAGCCGCCGCCCTCGCAGGTCTTCGGCACATAGGCGAAGCCTTCGGCCGCGAGGCCGATCGCGGCCGCGTCGCCGGCGGCGAATTCGTTCTGGTCGTAGCGGATCACGCGCCCGCTCGCCGCGCCCGCGGGCGGCTTCGCGCCGAGGAGATGGCGCAGGAGCTCACCCGCCGCGTCGTAGCCGCAATTGTTGATGAAGGGCGTGCGCGAGCTGCCGCACGCGTTTCCCTTGTCCTCGGTCACCATCGCATGGCCGGCAGGCCGGTCGGCCACGAGCACCGGCTGCGCGCCGAACCCGGCGTAAAAGTCGCGCAGCGCCTCGACCACCGCCCGGTCGACCGTCTGGTCCTGCGTCCCGGAAAAGAGCCACACGCGCGCGTGCGCCAGGTTGGAGGTCGCATCGATGGACTTCGCCTGCGCAAGGGACTGCGTCTCCGCCTTCAGGAGCCCGGGCGAAGGAAGCGGCGTGAAAACGCCCGGCTTCGTGCAGTTGTAGTACGCGGCAAGGACGTTGCCCTGCGCGCAGTAATACGGTCCGCCTGCGAGCGCGCCGACGCCGCTCACCGAGGCGGAATGCGCGACCTGGAACTGCACCGCCATGTAGGCGCCCGAGGAGACGCCCGAGACCGTCACCTCGCGCGCATTGGCGCCGAGCTTCGGCAGCGGCTCCGCGGCCGCGAGTGCGGCGGCCGCGAGCGCGGCGAGAAGGAAGCTAGCTCTGCAGCTCCGCAAGGTCGCGGAAGAGCTCGAGCGCTTCCGGATTGGCGAGCGCATCGGTGTTGGTCACCGGCATGCCGTGCACCATCGCCTTGACCGCGAGCTCGACCACCTTGCCGTTCTTCGTGCGCGGCAGGTCGGCCACGGCGACGATCTTCGCCGGCACGTGCCGCGGCGAGGCGTGGCGGCGGATCTCGGCGCGGATGCGCTCCTCGAGCGCGGCGTCGAGCTCCCAGCCCTTGCGCAGCCTGACGAAGAGCACGACGCGCGCGTCGGCCGGCTTGTCGGGCGGCCACATCTGGCCGATCGCGAGCGCCTCCTCGATCTGGTCGATGCGCTCGACCACGCGGTAGATCTCCGCCGTGCCGATGCGCACGCCGCCGGGATTGAGCGTGGCGTCGGAGCGTCCGTAGACGAGGATGGTGCCGCGGTCGGTGAGCTCGGCCCAGTCGCCGTGGCACCAGACGTTCGGATACTTCGCGAAGTACGCCGCGTGGTAGCGCTCGTCGCCGCGGTCGTTCCAGAAGCCGAGCGGCATCGAGGGAAAGGGCCGGGTGCAGACGAGCTCGCCCTTCTTGTTGACGAGCGGCGCGCCGCGCTCGTCGAAGACCTCGACCGCCATGCCGAGCGAGCGGCACTGCATCTCGCCGCGGTAGACGGGCAGCACGGCGCTGCCTTCGGCGAATGCGCCCATGATGTCCGTGCCGCCCGAGATGTTCGCGAGGCAGACATCCTGCTTCACCGCGTCGTAGACGTAGTCGTAGCCCTCCGGGGCGAGCGGCGAGCCGGTCGAGATCACCATGCGGAGCGCTGCGAGGTCGTGCGTGTCGCGCGGCCGCAGGCCGCGCTTGCCGAGCGCGTCGATGAACTTGGCGGACGTGCCGAAGTGCGTGATGCGCTCCTTCTCGGCGTAGTCGAAGAGGATGCGCGCGCCCTTGGCGAACGGCGAGCCGTCGTAGAGCATGACGCTCGCTTCGGCGGCGATCGCGCAGAACAGGATGTTCCACACCACCCAGTTGGTCGTGCAGTAGTAGAAGTAGCGCTCGCCCGGGCGCAGGTCGAAGTGCAGCTTGTACATCTTGAGCGCCTGCAGCAGCGTGCCGCCGGCGCCGTGCACGATGCACTTGGGCTTCCCGGTGGTGCCGGAGGTGAAGAGGATGAACGCCGGATGGTCGAAGGGCATCTGCGCGAAGGCGATGTCTCCCGCGGTGTAGCGGCGCAGCCATTCGTCGAGGCGCACGCCCTTCGGCACGTCGGAGACGTCCACGGTGGGGTCCAGGTGCGGCACGACGACCACCTTGCGCAGGCTCGGCAGCTTTGCGGCAATCTCCGCCGCTCGCTCGAGCGTATCGAAGCTCTCGCCGTTGTAGCGGTAGCCGTCGGCGCAGAAGAGCACCTTGGGCTCGATCTGGCCGAAGCGGTCGAGCACGCCCTCGACGCCGAAGTCCGGCGAGCACGACGACCACACCATGCCCTGCGAGAGCGCCGCGAGCGCGAACACGCAAGTCTCGGGAATGTTGGGAATGAAGGCGGCGACGCGGTCGCCGGCGCGCAGCCCGAGCGCCTGCAGCGCCTGCGCCGCGCGCGACACCTCGCTGTAGAGATCGGCGTACGAGAGCCGGCGCCGCAAGCCGGTCTCGTCCCAGAGCACGAAGGCGTCGCCGCGGTCGCCGCGGCGCATCAGGTTCTCCGCGAGGTTGAGGCGCGCCTCGGGGAACCAGCGCGCCCCGGGCATCTTGCCGCCGTCGACGAGCACCGTGGTGCCCTTCTTCGCCGCGATCATGCCGCACCAGTCCCACACCTCGGACCAGAACTCTTCCGGGTGCTCCACGGTCCACTGGTAGAACTCCGGATACGTGTTCAGCTCGAGCCGGTGCTTGCGCACCGCGTGGCGCGCGAATTGCGTCACGAGCGCGTTCTCGATGGCGCGCTCGGAGGGCTCCCACAGGACCGGAGGGGGCGACATGACGGCGTAAGGATTCCGCGCGGATTATAGGCACGTGGGCGCGATCCCCGAACTGCGGCCGGCCGGGCGCGAAGCGATCCGCGCGCGGCACCGGGCGCCGGAGGCGCAATGCGTCGAGCGGCTGCTCGCGATGCAGCCCGGTGCGCAGGCCTGCGCGCGCATCGGCGCGCTCGCCCTTCGCCTCGCCGAGCGCGTGCGCGCCGCGCCGCCGCATCCGTTGAGCGCCGAGGCGTTCCTGCGCCACTACGGGCTCAGCACGCCGGAGGGCGTTGCGCTGATGTGCATCGCCGAGGCGCTGCTCCGCATCCCGGATGCGCGCACCGCCGATGCCCTGCTCCGGGAGAAGCTCTCGCAGGGAAGCTGGCAGAGCGATGAGGACGCCTCCTGGATCGCGAGCGCGGCGGACTGGGCGCTGCTGCTCACCGGCACGCTCGCGCGCTGGCACGAGACGCGCGAGGCGGACCTGCGCGCGCACCTGAAGCGGCTTGCGGCGCGCCTCGGCGAGCCGGTGGCGCGCGCCGCGGTGCGCCAGGCGATGCGCATCCTCGCCGAGCAGTTCGTGCTCGCGGAGACCATCGAGCCGGCGGCCGCGCGCGCCGCGGCGCGCCGCCCGTACGTCTTCTCCTTCGACATGCTGGGCGAGGCGGCGCGCACCGCGGCCGATGCGGAGCGCTATTTCGCGGCGTACGCCAACGCCATCGCGCGCGTCTCGGCGCCCGACGGAATCTCGATCAAGCTCTCCGCGCTGCATCCGCGCTTCGAGGAAGCGAAGCGCGCGCGGGTGCTCGGCGAGCTGCTGCCGCGCCTGCGGCGCCTCGCCGAGGAAGCGGCGAAGCGCGGCGTCGCGCTCACGCTGGACGCCGAGGAGTCCGAGCGCCTCGAGCTCACGCTCGACTGCTTCGAGCCGCTCGCCGCTTCGTTTCCCGGGGTCGGCCTCGCGGTCCAGGCCTACCAGAAGCGCGCGCTCGATCTCTGCGACTGGCTCGCCGCGCTCGGCCGCAGCCTCGGTCGGCGCGTGCCGATGCGCCTTGTGAAGGGCGCGTACTGGGACGGCGAAGTGAAGCGCGCGCAGCAGCTCGGCATGCCGGACTATCCGGTGCTCACGCGCAAGGCTGCGACCGACGTCTCGTACGTCGCCTGCGCGAGCCGGCTGCTCTCGGCCCCCGAGGCCGTCGCCCCCGCGTTCGCGACGCACAACTGCCGCACGGTCGCCACCATCCTGGAGATCGCGGACGGGCGCGAGTTCGAATTCCAGAAGCTCCTCGGCATGGGGGATTCGCTCTACGAGGCGGTGCTCGCCGAGCGCGCCGTGCGCTGCCGCGTCTATGCGCCGGTCGGCAGCTTCACCGACCTGCTCCCCTACCTCGTGCGGCGATTGCTCGAGAACGGCGCCAACACGTCCTTCGTCCACCAGATCGCGGACCCCGCCATCCCGCTCGAGGCCCTGGTCGCCGATCCGGTCGACGCCCTGCCGCGCCCTTACGCGCCCGAGCCGCGCATCCCGCTGCCGCGCGAGCTGTATCCGGACCGCAGGAACTCGCTCGGCCTCGATCTCGCGCGCCGCGGCGTGCTGGATGCGCTCGAGCGTCGCGTGATCGCCGACCGCGAGGGCGAGCCCCTGTCTTCGCTCGAGGAAACTCCCCTCGCAGAGCTCGACGGAAAAATAACCCGGGCAGCGGAAGCGTTCGAGCGCTGGTCGCGCACGCCGGCCGACGAGCGCGCGCGGGCGCTCGAGCGGGCCGCGGACGAAATGGAAGCGCGCATGGAGGAGCTCGTCTCGCTCGTCGTGCGCGAGGGCGGCCGCACCTATGCCGACGCGGTCTCGGAAGTGCGCGAGGCGGCCGATTTCTGCCGCTACTACGCGCTGCAGGCGCGCGCTCTCTTCGCGAAGCCGATGACGCTCGCCGGGCCCGCTGGCGAGCGCAATGAGCTCGCGCTCCACCCGCGCGGCGTGTTCGCCTGCATCAGCCCGTGGAACTTCCCGCTCGCCATCTTCACGGGCCAGGTCGCGGGCGCGCTCGCCGCAGGAAATACGGTGATCGCCAAGCCGGCGGAGCAGACGCCCCGCATTGCATTTCTTTCAACAGAGATTCTTCATGAATCCGGCGTCCCGCCGGATGCGCTGGCATGCGTTTGCGGCGACGGCGAGACGCTCGGCGCGGCGCTCGTCGCCGACCCGCGCATCGCGGGCGTCGCGTTCACCGGCGCGGTGGAGACGGCGCAGCGCATCAACCGGGCGCTTGCCGCGCGCGAGGGCCCGATCGTTCCGCTGATCGCGGAGACCGGCGGCGTGAACGCCATGATCGTCGACGCCTCGGCGCTCCCCGAGCAGGTGGTGGACGACGTCGTCGTCTCCGCCTTCCAGAGCGCCGGCCAGCGCTGCTCCGCGCAGCGCATCCTCTTCGTCGACGAGGGCTGCGCGGAGCGCGTCATCGAGCTCGTGCGCGGCGCGCTCGCCGAGCTCAAGGTCGGCGATCCCGCCGACCCGGACACCGACATCGGCCCGATCATCGACGCCCCCGCGCGCGAAGCGCTGCTGCGCCACATCGCCAGGCTTCGCGCGAGCGCCCGGCTCATCGGCGAGGCGCCGCTCTCCGCGGAAGGCAACTACGTCGCGCCCATCGCCTTCGAAATGCCGCTCGCAGACCTGCCGCGCACCGAAGTCTTCGGCCCGATCCTGCACCTGTGCCGCTACCGCCAGGCCGAGCTCGACGCCGTCCTCGCCTGGCTGCGCGACACCGGCTACGGCCTCACGCTCGGCATCCACAGCCGCATCCAGAGCTTCGTCTCGCGCGTCGTCGCCGCCGCCCGCGTCGGCAACATCTACGTAAACCGCAGCATGATCGGCGCCGTCGTCGGCGTTCAGCCATTCGGCGGCGAAGGCCTCTCCGGCACCGGCCCCAAGGCCGGCGGCCCGCACTACCTGCTGCGCTTCGCCACCGAGAGGACGCTCACCACGAACACCGCCGCAGTAGGCGGCGTCACCGAACTCTTCAGTCCGCCCGCGCGCCGGAGGCCTTGACGATCGGCGCCCACTTCGCGATCTCGTTCTTTACGAAAGCGGAGAACTGCTCGGGCGTGTTGGGCGAGAAGCGCGCCCCCTCGACGGGAAGGCGGGCCTGGATCTCGGGCGACTGCATGATGCGCGTCACCTCGGCGTTCCAGCGGCGAACGATTTCGGGCGGCGTGCCCGCGGGCGCGAAGAGGCCGATCCAGTTGTTCACTTCGAAGCCCGCAAGCCCGGCCTCGGCGACGGTCGGCAATTCCGGCGCAGCGGCCGAGCGCGTCGAGCCGATGGTCGCCAGCGGGCGCAGCCGACCCTGCTTCGTGAAGGGAAGAACGGTGGGCATGGTGGCGAAGATGAGCGAGGTCTGCCCGGAGAGCAGATCCGAGATCGCCGGCACGTTGCCCTTGTAGGGCACGTGCACCATGTCGACCTTCGCCATGCTCTTGAAGAGCTCGCCCGCGAGATGGCTCGCGGTGCCCATGCCGGCGGAGGCGAAAGTCACTTTCCCGGGATTCGCGCGCGCGTAGCTCACCAGCTCGCCGACGCTGTGCACCGGTAGCGACGGATGCACGACGAGCAGCCCCTCGGCTTCGAGCACGAGGATGACGGCGGCGAAGTCGCGCACCGGGTCGTAGGGCATCTTCGAGAAGAGGCTTACATTCACCGCGTGCGGCCCGAGCGCGCTCATCACGAGCGAGTAGCCGTCGGGCGGCGACTTCGCCACGGCGTCGGCCCCGATGTTGCCGCCGGCGCCGGTGCGGTTCTCGACGATCACCGGCTGGCCCCATTGCTCGGAGACGCGCGCGCCGATGAGACGCGCATAGACGTCGGCGATGCCGCCCGCCGGGAACGGGACCACCATGCGGACCGGCTTCGAGGGATAGGGTTGGGCGAGCGCCGGAAGCGCAAGCGCAAACACGAGAGCGGCGAGCAGGCGCTTCATGGCGTCCCTCCCGGCTTGACCGGATGCAGCGTCGCGCGCGAGGGCTGCGTGAGGATCTCGGGGCGCAGGACCTCGTCGAGCTGCTCGCGCGTCATCAGCTTCTTCGCCAGCACCAGGTCGTAGACCCGCGCGCCGGTAGCGAGCGCCTCGTGCGCGATCTCGCTCGAGCGCGCGTAGCCGAGGATCGGCGTGAGCGCGGTGACGAGCGCGGTCGAGTCGTCGAGGAGGCGCCGCGCCCGCTCGACATTCGCTTCTATCCCTCTTACGCAGCGCTCGCCGAGCGTGCGGCAGCCGGCCGCGAGGTGCTGCAGCGACTTGAACAGGCTGTGAGCGATGATCGGCTCGAAGGCGTTCAGCTGCAGCTGCCCCGCCTCCGCCGCCATCGTCACGGTGACGTCGTTGCCGATCACCTCGAAGGCGATCTGGTTCACGACCTCCGGGATCACCGGGTTCACCTTGCCCGGCATGATCGAGGAGCCCGCCTGGACGGGCGGCAGCGTGATCTCGCCGATGCCGGCGCGCGGCCCCGACGAGAGCAGGCGCAGGTCGTTGCAGGTCTTCGAGAGCTTGACGGCGATGCGCTTCAGCACGCCCGAGAGCTGCACGAAGGCGCCGGCGTCCTGCGTCGCCTCGATCAGGTTCGGCGAGGCGACGAGCGCGATGCCGGCGATCTCCGAGAGGCGCATCGTGACCAGGCGCGCGTAGTCCGGGTGCACGTTGATGCCGGTGCCGATCGCCGTCGCGCCGAGGTTGATCTCGCGGATGAGCTCCGCCGCCTCGCCGAGCCGGTGCTCGTCCTCCCCCAGCATCACCGCGTAGGTGGAAAACTCCTGGCCGAGCGTCATCGGCACCGCGTCCTGCAGCTGGGTGCGGCCGACCTTCAGAACGGCGTCGAACGCGCGCGCCTTCTCGGCGAACGCCTCGCGCAGAAAGCGCATCTCCTCGAGCAGGCGCCGGATGCCGAACTGCAGCGCGAGCTTGACCGCCGTCGGGTACACGTCATTCGTGCTCTGCGACATGTTGACGTGGTCGAGGGGGTGCAGGTGCTGGTACTCGCCCTTCGCGTGGCCGAGGAGCTCGAGCGCGCGGTTGCACACCACCTCGTTCGCATTCATGTTGGTGGAGGTGCCGGCGCCGCCCTGGATCACGTCCACCACGAACTCGTCGTGCAGCCTGCCCTCGCGGATCTCCTCGCAGGCGAGCCGGATCGCCACGGCGCGCCGCTCGTCCAGGAGCTCGAGCTCGCTGTTCGCGATCGCCGCCGCCTGCTTCGCGCAGGCGAGCGCGACCACGAGGTCGGGATAGCTGGAGATCGGACGCCCCGTGATGGAAAAATTTTCCATCGCGCGCAGCGTGTGCACGCCGTAGTAGGCCTCGGCCGGGACCGCGCGGTCGCCGAGGAGGTCGTGCTCGATCCGCACGGGGTGGCTCATGGCCGGATTCTGGCACTATCATTCCAACCGGAGGAAGGAGATGGACGAGCTCGATTTCAGCAAGCCGGCCCCGAAGCCGGGTCCGGCGGCGCCGCGGCCCGCCGCGCCGCCTCTCTACAACGCCGCCATGGCGATGGAGTTCTTCCGCACCGGCGGCAAGCCCGAGAGCGTGCCCGCGGGCACGAAGTTCTTCGAGGAGAACCAGAAGGCGGGTTTCCTCAAGCGCGACAAGATGTACCTCCTGCTCGAGGGCGAGGTCCTGCTCACCGCGCGCGGCAAGCCGATCGGCCTGGTGAAGACGGGCGAGGTGTTCGGCGAGATGGCGGCGATCAGCGACTCGCCGCGCAGCGCTACCGCGACGGCGAAGAATGCCTGCCGCGTGATCGGCCTCGACGACAAGCAGTTCCAGGCCGCGCTGCAGGCGAAGCCCGAGTTCGCGCTCATGCTGCTCGGCATGATGATCCTGCGCCTGCGCATCATGCTCACGCGGCTCACGCGCCTCGGCGGGCTGTCGGGCGACCCCGATGCCAAGGAATCGCGCGTCTTCGACAAGACCATCGTCGCCGCGCTCGCGCAGGGCCTCGGCGAGTCGGGCGCCGCCCGCTTCTCGCGCGGCCAGGCGGTCTTCGGCGAGGGCCAGACGGGGCTGCTGATGTACGTGGTGCAGGAAGGCCGCGTCGCGCTTTCCATCCAGGGGCAGCTCGTCGAGCGGGTCGGCCCGGGGGGCGTATTCGGCGAGATGGCGCTCATCGACCAGTCGGCCCGCGCCGCGAGCGCGGTCGCGGAGAGCGATTGCCTGCTGCTCGGCCTCAACCGCAACGTGTTCCTCAATCTCGTCAAGACCAACCCGGAATTCGGCGCCTCCCTCCTCGCCGCGGTTGCGGCGCGGGTGCGGTTCATCGCCTCGAAGATGAAGTAGTAGAATCCTCGCGCACTCCAATCACAAGGGGAGGTCCCGCATGAAGCGCGCAATCAGCTTGTTCGTCGCCGCCGCGGCCGGCGTGGTGCTCGCCCTGCCCGCTGCCGGGCAGGAAGGCACGCTGAAGAAGATCAAGGATTCCGGCTCGATCACCATCGGCCACCGCGACGCCTCGGTGCCGTTCTCCTACTACGACGACAACCAGAAGCCCATCGGCTACGCCATGGACCTGTGCCATCGCATCGTTGACGCGGTGAAGGCCGACCTGAAGATGCCGAAGCTCGAGGTCAAGTACCAGCTCGTCACCTCGGCGAACCGCATCCCGCTCATGGCGAACGGCACGATCGACCTCGAGTGCGGCTCGACCACCAACAACCTCGAGCGCCAGAAACAGGTCGGCTTCACGATCACGCACTTCGTCACGGCGAACCGCTGGATCGCGAAGAAGTCGTCGCACATCAAGTCCCTTGCCGACCTGAAGGGCAAGACGATCGTCTCCACCGCCGGCACGAGCAACATCAAGCAGATCACCGAGATCAACGGCCAGCAGAACCTCAACATGAACATCATCTCGGCGAACGGCCATCCCGAGGCCTTCCAGATGGTCGAGACCGGCCGCGCGGTCGCGTTCGTGATGGACGACATCCTGCTCTACAGCCTGGCCGCGCAGTCGCGCAACCCGAAGGACTACGAGATCGACGACACGCCGCTCTCCGTCGAGCCCTACGGCATCATGCTGCGCAAGGACGACGCCGCGTTCAAGAAGGTGGTGGACGCCGCGATGGTGCAGGTCTACAAGTCGGGACAGATCAACGGCATCTACGACAAGTGGTTCCTGAAGCCGATCCCGCCCAAGGGCCTGAACCTCAACGTGCCGATGAGCGCGCAGTTCAAGAAGGTGGTCGCGAACCCGACCGACTCGGGCGATCCGAACGACTACAAGTAGGCGCAGCTGAAGACGGGGACCCGCGGGTCCCCGTTTTTGCTTGAAGGGTCCGCCGCGCCAGCGCGCGGCAAGGCGGGAGGAAAAGCTGAACTACCACTGGCACTGGCAGGTGCTCTTCGAGATGGAGCCCGGCGGCACCGGCACCTATCTCCATTACCTGCTGGGCGGCCTGGTGTGGACCCTCGCCACGGCGCTCGCCGCCTGGGTGATCGCGCTCGTGGTCGGCGCGATCGTCGGCACCCTGCGCACCACCTCCATCCGCCCGGTGGTGCGCCTGGGAAACCTGTACGTCGAGATCTTCCGCAACATCCCGCTCATCGTGCAGATGTTCCTGTGGTTCTTCGTGCTGCCGGAGATCGTGCCCAAGGCGCTCGGCGACTACATGAAGCAGGTGCCGCCGCCGTGGGGCTCCTACATTCCCGCGGTACTCTGCCTCGGCGTGTTCACCTCGGTGCGCGTCGCCGAGCAGGTGCGTGCCGGCATCCAGTCGCTGCCGCGCGGGCAGGGCATGGCCGCGATCGCCATGGGCCTCACCGGCGCGCAGGCCTACCGCTACGTCATCCTGCCGCAGAGCTTCCGCATCATCCTGCCGCCGCTCACGTCGGAGTTCATGAACATCATCAAGAACTCCTCGGTCGCGCTGACGATCGGGCTGCTCGAGCTGACCGGGCGCGCGCGCGCGATGCAGGAGTTCAGCTTCCGGGTGTTCGAGGCCTTCACCGCCGCGACGGTGATCTACCTGCTGACCAACCTGGTCGTCGTGCTCCTCATGCGCGCGCTCGAGACGAAGGTGCGCGTGCCGGGCCTGATCGCGGTGCAGCAGGCGGGGCACTGATGGATTCGGGCTTCGACTGGGACGTTATCCGGCGCTCGCTGCCGTACCTTTTCCGCGACGGCATGACGTTCACGCTGACGCTTACCGTTCTCGCGATGACCGGCGGCATCGTCTTCGGCACGCTCCTCGCCATGATGCGGCTGTCGAGCTTCCGCGCGCTCTCGGTGCTCGCCGGCGCCTACGTCAACCTGATGCGCTCGATTCCGCTGGTGCTGGTGATCTTCTGGTTCTTCTTCCTCGTGCCCTACATCGGCGCCTGGATCCTGCGCGAGCCGAATCCGATCAAGGTGGGGCCGTTCTACTCCGCGCTCGTCACGTTCACGATGTTCGAGGCGGCCTACTACTGCGAGATCATGCGCGCCGGCATCCAGTCCATCCCGCGCGGCCAGGTCTGGTCGGGCTACGCCCTCGGCCTCGATTACTGGCAGAGCATGGGCCACGTCATCCTGCCGCAGGCGTTTCGCAACATGCTGCCGGTGCTCCTCACGCAGACGATCATCCTTTTCCAGGACACTTCGCTCGTCTACGTCATCTCCGCGACCGATTTCCTCGGCGCGGCCGCCAAGGTCGCGAACCGCGACTATCGCCTCGTGGAGATGTATTCCTTCGTCGCCGTGGTCTACTTCATCGTTTCCTACGGCCTGAGCGCGCTGGTAAAAACACTCCAGGACAGGATCGCCATCATCCGATGATCTCCATCAAGAGCGTGAGCAAGTGGTACGGGCAGTTCCAGGTCCTCACCGACTGCAGCACCGAGGTCGCGAAGGGCGAGGTCGTGGTGGTGTGCGGCCCCTCCGGCAGCGGCAAGTCCACGCTCATCAAGTGCGTGAACGGCCTCGAGCCCTTCCAGAAGGGCGAGATCCGGGTCGACGGCATCTCGGTCGGCGACCCGAAAACGAACCTGCCTAAGCTGCGCTCGCGCGTCGGCATGGTGTTCCAGCACTTCGAGCTCTTCCCGCACATGTCCGTGACGCGCAACCTGACGCTCGCTCAGGTCAAGGTGCTCGGCCGCTCGGAAGAAGAAGCCACGGCGAAAGGACTGAAGCTGCTCGAGCGCGTCGGCCTCTCGGCGCACAAGGACAAGTACCCCGGCCAGCTCTCGGGCGGCCAGCAGCAGCGCGTCGCCATCGCGCGCGCGCTGTGCATGGACCCGATCGCCATGCTCTTCGACGAGCCGACCTCGGCGCTCGACCCCGAGATGATCAACGAAGTGCTCGACGTCATGGTGGAGCTCGCGCGCGAGGGCATGACGATGATGGTCGTGACCCACGAGATGGGCTTCGCCCGCAAGGTCGCGCACCGGGTCATCTTCATGGATGCCGGGCGGATCGTGGAGGACGCGAAGAAGGAGGATTTCTTCGGCACGCCGCGCTCCGAGCGCGCGCAGCAGTTCCTCTCCAAGATCCTGCAGCACTGAAAAGGGGGCAGGACCCTATTTCTTTTCTATTTCTTCTTGAGCACTGGCGGCGCGTTACCGCCGCTCCACGCGCCTCAGCATTTCTTCCGGGATCTTGAAGTCGGGGTAGCGGCGCCGGAATTCCTTCAGCGCAGCATCCGCCTCGTCGTCTTTGCCGTCGCGGCGCAGCTGCGCGATGCGTTCGAGCTCGGCTTCCGGCGACTGAACCTTCGCGAGGTTGCTCGCCTGCATCGGCGCCCTTGCCGCTGCGGCCGGGGCGCCGGCCGCAGCGGCGTCCGCGGCGCGCTTGTCCGCCATTTCTGCCGCGGGTGCGGCAGGCCCGGGCTGCGGCTCGGCCGGCTTCGCAGCGGGCCTGCGGGGCGCCAGCTTCGGCGGCGCGGCGGGCGGGGCTGCGCTCTCCTTCTTCGTTTCGACGGGCGGCGCCGAGGGCGGCAAGGCTTCGGCGTCGGGACGCTGCTCGCGCTCGATCTGCGCGGTCACCGCTACGGCAAGCACGATGACCGCCGCCGCGGCGACCGGGAAATACCAGCGCCGGCGGCCGGTCGGCGGAACGAGCGGAGCGGGCCGCGTTTGCGCGGCGCGGCGCGCCTCGGCGAGGATGCGCGCATCGAGCGCCGGCGGCGGCTCCTCGGGCCCGAGCTCGCGGTACCGGCGCGACACTTCGAGATCGTCGTCGTGGTCAGCCATGGTCGGTCGCAGCCTTCAATTTTGCGACGGCGTAGCGCAGGCGGCTCTTCACCGCCTCGGTTTCCGAGCCGGTGACCGCCGCGATCTCCAGCGCGGTGAGCCCGGCTTCCTGGTGAAGCAGGAAAGCTTCCCGCTGCGCGTGCGGCAAGGCCTCGAGCGCGCGCGCGAAGCGCTCGAGGGCCTCGCGCGCCTCCGCGCGCCGCGCCGGGTCGCTCGCCGGCCCGGCGGCCAGCTCGGCGGCCTGCTCCTCGCCGGCGAGCACGAGCTCGTGCCGTCGCCAGTGGTCCACCAGGCGATGGTGCGCGATGGTGTAGAGCCAGGTCGCGAAGCGCGCGGTGGGCGCGTAGCCATGACGCGCCTCGATGACGCGGATCCAGACGTCCTGGTAGAGCTCCTCGGCGAGCGCCCGGCTCTTCACCGCGCGCAGCACGAAGCGAAAGAGCGCGCCGCGGTGGCGGGCATAGAGGACGTCGAACGCCGCGGCATCGCCGCCGCTGTACGCGGCCATGAGCGCTTCGTCGGCGGCCTCCATGCCGCATGATTATCCCCGCGGCGGATCGGGAACGAAGCCGGGAAACGGCCGCGGCAGCGGGGCGATGGGAGCGATCGGCTCCCGGATCACGCCGCGGGCGACCAGGTTGCGGTAGCTGTCGTAGTAGATCGTCACGGTCTCGGCCGGCATCGCCGAGGCACGCTCGAACTCGACCTGCGACACGACCGAGCTCTCGCGCCGGCCGTGGCCGGTGCCCAGGCGCGACTGCTCCGCCGCCTGCGCCGGCGAGTCGGTCGCCGCTTCACGCTTTGCGGGCGAGGCCGGAGCGCCCTGGGCGAGCCCGAGGTTCAGCGCCGGCGGCTGCGGCTTCCTGCGGAAGAGCGCGATGCCGATGACCCCGGCGTTGTCGGCACGCCCGGTGCGCGCCGCGTAGGAGTCGGCGAGCGAGGTGAAATAGAACGCGGCCGTCTCCTGGAGGCTTTTGCGCCAGCCGAGGATGTCGTAGGAGCGGTAGCCGTCCAGCACGTAGCCGCCCTGCCCCGGATCGGCGGTCTCGCCGCTGACCACGTTGATGCCGTCCACGGACACCACGGCGAGGAGGTCCTCGCCCGAGCGGTTCTTCAGGGCGATCTGATACTCGTTGCCGGGCCTGCCCACGATGTAGGCCCTGCCGTGGTGCCAGTGCACCGGGAGCTGCACCCCCTGCGTGCGGTCGTAAACGCTGAGATCGGCCAGCCTCCCGAGTGCAAAGGAAGGTCCGGCGCACAGGAATGCCATTGCCGCCAGGGCGGCTCGCAGTTTCATCTTCGTCCCTTTCTCGTTGCGGCCCGCCGACATGGCCGGCCTCCCAGACTGAAACGGACGTCCAGCGAAAAAGGGTCAAGGAAAACGAAAAAAAGTCACGCCGCTCGCGTAGAATCCGCCGCCTTTCGTCGCAATCGAGATCCGCGCTTCATGAAAAACGGCAAGCAGTTCCCCATCCCCGTGCGCAGCAGCTACTCCTGCAGCAAGTGTCCCGGCTACTGCTGCAGCTATCCCGAGATCGAGGTGACCCCGCGCGACATCCAGCGCCTGGCCAAGCGCTTCGCGATCGACTATGCCGCGGCCGAGGAGCGCTTCACGAAGTACGACGCGAAGGAGCGCATCCGGCTGCTGCGCCACAAGAAGGACACCGTGTTCGCCACGGTGTGCACCTTCTTCGACCAGGACAAGCGCCGCTGCAGCGTGTACGAGGCACGGCCCGGCGTCTGCCGCGAGTACCCGGACAGCCCGCGCTGCGGCTACTACGAGTTCCTCAAGTTCGAGCGCGAGCACCAGGACGACCCGGAGTTCATCGCCCTCACCTAGGCGAGGCGATTCAGGCCGACTTCAGCGCCTTCTCGCGGATCGCGGAGAGCGTCGTCGCCGGCGTGATCGCATCCGGGTCGATGCGCAGCTCGATGAGCGCAGGCTTGCCGGATGCGGCGGCGCGCTCGTACGCGGCGGCGAAGTCGCCGGTGCGCTCCACGACCTCGCCGTGCCCGCCGAAGGCGCGCGCGTAGGCGGCGAAGTCCGGGTTGCGAAGGTCCGTGCCGTACACGCGGCCCGGATATTCGCGCTCCTGGTGCATGCGGATCGTGCCGTAGAGGCCGTTGTTCACGACGAGCGCGACGAACGCGGCGCCATACTGCACCGCGGTCGCCATCTCCTGGCCGTTCATGAGGAAGTCGCCATCGCCGCAAACGCCGAGCACGGTGCGCTGCGGCGCGGCGATTTTCGCGGCAACCGCCGCAGGGTAGCCGTAGCCCATCGAGCCGTTGGTCGGTCCGAGCTGGGTGCGAAAGCCCTTGTAGCGGAAGTGGCGATGCAGCCAGCCGGCGAAATTGCCGGCGCCGCCCGCGATGATCGCGTCCTCGGGCAACCGGTCGCTCAGCCAGCGGATGACCTGCCCGTACTGCAGCGCGCCCGGCATCGGGCGCGGCTCGGTCCACTCGAGATAGTCCCTTCGAAGGGCTTTCGTGTCCTGCGCCCAGGCGGAATTCTGCAGCGGGGTCTCCTGCAGGGCTTCCACGAATTGCGGATAGCCTGAATTGATGGCGAGCGCGGGCCGATAGACGCGCCCGAGCTCCTCGGCGCCGGCGTGCACATGGATGAGCGCCTGGCGCGGCGTCGGCGCCTCGAGCAGCGTGTAGGCGCTCGTCGTCATCTCGCCGAGGCGCGCGCCGATGACGAGCAGCACGTCGGCGTCCTTGACGCGCTGCGCGAGCTTCGGATTGATGCCGATGCCGACGTCACCGGCATAGCTGGGGCTGCGGTTGTCGAAAAGATCCTGGCAGCGGAACGACGTCCCCACCGGCAGGCCGGCTTGCTCCGCCCAGCGCTGCAGGCGCAGGCAGCTCTCGCGGTCCCAGCCGCCGCCGCCGAGCACGACGAAGGGCTTCTGCGCCTTCTCGACGACGCGCTTCAGCTCCTCCATCTGCGCCGGCGAGGGCGACGGGCGCACCACGTGATGGCGCGCGACGTCCGCGACCGCCGCTTCGGAGAACAGCATGTCTTCCGGAAGCGCGAGCACCACCGGCCCTGGCCGGCCCGCAGTCGCGGTGTGGAAGGCGTGGCTCACGTACTCGGGGATGCGCTCGACGCGGTCGATCTGCGCAACCCACTTGGCCATCTGGCCGTACATGCGCCGGTAGTCGATCTCCTGGAACGCCTCGCGCTCGGCGAACTCGTTGCCGACCTGGCCGATGAACATCACCATCGGCGTCGAATCCTGGAAGCCGGTGTGCATGCCGACGGCGCCGTTGGCGGCGCCCGGCCCGCGCGTCACGAGCAGCACGCCCGGCTCGCCGGTGAGCTTGCCGTACGCCTCCGCCATGTAGGATGCGCCGCCTTCCTGGCGGCAGATGACGAGCTTCAATCGCTCGCGCGCATCGTGCAGGCCGTCGAGCAGCGGCAGGTAGCTCTCGCCGGGCACGCCGAAGGCCATCTCCACGCCTTGTGCGACGAGCGCGTCGGCGAGGATCTTGCCGCCGTGGCGCGTCTTCAGGTCGGATTTCATGCGGGCACCTTTTCGAACGCGGCGCGCAACGCACCGCAGCACTCGGCGACGGCGGCATTCGCGGTGTCGAGCACGCCGCCGAAGAGAATGAAGCCGTGCACCATGTCGGAGAACTCGCGATAGCGGACCGCGACTCCGGCTTGCCGGAGCTTCTCCGCGTAGGCGCGCCCTTCGTCCACCAGCGGATCGTAGCCTGCCGTGAGGACGAGCGCGGGAGGCAGCCCGGCATGGCTCGGTGCGAGGAGCGGCGAGGCGCGCCAGTCGGTCCACGCCGCACGATCGGGCAGGTAGCAGCGGCGGAAGAACTCGATGGCCTCGCGCGTCAGCAGGTAGCCCGCGCCATTGCGCTCGTGCGAGTCGAAGCCGCAGCGCTGGTCCGCCGCCGGATAGATGAGGAGCTGAAAGGCGATCGGCGGCCCTGCGTCGCGCGCGTGCAGCGCAGCCACCGCGGCGAGGTTGCCGCCCGCGCTGTCGCCGCCGAGCGCAATGCGCGAGCGGTCGACGCGGAGCGCTGCGGCTTCCTGGTGCACGAAGCGCACGGCGCCGACGCAGTCCTCCACCGCCGCCGGAAACGGAGACTCCGGCGCGAGGCGATAATCCACCGAGAACACCGCGCAGCCGGCGCCGTTCGCGAGCTGCCGGCAGAGCACGTCGTGCGTGTCGAGGTCGCCGATCGTCCAGCCGCCGCCGTGAAAGTAGACGAGCGCGGGCAGCACGGCCTGCTTGTCCGCTCCGGCCGGCCGATAGGCGCGCAGCGCGACCGGCCCGGGGGCGACGAGAAGCCGCGCCTGCGACACCTGCGGCGGCTGCGGCGCGAGCACCGCGCGCGTCTCCCGGTAGATGCGCCGCGCGACGAAGGGCGTCACCGTGTGGTACGCGGGAAGGGGCGATTGGGCGGCGCGCTCGAGCAGCGCAGCGACCTGCGGATGCAGACTCACTCGCGTGGATTATAGTATTCGGCCGATGGACGACATCAACGAGCTGCGCCGCATCCTGCGCGAGAACCGGGTGATCGCCGTCGTCGGGCTCTCGGCCGACTGGTTCCGGCCGAGCTATTTCGCGGCGAAGTACATGCTCGAGCACGGCTACCAGGTGGTCCCGGTCAATCCGAAGTACGGCGAGATCCTCGGCCAGAAGTGCTACAAGTCGCTGCGCGACATCCCCCAAAAGGTGGATATCGTGGACGTCTTCCGCAAGACGCAGGACGTGCCGCCGATCGCCGAGGACGCGATCGCCATCGGTGCGCGCGTGCTCTGGCAGCAGCTCGGCGTGAAGAACGAGGCGGCCGCTGCCCGCGCGCGCGCCGCGGGGCTCGACGCCGTCATGGACCGCTGCGTGAAGATCGAGCACGGGCGGCTCTTCGGCGGGCTGAACTGGGTAGGCGTCAACACCCGGGTGATCTCCGCGAAGCGGCCGCACTGGCTTGCCTACTAGCGCGCCGCCCCCGGCCCGGCTATGCTGTCCGTCTGGGGGGAACCATGCGCGTATTCGAGGGGCGGTTTGGGCGGCTGCGGCTGTGCGAGCTCGCGGCGGGCGAGCAGGTAGCGTCCGAGAACGACCCTGCCATCCTGATGCCGCAGCCGGGCAGCGAGCTCGTGCTGCTCAACCCCGGCGAGTTCCATGTCTGCCTCGGCGCCTCGCGCATGCTCGTGTTCCACGCCGCGACCGACTGGCTGCACCGCAGCTTCCCTGCGCTCTTCGGCGCGACCGAGCCGCGGCCCTTCCCGCAAGCGCGCGAGCTCATCACGCCGCGCATCCGCCAGCTCGCCGACACGCTCGCGGTCGAGGCGATGAACGACCGCTTCCTTTCGTCCGACCGGCTGGAGTTCATGCTGCAGGAGCTCGTCCTGTCGATCGTCGAGACCTACATCGCCCGGCGCCGCGTGGCGGCGCCGCTGTGGCGCGGCTCGCGCTTCGAGGACAGCCGCATCCGCCGCGCGATCGCGCTGCTGCGCGCGCATCCGAACAAGGACCAGAGCATCGACGACCTCGCGAGCCAGGTGGGTCTGTCGCGCTCGCGCTTCTACGATCTCTTCCAGATCTGCACCGGGTTCTCCCCGCGCGCCTACCTCGACATGCTGTGCGTCGAGACCGCGATCGCGCGGCTCACGTCGGGCCGCGGCAAGATCGCGGAGCTCGCGGCCGAGCTCGGCTTCTCGGCGCAGAGCAACTTCACCCGGTTCTTCCTGAACCAGGTCGGCGTCCCGCCCTCGGAGTACCGGCGCGCCGCCGCGGCGGGCGAGCCGGCCGCGCCGCAGAGCGAGACCGCGGCGCAGAAATAGCCCGCTCCGGGCGATAATCCGCCCATCGGGTTTCCCCATGGCGGATCGCAAGTTCGGCATCGAAACGCTTTGCCTGCACGCGGGCCAGATCCCGGACGCGGCGACCGGCGCGCGCGCCGCGCCGATCTACCAGACGACCTCGTTCGTCTTCGATTCGGCCGACCATGCCGCGAGCCTGTTCAACCTGCAGACCTTCGGCAACGTCTACTCGCGCATCTCCAATCCGACGGTGGCGGTCTTCGAGGAGCGCATGGCCGCCGTGGAAGGCGGGCGCTCGGCGCTTGCCGCGGCGACCGGCCAGGCCGCCGAGGCGACGGCGCTCCTCACGCTCTGCAAGGCGGGCGACCACATCGTCTCGGCATCGACGCTGTACGGCGGGACGCACACCCTGCTGCACGTCAACCTGCAGAAGCTCGGCGTCGAGACCACGTTCGTCCACCCGGACGAGCCGGCGAATTTCAGGAAGGCGATCCGGCCGAATACGAAGCTCGTTTACGCCGAATCCCTCGGCAACCCGCTCATCAACATCGTCGACATCGAGGCGCTCGCCGCCGTCGCGCACGAGGCCGCAGTGCCGCTCGTCATCGACAACACGGTGCCCTCGCCGTATCTGCTGCGGCCCATCGAGTGGGGCGCCGACATCGTGATCCACTCCGCGACCAAGTACATCGGCGGCCACGGCACGACCATGGGCGGCGTGATCGTCGAATCCGGCAAGTTCAACTGGGGCAACGGCAAGTTCCCGGAATTCACCTCGCCTTCGCCCGGCTACCACGGCGTGATCTTCCACGAGACCTTCGGCGACTTCGGCTACACCATGAAGGCGCGCATGGAGATCATGCGCACCTTCGGCGCCGCGCTCTCCCCGCTCAACGCCTGGCTGCTGCTGCAGGGTCTCGAGTCCCTGCACGTGAGGATGGAGCGCCATTGCGCCAACGCGCTTGCCGTTGCCAGGTTCCTGCAGAGCCACCCGCGCGTCGCCTGGGTGAACTACCCCGGCCTTCCCGACAACAAGTATTTTTCCCTGGCAAAGAAATACCTGCCGAAAGGCGCGTCGGGCCTTCTCAACTTCGGCGTGAAGGGCGGCGCGAAGGCCGGAGAGAAATTCATCGAGGCGGCGCAGTTCATGAGCCACCTCGCGAACATCGGCGACGCGAAGACGCTCATCATCCATCCGGCCTCCACGACGCACCGGCAGATGAGCGAGGCCGACCAGCTCAAGGCCGGTGTCACGCCCGACATGGTGCGGATGTCGGTGGGCCTGGAGACGCTCGAGGACATCCTGTGGGACATCGATCAAGCACTGCACGAGACGGGGAAGGCATGATCAGCTACCAGATCGTCGAGCACGGCAGACCGCTGCAGAAGGTGCTCGCGCAGACGCCCAAGCCGCAGGGCAGCGAGGTGCTCGTGCGCATCACGCGCTCGGGCGTATGCCATTCGGACCTGCACATCTGGGAGGGCTACTTCGACCTCGGCGGCGGCAAGCGCTTCTACGTGAAGGAGCGCGGCTGCGTGCCGCCCTTCACGCTCGGCCACGAGCCCTTCGGCATCGTCGAAGCGCTGGGGCCGAAGGCGAAAGGCGTGAAACCCGGACAGAAGAAGATCGTGTTTCCGTGGATCGGCTGCGGCAAGTGCGCGGTGTGCAAGGCGGGGCAGGACAACTACTGCGTGTCCGGCAGCCGCATCCTCGGCGTGAACCGCGCCGGCGCCTACTCCACGCACGTGCTCGTGCCCGACCCGAAGTACCTGGTCGATGCCTCGGGCATCGACGAAGCCTTCGCCGCGACGCTCGCGTGCTCGGGCATCACCGCCTACAGCGCCACGGCGAAGCTGCCGCCGCTCGCCCGCGGCGACCGGGTCGCGGTGATCGGCTGCGGCGGCGTCGGCCTCGCCGGCGTCTCGGTGCTGCGCGCCAAGGGCGTGAAGAACATCGTGGCCTGCGACATCGATCCGGCCAAGCTCGCCACGGCGTCGAAGCTGGGCGCGAGCGAGACGCTGAACACGCGCGACGCCGATGCCGGCCAGAAGCTTGCCGGCATCGCGGGAGCGATCGACTTCGTTGGCACGCCCGCGACCGCGACGCTCGCCATCGCCGCGCTGCGCAAGGGTGGGCGCTACGTGCTGGTCGGCCTGCACGGCGGCGAGCTCGTGCACCCGCTGCCGCCGATCGCCCAGCGCGCCATCGGCATCGTCGGCTCCTACGTCGGCAACCTCCAGGAGCTGAAGGAAGTCGTCGCGCTCGCGCGCAAGCGCAAGCTGAAGCCCCTGCCCGTCGAAACGCGCCCGGGAGACCGGGCGAACGACGCCCTGATGGATCTCAATGCGGGTAAAGTGGCGGGCCGCATCGTTCTCGACTTCGAAGCGCTCGGAGCCGCCTGATGGAAATGCCTGTCCGCCCCGCCGTCCAGTTCACCCACGTCAACCCCTACGCGTGGCCGCGCAAGCCCCTGCTCGCGGCCAATGCAGTGGCGACTTCGCAGCCGCTCGCCGCGCAGGCCGGCCTGCAGATGCTCGCCGCCGGCGGCAGCGCGGTGGACGCGATCCTCGCGACCGCGATCACGCTCACGCTGGTCGAGCCGGTGTCGAACGGCATCGGCTCGGACGCGTACGCGATCGTCTGGGACGGCCGCAAGCTGCACGGCCTGAACGCCTCGGGGCGCTCGCCGCAGGCCTGGACTCCGGAGTACTTCAAGGACCGCAAGAGCATGCCGGTGCGCGGCTGGGACACGGTCACGGTGCCGGGCTGCGTTGCCGCGTGGGTCGAGATGCACGCGCGCTGGGGCAAGCTGCCCTTCAAGAAGCTCTTCGAGCGCGCGATCCAGTACGGGCGCGAGGGCTTCCTCGTCTCGCCGACGATCGCGGCGCAGTGGGCGAAGCAGGTCCCGGAGCTCAAGGGCCAGCCGGGTTTCGCCGACGCGTTCCTGCCGGATGGTCGTCCTCCGCAAGCCGGCGAGATTTTCCGGTTCAAGAAGCACGCAAAAGCGCTGGAGGCGATCGCCGCCACCAAAGGAAAGGCGTTCTACAAAGGCGAGTACGCGGACAAGCTCCAAGCCGCCGCCAGGAAGCAGGGCGGAGTGCTGCGGGCGAGCGACATGGCGGCGAACAAGCCCGACTGGGTGAAGCCGCTCGCGATGGACTACCGCGGCTACACGCTGCACGAGATCCCGCCCAACGGCCAGGGCATCGTCGCGCTCATGGCGCTCGGGATGCTCGAGCACTTCGACCTGCGCTCGCACCCCGTGGACGGTCCCGACAGCGTGCACCTGCAGATCGAGGCGGTGAAGCTCGCGTTCGCCGACGCCTGGCGCTATGTCGCGGACAGCGACTACATGAAGGACGTGCGCCCGGAGCACCTGATCGACAAGCATTACCTCAAGAGCCGCGCCAGGCTGATCGACCTCGGCCGGGCGCAGGACTTCGGCCCCGGCTCGCCGCCCAAGGGCGGCACGGTGTACCTCACCGCCGCGGATGCCTCCGGAATGATGGTCTCGTTCATCCAGTCGAACTACATGGGGTTCGGCTCGGGCGTGGTCGTGGACGGCGTCTCGCTGCAGAACCGCGGCGGCACGTTCGTGCTCACGCCGGGGCACCCGAACCAGGTGGGGCCGGGCAAGCGCCCGTACCAGACGATCATTCCCGGGTTCCTGACGAAAGACGGCAAGCCGGTGATGAGCTTCGGCGTGATGGGCGGCACGATGCAGCCGCAGGGCCACACCCAGGTCATGGTGCGGATCGCGGACTACGAGCAGAATCCGCAGGCGGCGAGCGACGGGCCGCGCTTCCGCTTCGTGCAAGGCATGGATGTGAGCGTGGAGCAGGAAGGCTTCCCGCCCGCGACGCTCGAGGAGCTGCAGCGCCGCGGCCACCGCATCGTCACCATCGACGACTACAACCAGTTCGGCAGCTGCCAGGCGATCTGGAAGCTCGACGGCGGCTACTTCGTCGCGAGCGATCCGCGCCGCGACGGCCAGGCGGTGGGCTTCTGATGCTGAAGATCTGGGGTCGCGTCAACTCGGTCAATGTAAAAAAGGCGCTGTGGGCGAGCGAGGAGCTCGGCCTCAGGTACGAGCGCATCGACGCCGGGATGCAGTTCGGCGTCAACAAGACGCCGGAATACCTGAAGAGGAATCCGACCGGGCTCGTGCCGACGATCGACGACGAGGGCTTCGTGCTCTGGGAGTCGCACACCATCGTGCGCTACCTGTGCGCGAAGCACGGCATGGGCGCGCTCTGCCCTTCCGATCCCAGGGCGCGCGCCGACGCCGAGCGCTGGATGGACTGGGCGTTCACGTTCCAGCGCGCGATGCGCGATGTCTTCTGGGGCCTCATCCGCACGCCGGCGGAAAAGCGCGATGCAAAGGCGATCGAGGCCGGCCGCGTGCAGAGCAACCAGCTCGCGGCCGACGTGCTGGAAAAATGCCTCGAGGGAAAAGCCTACGTCTGCGGCGAGCGCTTCACGATGGGCGACATCCCGCTCGGCTGCGAGGTCCAGCGCTGGATGCGCGTGCCGATCGAGCGGCCGCGGCTACCGAACGTCGAGGCCTGGTTCGCGCGGCTCGGCGAGCGCCCGGCGTTCCGCAAGATCGTCGACATCCCCCTGTCCTGAGGTTACCGGGCCCGGCGGCTTGGGAGACGTGAAGCGCTTCCCGGATTTCGCGAGCTCGCGCACGCGCGCGTAGAAGGCCTCGAGCGAGCCGCCGCTCTCGCGCAGCAGCGCCTCGAAGAACGGCACGAGCTCCGTGTAGAGCGCCACTGACGCGAGGAACGCGTTGTTCGGCTGCTCGGGCACGACGCGCGCGTATTCGGCGTGCAGCGGCGCCCAGATTTCCTGCTTCTTCTTCTCGAGGAGCTCCGGGCTGCCGCCCTCCTTGTACACCGCGGCCAGGCGCTCGCGCGTCTCCTTGACGCGCTCGGCGAAGCGCTTCCTTCGCCCCTGCGCGGCATGGAAGGCCTCGAGCTCGGCGCCGCGGCCTTCCGCCTCGAGCCAGCGGCGCACGCCCTCCGCTTCCACCGTGACGGCGAAGGATTCGTTGAACGTGGTGTCGCCCGGCCGGTAGATGAGCTGGTGCGCGAGCTCATGGAAGATGAGCCGCGCGAGCTGCGCGTCGGGATAGCGGATGAAAGTCGAGAGCAGCGGATCGTCGAACCAGCCGAGCGTCGAGTACGCGGGCACCCCGCCCCTGTAGACGTCGTTACCCTCCGCTTGCAGCTTTTGCGCCGCGGCGCGCGCCTTCGCCTCGGAGAAGAAGCCGCGGTAGCCGACGCAGCCGGCCAGCGGGAAGCACTCCTTCTTCGGCTCGACCGAAAAGCGCGGCGCCGCGAAGACGTTCCAGACGACGTAGGGGCGATCGAGCGCCACATACGAGCGGTAGCTGCCGTTGTCGGGCAGGCCGAGCGAGCGCGAGGCGAAGTCGCGGATGCGCTCGGCGAGCTGCAGGCGCGCGCGCAGGTCGGCCGGCGTGCCCGGATCGGCGAGCCAGGCGTTCACCGGGCGCGCGGAGGACATGATGTCGAGCTGGCCGCCAATCGCCTGGCCGTAGTAGGAAAGCGTCTCGCAGCCCGAAAGCAGCAGCGCAACCGCGCCCAGCAGGAGAAGTCTCAACGGAAACATCCGTGCCCCAGAAACCGCGCCGCCAGGTCGGCGACGGCGCGGGAGAAAATCAGCTCGCTGTGTCCCAGTGGCACGGTCGCCTGCTCCCGCATTCCCCGCACCGATGTCTCGGACAGCGCGACGACGCCATCGTTCGGGCGCGGCAGCCGGCCGAGGAGGCGCCCGAGGCCGAGCGCCCGCGTGCCGGCGATCACGCCGAGGGGCTCGGGCCGCGCCCACGCCGCGGCGCGCGTCTCCCAGAGCGGCCGCGAAGCGCCCATCATCCAGCGGCCGATGCGCGCGCCGCCCAGGCGGCGCCCCGCTTCGCAGCCGCCGACGGGAGCGCCGATCAGCACCGCGGCGCCGAGGGGAAGCTCCCGGTGGCGCGAGAACGTCTCGAGGACGAGCACCCCGCCGAGGCTGTGCCCCACCGCGTGTCCCGGGCGCCGGCAGAATGCGCGCAACTGCTCGATGTTGGCCTCGAGCGGATCCCGGCCGCGATAGCGGAAGACGCGAGGCGCATAGCCGGCGCGGCGGAAGAAGCGCGCCATCAGCAGCATCGCGGCGGCGGGCATCCACAGGCCCGGGACGAGCACGACTTCTTCCGTGCGGAGCTCCTCAGCGCCGCGCTTCGCGCATCGCGTCGAGGAGCGCCTGCGCGCGGTGCGCCACGGGGTAGTCCACCATCTGGCCGTCGACCTGGATCGCGGCAGCACCCTTCGCTTCGGCTTCCTTGAACGCCGCCACGATCCGCTCCGCCCGCTCGAGCTCCGCCGCGCTCGGCAGGTACGCCGCATTCACCGGGCCGATCTGGTCCGGATGGATGCACAGCCGTCCCTGGAAGCCGCGCCGGCGGCTTCGCTCCAGCGCGCGCTGGAACGCCTCCGGCTCCTTGAGATGGAACCAAGGGCTGTCGAGCGGCCCTTCGAGGCCGGCCGCGCGCGACGCGAGCACGATCCGGGCGCGCGCATCGTCGAGCTCCGGCTCCTCGAGCGTGGGCGAAAGGCCGAGCTCGTTGCCGTAGTCCGCGGCGCCGAACGCGACACGCTTCACGCGCCAGGGCGCCCGGTAGGTGCGCAGGTGCCGCGCCTGGAGGATGCGGTCGATGCGCTGCATGCCGGCCGCGGTCTCGATCTGCGGCACGAGGTCGAGCGAGCCCTCGGCAAGGCCGCGCTCGCGCTCGAGGCTGGCCATCAGCCAGTCGATCGCGTGCAGCTCCGCGGCGCTCTCGACCTTGGGCAGGAAGACGCCGTCGACGCCCTTGTGCAGCGTCGCGTTCAGGTCCGCGTAGCAGAACTCCGTGGAAGCGGCATTCACCCTCACGTAGGCGCGGCAGCGGCGCGGGCGCGAGAACGCCTCGGACACGGGAGCGCGCGTCGCCGCCTTGTCCGAGGCGGCGACGGAATCCTCCAGATCGAGGATGACGCCGTCGGCGTCGAGGCCGAGCGCCTTCTCCATCCTGCGCGGGACGTTGCCCGGGGCGAAGAGAAGCGAGCGGTTGAGCGGCATCAGCGCTTGTCCGCCCGGATCGGGCGCCGCTCGCTCCACTGCGGATACGGCAGCGCCTGGCGGGAGACCCCGGCGCTCGGCGACACGGGCTCGGGACGCCCGCGCACGATCTGCACGAGAGCGGGACGCGCGGCGATTTCCTCGCCGGTCTTCGCATCCACCTTGTAGGGGCCGAGCACGGTCGGAAACTCGCTCGCGGACAGGACCTCGCGCAGCTTGAGCGCGTCGGTGCCTGCGCGGCGCAACGCGTCGCCGAGAACGCTTGCCGCCGCATAGCCTTCGGCGGCGGCCGCGCCGGGCGCCTCGGACCAGCGCGCCGAGAAGGCCTTCACGAACTCGTCGTTGCCCGGCGTGCGGAATGCGGGCGCGTACTCCACCGCCGCGAGCGTCGCCTCGGCATCCTGGCCGACCAGCGAGACGAACAGCGGATCGGCTGCGCCACGCGCGAAGAAGAGCTGCGGCGCGTAGTTGTAGCGGCGAAAGCTCTTCACCATGTAGGCGGCATCGGCGGCTTCGCCGAAGGCAATCCACGCCTGCGCGCCGAAAGCGCGCGCCCGGCCGATCTGGGGCGTGAAGTCGGTCGTCGAGGCGGGATGGATCTCGAGCTCCGCGGGCTCGAGCCCGCGCTCGCGCGCCGCCTGGAGCGTCGCCTCCGCCATCTCGCGCGAGGCAAAATCGTCGCGCGTGACGACGAAGATCCGGCGATACCCTGCCTCCTTCGCGAGGTCGAGCGCATTGAGGCCGTACGCGGCGTAGGGCACGCCGGCTTGAAAGACATAGCGCGGGGCGCGCTTGTGCACGGTCCGCGACGGCGCAGCGCCGTCCACCATCACGCGGCGCGAGGACTCTGCCTGCGCCGCGGCCATGAGCGACGCCGCGGTGCCGTAGGGGCCGAGCAGCGCATCGGCCTTCGACTCGTCGATGAGGCGCGCGTAGAGCTTGCCGACACGGATCGCTTCCGAGGCGTCGTCGAGCAGGACGAGCCGCACCGGACGCCCGCCGACGCCGCCCGCGGCGTTCACCTGCTCTTCCCAGAGAAGCAGCCCTTTGCGATAGCCCGCGGCGCGATCGGCGAGCATGCCGGACTGCGCCACGGTGGCGCCGACGACGATCTGCGGCACCTGCGCAGCCGCGGCGGCGCTCAGCGCGAGCAGCGGCACCGCGAGGCTAGTAGTCCAGCTTGTCATCGACCGCGTGGCCGCGCATCGGAATGAGCGCGGAACGCTCGAAGGTGATCACCACCGTGCCCTGCGCATTCTTGCCGGTCGTGCGGACGGTCACGATGCCGTGGTGCGGCCGCGACGCCGAAGCCCGCTTGCCGATCACCTCGGACTCGGCATAGAGGGTATCGCCGGCGAACACCGGCGCGGTGAGGCGGATCTTGTCCCAGCCCAGATTGGCCACCGTCTTCTGGCTCACGTCGGACACGCTCATGCCGGTGACGATGGCGAGGGTGAGGCAGGAGTTCACGAGCGGACGCTTGAATTCCGTGGCGGCGCCGTACGCCGCATCGATGTGCAGCGGGTGCTGGTTCATCGTGAGGAGCGAGAACCAGGTGTTGTCGGCCTCCGAGAGCGTGCGCCCCGGGCGGTGCTCGTAGACATCGCCCACCTCGAAGTCCTCGTAGTACCGCCCCGCCGACTCGCGGTAGCGGCGCGGCCCGACCTCTTTCGCGCGGCTCACCATGAACCCCGCATTGTAGTTCGCCTGATGGGAAAATCGCGGCATGAAGGACATCCCGCAGGCGCTCGGCCGCATCGTCGGCCCCGCGAACGTGCTCACCTCGCCCGCCGACACGGCGGCCTACCTGCTCGACTGGCGCAAGCAGTATTCCGGCGCCGCGCTCTGCGTTGCACGGCCGGCCAGCACGGACGAAGTCGCGCGCAGCGTGACGCTTTGCGCGGAGAACGGCATCGCGATCGTGCCGCAGGGGGGCAACACCGGCCTCTGCGGCGGCTCGGTGCCTACCGGCAAGCGGCCGGAGGTCGTCCTGTCGCTCTCGCGCGTGAACCGTGTGCGCGCGCTCGATGCCCTGAACAACACAATCACGGTCGAAGCCGGCTGCGTGCTCGCCGCGGTTCAGGACGCGGCCGCGCGGGCAGGCCGGTTCTTTCCCGTATCGCTGGCCGCCGAAGGCAGCTGCCAGATCGGCGGCAATCTTTCCACCAACGCGGGCGGCGTCAACGTGCTGCGCTACGGGACGGCGCGCGAGCAGGTGCTGGGGCTCGAAGTCGTGCTGCCCAACGGGCGCGTGCTCGACGCGCTGCGCGGCCTGCGCAAGGACAATACCGGCTACGACGTGAAGCAGCTCTTCCTGGGTGCCGAGGGCACGCTCGGCATCATCACCGCCGCGGTGCTGCGGCTCTATCCGGCGCCGACGGCCAGCGCGACGGCGTGGCTGGCGGTGCGCGATCCGGAGCAGGCGGTCGGCCTGCTGTCGCGGCTGCGCGAGGGGCTCGGCGACCGGCTGAGCGCCTTCGAGCTGATTTCGAATGCCTGCCTGGAGGCGGTGCTCGCCTACGCGCCGGCGACGCGGCAGCCGCTTCCCGGGCCGCACGACTGGCACGTGCTCGCCGAATTCGCCGACAGCGGGCCTGCCGAGGCCTTGCGCGAGCGCGTCGAGCGCGTGCTCGGCGAGGCGAGCGAGGCGGGCGCGCTCGTCGATGCCGCGATTGCCCAGAGCGTCGAGCAGGCGCGCGCGTTCTGGCGCATCCGCGAGACCATCCCGGAGGCGCAGTTCACCAACGTGAAGCACGACATCTCGGTGGCGGTATCGAGGACGCCCGAATTCATCCGCACCGCGGGCCGCGCGCTCGCCCAGGCGTACCCGGACGTGAGGCCGTACGCCTTCGGCCACGTCGGCGACGGCAACATCCACTACAACGTCGGCCCGGAGCGGCTGATGAAGGAGCGTTCCGGCGTGAACCGGATCGTGTACGACACGGTGGCGCAGCTCGGCGGCTCGATTTCCGCCGAGCACGGCATCGGCCAGCTCAAGCGCGAGGAGCTCATCGGCCAGAAGAGCCCGGTCGAGATCGAGCTCATGCGCGCGCTCAAGCAAGCGCTCGATCCGCGCGGGATCATGAACCCCGGCAAAGTGCTCTAGCGCTCCCGGGAGAGCTCGAGCGCCTGCGTCGCGCCGCCCTCGGTCAGCGTTCCGGTCATGCGCTCGCCGGCCACGCGGCCGCGGAAGAATGCCGCGCCCGAGCGCCAGGCGATCTCGCGCCCGGTTATGCGCGCTTCGCCGAAAGCGACCGGCCGGCCTTCCCGCGTGCCCTCGACGCCGATGTCCTGGTAGCTCTGGTCGACCTTCAGGCGCCAGCCGCCGCCGACCCATGCGCCGCGCGCTTCGGCCGGCACGATCCACAGGTAAAGCGTGCTGTCGTCACCCTGCCGCGGATGCGGCTCCTTGACCGCCATGTGCTCCAGCCGGTCCGGGCGCCAGCCCGGCATGGAGAACGCGTGCGACACGATCCGCGTGCCGGGCGCAAGCTCGTAGACGAAGCGCGGCTGAAGCTTTCCGAGGAGGCCGGGAAGCAGATACACCGTCACCACGGTCGCCTTGGAAAGATCCGCCTGCAGCACGTCGCCCTCGACGAAGGACACGCGCTCGGCCACGCCCGCGAGGCGCGCGTTCTCGCGCGAGCGCTCGACGAGCTTGCCGTCGAGCTCGATGCCGATGCCGCGCGCGCCGAAGCGCCGCGCAGCCGCGATGACGATGCGGCCGTCGCCGGAGCCGAGGTCCATCACGACGTCGTCCGCGGCGGTCCCCGCGAGGCGCAGCATGTGCTCCACCACGTCGGTCGGCGTGGTGATGAACGGCGGTGGCGCTTCCGCGTCTTCCCCGCGCGCGAGCAGCGCCAGCGCGAGCAAGCCGCAGCCGAGGGCGCGCACAGCAAGGATCCCGCGAAGCGGGATCACGAGCCTGCCGAGCGCAGCTTCTCCTTCGGCAGGAGCGCCTCGATCTTCGCGCGCACCTCGGGCGAGGTCCAGTCGAGCTCGCCGTAGTAGCTGTAGCGGATGTTTCCCTGCGGATCGATGACGAAGCTCGCCGGCAGGACACGCGCCTTCCAGGCCTTCGCGGTGCTCGTGTCCTGATCGAGAAGCAGAGGGAAGTCCAGCATCAGCTTCTCCGCGAAGCTGCGCGCCGTGCGCCCGCTTTCCCCCACGTTGACCGCGAGGATCGCGAAGGGCTTGCCCTGCATGGAGAGCCGCAGCGACTCGATGCTCGGCATCTCTTCGCGGCACGGGCCGCACCAGGTCGCCCAGAAGTTCACAAGCACCGCCTTGCCGCGATAGTCGGACAGGCGGTGCGTCGTGCCCTCCGCGTCGGCGAGCTCGAGCGCCGGCGCCGGACCGCCGCTCCAGGGCCGAAGCGATTGCGCCGACGCAGCGGCGGCCATGAACGCGAGGGCAGCCGCCGCAAGCCAGCGGGACATCAGACCGACAACTCCTTCGCCGTGATGGCGTAGCGGAACGCGTCCGGGTCGAGCTCGTCGAGGCGGTCCTTGCCGGTTTCGCCGTTCGGATACATGAGGAACGCGATCTTCTTGCTGCTCGAGTTCGGCAGCGCGAGGTCTGCGCCCATGTTGTAGCCGAGCCAGTTCATCTCCCAGCTGCCGAAGAGGCGCTTGCGCGCGGCCGCGACCTTTGCATCGCTGACGGCGAGCTGCCCCGGGGGCTCCTCGAGCACGACCTTGCGCACGTCGGCCGGATCCACGGGAACCCAGCCGAGCCCTTCGGCGAAGAATTCCGCGCGGCAATGCTGCGCCTTGCTGATCGCCGGCGAGCCCACGCCAAGGCTCTTGTAGCCGTACGCCGAGGCCGCGACCCGGATGCCATAGACGTCGCGGGCGGGGACCCCGACCGAGCGGCAAAGGCCGACGTAGAGCGCGTTCAGGTCGGCGCACTTGCCGCCGAGGTGGCCGGTCTCGAGCATGGTCTTGATGTCGCCGAGGCCGCAGCCGCGCGTCTTGGGGTCGCGGAAGGTGTTGTCGACGATCCATTCGTAGATCGCCCGCGCCTTGTCGACGTCGGTCTTCGCGCCCTTGGTGATCGAAGCGGCCGTCTTGCGCACGATGCCGTCGGTGGGGATCAGCTCCGACCCGGCGGTGTAGAAGGCGCGGTCGGAAGCGGCGAGCGTTTTGCCCGAGCCGGGACGGGTCACGTCGACCGCGCGATCGCGCGTGGCGAAGCGGCTGGTGACCTCGATCATCGGATTGGTCTCGCGCGCCGGCCACTCGGCGTGCAGCATCGCGACGCCGTATTTCCCGTCGCGCGCGATTTCCGCGCGCGCGGCATTGCCGCGCCAACTGTTCCCGAAGTTCTTCTGCCAGTCCGTGTCCGTATCGAGCGGCAGCGGCAGCCAGACCTGCGAGCGGCCTTCGGGCAGCGTGAGGTCGACGCGCGTCGTGACCTCGAACATCCGCCAGCCCGGCGCCGCGTCGGCGCGGGACAGGGGCAGCGCGCTCGCGGCAACGGCGGCGCTGGTGGATTTGAGAAATAGCCGGCGATCCATAGGGAACTCCTTGTGAGGCGCTACGACTGGGAAGGGGTACTGCGAAGGCGGGGGGCGAGGCGGAGGTCCTGCGGTACGGCGAAACTACGGCGGAAATCCGGCGAGCCGGCGGGCCACCGCCCCGGGACCGTGCTTACCGCCCCGCGCACCAGCATCAGAGCCAGCGAACGGGAGCTGCGGGAAGTCAGCCGGGGAAGCACGAACATCCGGCCTAATGTACTGCAAAAAAAAGCCCGGTCAAAGCCGGGCTTTTTCTTCAGCCGAGACGCGGAGTTACTTGGATTCCGCGCTCTTCGCCTTGGACTTCTTGGCGGCCTTCTTCGCCTTGTGCTTGGCCTTGGCCTTGTGCTCGGATTTCGCCTCCGACTTGGCCGCGGGAGCGGCAGCCGGGGCGGCGGGGGCCGCGGGCGCGGTGTTCTGAGCCTGGGCAAGCGCGCCGGTGGCGAACGCCGAAACGATGAGGGTGACGAGCAACTTCTTCATGGAGTCTCCTGTGTATTTTGCGATCCGCACTATGAGGATCCGATCGATGAACGCAGGACCCCGGGCAACGGTTGACAGCCTAGGTCACGCTTAAGGCGACACGCTGGACCGAATTATTGCCGAAGCCGCCGAGATCCCAGACCGGCGCGAGGGGCTGCGTGTTTCCCGCAGCGTCCGTGGCGCGGCAGGCGAGCTCATGCATCCCGCGCTCGGCGTGCCAGAGCGCCTGCCAGGCGCGCCATGCCTTGCCCGAACCTCCCTTAAGCTCGGCTTGCGTCCACTTCCCGTCCACGGCGAATTCGACGCGCGCGATGGGAGCTTCTCCGGACCAGGCGCGCCCATGAACCGCGAGCGTGCCCGCCTTCGCCGAGCGTGCGCGCGAGTAGAAATCGGGAATCCCGGGCGGCGCCATGAGGGAATTGACCCGGATGCGCCGGCACGGCACGCCGCGCTCGAGGCTGCTCGAGCGGAAGTGGTAGCTCGACTGCTGCTGCAGGCCGTCGAAGGCGCGCTCGAGGACCTCGATGCGCTGCAGCCATTTCACGCTCGCCATGCCGTACCAGCCCGGAACGACGAGGCGCAGCGGCGCGCCGTGCTGCGGCAGGAGCTCGGCGCCGTTCATCGCGTAGGCGAGCAGCACGTCTTCGGCGAGCGCCTCGCGCAGCGGAAGGCTGCGGGCAAACGCATGCTCGACGCCGCGGTCGACGCCCCGGTCGGCGCCGTGGAACGCCACCTCCACGCCGCCGTCGAGAGGCTGCGCGAGCCGCAGGACGCTCGCGAGCGACACGCCGGTCCAGTCCGCGGTCGAGACGCCCTCTTCCATCCATGGCACCGAGGGGTAGCGCGGCGAGAGCTGCCCGCGCCCGTTGCCGGCGCACTCGAGCGTGACGCGCTCGGTGCGTGAGGGAAACTTCTTCAGCTCGTCCATGGAAAGGCTCACGGGACGCGCCACGCGGCCGCAGATCTCGACGCGCCAGCGCGCGGCGTCTGCCTCGGGGATGTCGAAATGGATGAGCAGGTAATGCAGGCCGGTCGGGGTCACGTCGTAGCGCAGCGCCTCGAGCGGCATGCCGCTGTTCCGCGAGGCGAGCGCCACCTCCTCGCGCGTGAAGCGCCCGGCGATGGGAGCGCGGCTCTGCGGCATCGCGGCGATTCTATAATGCGGTCGCAATGAAGCTCGAAGAATTCACCGCCCCGCTCGCTCCGGGCGATCTGTGGATCTTCGGCTACGGCTCCCTCATGTGGTCGCCGGGCTTTGCCTACGAGCAGAAAGCGCTCGCGCGGGCGCACGGCTACCACCGCGCGCTCTGCATCCTCTCCACCCGCTATCGCGGCACGCGCCGCCGGCCGGGCCTCGTCATGGGCCTGTGTCGCGGCGGCTCGTGCTGGGGCATGGCGTTCCGGGTCGACGCGCGCCGCGTGCACCGCACGCTGGCAAGCCTCTGGGAGCGCGAGATGCCGCGCCGGGTCTACGAGCCGCGCCTCGTGCGCGTCCAGGTCGGACGGCGCCGGGTGCGTGCGCTCGCGTTCCTTGCCGATCCGCGGCATCCCTCCTACGTCAAGGAGCTCGACCTGCATGGCCGCGCGCGCCTGGTCGCCCAGGGCATCGGCCAGCGCGGCGCGTGCGTGGACTACATCCGCAATACCCTCGAGCACATGCACGGCGTCGGCGTGCGCGACCCGCACCTCGAGCGCGTCCTGCACGCCGCGCTCAGGCTGCGCGAATCAGGCCGACTCGATCGCGCGGCGCATGCGGGAAAGCGCCGCCTGAAGACGCGCCCGCTGCGTACCGAAATTTAGCCGCACGAAGCCCGGGCTGCCGAATTGGGCGCCGGGCGAAACCGCGACGCCGTGCGCGAGGAAGCGCGCGTGCGGGTCGTCCGCGCCGAGCGGCGTGCAATCGATCCACGCGAGATAGGTCGCCTCGACGTGCGCCATCGGCAGCGCGATCTGCGCCTCGACCAGGTCGCGATTGGCGCGCAGATAGGCGAGCTGCGCCTCGAGCCATGCCGGCGAGCCGCGATAGGCGGCGAGCGCGGCCTCGTAGCCGAAGACCGTGGGCGAGGGCAGCGCGTGCGCCGTGACGTCGGCTGCCAGGGCGCGGCGCAAGGCCGGATCCTCGACCACGGCCCAGGCACAGCCGGCGGCGGGAAAATTGAAGGCCTTGTTGGGCGAGAGCAGCGTCACGGTCCTGCGCGAGAGCTCGGGCGAGAGGCTCGCGATCGGAACATGGCGCTTGCCCGCGTCGAGAAGCAGATCGCAATGGATCTCGTCGGAGACGATGACGGCGTTCGGCGCCGCTTCGGCGAGCCGCTCGAGCTCCGGCCGCGTGAAGATGGTGCCTCCCGGGTTCTGGGGGTTGCACAGAAACAGAAGGCGCGTATCCGGGCGCACGCTCCTGCGCAGGGCGTCGAGGTCCCACACCCAGCGCCCGCGCTCGAGCACGAGGCGCACCTCGCTGAAGAATCGCGGCGCGAGCTCCACCGCACGCTTGAAGTGATGGTAGACCGGCACCGGCACGATGGCATGCGCCTCGAGCGGCGCGAGGCGGCGCGCGGCGAGGTGCAGGCCGGGGACGACGCCGGGGAGAAACACGATCCACTCCGGCTGGACGGTCCAGCCATAGAGGCGCTGCAGCCGCTCGACGATCGCCTCGCGCAGCGCTTCGGGAACGAGCGTATAGCCGAGCACGCCGTGCGCGACGCGCGCAGCCAGCGCCTGCAGCACCGCCGGCGGCGCTCGAAAGTCGGTATCGGCCACCCAGAGCGGAATGACGTCGCGGCCGGCATAGCGGTCCCAGCGCATGCTCCAGGTGCCGGCACGCTCCACGGGCGTGTCGAAATCCGGCGCATCGAAATCAGGCAGGTCGGAATCGGAGGCCACGCGCCCTTATAGCAAAGAAAAAGAGCTCGCTCGAAGCGCAGCTCCGTTAATCGAGGCGCGCGACGATGCCCTTCAGCTCGGCAGAAGGCGCGGGATAGCGCTCCAGGACGAGCGGATCGTGGCCCGGAATGATGTGGGCGGCCGACTGGGCGAGCGCGCGCAGCCGCGCGTAGCCCTCCACCATGCCGGCCACGGACCACACGATCGGAAACGGGCGCGTCTGCTCCATGTTCGCGTAGAGGTGCGTTGCGTCGGAAGCGAGCACCACCGCGCCGCGCCGCGTCGCGACGCGCACGGCCTGCAGGCCCATGGTATGCCCGCCGATCAGGTGCAGCGAGATGCCGGGAAAGAGCTCGGCGTCGCCGCCATGGAAGCGCACGCGGCCGGCGTAGACGCGGCGCACCATGCCCACCACGTCTTCCACCTCGAAAGCGCCGCGGAAGCAGTCGTGGCACATGTAGCGGCCCGTCGCGTACGACATCTCGAGCTCCTGCACGTGCAGCAGGGCCGCCGGGAAAAGATCGAAGTTGCCGACGTGGTCGTAGTGCAGGTGCGTGATCACCACGTCCTTCACCTGCGCCGCGTCCACGCCGAGCAGCCGCAGCCCCTCGGTCGGGCAGCGCAGGTGGTTCCTCGCGCGCTTGAGCGCCACGGCTTTCGAGAAGCCGGTGTCCACCACCACTTCGCGGCCTTCGCCGCGGATCAGCCACACGAAGTAGTCGAGCGGCATCGGCCCGTCGTGAGGATCGCCGCCGATGAAATTCTCCGACGCGCGCCGCGGATGGTGCGCGTACTTGACGGCGTAGACCTCGTAGGCGCTCACGACAGCTTCACGCGGGCGAACTTGCGCTTGCCCGCCTGCAACACATAGGACTTTCCGGGCTCGGCCTTCATCGAGCGGTCCGACAGGCGCTCGCCGTCCACCTTGACGCCGCCCTGCTCGATCAGGCGGTTCGCCTCGGAGGTGCTCTCCACCAGGCCGGCGAGCTTGAGGAGCTGCGCGAAGCTCACGGCTCCGGCGGCGAGCGTCACTTCCGGCATGTCGGAGGGCAGCGCCCCGTGGCGGAAGCGCTGCTCGAAGTCGCGCTCGGCATCCGCGGCGGCGGCAGCGTGATGGAAGCGCGCCACGATCTCCTTGGCGAAGCGCACCTTGATGTCGCGCGGGTTACCGCCCGCCTTCACTTCTTCGCGCCATTTGCTCACCGTGCCCGCCGCCTCGAACGAAAGCAGCTCGATGTAGCGCCACATGAGCTCGTCGGAGATCGACATGAGCTTGCCGAACATCTCGCGCGCCGGCTCGGTGATGCCGACATAGTTGCCCAGCGACTTGGACATCTTCTCGTGGCCGTCCAGCCCCACGAGCAGCGGCATGGTGAGGATGCACTGCGGCTCCTGGCCGTAGTGCTTCTGCAGCTCGCGCCCGACGAGCAGGTTGAACTTCTGATCGGTGCCGCCGAGCTCGACGTCGGCCTTCATCGCCACGGAGTCGTAGCCCTGCATGAGCGGGTACAGGAGCTCGTGGACCGCGATCGGCTCGCGATTCTTCATCCTCTTCGAGAAATCGTCGCGCTCGAGCAGGCGCGCGACGGTGTAGCGCGAGGCGAGCCGGATCATGCCCTCGGCGCCGAGCTTGTCGGACCACTCGCTGTTGAAGAGGACCTGGGTCTTCTGCGGATCGAGGATCTTGAAGACCTGGTCCTGGTAGGAGCGCGCGTTCTCGAGGATCTGCTCGCGGGAGAGCGGCGGCCGCGTCTGGTTCTTGCCGGTCGGATCGCCGATCATCCCGGTGAAGTCGCCGATCAGGAACTGCACCTGGTGGCCGAGCTCCTGGAAGTGGCGCAGCTTGTTGATGACGACGGTGTGCCCGAGGTGCAGGTCGGGCGCGGTCGGGTCGAGCCCGAGCTTCACGCGCAGCTTGCGGCCGCTCGAGAGCTTTTTCGCCAACTCCTCCTCGACGATCAGCTCTTCGGCGCCGCGCCGGATAGTCTGGATGGCCTGCGCGATGGGTGACATATTCGGTTTGCGGCCCGGGCGGGCTTTGCTAGACTGCGCAGGCTTCTGAAATTCAAGAAATTCTAGCCCATCCATGAAACCTCGCGGCACCCCGTGACGACTCGCGGCACCCGACTCTGGCGCGCAGCGCTCGCCGGCCTGCTCGGCCTGTTCGGCGTCGTCGCCGCATTCGCCACCATCGCGCCCTCGCGCGATGCGGACCTGCCGCCGCCGAGCGCGCTCATCAGCGAGGCGGTGCCCATCAACCTCGAGCAGGCGCGGCTTTCGGAGCCTGCCTCCTACGTGCGCGAGGAGCGCTTCCAGCGCGGCGACACGCTCGCCGGCGTCCTCGGCCGCCTCGGCATCGGGGCGGGCGCGGTGCAGCGCCTGCTGCGCGCCCGGGTCTTCGTCACGCTGCGCCCCGGCGCCACGATCACGGCGGAGGTCAGTGCGGTGGGCGAGCCGCAAAGGCTGAGCTTCCTCACGCCCGCAGGCAAGCTGGTGCAGGTCACGCCGGACGGAAGCGGCTTCCACGCAGCCTACGAGAGTGCGCAGGTCGCGACCGCGGTCGCGATGAAGTCGGCGCAGGTGCGCTCCTCGCTCTTCGCCGCGACCGACGCCGCCGGCATTCCCGACGGCATCGCCACCCAGATCGCCGACATCTTCGGCGGCGAGATCGACTTTCACCGCGACCTGCGCAAGGGGGATCGGCTCAGCGTCGTCTACGAAACGCGCCAGTTCGCGGGCCGCGCGGTGGGATCGGGCCGCGTCCTCGCCGCCGAGTTTGTCAGCCAGGGCAGGCGCTACCGCGCGATCCGGTTCGGCAACGGCTACTACACGCCCGAAGGCAAGAGCCTGCGCAAGGCTTTCCTGCGCTCGCCGCTCGAGTTCTCGCGGATCAGCTCAGGCTTCGGCATGCGCCTGCACCCGTTCCTGCAGAACTGGCGCGCGCACAAGGGCATCGACTACGCGGCGCCGATCGGGACGAGGGTGCGCGCGGTGGCGGATGCGGTGGTGGAATACGCCGGCCCCAAGGGCGGCTACGGCAACGTGGTCATCCTGCGCCACAGCGGGCAGTACAGCACCGTCTATGCCCACCTGAGCCGCATCGTCGTGCGACGCGGCGCGCACGTCGCGCAGAACGACACGATCGGGCTGGTCGGGCAGACCGGCTGGGCGACCGGGCCTCACCTGCACTACGAGTTCCGCGTCGCCGGCCAGGCGCGCAACCCGCTCGCGCTCGCGCTTCCGGCCGCGCTGCCGGTGGCGCCGCAGGAGCTGGCGGCGTTCCGCAGCGAAGCGCAGCCGCTCACGGCGAGCCTCGACCTGCTCGCGCAGAGCGACGTCGCGCTGCTCGAATAGCGGCTCTAGACGGAGAAAGAAGACCCGCAACCGCAGGTGCTCTGCGCGTTGGGGTTCTTGATGACGAACTGGGCGCCTTCCAGGCCTTCCTGGTAGTCGATCTCCGCGCCGACCAGGTACTGGTAGCTCATCGCGTCGATCAGCAGTGTGACGCCGTTCTTCTGCATCACGGCGTCGTCCTCGTTCTGCACCTCGTCGAACGTGAATCCGTACTGGAAGCCCGAGCAGCCGCCGCCGGTCACGAAGACGCGCAGCTTGAGGTCCGGATTGCCCTCTTCCTCGATCAGCTGCTTCACCTTGTTGGCAGCGCTGTCGCTGAAGTTGAGCGGCACCGGCACCTCGCTCGAGGATGGGGTGACGGGATCGGTGACTGCGTTCATCGCGAATGCTCCTTTGGAATGCCTATCCGCCCGAGGCGAGCTTCAGCTCGATGCCCTTGGCCTCGGCAGTGTGGTAGACCAACCGGCCTTCGACCACGGCGCCCTGATGGATTTCGATGCTCTTGTAGTACACATCGCCTTTGACCCTCGAGCCGGACTGGAGTTCGAGCGTCTCGGTGGCGTGGACCGGTCCGTTGATGGTGCCGTTCACCACGACGTGCGCCGCCTGCACCTCGCCGTCGATTCGCGCATCGGCCGACACCACCAGCGTGCCGGGCTGCTCGGGAAGCGCGGCGACGTTTCCGCGGACCATGCCGTCCACGCGCAGTCCGCCCGTGAAGATGACGTTGCCCTCGATGCGCGTGGTGGCGCCGATCAGGCTGTCGATGCGGCTTTGCGGCTTGCTCGCCTTGTTGAACATCGCCCGCTCCCTTCGCTCGGCTACAGCGCTACTGTCTGCGTGGCGCGCGGCTGCGTCGCGCCCGCCTCGTAGACCCGCACCTGCACGTTCTCCACGCGGGCCTTGGGGCTCACCCGGAAGGTCCCTTCCACGCGCCGAAAGTACTTGAAGGACAAGCGGAAAGCCCCTGCTCCCGCATCGGCTTCTTCCGGGAACTTCATCATAACACTGCGCCCTTCTTCCGTCAGGCTGACCACGAGCTCGAGGCGCCCCGTGAAATCGTGCTCACGCTTCACGCCGGGCGCGAGCAGCAGCAGCCGGTAGCGATACTCCCCGGGCAGGAGATCGGGCTCGACCTTGAAGCGGTAGATCGAAAGCAGGTTGTTGGCGCGCGCATCCGAGGAAAGCATGCTCTCGAGCGTCGCGAGCTCCTCGCGCACGCGGGCGTTTTCCTGCTCGAGAACGCGGATCTGCTGCGCGAGCTTCTGCTGCGCAGTGCGCTCGATCGAGACCCGGCTGTCGGCGGCATTGGCGAGCGCGCGCACGCGCTCGAGCTCGGCGCGCGAGGCCTCGAGCTCGCTCTTCAGACGCGAGAGCTCGCTCTCCGACTCGCTGCGGTCGAACCCGGCGAAGCGCCTGCCGGCATCGTAGATCCACGCCGCCGAGGCGGCCGACACACCGATCAGCACCGCGACGCCCACCCAGCGCCAGTACCAGGGAATGTGCGTGTGGACCGCGACGCGCGGCGCCGCGATGCCGAAGCGCTGGCGCAGCTTCCAGAAGCGTTCCGCGGCGGAGCGGCTCAAGGCACCACGGCGAGCTGCGTGAGGCCCGTGTCCTCAGGCAGGCCGAACATGAGGTTCATGTTCTGCACCGCCTGGCCGGCAGCGCCCTTCACCAGGTTGTCGATGACCGAGAGGACGACCAGCGTCTCCGAGCCGCGGCTCGTCTGCGGGGGGCGGTGCAGCGCGATGCGGCACATGTTGGAGCCGCGCACCGAGCGCGTGTCGGGGTGGCTGCCGGCAGGCATCACGTCGACGAACGGCTCCTTCGCATAGCGCTCCTCGTACAGCGCCTGGAAATCGCACTCCTTCGTGACGCGGGCATAGAGCGTCGCGTGGATGCCGCGGATGAGCGGCGTCAGGTGCGCGGTGAAGATCAGGCCGATCTCTCGCTTCGCCGCCTCCGCGAGGCCCTGCCGGATCTCCGGCCAGTGGCGATGACCCGGGACGTTGTACGCGGCAAAGTTGTCCGAGGCTTCGGAGAACGTGAGCGGCAGCTCCGCCTTGCGGCCCGCGCCGCTCACTCCGGATTTGGCGTCCGCGATGACGCGATCGAGGTCGATCAGCCCGCCCTGCATCAATGGAAGCAGGCCGAGCTGCACCGAGGTGGGATAGCAGCCGGGATTTGCGACCAGCCTCGCCTTGCGCACGCGGTCACGATTCACCTCGCACAGGCCGTAGACCGCCTCGGCGAGGAGCTCCGGCGCCGCGTGCTTCATCTTGTACCAGCGCTCCCATTCCGCGGCATCGCGCAGGCGGAAGTCGGCGGAAAAGTCGACGATGCGCGCGCCGCCATCCAGGACCGCGCGCGCCTCGTTCATGGCGACGCCATTGGGCGTGGCGAAGAACACGACGTCGCAGCCGCGCAGCGCCCGGGCGCTCGGCTCGCTGAAGGCAAGCTCGACGCGCCGGCGCAGGCTGGGGAACATCGCGCTCACCGGCGTGCCGGCCTCCTTGCGCGACGTGATCACCTTGAGCTCGGCCTGAGGATGCTGGGCGAGCAGGCGCAGGAGCTCCACGCCCGTGTAGCCCGTGCCGCCGACGACCCCGATCCTGATCACTGCTCTGTCCCTCCGGAAACAAAAAAGCCGCCCTGAGGCGGCTTTCGATTCGAAGCACTCCGATCAACGTTTCGAGTACTGCTTGCGCCGCCTCGCCTTGTGCAAGCCGACCTTCTTTCGCTCCACCTCGCGCGCGTCGCGCGTCACCAGGCCCGCCCCGCTCAAGCCGGGCTTCAGCGATGCATCATACTCGATGAGCGCGCGGGCGATGCCGTGGCGCACCGCGCCGGCCTGGCCGCTCTCGCCGCCGCCGTAGACGTTCACACGGATGTCGAAGCTCGCGAGCGTCTTCGTCAGCTCGAGCGGCTGGCGCACGACCATGCGCCCGGTCTCGCGGCCGAAGAATTGATCCACCGGCTTGCCGTTCACCACGAACGCGCCCTTGCCGGGCTTGAGGAACACGCGGGCTACCGCGCTCTTGCGCCGCCCGGTACCGTAGTAGTAGTCGCCGACCATCCTGTGCCTCAGATCTCCAGTGTTTTGGGTTGCTGCGCCGAATGCGGGTGCTTGTCGCCCGCATACACCTTCAGCTTGCGCAGCATCGCGTAGCCGAGCGGCCCCTTGGGGAGCATGCCCTTCACGGCGTGCTGCAGGACGCGCTCGGGGCGGCTCGCGCGCGCCTTGGCAAAATTCGTCTCCCGGATGCCGCCGGGATAGCCGGTATGCCGGTAGTAGGTCTTGCGCTCCGCCTTGCGGCCGGTCACGCGGATCTTCGACGCATTCACGACGACGACGTAGTCGCCGGTGTCGACATGAGGCGTGTACTCCGGCTTGTGCTTGCCGCGCAGGCGCATGGCGATCCGGGCCGCGAGGCGGCCGAGGACCTTGTCCTGCGCGTCTACGACGTACCAGCCTTGCTGGACCGCGCCCGGTTTTGCTGTATAAGTTGTCATCATGCCGACACGAAAAGCGTCGGATTTTACAGGAGAAAAAGTGTCCGAACAAGCCGACATGCGGTGCACCGTCCGCTGGACCGGGGAAGGCATGGCCTTCCTTGCCGAGACGGGCAGCAACCACCTCGTGGCCATGGACGGCGCGCCCGACGGGGGCGGCCGCAACCTCGCGCCGCGGCCGATGGAGGTCGTGCTCGTCGGCACCGGCGGCTGCACCGCCTACGACGTGGTCGTCATCCTGAAGAAAAGCGGCCAGCAGGTCACGGGCTGCGAGGTCCAGCTCTCGGCGGAGCGCGCGCCGGCCGACCCGAAGGTCTTCACGCGCATCCACATGCACTTCGTCGTTCGCGGACGCGCCCTGAAGCGCAACCTCGTGGAACACGCGATCCGCCTGTCGCACGAGAAGTACTGCTCCGCCTCCATCATGCTCGGCAAGACCGCGGAGATCACGAAGGACTTCGAGATCGTCGAGGCCTGAGGTCTCTCAGCGCGGCTCGACGAAGCGCAGGGACTCGAACTCCTCGAACCACTCCTGGGCGTAGTCGCAGTCGCGGTACTCCGGGAAGTACGGTCCGCCGATGGTGAAATGCGCGATCTTCGCCGCGGCGTTGAACGGATACTCGCCCACGAGCCAGTTCCACTCGAGAGGCAGCGAGCCGATGTCGCCGTCCCCGAGCCAGCGGAAGCGGTGCAGATCGAGGCCCGGCGCACGGTTCACGTATTCGGGGGTCAGCGCCCGGCAGCGCTCGTTGTTGAAGAGCATGACGCTCGACCAGTTCTTGCGCTCGTACCGGGTCTGCACCTGTCCGAGGAACTTGCGCTCGGTCCTCGGCACGTAGTCGTGGCGGCAGACAAGGAGCGCCTTGTCGGACTGGTGCTTCGTCTGCGCCTCGAGCTCGGCGAGGTCGGCTCGGCAAAGCATGTCGCAGTCCATGAAGAGCGACCAGCCGCGGTAGCCGGAGAGCCACGGCACGAGAAAGCGAGTGAGGCTGAATTCCGTCGATTCCGTCGGGCCGCGCTCCCGGGCGTAGACGCCGCGCAGCTGAGATTGCATGAGCGGCGTGATCGCGACCGGCACGGAAGCGCGGCGCAGGATCGAATGCGCGAGGGTGTAGAAGGCGACCGTCTCGCGCCGGTCGAATCCGATATAGACGTTCACCTCAGAGGTAGTACGCGAGGCTCGTCATGGCGCGCGAGGCAAGGCGCATGGCGGCCTTCGCCGGGGCCGGCATCTCGAGTGCGCCAAGTTGCACGGCGGTGTCGCGATGGCGCGCTTCGTCCTCGCGCATCGCCTCGACCACCGTGCGCGTGCGCCGGTCTTCCGCGGGAAGCCGCTCCAGGTGCCCGGAGAGGTGCTCCTCGACCTGCTTTTCCGTCTCGGCGAGGAAGGCGAGATTCCAGCGGTCGCCGAGCGCACCTGCGGCCATGCCGATCGCGAGCGAGCCCGCATACCAGAGTGGGTTGAGCAGGCTCGGCCGCCCGCCCAGCTCGCGGATGCGCCGGGCGCTCCAGGCGAGGTGATCCTGCTCCTCCCGCGCGGCGCGCGAGAGCGCCTCGCGCGCTTGCGTGTTCCGCGCGACGAGAGCCTGGCCCTGATAAAGCGCCTGCGCGCAGACCTCGCCGACGTGATTCACGCGCATGAGCGCTGCGGCATGCCGGCGCTCGGCAGGCGACAGTTCCGCGTCGGCCACGGCTTCGCCCGGAGACGGGCGCGACTCCGAAGCAACGCCGGCGACGGTGCGCAAGCCTTTGTCGAATTCGGCGATGAGCTGATCGAGCGTCATGCGGCGGTGCTCAATCCCAGCCGCGAGAACAAGGCGCGGTCGCGCTGGGCTTGCGGATTGCCGGTCGTGAGCAGCCGCTCGCCATAAAAGACCGAATTGGCGCCCGCGAGGAAGCACAGGGCCTGCATCTCGTCGGACATCGCCTCGCGGCCCGCGGACAGGCGCACGCGCGCTTTCGGCATCGCGATGCGTGCCGCCGCGATCGTGCGCACGAATTCCAGCGGATCGAGGCCGTCGCCGCGCTCGAGCGGCGTCCCCTCCACCCGCACCAGCGCATTGATCGGCACGCTCTCCGGGTAGGGATCGAGGCTCGCGAGCTGCGCAATCAGCGCGGCGCGGTCGCGGCGGGACTCTCCCATGCCGACGATCCCGCCGCAGCACACGCGCAGCCCCGCGTCCCGCACGCGCTGCAGCGTCTCCAGCCGGTCGCGGTAGTCCCGCGTGGTGATGATGCTTCCGTAGAACTCCGGCGACGTGTCGAGGTTGTGGTTGTAGTAGTCCAGCCCGGCCTCGCGCAAGGCCTCGGCCTGCCCTCCCTTCAGCATGCCGAGCGTCGCGCAGGTCTCCATGCCGAGGTCCTTGACGCCGCGAATGAGCGGCAGCACGGCCTCGAGATCGCGCTCCTTCGGTCCGCGCCACGCCGCGCCCATGCAGAAGCGCGTCGCGCCCTGCTCTTTCGCCGCGCGCGCCGCCTCGAGGACGGATTCCACCGCGAGGAGCGGCTCGTCTTCGACGCCCGTGGCATAGCGCCGCGATTGCGGGCAGTAGGCGCAATCCTCCGGGCAGCCGCCGGTCTTCACGGAAAGCAGCGTGGAGAGCTGGAGCTGAGACGGGTCGAAGTTCGCGCGGTGAACGCTCTGCGCGCGATAGATCAGCTCCGCGAACGGCAACTCGAACAGCGCGAGAATTTCGTCGGTTTGCATGCTAGGCCGTGAAATTGAACCAGCCAGTGATGATGTACTTGTGCTGCGTGGGGGAAACCACGCCCACGTGCGTATGCGTGAAATCGGGCGGCCAGATCAGGGTGCGCCCCTTACGCGCCTCCATGGTCCGGCCCTGATACTTGAAGCGCGTCCCGCCGCCGTCGGTGACATCGTTCAGATAGGTCATCCACACGAGCATGCGGGTGGTCGTCGAAAGATCCACGCGCTCGAAGTGCTCCATCTTGAAGCCGCCGCCCGGCCGATAGTGCTGGATGAGCGGCGACTCGGCGACCGTGAACGAAGCGACCTGTTTCAGACCGGGATACTCCTCCAGATACTGCTGCGCGCAGCGCTGCAACTCTCTCACATATTGGCCGAGGCCGTACTGCTCCTGGAGGTTGGCAGGCACCTCGCCCACGCGCAAGTCGTGCGAGTCCTTGCTCTCGGGCTCGATGCTCGATTTCCCGTCCACGTTGAGCCGGCCCCGCTTCACCAGCCCTTGGCGCTCGCAGGCGCGGTGAAACTCGACCAGGCGGTCACAGATCGCCGCATCGATTTGATATTCGCCTATGAAGTCCACGCGCCGAAGCCGCCTATGCGACGAAGTTGAACCAGCCGGTGATGATGTACTTGTGCTGCGTCGGAGAAACGATGCCGACGTGGGTATGCGTGAAGTCGGTCGGCCAGATCAGCGTCCGGCCCTTGCGCGCCTCGAAGGTCTTGTCCTGGTACACGAAGCGGGTGCCGCCCCCATCGGTGACGTCGTTGAGATAGGTCATCCAGACCAGCATGCGGGTGGAGGTCGAGAGGTCCACGCGCTCGAAGTGCTCCCTCTTGAAGCCGCCGCCGGGCCGGTAGTGCTGCAGGCCCGGGGACTCGGTCACGCGAAACGTCGCCACTTTCCGCAGCTCGGGATATTCATCCATGTACAGCCGGGCGCAGCGCTGCAGCTCCTCGATGTACGAGGGCACGCCATATTGCGCGTGCAGCGCAGGCGGGATGTCGCCGACCCGGATGTCGAACGAGTCCTTGCTCTCCAGGTCCACGCCGGGGGCCCCGTTCACGTTGACTCGCCCGCGCTGCGCGACGCCGCGCCGGTCGAGGAAGCGGTGCAGCTCGACGAGCCGGTCGCAGAGGGCCGGGTCGATGGCGTACTCGCCGATGAAATTCATGTGGCCAGTATAAAAAAAACGGGCGCCCGGAGGCGCCCGTCTTGAAGCCAGAGCGTTCTGGTTAGAACGAGTGGCGGATACCCACGAAGTAGTTGGTCTGGTCCGTGCCGTTCGGCAACGGGGACGCCTCGTTCGGGCCGCTCGGACCGCCGGTCGCACCCGTCCAGGTGAAGCCCTGGTTGGTGCCGTTGTCGATCTTCGCAACGCCGAAGCTCAGAGCCGTGCGCTTGGAGAGCGCCCACTCGTAGCCGAGGTTCCACATCTTGGCGCTGGTGTCCTGGCCCGCGATGCCAAGGTCCTTGGCCTTCGCGTAGCTCGCGCCGATCTTGCCCGGGCCCACCGGAACCGCAAGACCGATCGCCCACTCCTTCGCCTTGATGTCGCCGATGCCTTGGCCGCCTTGGCCCGCCGAACCGGTCTTGTACGTGTACTGCTCGTACGTCGCACCGAGGTTCGCCACGCCGAAGTCGTAGCCGCCGCCAAACGTCCAGCCGCCGTCCGTGTTGCCGGCCGAAGACCAGTCATGCGACTGCATCGTCGCCAGGAACGCGCGCCCACGGCCGCCCATGCCCGTCCAGGACAGAGAGCCCGACCAGGAGTAGGGGTTGGCCGCAACGATCGTCGTTGCCGGGATCGCATTGTTCTTCGTCTCGTTCGGCTGGATAGCCACCTTCAGCTGAACACCCGACCACTCGGGCGACTCATAGAACACGGCGTTCTGGTAACGACGCCACAGCGAGTACCCCAGGTTGTTCGCGCCGCCGAAGGCCGTCGGCGCCTGAACGGCGGTCGACGTGCAACCGCCGAGGGGAACCGTGGTATTCGCCGCGCCGGTGGCCGGGTTGGCCACCGCAACCGTCAAGTTGCAGGGGATGAACGACGTGCCGCTGTTGGTCGACTCGCGGCGGCCGATGATCGACGTCGTCGGGCCATAGCCGCTGATCGTGCCGACGTCCCACAGGCGGAACGTCTGCGCCCACGGGGTCTCCCACGTGCCGACATACACGTTTCCGAACCCGCCGCGCAGGCCGAGGCCGGAGTTACGCTGCGAGCCTTCGCCGGTCTGCGCGATGTTGGCGTTGTCGTTCGAACGGCGCTCCATCTGCACGTTGAACTCAGCCTGGAACCACGCGCTCATTCCGCCGCCGAGGGACTCGGTCGAGCGGATACCCCAGTTCGACGAGTGGCTGTTGACGGCGTACTTGCTGATGTTGCCGCCGCTGGCCGCCGGAACGTTGTCGAAGCTGGTGCGGGCGAGCGACATGTTGATCGTGCCGTAGATCTGCACGCTCGACTGCGCGAGCGCGAGACCGGGCGCGACCAACGCCGCCGCCACTGCTACGCCTAGAATTTTCTTCTGCATCCGATTCTCCTTTTCTTACTCGTTGGACCCGGCCCCCCGCCTTTCTCGGCGCAGAACCTGCTCCCCTGAAGAGAAGCTGTCCGCAGTGTGCCAAACGGCGGACCCCAAGCCCCGAAAAAGGGCAATTTTTGGGGCCCAAACCAACCCGGCTGTAGCGGGCGCACAACACCCTGAGTGCCCAAGCGATTCAACAGGTTAGAAAGATAAAGCCGCCGGACCTCTCTCAAATATTTAAGTAACTATTTGTATAGAAAGTATTTTCTTGTAGTTGCCATGCTGGCAGTGGGGATGCTAGCTTGCGGGCAACCAACTAGGGGAGGGGTCAATGAACAAATCGCGGATCGCGGGCGCAGTCGTTTGCGCCCTTGCGGCGCTCGGGGCCGGGCATGAAGCCCGGGCCTCGGGCTTTGCGCTGCACGAGCAAGGGGCGAGCGGCCTGGGCAACGCCTACGCCGGCGCCGGGGCAGTCGCCGAGGATGCGACCACCGTCTATTGGAACCCGGCCGGAATGGCGCGCCTCGGTTCCGGAAAGCACCTTTCCATCGGCGGCGTTTACATCGATCCGTCGACCAAGTTCTCCAACAACGGCAGCACGATCGCCGGCGCAAGCAACGCTGCCTCGACCGGGAATGGCGGCGACGCGGGCAAGAGCGCGATCGTCCCGAACCTGTTCTTCGCGATGGACCTCAATGACCGCTGGAACGTGGGCCTGGCGGTCAGCTCGCCGTTCGGCCTCAAGACGTCGTACGACCAGAACTGGATCGGCCGCTTCCAGGGCATCTCGTCGGAGGTGAAGACGGTCAATGTCAATCCCGCGGTGTCGTTCAAGCTCTCCGACAGCGCGAGCATCGGCGGCGGCATCAGCTACCAGTACGGCAAGATCGACCTTCTCACCGGGGCCAATTACTCAGGCGTGGCGTTCGGCAATGGCGCCGGCGCCCTCGTGGGCAACCTGACGGGGGTCGAGGGACAGAACAAGACGAGCGTGGACGGCGACGCATGGGGCTTCAACATTGGCGGACTTTTCAATCTCGGCGCCGCCAGCCGGGTCGGTATCCACTATCGTTCGTCGCTCAAGTACAACCTCCACGGAACGACGACGTTCAGCAATGTTCCTGCCGGGTTCGCGCTCGCGCCCGGCCTCGCAGCCGCGACGGCGAACGGCAACGTGAACCTGAGCCTGCGCACGCCGGACGATCTTTCGTTCAGCCTCGCGCACAAGCTGAACGACCGCTGGGAGCTGCTCGGCGATGCGACCTGGACGCATTGGGCGCGCATCCAATCGATCCCGGTGGTGCGCGACACCGGCGCGACGGTCGGCACGCCGCTCACCTTCAACTTCAAGGACACCTGGCGCCTGTCCGCCGGCGCAAACTACAGGATGGACCCGAAGTGGACGCTCAAGATGGGCGTCGCATACGACCAAACCCCTGTCCCGAACGCGGAAAGCCGCTCGGTGCGCTTGCCGGATTCCGACCGCTATTGGCTCAGCTTCGGCGCGCGCTATGCGGTAACGGATCGCGACGATCTGAACTTCGGCTACACGTATATCTGGGCGCGCGACGCGAACATCAACAACAATCAGGCGGCGTCGGCAGCGGGCATCATCACCGGCACGTACAAGGCGCACGTCCAGATCCTGGGCGTGCAGTACCAGCACACGTTCTAGCCGGCCGCGGCGCTTCTCAGGCGAACAGCGCGCGCAGGGCCCCGCCGGGGTCCGGCGCGCGCATGAACGCCTCGCCCACCAGGAAGGCGTTCACCTTCGCGTTGCGCATGCGGGCGACGTCCGGCGCGGAAAGGATTCCGCTTTCCGTGATGACGGTGCGCCCCTGCGGAATTCGCGGCAGCAGGGCGAGCGTCGTCTCGAGCTTCGTCTCGAAGGTGCGCAGGTCGCGGTTGTTGATGCCGAGGAGCGGCGTCGAAAGCACTAACGCGCGTTCGAGCTCGGCGGCGTCGTGCACTTCGACGAGGACCGCCATGCCGAGCGAGGTCGCGAGCCGCTCGAGGTTCTGCATCTCCGGCAGGGGCAGGCAGGCGGCGATGAGAAGGATGGCGTCGGCGCCGTGCGCGCGCGCCTCGTAGACCTGGTACGCGTCGAAGGTGAAGTCCTTGCGCAGCACAGGCAGCGTGCAGGCGGCGCGCGCCGCCTCCAGGTCCGCGAGCGTGCCCTTGAAGAACTCGCGATCGGTCAGCACCGAGAGGCAGGCCGCGCCGGCGGCTTCGTAAGAGCGCGCGATCGCCGCGGGATCGAGGTTCTCGCGCAGCACGCCGCGCGAAGGGCTTGCGCGCTTGATTTCCGCGATGACCGCGGCCTTCCCGGCAGCGATCTTGCCCTTCATCGCATCCGCGAACGGCCGCGCGGGCTTCGCCTCCCGCGCGCGCTTCTCGAGCGCGGCCTGCGGCGCCTGCGCCTTCAGCGCCGCCAGCTCGGCGCGCTTCGCCGCCATGATGCGCTCGAGGACGTTCATTTCCTCAGTGTCTTGGTGAAGGCGATGAAGTCGTCCAGCCTGCGCTTCGCCGAGCCGTTCTCGATGGCGTGCAGGGCGCGCTCCACGCCGGCCTTGTGCGTCTTCGCGACGCCCGCGGTGTAGATGGCGGCGCCTGCGTTCATCGCCACAATGTTGCGCGCCGGCCCCGGCTGGTTGCCGAGCACCGCAAGGATCATGTCGCGCGATTCCTCGACCGTATTCACCTGGATCGCGCGCCGGTCGAAGAGCTCGAGGCCGAAATGCGACGGGTGCACGGTGTATTCGTTGATCTCGCCGTTCACGAGCTCGCCCACGAGCGTTTCCGCGGAGGTCGAGATCTCGTCCAGGCCGTCGAGGCCGTAGACCACCATGACGTGCTTGGAGCCCAGGCGCTGCAGCACGCGCACCTGGATGCCGACGAGGTCGGGATGGAATACGCCGAGCACCTGGTTCTTCGCCCCCGCCGGATTGGTGAGCGGCCCGAGGATGTTGAAGATCGTGCGCACGCCGAGCTCCTTGCGCACCGGCGCGGCGTATTTCATCGCTGAATGATGGGCCGGCGCGAACATGAAGCCGATCCCGAGCCTCTCGAGCGACTGCGCCGTCTGCTCCGGCGTCGTGCCGATCTGCGCGCCGAGCGCCTCGAGCACTTCGGCGGAGCCGGAGGACGAAGAGACGGAGCGCCCCATGTGCTTGGCGACCTTCGCACCGGCGGCGGCGGCGACGAACGCCGCGCAGGTGGAAACGTTGAAGGTATGCGCCGCGTCCCCGCCGGTGCCGCAGGTGTCCACGAGGTGGCGGTCGTCCTTCACCTCCACCGGCGTCGCGAGCTCGCGCATCACCTGCGCGGCGGCGGCGATCTCGCCGATGGTCTCCTTCTTGACGCGCAGGCCCATGATGAAGCCCGCGATCTGCGCGGGCGTGAGCTCGCCGCGCATGATCTGGCGCATGATGTGGAGCATCTCGTCGTGGAACACCTCGCGGTGCTCGACCGTGCGCTGGATGGCTTCTGCGATCGTGATCTGCTTCATGAGCGACTCCCCTCGATGAAATTCTGCAGCATTCTGTGGCCGTGCTCCGTGAGCAGCGCTTCCGGGTGGAACTGCACGCCCTCCACCGCGAGCGAGCGGTGCCGCAGCCCCATGATCTCGCCGTCCTCCGCGTGGGCGCTCGCCACGAGGCAATCGGGCAGGCTCGCCGCTTCCACCGCAAGCGAGTGATAGCGCGTGGCGACGAAGCCTTCCGGCAGCTCGCGGAACACGCCGCCCCCGTCGTGGCGGATGCGCGAGACTTTGCCGTGCATCACCCGGCCGGCCCTCACCACCCTGCCGCCGAACGCCTGGCCGATCGCCTGGTGCCCGAGACAGATGCCGAGGATGGGAATGCGCCCGGCAAAGCGCTCGATCGCCGCGAGCGTGATGCCCGCCTGGTCCGGCGTTCCCGGACCGGGCGAGAGGACGAGGTGCGAAGGCTGCGCGGCTTCGATCGCCTCGAGCGCGACCTGGTCGTTGCGGAACACGGACACTTCGGCGCGCAGCTCGGCAAGGTACTGCACGACGTTGTAGGTGAAGGAATCGTAGTTGTCGATGACGAGGATCATGCGCGGGGCAGCAGCCTTTCGAGCGCACTGACAAGGAATTCCATCTCCGCCCGGCCGACGCAGTAGGGCGCCATCCAGTAGACCGTGCGGCCGAGGGGCCGCAGCACCACGCCGGCTTCGCGGGCCTGTTCCGAGAACTTCGCGGAGAACTTCCCCGCCGGCTCGCGGCCCTCGAGCTCGAACGCCCAGATCATGCCCGTGTTGCGGAAATCGCGCACCGCCGGATGGCGGCGCAGGGGCTCGCAGCGCTCGTTGACCCACGCGCGCAGCTCGCGGTTGCGCTCGAGCACGCGATCGCGCTCGAGGACCTGCAGCACGGCGAGCGCCGCGCGGCAGGCAAGCGCATTGCCCGAGTAGGAATGCGAATGCAGGAAGCCGCGCTCCGTCCTCTCCTCGTAGAACGCCGCATAGACCTCGGGCGTCGTCATCACCACGGAGAGCGGAAGAACGCCGCCGGTTATGCCCTTCGAGAGGCAAAGGAAGTCCGGCGCAACCTCCGCCTGCTCGCAAGCGAACATCGTGCCGGTGCGGCCAAAACCCACGGCGATCTCGTCGGCGATGAGGTGGACTGCGAATTTCGAGCAGAGCTGCCTGGCCTTGTGCAGGTAGTGCGCGTCGTACATCGCCATGCCGCCCGCGCATTGCACGAGCGGCTCGACGATGAGCGCGGCCGTCTCGTCGGCATGGCGCTCCAAATGCGAGGCGAGCGCGGCGAGCGCGCGCTCGCCCGCCACCGCGCGCGGCTCGCCGGCCCGCGGCGCCGGCGAAGGAAGCCGGTCTGCCGGCCGCAGCAGCGCGCCGTACGCCTGCCTGAAGAGCGCCACGTCGGTCACCGAGAGCGCGCCGAGCGTCTCGCCGTGGTAGCCGTTCTCGAGCATCGCGAAGCGCGTCTTGCGTGCCTTGCCGACATTCAGCCAGTAGTGCGCGCTCATCTTCAGCGCGATCTCGACCGCGCAGGCGCCGTCCGATGCGTAGAAGCAGTGGCCGAGCGTTCCCGGCGCGAGCTGTGCCAGGCGCTCCGAGAGCTCGACCACCGGTGCCTGTGTGAAGCCCGCCAGCATGACGTGCTGCACTTGCTCCAGCTGCTCGTGCAGCGCCGCCCGGATGTCCGGCTGCCCGTGGCCGAGAAGGTTCACCCACCACGAGCTGATGGCATCGAGGAGCCTGCGTCCCTCGGCATCGTAGAGCCACGCGCCCTCGGCGCGGTGCACTTCCACCAGCGGCGTGGATTCGTGCTGCTTCATCTGCGTGCACGGATGCCAGACGGCGGCGGCGCTGCGGCGGGCGAGGTCAGCCATGGCGCCCAGGCAGTTTTCGCAGATCCAGGAATCGCGCGGCATCGCGCGGCGCGAGCCCGGGGCGGTAAGGGATCTCGCCGAGGAGCGGACAGTCCAGCCGCTCGGCGAGCGTGCCGACGTTGCCCGCCAGCTCCTCCATCTCCGGCGCGCAACAGTTCGCGACCCAGCCCGCGCAAGGCACGCCGCACGCGGCAAGGGCCGCGCGCGTGAGGAGCGCGTGGTTCAGGCAGCCGAGCCGCATGCCGACGACGAGGACCGCGGGCACCTGCAGCGCGCGCGCCAGGTCCGCCATGGTTTCCCGCTCGCCCAGCGGGACGAGCAAGCCGCCGGCTCCTTCGACGACGACCACGTCCGCCAGCGCGCCAAGCTCGCGGAACGCGGCGACGATGTTCGCCAGATCGATGGCAATGCCGGCCTTGCGGGCGGCGAGGTGCGGCGCGATGGCGGGCTCGAAGGCATAGGGGTTGACCGCGCGTGGCGGCGCACGCACGCCCGAGGCCTGCGAGAGCGCGTCCACGTCGGCCCAACGGCCGCGCTCGCTTCCGGCAGCGACGGGCTTCATGCCCACCGCGCGGCGTCCCGCGGCACGCAGGGCTTCGAGCAGCGCGCAGGCGACGAGCGTCTTGCCGACGCCCGTATCCGTTCCGGTGACGAAAAAGCCGATGCTCACGTCACGCCTCCGCCAGCGCGGCGCCCAATGCATCGAGGAGCTGGCGCACGTCCTCCTCCTCATGCGCCGCCGACAGCGAGATGCGAAGGCGCGCCGTGCCTTCCGGGACCGTGGGCGGGCGGATCGCGGTCACCACGACACCGCGCTCGCGGAGCATTTCGCTCGCCCGCAAGGCGCGCTCATTGCTGCCCAGGAGAACGGGCTGGATCGCCGAAGAGGAGCGACCGACCTGCGCCGGCAGCCGCGCGAGCCCCGCCTGCAGGGCCTTGGTGAGGCGCACGAGCTTCTGCCGGCGCCAGCCTTCCTCGCGAATGATCGCGAGGCTCTTCTGCAGCGCCGCGGCAAGGAACGCGGGGCTCGCAGTCGTATAGATGTAGCTGCGCGCGCGCTGCAGCACGAGTTCGACGAGCGCCGCAGCTCCGGCGACGAAGGCGCCGTGCACGCCCGCGGCCTTGCCGAGCGTGCCGATGTAGACGAGCCGCGGCGACGAGAGGCCGAAGTGCTCGAGCACGCCGGCGCCGCGCGGGCCGAGAACGCCGAAGCCGTGCGCGTCGTCCACCACGAGCCAGGCATCGTGGCGCTCGCAGAGCTCCAGCAGCCGCGGCAGGTCGGGCATGTCGCCGTCCATGCTGAACACGCCCTCGGTCACCACGAAGCGCGCGTGCGCTGCGCCCGCCTCCGCGAGCGCCCGCTCAACCGCTGCCGCATCGCAGTGCGGCACGCGCGAGACCCGCGCGCGCGTGAGCCGGATGCCGTCGATGAGCGAAGCGTGGTTCAGCGCATCGGACACCACGACATCGTCGCGCCCCGCGAGCGCTCCGAGGACGCCGAGGTTCGCGAGATAGCCGCTGCCGAAAAAGAGCGCGCGCTCCAGGCCGACGAACGCCGCGAGCGAGCGCTCGAGCTCGTCGTGCGCGGCAGTGTGCCCGGTGACGAGGTGCGAAGCGCCGGAGCCGACGCCATAGGCGCGTACCGCCTGCACTAGCGCCTCCGCGATGCGCGGATCGGCGGCAAGGCCGAGGTAGTCGTTGCTGCAGAACGCAAGATAAGTCCGTCCGCCGATCCCGATGCGCGGACCCTGCGCCGTCTCCAGGGAAAGGCGGCGGCGCAGGAGCCCCTCCCCCGCCAGCGCGTCGAGCCGGGCGCGGATCCAGTCCGCCGGAGGTGCCGCGACCCTCATGAGGCCGCCAGCTCCGCCGCCTTCAGCAGCGCGCGGGCCTTGTGCCGGGTCTCGAGCCATTCGGAGCGCGGGTCGGAGTCCGCCACGACTCCGGCTGCGGCCTGCACATGCAGGCGGCCGGCACGCAGGACCGCGGTGCGGATCGCGATCGCGAGGTCCATGTCGCCGTTGAAGCCGAGGTAGCCGACCGCGCCGCTGTACACGCCCCGCTTCACGGGCTCGAGCTCATCGATGATCTGCATGGCGCGCACCTTCGGCGCGCCAGTGACGGTGCCCGCGGGAAAGCTCGCGCGCAGCACGTCGAACGCGTCGCGGCCCGGCGCGAGCCGGCCCTCGACGTTCGAGACGATGTGCATGACGTGCGAATAGCGCTCGACCACCATCTTCTCGGTGACCTTGACCGTGCCGGGCGCGGCGACGCGTCCGACATCGTTGCGGCCCAGGTCGATCAGCATGACATGCTCGGCGATCTCCTTGGGATCGGCGAGCAGCTCGTGCGCGATGGACGCATCCTCCGCCGCCGTCGCGCCGCGGGGCCGCGTGCCGGCGATCGGCCGCAGCGTCACGGTATCGCCGGAAACGCGCACCAGGATTTCGGGCGACGCGCCGACCACATGATGATCGGCGAAGTCGAAATGGAACATGTACGGCGAGGGATTCAGCGCCCGCAGCGAGCGGTAGAGCGAAAGCGCGCTCGCGCCGAACGCCTGCGAGGTGCGCTGCGAGATCTGCACCTGCATGCAGTCCCCCGCGAGGATGTGCTCCTTGGCGCGCCGCACCGCCTCGACAAACGCCGCTTCGGTGAACGTGCCTTCCGCCATCCCGGATGGGGCCGGCGCCCCCGGCTCGGCGAAAGCCTCGGCGGGGAGCTCGGTGTGCAGGCGGGCACGCAGGCGCGCCAGGCGCTCCACCGCGCTGCCGAAGGCGCCGGGCTGCCGCGGATCGGCGTAGGCGACGAGATAGAGCTTGCCCAGGACATTGTCCACCACCGCGAGCTCGTCGGAGACGAGAAGCAGCGCATCGGGCGTGCCGATCGGATCGGGCTTGGGCGCACCGAGCGCGCTCGGCTCGAGGTGGTGCACGATCTCGTAGCCGAAGTAGCCCACCAGGCCCCCGGCGAACCGCAGCGACGGCGGCAGGGGCGCGGTGCGCTCGCGCCGCAGCCAGGCGCGGATGTAGTCGAGCGGATCGCCGCTCGCCTGCTCGAGGCACACATCCGCGCCGCGCGCGTCGCGCACCAGCCGGCGGATCGCGTCGCCGCGCACTTCGATGCGCTCGGCGCACGGCAGCCCGATGAACGAATAGCGGCCGAAGCGCTCGCCGCCGACCACGGACTCGAGCAGATAGGAGAACGGCCCGTGCGCAAGCTTCATGTAGAGCGCGAGCGGCGTGTGGAGATCGGCACGCGCCTCGACGTAGACCGGAATGCGGGTATAGCCCTGAGCGGCGAATGCCTGGAACTGCTGCTCGTTCATGACTGCCTTCCACTACAACTGCAGGACGGGGAGCTTCGGGTGCGGCCTGGGAGATCGCGCCGCCGGGCCGCACGGGGCGCGAGAGGTTCTAGCGGCGCCAGCAGCGCCAGCTACGCCAGGGAAGGGACCCGGTTTGTGCAGGGAAGGGATGCACGCCGCGGGACTATAGCATGGCGAGCCGCGAGCGCATCTCGCGCAGCGTCGCGGCATAGTCGCGCGAGCCGAAGATGGCCGAGCCGGCGACGAAGGTGTCGGCGCCCGCCTTCGCCACCTCGGCGATGTTGTCGACCTTGATGCCGCCGTCGACCTCGAGCCAGATGCTCTTGCCCGACGCGGCGATGCGCCGGCGCACCTCGGCGATCTTGGGCAGCACGGAGACGATGAACTGCTGCCCGCCGAAGCCGGGGTTCACCGACATGAGCAGCACGAGATCGAGTTTCTCCAGCGTATGGTCGAGGCAGGAGAGCGGCGTCGCCGGATTCAGCACGAGTCCCGCCTTGCAGCCGTTCTCATGGATGAGCCCGATGGTGCGATCAACATGCCCGGTCGCCTCCGGATGGAAGCTGATGAGGTTGGCGCCGGCCTTGGCGAACTGCGGCACCAGCGCATCGACCGGCGTCACCATGAGGTGCACGTCGAGCGGGATCTTCAGGTGCGGGCGCAGCGCCGCGCACACCAGCGGGCCGACCGTGAGATTCGGCACGTAATGGTTGTCCATCACGTCGAAGTGAATCAGGTCGGCGCCGGCCGCCTCCACGGCCCTCGCCTCCTCGCCCAGGCGGGCGAAGTCGGCGGAGAGCACGCTCGGCGCGATGCGGAACTTCATCTGCGCCCGAGTTTACAATGCGTCAATGGCCGCGGAGAAGCTCGAGCCCTACGACGTCGGCGTCGACGCCGCGACGCAGTACCTCGCCGACCAGTCCGACGAGGGCGCCGCGCGCTACGTCTTCGCCTACACCATCACCATCCGCAACCGCGGAAGCGTGCCGGCGCAGCTCATTAGCCGGCACTGGATCATCACCGATGCGCAAGGCCTCGTGCAGGAGGTGCGCGGGCTCGGCGTGGTCGGCGCGCAGCCCTTGCTGCAGCCGGGAGAGAGCTTCCAGTACACGAGCGGAGCATCGATCGCGACGCCCGTGGGGACGATGCGCGGCAGCTACCAGATGCTCGCGCAGGACGGCACGCGCTTCGAGGCGCCCATCCCCGAGTTCACGCTCTCCGTGCCCCGCGTCCTTCACTGATCATCGTCGCGGGGCTTGCGCGGTCGCGTCCACCAGATGATAAAGATCGCCAGCGCGAGAGCGAGGCCCATTTCGAGGTATACGACCCACATCCTGGCGGCGATTGTACTTGTCGGCTGCGCCGAGGCGCCGCCGAACCCGCCCGCACTTTCCTGTCCCGCCGTCTCCTGCCCGGTCTGTCCCGTATGCCCGCCGCCTCCGCCCACGCCGCCGCGCGCGCGTTACGACGCGATGGACTTCAGCATGCTGCCCGGGTGGAGTACGAGCCTCCTTGCGCCGAGCCTGCGGGCGTTCGCGGCGAGCTGCACGCGCCCCGCGCCCCTCGCCGGCGTGTGCGACGCCGCGCGCGCGATCGCGCCGGACGATGAAGCCGCGGCGCGCCAGTTCTTCGAGACGAATTTCACGCCCTATGCCCTGTCGTCCACCGAAAGCGGCGACAGCGGGCTTATCACCGGTTACTACGAGCCCGTCATCGCCGGCAGCCGGACGCCGGATTCGCAGAACCGCTATCCGATCTTCGGCGTGCCCGACGACCTGGTCGTCGTGGACCTCGCAGCCGTCAATCCGGACGTGCGCAACCTGCGGCTGCGCGGCCGCCTCGAAGGAAGGCGCCTCGTGCCCTACTTCTCGCGCGCCGAGATCGAGTCGCGGGGGCCGACGTTCCCGGCGCCGGTGCTCGCCTGGACCTCGGATCCGGTCGAGCTTTTCTTCCTGCAGATCCAGGGCTCGGGCCAGGTGCGCCTGCCCGGCGGCGAGCTGATCCGCGTCGGCTACGCGGACCAGAACGGCCATCCGTTCCGCTCGCTGGGGCGCTACCTCGTGGACCGGGGCGAGCTCACGCTCGACCAGGCCTCGATGCAGGGCATCAAGGCCTGGGCCGCGGCGAATCCTGCGCGGCTGCAGGAGGCGCTCAACCAGAACCCGAGCTATGTGTTCTTCCGCGAGCTGCCGCCGAGCGACGGGCCGATCGGCGCGGCCGGCGTGCCGCTTTCGGCCGGCTACAGCATCGCGGTGGACCGCCGCTACGTCACTCTTGGGGCGCCCGTCTTCCTCGCCAGCACGCTGCCGCTCTCGGACGAGCCGCTCACGCGGCTCGTGGTCGCGCAGGACACCGGGGGCGCGATCCGCGGCATTGTGCGCGCGGACTTCTTCTGGGGCAGCGGGCCCGACGCCGGAAGCCTCGCCGGCCGCATGCGCCAGCAGGGCCGGCTGTGGGTCCTCTGGCCGAGGGGCGCGCCGCCCCCGCAGGCGGACTAGCGCTTCGCTCGCGCCGTCGCGTCGGCGAGCACTTCGCGCAGGTCCTGCGCGCCGATCGCGCCGGAAATCTTCTCGCCGGTCGGAAGGATCAGCGTCGGGGTCCCGGAGACGCGCAGCCGGCGGCCGAGCTCCAGGTTCTTCTCGATCGGGGTGTCGCAGGCGGCGCTCACGCCGGGCACCTTGCCGTTCAGCGCGAGGTCGAGCCAGGCCTTCGCGCGATCCGGCGAGCACCAGACCGCTTTCGAGTGGTCGGTGAGATCCGGCCGGATCACCGGGTACATGAACACGTAGATCGTGACGTCGTCCACTTCCTGCAGCGTCTTCTCGAAGCGGATGCAATAGGGACAGTGCGGATCCGAGAACATCGCGAGCACATGGCGGCCGCTGCCGCGCTGGATCTTCACTGCCTGGTCGAGCGGCAGGGAGGCGAAGCTCACCGCATTCAGCTTCGCCAGGCGCTCGCTGGTGAGATCGCGGTTGCTCTTCGCGTCGATGACGCGGCCCCGGACGATGATGTGGTCGGCGTTCGCGTCCGTGTACACGATCTCCATTCCCTCGGCCGCGCGGTAGCGCACCTCGTAGAGGCCCGGGATGGGCCCGGGCTGGATTCCCTCGATCTTGGCGCCGCCAAGCTTGCCTTCCATGACGCGACGGATCGCGGCCTCGTCCGCGTGCGCAAGCCCGCAGGCGAGACCGATCAGGAGTGCGGCTGTTCTTTGCATGGGGACTCCGAAAGCGCTCAGCGCATGGCCTGGCGCATGAGCAGGTTCTTTAGGACCGGCACCTTGTTCGTCAGGTTCAATCCGGAGTTGCGCAGCCGCGAAACTGCGGCGCCTTGCGCCCCGAAGAGCCGGAAGAGGCTGTCGACCATCAGGTCCATCGCAAGTATAGGCTCGGCGCGCTGCCGCTCGTAGCGGCGCAGCAGCCGTTCGTCGCCGGGGTCGCGCCCCGGCTCGCGGCGGTTCAAGACGTCCGCAAGCGCGCGAACGTCCTGCAGCCCGAGATTCAGTCCCTGGCCGGCGAGCGGGTGGATCACATGCCCCGCATCGCCGACGAGCGCGAGCCGGCTCTGCACCAGACGCCGCGCCGCGAGCCGGCGCAATGGATAGCTGCGCACGTCCGACACGAGTCGCAGGCCGCCCAGCGCCTCGCCCGACGCCGCAGCCACCTCGCGCGCAAGAGCGCGCGCCTCGAAAGTCGCGAGCCGTTCCGCCGTCTCGCGCTCTAGCGACCACACCATGGAAACCTGGTCCCCGGGAAGGGGAAGCAACGCCAGCACGCCGCGGCCCTGAGCGCCGCTTTGGAACCACTGGTATGCGGTGTGTTCGTGCGACCTGTCGCAGGCAAAGTCCGCGACCAGCGCGACCTGGCCGTAATCGGCGCTTTTCGCATCGATGCCCGCGGCCGAGCGCACGAACGACCGTGCGCCGTCGGCGCCCACGACGAGCGGCGCCTCGAGCTCCCGCCCACCGGCCAGGCGCAGGCGCACGCGCGCCTCGTCGAGCACCAGCGATTCGCATTGCGCCGGCGCGAAAAAACCAACGGTCTCTCTCGCGCGCGCCTGCGCTGCAAGCGCGACGTGCAGCACGCGGTCTTCGACGGTCCACGCGAGCTCCGGAACCCCGGCGCGGTACGCATCGAAGCGGATTTCAGAGCGCCCGTCGTCGCCAAACACGCGCATGGCGTGCACTGCGGTGCGGCGCTCTTCGGGGACGCGCGCCCACGCGCCCAGCTCGCGGAGGAAATCGACGTTGCCGGGGCTGAGCGTGTAGACGCGCGGGTCGAGGCCGGCCGCCTCCTCGGGCGGCGAGCTTCCGGCGACGGCGCAGCGCAGATCCGCCAGCGCGCAGGCGAGCGCGCAGCCGGCCGGTCCGGTGCCGACAACGATGAGGTCGAACTGCCCTGGGTTTATAATCGGCCCCTGTCGATCCGACGTGGCGAATTAGCTCAGCTGGTTAGAGCAGCGGAATCATAATCCGTGTGTCCGGGGTTCGAGTCCCTGATTCGCCACCATTTTTTCCCATGACCCTTGCCCGAAACGCCGCCGTCGTCCTCCTTGCGCTCGCCGCAGGATCCGCGCTCGGCCAGCTGCGCACGGTTCCGGCCGATGCGCCGCGCGGCGAGGTGCGGCACGTGCGCGGCATGACCATCGCCATCGACGGCGCGGAGCGCCAGCTCGCGCCCGGAGCGCAGATCCGCAACGCGGCGAATCTCATCATCGTGCCGAGCGCGATCCCCGAGGGAGCGCTCGCCAAGTATGTCGTGGATGCCGACGGCATGGTGCGCCAGGTCTGGCTGCTCACGCCGCAGGAAGCCTCGCAACCGGACAAGCGCTGAGGCCGCCGTGGGCAAGGTCTTCGTGCGCACCTTCGGCTGCCAGATGAACGAGTACGACTCGCAGAAGATCGGCGACGTGCTGCGCGCCGCGGAGGGCCACGAGGCCGCGTCGTGCCCCGAGGAGGCCGACGTGATCGTCTTCAACACCTGCTCGGTGCGCGAGAAGGCGCAGGAAAAGGTCTTCGCCGACCTCGGGCGGGTGAAGCGTCTGAAGCGCGCGAATCCCTCCCTCATGATCGCGGTGGGCGGCTGCGTCGCGAGCCAGGAAGGCGCCGCCATCGTGCAGCGGGCGCCGTACGTGGACGTGGTGTTCGGCCCGCAGACGCTGCATCGTCTGCCCGAGCTGCTGGAGCGGCGCCGAAGCACGGGGCGGCCGCAGGTGGACATCAGCTTTCCGGAGATCGAGAAATTCGACCATCTTCCGCCGCCGCGCGCGCAGCCGGGGGCCGCATTCGTCTCCATCATGGAGGGCTGCAGCAAGTATTGCAGCTTCTGCGTCGTGCCCTACACGCGCGGCGAGGAGGTCTCGCGGCCGTTCGACGACATCGTCGCCGAGGTGGCAATGCTCTGCGAGCAGGGCGTTAAGGAAGTGACGCTTCTCGGGCAGAACGTCAACGCCTGGCGCGGCCCGATCGGCGGCGAGCCGGCCGACTTCGCGGAGCTGCTGCGCTGCGTCGCGGAGCTCGACGGCCTCGAGCGAATCCGCTACACCACCTCGCATCCGCGCGAGTTCACGCAGCGCCTGATCGACGCGCACCGCGACCTCGCCAAGCTCGCGCCCCATGTCCATTTGCCGGTTCAATCGGGCTCCGATCGCGTGCTCGCGGCGATGAAGCGGGGCTATACCGCGCTCGAATACCGCGCCATCGTGCGCCGGCTGCGTGCCGCGCGGCCCGATCTCAGCCTGTCCTCGGACTTCATCGTCGGATTCCCGGGCGAAAGCGCGCACGACTTCGAGGCGACGCTTCGGCTGGTGCGCGAATGCGCGTTCGACACTTCCTTTTCCTTCGTCTACAGCCCGCGCCCTGGAACGCCGGCCGCGGCGCTGGCCGACGATACGAGTCGGGAAGAAAAGCTCGCACGCCTGCACGCGCTGCAGTCGCTCCTCGAGACGCAGGCACACGGCGTGAGCGCTGCCATGGTGGGCTCGCTCCAGCGGGTGCTGGTCGAGGGACCCTCCAGGAAGGCCGCGAACGAGCTCGCCGGACGTACCGGCAACAACCGCATCGTCAACTTTGCGGCCGCGCCCGCGCTCGTCGGCACCATGGCCGAGGTGCGCATCACCGGCGCGCTGCCGCACTCGCTGCGCGGCGAGCTCGCCGCGGAAGCAAGGGTGAATGCGTAGCAAGGCCATCGAGGTCAGGCTCGAGCCGCTCGACAATCAGCGCCTCGCGCGCCTGTGCGGCGCGCTCGACGAGAACCTGCGGCAGATCGAATCGGCGCTGGACGTCAGCATCGCGCGACGCGGCGCCAGGTTCACCGTGCGCGGCGAGCAGGCGAGCCGCGCGGCGCAGGCGCTCGAGCATTTCTACGACCGCGCTTCCGGCGACCTGACGATGGATGACGTGCAGCTCGGCCTCGCCGAGCTTTCCCAAAAGACCGCCCCCGCAAAGACGGAGGAAGCGCCGCAGCTCCTCACGCGCCGTCCCGACCTGCACGGGCGCACGCCGCACCAGGTGCAATACATCGACAACATCCTGGCGCACGACATCACGTTCGGCATCGGTCCCGCCGGCACGGGCAAGACCTACCTCGCCGTCGCGTGCGCGGTCGACGCTCTGGAGCGCGACAAGGTGAAGCGCATCGTCCTCGTGCGCCCCGCCGTGGAGGCGGGCGAGCGCCTGGGCTTCCTGCCGGGCGACCTCGCGCAGAAAGTGGATCCCTACCTGCGCCCGCTGTACGACGCGCTCTACGACCTCATGGGGTTCGAGAAGACCGGAAAGCTCCTCGAGCGCGGAACGATCGAATTGGCGCCTCTCGCCTATATGCGCGGGCGCACGCTGAACCACGCCTTCGTCATCCTCGACGAGGCGCAGAACACGACGCCCGAGCAGATGAAGATGTTCCTCACCCGCATCGGTTTCGGCGCGAAGGCGGTGGTCAACGGCGACGTGACGCAGATCGACCTCGCCCGCGGCCAGAAGAGCGGGCTCGTGGAAGCGCGGCGCATCCTCGCCGGCGTGCGCGGCATCGCATTCACGGACTTCGGCGCCCAGGACGTGGTGCGCCATCCGCTCGTGGCACGCATCATCGATGCCTACGAGAAGCACGCGCAAGAAGAGTAGCGTCGTGGTGCAGTACGCCGTCCCGCGGCGCGGCGTGCCGCGGGCCGCATCGCTGCGCAAGTGGGCGCTCGGCGCGCCGGGCGTCACGATCCGCGTGGTGGGCGCGCGCGAGGGCCTCCTGCTCAACAAGCGCTACAGAGGAAAGGCGAGCGCCACCAACGTGCTCTCATTTCCCTACGCCAAGGGCAAGGGCGACATCGTGCTGTGCCACCCGGTCATTGCGCGCGAGGCGCGCGCGCAGGGCAAGACGCTCGCCGCGCACTATGCGCACCTCGTGGTGCACGGCGTGCTGCACCTGCGCGGGTATGACCATGCGGACAGACGCGGCGCGGCGCGCATGGAGCGCGCGGAAATCCGCACGCTGCGGCGCTTCGGGCTGCGCAATCCTTATGAGTAGAATGGCCGCTTGCCCATGAACGATCCCGCGCGCCCCAGCCTGCTCGAGCGCCTCTCGGCGCTGATCATGCGGGAGCCCGGCGACCGGCAACAGCTGCTCGACCTCCTGCACGCCGCCTACTCGCGCAATTTGCTCGATGCCGACGCGCTTTCCATCATCGAGGGCGCGCTCACCGTCTCCGAGATGCAGGTGCGCGACATCATGATCCCGCGGGCGCAAGTGGACTTCATCGACGTCAACGATCCCGTCGAGAGCTTCATTCCGCGCGTGATCTCGACCGCGCACTCGCGCTTCCCGGTGGTCGACCAGAACCGCGACGACGTGATCGGCGTGCTCCTCGCCAAGGACCTGCTGCGCCACTACGCCGGCGAGGAGGAGTTCAACGTGCGTGAAATGCTCCGCCCGGCGATCTTCGTGCCCGAGGCGAAGCGCCTGAACGTGCTGCTGCGCGAATTCCGCGCGAGCCGCAACCACATGGCGATCGTCGTCGACGAGTACGGCGGCGTAGCGGGACTCGTCACCATCGAGGACGTGCTCGAGCAGATCGTGGGCGACATCGAGGACGAGTACGACTTCGACGAGGCGTCGGACAACATCCTTCCCGAGGCGGGCGGGCGCTTCCGCGTCAAGGCGCTGACGCAGATCGCCGACTTCAACGCCGCGCTCGGCGCGCGCTTCCCCGACGAGACCGCCGACACGGTCGGCGGCCTCGTCATCGCCCATCTCGGCCGGCTGCCGAAGCGCGGCGAGACCGTCATCATCGAGGGCGTGCGCTTCCAGGTGTTGCGCGCCGACAGCCGGCGCGTCTACACGCTTCTCGTCGACAAGCCGAAGGCCTGATCCGCATGCGCCATGCCGCCGCCTTTTTCGCAGGCGCGGCGTCGGTGCTCGCCTTCGCGCCGGCCGGCCTCTACCCCATCCTGCCCGTGTCATTCGCGGTGCTCGCCTACCTCTGGATGGAGCCGCGTCCCCGCGCATGCTTCTGGACCGGCGCCGCGTTCGGTCTCGGCCTCTTCGGCGCCGGCGTCTCGTGGGTGTACGTGAGCCTGAGCGAGTTCGGCGGCATGCCGCCGCTCCTCGCCGGCGGCGTGACGGCCGCCTTGTGCGCGCTGCTCGCCGTCTTTCCCGCGCTCGCTGGATGGCTGCAGGCGCGCATCCCCGCGAGCGGCCTGGTCCGCGCCCTCTTCCTCATCCCATCGTGCTGGACGCTGTTCGAATGGCTGCGCGGCTGGCTATTCAGCGGATTCCCATGGCTTTCGGCCGGGTACGCGGCCCCCTCGTGGCCCATGGAAGGCTTTGCGCCGCTGCTCGGCGTCTATGGCATTACATGGCTCACGCTTTTCCTCGCCGGCGGCCTCTGGTGCATGGTGAGCCGGCGGCAGCGCATCGCGGCGGCCGTTCTGTGCGTGGCCCTCATCGGCGCCGGTGAAGCGCTGCGCACGGTCGCCTGGACCCAGCCCACGGGCGCGCCTTTCAACATCGCCCTGCTGCAGGGGAACATCGAGCAGGACCTCAAGTTCCGGCCCGAGCGCTATGCGCAGATCCTCGAGACCTATGCCTCGCTCGCCGAGGGCAGCGGCGCCCGGCTCATCGTCCTCCCGGAAACGGCCATCCCACGCTTCTTCGACCGCATCGACCCGGCCTACCTCGCGCGCCTGCAGGCCACCGCGGCGCAGAACGACGGCGACCTGCTGCTCGGCGTGCCGTTCCGCGCCACGGACACGCAGTACTACAACAGCGTGCTGACGCTGGGCCGCTCGAGGCCGCAGGCCTACCACAAGGTCCACCTCGTTCCTTTCGGCGAGTACATGCCAGCCGGCTTTCACTGGGCGCTGCGCCTGCTCGACATCCCGCTCGCCGATTTTTCCGCGGGCGCGCCCGATCAGCCGCCGCTCAAAGTCGCCGACCAACGCATTGCGGTCAATATCTGCTACGAGGACGCGTTCGGGGCGGAGATCGCGGCGCGGGCGCGCGACGCGACGCTGCTCGTGAACGTTTCCAACGTCGCCTGGTTCGGCGACTCGCTCGCGCCCGGCCAGCATCTCCAGATCGCGCGGCTGCGCGCGCTGGAAACCGGGCGGATGCACCTCGCGGCGACGAATACCGGCATCACCGCCGCGATCGATCGCGACGGCCGCGTGCTCGCGCGCCTGCCCCAGTTCACCGAAGGACGCCTCGAGCTCGCGGCGCAGGGCTATGCCGGCGTGACGCCGTATCTGCGTGCGCCTGACTGGCCGGTGCTGGCGGCCTCACTCGCTCTCCTCGCGCTCGCGGTGCTGCGCGCCCGGCGCCGCCGGTAGAATCCGGCCTTCGCATGCTGACGTTCCAGCAGCTCATCCTGCAGCTCAATGCCTACTGGGACCGCCAGGGCTGCGTGCTGCTGCAGCCCTACGACATGGAAATGGGCGCGGGCACCTTCCACACGGCGACGTTCCTGCGCGCGATCGGCCCGGAACCCTGGCGTGCGGCCTACGTGCAGCCCTCGCGGCGGCCGAAAGATGGCCGCTATGGCGACAACCCCAACCGCCTGCAGCACTACTATCAGTACCAGGTGGTGCTGAAGCCTTCGCCGGCGAACATCCAGGAACTCTACCTCGACTCGCTGCGCGCGCTCGGCGTCGATCCGCGCGAGCACGACATCCGATTCGTCGAGGACGACTGGGAATCGCCGACGCTGGGCGCCTGGGGCCTGGGCTGGGAAGTCTGGCTCGATGGCATGGAAATCACGCAGTTCACCTACTTCCAGGAGGTCGGCAGCCTCGCCTGCAAGCCGGTGCTGGGAGAGATCACCTACGGCCTGGAGCGCCTGGCAATGTACCTCCAGGGGAAGGAAAGCGTCTTCGATCTCGTTTGGGTCGATGGCGTGAAGTACGGCGATGTGTACCACCAGAACGAAGTCGAGCAGTCGCGCTACAACTTCGAGCTGTCCGATGCCGCGCTGCTCTTCCGCCACTTCGCGGAGTACGAGTCGGAAGCGAAGCGCCTGATCGAGGCGCAGTGCGTGCTGCCCGCCTACGAGATGGTGCTCAAGTGCTCGCATACGTTCAACCTGCTCGACGCGCGCGGCGCCATTTCCGTCACCGAGCGCGCGGCCTACATCGGCCGCGTGCGCGCCCTCGCCCGCGCCATCGCGCAGGCCTACTACGAAGCGCGCGAGCGCCTGGGTTTTCCGATGCTCGGGGAAAGCGCCCGGGCAGCGTAGATGGAAGCCTCGCTGCTCATCGAGCTCTTGACCGAAGAGCTGCCGCCGAAGGCGCTGCCGGCCCTCGGGCGCAGTTTTGCCGAAGGGGTCCGTGACGATCTCGTTTCGCGAGGCTTGCTCGCGAAGACGAATACGCAGTCGCGCTGGTTCGCGACGCCGCGCAGGCTCGCGGTCCTGATTCCGAAAGTCTCCGCAGCGGGACAGGATCGAACGATGGAGATCACGGGACCGTCCGCCAGCGCTCCGGCGGCAGCCATCGCGGGATTCGCCAAGAAGCATGGCGTCGAAGTGGCCGCCCTCGAGCAGCGCGACACACCGAAAGGCAAGATCGTGGTCGCGAAGACCGCCACAAAGGGTGTCGCCCTCGAAGCGGTTTTGGCAGAGATCGTCGCTGGCGCGTTGAAAAAGCTTCCCGTTCCGAAGGTCATGCGTTGGGGAGCGGGCGAGGCGCAGTTCGTCAGGCCGGTGCACGGCTTGGTGATGCTGCACGGCGTCAAGGTCGTGCAAGGTGAAGTCCTCGGCGCGAGATCCGGCAACAAGACCAGGGGCCATCGCTTTCTCGGAAAAGAGGACATCGCTCTGGCGAGCGCCGACGACTATGAAAGCAGGCTGCTCGATGAGGGCCGGGTCATCGCCGACTTCGCAAAGCGCCGCGGCGAGATCGACCGGCAGCTGCAGGCCGAAGCGACGAAACGCAGCGCGAGCCTCGCGGACTATCAAGGGCTGCTCGACGAAGTGACCGCGCTGGTCGAGTACCCCAGCGTCTACGCCGCCGGGTTCGATAAAGCGTTCCTCGCGGTGCCGCAGGAATGCCTCATCCTCACGATGCGGCAGAATCAGAAGTACTTCCCGCTGTTCGATGGCTCCGGCAAGCTCACGGGCGAGTTCCTCATCGTCTCGAACATGCGAGTCGCCGACCCGCGCCCCATCGTGCGCGGGAACGAGCGCGTGGTTCGCCCGCGGCTGGAGGATGCCCGCTTTTTCTTCGACCAGGACCGCAAGCAGCGCCTGGAGGAGCGAGTGCCGCAGCTCGGCAAGGTCGTCTACCACAGCAAGCTCGGCACCCAGCTCGAGCGGGTGGAGCGCATGCAGCTGCTCGCGGGCACGATCGCACGCGCGCTGCAGGCCGAGGCGGCGCACGCGGAACGCGCTGCATGGCTCTCGAAGGCCGATCTCCTGACCGGCATGGTCGGCGAATTTCCCGAGCTTCAGGGCATCATGGGCCGCTACTACGCGCGGCACGATGGAGAGCCGGCGCCGGTGGCCGACGCGATCGAGGCGCACTACCGGCCGCGCTTCTCCGGAGACCGCCTGCCCGAAGGCGCGGCAGCCTGCGCGGTCGCGCTCGCGGACAAGCTCGATGCGCTCGCCGGGCTCTTCGGCATCGGCCAGACGCCCACCGGGGAGAAGGACCCGTTCGCCTTGCGCCGCGCGGCGCTCGGCCTCGTTCGCATCCTCGTCGAGCGGAAGCTCGCCTGCGCGCTTCCCGAGCTGCTCGCGGCGGCAGCGAAGGGCTTTGCCGGCAAGCCCGGCTACCGCGAGCCGAGCGCCGAAGTCGCCGACTTCGTGTACGAGCGCGCCCGCCACTATTTTGCCGAGCTCGGCTATTCGACGAACGAGATCGAGGCCGTGCTCTGCCTGCGTCCCGCGCGCCTCGACCTCGTGCCGAAGCAGCTCGAGGCGGTGCGCGCCTTTTCCGCGATGCCCGAGGCGGACAGCCTCGCGGCCGCCAACAAGCGGATCGGCAACATCCTCAAGCAGGCCGGCGGCGCGCCGGGCGCTTTCGACGCCTCGCTCCTCGCCGCGACGGAAGAGAAGCACCTCGCGGCGCTCTTCGGCCGCCTGCGGCCGCAGGTGGAGCGCGCTTTCGCCGATCTCGACTATGCCGCCGGCCTGCGCGCGCTCGCCTCGCTCAAGACGCCGGTGGACGCGTTCTTCGACAAGGTCATGGTGATGGACAAGGATCCGCGCGTGCGCTCGAACCGCATCGCGTTCCTCGGCGCGCTGCACGGCACGATGAACCGCATCGCGGACCTGTCCAAGCTCGCGAAATGAAGCTCGTCATCCTCGATCGCGACGGCACCATCAACCACGACAGCGACCAGTACATCAAGTCGACGGCCGAGTTCCAGCCCATCAAGGGCGCGGTGGAGGCGATCGCGCGCCTGACTCAGGCGGGCTATCGCATCGTCGTAGCCACCAACCAGTCGGGCATCGCGCGCGGGCTTTTCGATACGGCGACGCTGATCGCGATCCACGACCTGCTGCAGCGCGCCGTGTCCCAGGCGGGCGGGCGCATCGACGCCTTCTTCTTCTGCCCGCACGCCGCCGATTCGGGGTGCGAATGCCGCAAGCCGCAGCCCGGGATGCTGCTCGAGATCGCGCGGCGCTTCAACGTCTCGCTCGCCGACGTCTACATGGTGGGCGATGCGCCGCGCGACGTGCAGGCCGCCGCCGCGGCGGGCGCGCGGCCGGTGCTCGTCCTGACCGGCAAGGGGCGCAAGACGCGCGACGAAGGCGCGCTTCCGCCCGGAACGGCGGTCTTTCCCGACCTCGCCGCCTTTGCCCAGCATCTCGCTCCATGAACGTGGCGCGGTCGGGCCTGTTCGCGCTTGCGCTCGTCCTCATCACGCCGCCGTACGCGATCCTCGCGCTCGCCACGCTGCCGCTGCCGCCCATGGCGCGATACCGGGTGATCTCGGGCTGGTCCTGGCTTGTCGTGCAGCTCGCGCGGCTGCTCGTGGGCATCGAGTGGCGGGTGGAAGGCGCCGAACGGCTGCCCGACCGTCCCGCGGTGATCCTTTCCAAGCATCAGTCGGCCTGGGAGACGCTTGCCTTCCAGCTCATCTTTCCGCCGCAGGTGCACGTGCTCAAGCGCGAGCTCCTCTGGATCCCTTTCTTCGGCTGGGGGCTCGCGCTCATGAGCCCCATCGCGATCGACCGCGCGCGGGGCGCCGCGGCGCTTCGCACCATGGCGCGCAAGGGGCGCGAGCGCCTCGCCCGCGGATTCTGGATCGTGGTCTTCCCCGAGGGAACCCGCGTCGCGCCGGGGGAGCGGCGCGCCTACCAGCCGGGGGGCGCCTGGCTCGCGGCGGCCTGCGGGGCCCCGGTGGTGCCGGTGGCGCACAATGCCGGGCTCTTCTGGCCGCGCAACGCATTTTTGAAACGTCCCGGCACCGTTACCGTGCGCATCGGTCCAACGATCGACTCGCGCGGCCGGGATTCCGAAGCCATCAACGCCCTCGCTGAAGAATGGATCGAAGAACAGCAGACGCTCCTTGCATCGTCATCCGCCTCGGGGGCCGGCTGGTCCCCTACCGCTTCGAGCGGCGCCGGCGGCGCACGCTCGGACTGACGGTCGACGTGGAAGGCTTGAGCGTCGCCGCGCCGATGCGCGCGTCATGGCACGACATCGAGTCGTTCCTGCGCGAGCGCGAGCGCTGGATCCTCGCGAAGCTCGAGCAGTGGTCGCGCGTTCCGCGCGCGCCCGTGCTGCGCGGCGAGAGCGGCGAATCGCTGCCGCTCTTCGGCCGCACGGTACTTCTCGACATCCGCGAAGGCGCGGGCCGTGCCGTGACGCAGCGCCCGGACCGGCTGATCGTCTCGGCGCCCGGTGCGCGCCGGGCGCTCGATACGCTCCTCGGGTGGCTGAAGTCGACCGCGCTCGAGGCGCTCGCACCCCGCGCCGCGCACTTCGCCGCGCGGATCGGCGTGCCGGCGCCGAGCGTCGGGCTCTCCAGCGCCCGGAGCCAGTGGGGCGTCTGCATGGAGGGCGGGCACATCCGGCTCAATTGGCGCCTCGTGCATCTCGAGAGCGCGCTTTCCGACTACGTGGTGGCGCACGAGGTGGCGCACCTCGTGGAGATGAACCATTCGAAACGCTTCTGGCAGCTGCTCACCCGGCTGTATCCTGACTGGCGTCACGCGCGCGAGCGGCTCGAGGTCGCGGGCGCCGCGCTGCCCATTATCGGAGGCAAGAGATGAGGATTTTGCACACCATGCTGCGCGTCGGCGACATGAAGCGCTCGGTCGCGTTCTACACCGAGGTGCTCGGCATGAAGCTCCTGCGCACGACCGACCGCCCGGAGCAGAAGTATTCCCTCGCCTTCGTCGGCTACGGGCCGGAGGACAGCTCGGCCGTCCTCGAGCTCACCTACAACTATGGCGTCGAGCGCTACGAGCTCGGCTCGGCCTACGGCCATGTCGCGATCGAGGTGGACGACATACGCAAGGCCTGCGACCGCGTGCGCGCCGAGGGCTGCAAGGTGACGCGCGAGCCGGGCCCGGTCAAGGGCGGCACGAGCGTCATTGCATTCGTCGAAGACCCGGACGGCTACAAGATCGAGTTCATCGAGCGAAGGAACTGAGCCGCTCGTAGTCGGCGGCGGAGAGGTTCTCGGGCCGCAACCCCGGATCGATCCCCGCGGCCGCGAAATCCACCTGCGGCAAGGCATTGCGCAGGGTCTTGCGCCGCGCGGAAAACGCGCGCCGCAGGAGATCTTCATCGATCCGCAACGGGCGCGCCAGCGGGCTCAGGCGCACCACCGCCGATTCCACCCTGGGCGGCGGCCGGAATGCGCCGCGCGGCACGCCGAAGAGCTTCTGCATCTGGAAGCGCGCCTGCAGGCTGACCGAGAGCCGCCCATACGCGGCGGTCGACGGCCGCGCCACCATTCGGTCGACCACCTCTTCCTGAAGCATGAAATGCAGGTCGCGTACGCGCTGCGCCTGGCGTGCCAGGAGGAAGAGGAGCGGCGTGGAGATGTTGTAGGGCAGGTTGCCGACGATCCGGACTCCGGGAGCGAGCCGGGCGAAGTCGAATTCGAGCGCGTCGGCGCAATGCACGACCAGCCGGTCCGGGGGAAACCGCTCCGCGAGGCGCGCAGCGAGGTCGCGGTCGATCTCGATCGCCTCCAGCCGTTCGACGCGCTCGAGCAGCGGCAGGGTGAGCGCGCCCTCGCCCGGCCCGATTTCGAGAAGGGCATCGCCGGGGCGCGGATCGATCGCGGCCATGATCCGTGCGACCACGCGCGGATCGTGGAGAAAGTGCTGGCCGAATCGCTTACGAAACAAGCTCGACGGCGAGGCGCAGCGCCTGGCGCAGGCTGCCGGGGTCCGCAACGCCCTTTCCCGCGAGATCGAGCGCGGTGCCGTGGTCGACCGAAGTGCGCACGAAAGGCAGCCCAAGCGTCACGTTCACGCCCTGGCCGAAGCTCGCGTACTTCAGCACCGGCAATCCCTGGTCGTGGTACATCGCGAGGACGCAATCGGCGCCTTGCAGCCGCTGCGGAACGAACAGCGTGTCGGCCGGCAGCGGGCCGCTCGCCGAGATGCCGGCGCGCTGCGCAGCAGTCACCGCGGGCGCGATGATGTCCCGGTCTTCGGTGCCAAGATGTCCCGATTCGCCGCTATGCGGGTTCAATCCCGCGACCAGGATGCGGGGACGGGCGATATGGAAGCGCTTGCGCAATTCCCCATCCACGACCTGCAGTGTCGCCGCAAGGCTTTCGCGCGTGATCGCGCGAGGTACTTGCTCGAGGGCGAGGTGCGTGGTGGCGAGCGCGACGCGCAGCCCGCCGCCCACGAGCATCATGACGACGTGCGGCGCATGCGTGCGCTCCTGCAGGTACTCGGTATGCCCGGTAAACGGGATCCCTGCGTCGTTGATCACGCTCTTCTGGACGGGAGCGGTCACCATCGCATCGAATTCGCCCTTGAGGCAGCCGTCGATCGCGCGGTCGAGAACGTTGAGGACATAGCGCGCATTGCGCGGATCGAGCCGGCCCGGCAGCGCCGGCTGCTCGAGCGGCACATGCTCCACGACGGGACAATCGGCGAGAAGCGCGCGATCGCCGACCACGACGATACGCGCGCCGACGGTGTCGCGCGCGAGCGCAGCGCACAGCTCGGGCCCGATGCCGGCCGGCTCGCCCGAGGTCAGCGCGATCACCGGCGGCTCGCCCCTCATGGGCTTAGCGGTCCTCGAGCTTGACTTCGACGTAGGTCTGGTCGCGCAGCTGGCGCAGCCATTCCTCGTAGGCCTCCTCGGACTTGCGCTGGCGCAGCGCCTGGCGCGCCTGCAGCCGGGTGCGCTCGGCGCTCACGGTCGCCGAACGGCGTTCCAGCACCTGGATGAGGTGGTAGCCGAAGGGCGTTCGCACCGGCTGGCTGACCTCGCCGATCTTCAGGCCCTCGTAGGCGCGCTCGAAATCCGGCACGGTATCGCCCGGATACAGCCAATCGAGCTCCCCGCCGCGCGCTGCGCTGGAATCCTCCGAGTGCACCCGCGCCAGCTCGGCGAAGTCCGCGCCGTCGTTCACGATGCGGGCGCGCAGGTCCAGAAGCCGCCGCCGCGCTTCGCTCTCCGACACCGTATCGCTCGTGCGCACCAGGATATGCCGCAGCCGGGTCTGGACGACCGGCACCGCGTCCGATTGCGTGCCGCGCTCGTCGATCAGCTTGATGATGTGGAAGCCGGCCGGGCTGCGCAGCACCGGGCTCACTGCGCCGGGCTTCATCTTCAGGAGCTCGTTCGCGAAGAGTTCCGGCACCCGATCCTGCGTCCGCCATCCCAAAGCACCGCCCTGCAAGGCGTCCGGAGCGTCGCTGTACGTCGCCGCGATTCTGGCGAAGTCGGGACTCGCCTGGGCTTCGCTGCGCGCCTTGTCGGCCTTTGCACGCGCGGCTTCGACCTGGTCGGGACTCGCCTGATCGGGCACGCGCACGAGAATGTGCGCGAGGTTGTACTCGACCCGCGCGGCATCCTGCTCGCCCCGTGACGCGAGGAACTGATCGACTTCGCTGTCGCTGACCTGCAGCTTGTCGTCCACCTCCCGCTCGCGCAGGCGCGTGAGGATGATCTGCTCCCGCACGTCCTCTCGAAAGGCGTCGAACGGCACGCCGTCGCCCTGCAGCGCGGTCCGGAACTGGGAAAGCGTCATCTTGTTCTGCTCCGCCACGCGCTCCACGGTCCGGTCGACCTGGAGATCGTCGACGCGGATGCCCGTCTCCTTCGCCATCTGGAGCTGCGCCTTGTCGAGGATCAGCCGCTCGAGCATCTGGCGCTCCAGGATCTCGTTCGCGGGCGGCTGGGCGCCTTGCCGGCGCAGCTCGCGCTCTGCGGAGGCGACCGCCTTGTTGAGCTCGGAATAGGTGATGACTTCCTTATTGACGATCGCGACGATGCGGTCGACCAGCTTGACGTCCTGCGCGGCGGCGCCGAGCGGGGCTGCGAGCAGGAGGATGAAAGCGACGAGTTTGCGGAGCACGTTCAGAACACCATCGGGAAAGGCAGCGGCCGCCGGAGGCTGGGCGGCGCGAGGCTCGGGTCGGCGGGATTCGTGATCGAATACCCCGGCACGTCGCGCTTCAGGAGCTGCAGCGCCTCGTCCGTGCCGAGCTCGCCCACGCCCCTCAGCTCGAGGAAGATGAAGAACCCCGTGGAGGTGATATCCGTCGTCGCCTGGACGCTCTGCATGACCAGGCGCAAGGTCCAGCATCCCGCGTTGTACTCCAACCCCGCAATTCCTTCCAGCAACCGCTTGTCTAGCAGGGAGTAATTATACCGGCCGACCGCATACCAGCCGCGTCCCACGGGCCACTGGCCCGAAATGTCGATCTGGCGCAAAGGAGCGCGGCCGAGAATGTCGGTCTGATATCGATAGCTCGCGGTGATGACTTTCGCGATCTCCGGGGCATAGCGCGCGGAAATGTTGTAGCGCTCGGGCTTGTTCGCGCGCTGGTTGTACTCGGTAGTCGCGTCGAAATTGAGAGACCGGAAAAGGCGGCCGCCCACCGAAGCCAGGTAGTTGGAGCTGTTGTCCGTGCGCAGTGGCACCCCCGGTATGCCGACCCGCTCGCTGCTGAAGTAGTAGCGCTGACCGAGCGTTGCCCGGAACGCCTCCTGCCCGGTCGGTCCGAGGAAGCGCGACGTGGCCGCAAGCGTGAGCTGGTTCGCGTCGCCCAAGCGGTCGCCACCGCCAAACCTGTTCTCGGTAAATAGCTGCGCAAAGCTGAAATCATTGAGGCCGGTATCGAAAAGCGGCAGGTTGTCCTGGTTGCGATAGGGAACATAGACATAGTAGGCGCGAGGCTCGAATGTCTGTGTCAGCGTCTCGCCGAACCAGCGCGCCTCCCGATCGAAGATGAGGCCGCTGTCCAGGCTGAACCAGGGAATCGACACACTGGGCGAGGCCGGCAATCCAGGGTCGACGCGGTCGAGGTCGTAGCTGGCATAGCGAACGCCGGCCTTGGGCGTGACGAACCAGCCCGGCGCAAGCTTGGGCGCCGCGAGCGACGGTTGCACCAGGATGCGCCCGCCCTCCACGAGCGTCGGATGGCTGAAGCGGGTGTACTGGACGGGAAGCCCCGCATCGAAAAGGCCCGCGATGTCATTCTTGCCGGTGCTGAAACTGATCTGCGGCAGCGTCGCGTACGGCGGCGTGATCGGTGCCAGCGGATCTTGAAGCGTCTGGTAGCGCAGCATGCGCGCCTGCACGCTGTAACCCATACCCATCACCGAATTGCTGTACGTGAGGTACGCGTCCTGCGGCAGCACGCCAGTGGACACCTGCGTGATCTGGCTTGAAAAATCGACGAAATAGCGATTGTCGGAGACGTGATTGAAATTGACGACCGCGCCGAGGTTCGGAGCAAGCGTCTGCGTATGCTGCCAGGTGAGTCCCTGTCGCGTGCCGCCGAAGACGGCATCGTTCGGCACGATGTCGTACTTGAGCTCGCCCCTGCCCATGTCGATGTAGCGGTATTCGTTCTTGAGCATCGCGCCCCGGCGAGTCATGTAGATCGGCGTAAGCGTCGCATCGCGCTCGGGCGCGATGTTCCAGTAGTACGGCACGCCGACCTCGAGGCCGCGCTGCGTGTTGTGGCCGTAGTACGGCGAAAGGAAGCCGCTCTTGCGCGAATGCTCGAGCGGAAACACCGCGAAGGGCGCGGTGAGCACGGTGGTGTCGAAGAACTTGAGCCGCGGATGCGTCGCCCGCCCGCGCTCGGTGTCGTAGTCGAGCTCGAGCTCGTCGGCCTCGAGCCGCCAGTCGTCCTGCCCCGGCTCGCAGGTGGTGAACTTGGCGTTCTTGAAGCGGTACTTGTCCTTGCCGAGGAACTCCAGGCTGTCCGCCGTGCCGCGCGCCGGATCCTCCCGCTGCAGGAGGAAATGCGGCGCGTCGAAGGTGCCGGTGTCGTCGAGCGTCCCGTAGCGCAGGCGCGGGCCGAAGAACCGGTCGACGCCGCTCTGCAGGCGCGCGCCTTCGTCCGCCTCTACGCGCCCGAACTCGCGGTTGTAGCGCAGCACGTCGCCGAAGATCGTGAGCTCGTCCTGCTTGATCTCCGCGCTGCCGCGCGCCTCGACCTCCACGTCGCCCACGCCCTCGAGGCGCTCGGCGTCGATCGTCGTCGGGCCCTTCTCTTGCGCCGGCGTTTCAGCCGGGGGTTGCGTCTGCGCGCTCTGAGCCCACGCTCCGGCCGCCGCGAAGACGGCAGCGCAGCACAGCAGCGATGTCAGCGTGGGTTTAATCGTTTTTCGTTGATGTTAGAATTTTTGATCATACACGTGGACGCAAGGCTCGATGCCCTCGAGCGCTGGCTGGCATCGCAGCTCGGCGGCGCTTCCTTCACGCTGGCGCCGGCGTCCGCAGACGCAAGCTTCCGGCGCTACTTTCGCGCCACGCTTTCCGACGGCCGCAGCTACGTCGCGATGGACGCGCCGCCCGACAAGGAGGATTGCCGGCCTTTTCTGCACGTGGCGCACCTGATGCGCGAAGCGGGCGTGCACGCGCCGCAGGTGCACGCGCAGGACCTCGGCGAGGGATTCCTGCTCCTCGCCGACCTCGGCCGCGAGACCTACCTCGACGTGCTCGACGAGAACAACGCGTCCGGTCTCTTCAAGGACGCGACGGCCGCGCTGCTGCGCTGGCAGCTCGCCACCCGCGCCGGCGCGCTGCCGCCGTATGACGAGGCGCTGCTGCGCCGCGAGATGAATCTCTTTCCGGAGTGGTACGTCGCGCGCCATCTGCGGCGCGAGCTCTCTTCCATCCAGCGCGCGGCCCTCGAGGACGCCTTCGCGCAGCTCGTGCAGAGCGCGCTCGCGCAACCGCTCGTCTACGTGCACCGCGATTTCATGCCGCGCAACCTGATGCTGAGCGAGCCGAATCCCGGCGTGCTGGACTTCCAGGACGCGGTCTGCGGCCCGATCACGTACGACATGGTCTCGCTGCTGCGCGACGCGTTCATCAGCTGGCCGGAGGCGCAGGTGCTCGACTGGGGCGTGCGCTACTGGGAAGCAGCGAAGCAGGCGGGCCTGCCCGTAGACCCGGACTTCGGAGAATTCTGGCGCGCCTTCGAGTGGATGGGCCTGCAGCGGCACCTGAAGGTGCTCGGCATCTTCGCGCGCATCAACTACCGCGACGGCAAGCCGAAGTATCTCGCCGACACGCCGCGCTTCATCGGCTATGCGCGCGCGGTCGCGACCCGCTACGGCGCTCTGCGCGGGCTCGCGCGGCTGCTCGACGAGCTGGAATGAAGGCGATGATCCTCGCCGCGGGGCGCGGAGAGCGCCTCAGGCCCCTCACCGACCGGATCCCGAAGCCCCTCGTGGAAGCGGGCGGCAAGCCGCTCCTCGTGTGGCACCTCGAGCGCCTCGCGCGCGCCGGCTGCCGGCAGGCGGTCATCAACGTCTCGCACCTCGGCGAGCGCATTGTCGAGCGGATCGGCGACGGCTCGCGCTACGGCATCGAGCTCGCGTACTCGCGCGAAGCCGAGCCGCTCGAGACGGCGGGCGGCATTGCGCTTGCCCTGCCGCTCCTCGGCGAGGAGCCCTTCCTCGTCGTGAACGCGGACGTCTATTGCGAATGCGACCTCGAGCGCCTGCTTCACAGCTCGCTCGGAGAGCGCCGGGCGCACCTCGTCCTCATCCCGAATCCGCCGCACCACCCCGGCGGCGATTTCGTCCTCGACGCGGGCTGGGTCGGAAACGGCGCCGCGCCGCGCTACACTTACGCGGGCATCTCGGTGCTCTCGCCGGCGCTCTTCGGCCGGCTGCGCCGCGGCGACAAGGCGCAGCTCGCGCCGCTGCTGCGCGAGGCGGCCGAGGCGCGACTCGTGTCCGGCGAGCGCTACGACGGCGTCTGGCACGACATCGGCACCCTGGAGCGCTTATCCGGCCTGGAAGCATGGCTCGCCTCAAGACATGACCGGCATTGACTACAAGCAGCGCCGCGCGCGGCTCGCCGCCGCCATGGGCAGCGGCGTCGCGGTGATCGCCACGTCGCCCGAGCGTCCGAGAAATCGCGACACCCATTTCCCGTATCGCTTCGACAGCCACTTCTACTATCTCACCGGCTTTGCCGAGCCCGACGCCGCGCTCGTCCTGATCGCGGGCGAGGCGCCCCGCTCGATTCTTTTCTGCCGCGAGAAGGATCCGGAGCGCGAGCTCTGGGAGGGCACGCGCCATGGCCCGGAAGCGGCGCGCGAACGCTTTGCCTTCGACGAGGCGCTGCCCATCGCGAACCTCGACTCCTCGCTCGAGCAGCTGCTCGAGAACCAGCCCGCCCTCTACTATCCGGTCGGCGCCGCTCCCGAGTGGGATGCGCGCGTGATGCGGTGGCTCAACGCGGTGCGCCAGCGCAGCCGCGCCGGCGTCGCCGCCCCCGAGCGCTTGCAGGACGTGCGGGCACTCATCGACGAGATGCGCCTCCTCAAGGACGCGGCGGAGCTCGCCGTGATGCGGCGCGCCGCGGGCATCAGCGCGGCCGCGCACCGGCGCGCGATGCGCGCGGCGGCCCCGGGCAAGAAGGAATACGAGATCGAGGCCGAGCTGCTCTATGAGTTCCGCCGCCACGGCGCGCAATTCCCGGCGTACTGGCCGATCGTGGCCGGCGGTGCCAACGCCTGCGTGCTGCACTACGTGAGCAACGACGGGCAGCTCGCCGACGGCGAGCTGCTCCTCATCGACGCGGGCTGTGAGCTCGACGGCTATGCTTCCGACATCACGCGCACCTTCCCTGTGAACGGGCGCTTCAGCGCGGCGCAGCGCGACGCCTACCAGCTCGTCCTCTCCGCCCAGCTCGCTGCGATCGCCAAGGTCGGCCCGGGGAACGCATGGAACGAGCCGCACGATGCCGCGGTGCGGGTGCTCGCGCAGGGCATGCTCGACCTGGGGCTCCTCAAGGGAAGCCTCGACGAGACGCTCGAGAAGGAGACGTACAAGCGCTTCTACATGCACCGCACCGGCCACTGGCTCGGGCTCGATGTCCACGATGCCGGTGAATACAAGCACGCCGGCGCGTGGCGCAGCCTCGCGCCCGGCATGACGCTCACGGTCGAGCCCGGGCTCTACATCCGCGCGGCGCAGGACGTGCCGCCGTCGCTCGCCGGCATCGGCATCCGCATCGAGGACGACGTCCTCGTGACGCCGGACGGGCACGAGGTGCTGAGCGGCGAGGCGCCCAAGCGCGTGGACGACGTCGAAGCGCTGATGCGCGATGGCCGCGCCGCAGACTGACCTCCTCATCCGGGGCGCCGGGCCGGTCGGCGCTACGCTCGCGCTCGCGCTCCTGCGCACGCCTTTGCGCGTGGCGCTCGTGCACCGAGCGCGCGCGCCCGCCGCCGAAGACTTCCGCCCGATCGCGCTGTCCTACGCGAGCCGCCTGATCCTCGAGCGCGTCGGCGCATGGAATGCCCTGGATCCGGCGGTGATCCGCACCGTCGTCGTTTCCCAGGCGCAGGGCTTCGGGCGCACGGTCCTGTCGGCGGAGGACGCCGGCGTGCCCGCGCTCGGCTACGTGGTCGAGTACCGGGAGCTCGAGCGTTCCCTGCATTCAGCGCTGCGCCGCGAGGGTGTCGAGCTCCTTGCGGAGCCGCGCCCGGCGCGCTGCCAGGTCCACGCGGAAGGCTGGTCGGACTCGCACGAAAAAAGCTACGGTCAGGACGCGCTCGTGGCACGCGTCTTCCTTGAGGACATCGGCCGCGATATCGCGCACGAGCACTTCATGGCCGACGGACCTCTCGCGCTGCTTCCCCTGCTGCGCGGCACCGCGCTCATCTGGACGCTGCCGGCTGGACGCGCTCAGGCGCTCGCTGCGATGCCGGAGCGCGAGTTTCTGCAGGCGCTTGCCCGCTCGCTGCCGCGGGGCGCAGGAGCGCCGTCGGCGATCGAGGCGCGCTCGACGCAGCCCCTCGCCCTGCGCGTGCGCGCCGCGCGCGTCGGCGCGCGCGAGCTCTACATCGGCAACGCCGCGCAGACGCTGCATCCGGTGGCCGGCCAGGGACTCAACCTCGGCTTGCGCGACGCTTGGGACCTCGCGCAGCTGCTGCGCTTCGCGCCCGATCCCGGGGCGCCCGAGCTCCTTGCCCGCTATGCCGCGCGGCGGCGGATCGACGCGCAGGCCGCGATCCGGCTCACCGATGGCCTCGCGCGCGCGTTCCTCGGCTCCGGTCGCGTGGCGGCCGCGTTGCGCGGCGCCGCGCTCACCGCCCTCGACGTTCTTCCGGCGCCACGCCGATTTTTCACGCGCCGCATGATCTATGGCGCATCGGCGCTGCCGTAAGCTAGAATCCGTCTCCCCAATTCTGCTCGCGTAACGCCACGCCGCTGATGAAGATTGGCGCGCACGTTCTGCGCAATGCAGTCCTCGTCGCTCCGATGGCGGGGATCACCGACCGGCCGTTCCGCACCCTCGCCCGGAGGTTTGGCGCAGCGATGGCGGTGTGCGAGATGGTCTCCGCGCGTCCGGAGCTGCGCGGCTCGCGCAAGACGCGGCTGCGCCTCGATCATCGCGGTGAGACGGGCCCGATCTCGGTCCAGATCGCCGGCGCCGATCCCGCGATGCTCGCCGAGGCTGCCCGCTTCAACGTCGAGCACGGCGCCGAAATCATCGACCTCAACATGGGGTGCCCGGCGAAGAAGGTGTGCAATGCGGCTGCCGGTTCGGCGCTCCTCGCCGACGAGCCGCTCGTCGCACGCATCCTCGACGCGGTGGTTAAGGCGGTGCCCGTTCCTGTCACCCTGAAGATCCGCACCGGCCCGTCGCCCGAGCGCCGCAACGCCCTGCGCATCGCCGCGCTCGCCGAGGCCGCCGGGATCCAGATGCTGGCCATCCACGGGCGCACCCGCGCGTGCATGTTCGAAGGCGAGGCGGAGCAGCGCACCGTCGCCGAAGTGAAGTCGCGGGTGCGGATTCCGGTCGTCGCGAACGGCGACATTCGCACGCCGGCGCAGGCCAGGGCGGTGCTCGACGCGACCGGCGCCGACGGCGTCATGATCGGCCGCGCGGCCCAGGGCCGCCCGTGGCTCTTCCGCGAGATCGCGCACTATCTCGAGACCGGAACCGTGCCCGCGCCGCTCGCGCTCGGCGAGATCGCCGCCGTGCTGCAGGAGCATCTCGAAGGGCTCTACAGCCTCTACGGCGAAGAGCAGGGCGCCCGCATTGCGCGCAAGCACATCGGCTGGACCGTCGCGGCGCTCCCCGGCGGGGAGGCGTTGCGCCGCAGCGCCAACGCAGCCCCCGATGCGCGCTCGCAGTCGGCCGCGGTGCGCAGCTTCTTCGAAAGCCTGGCGGCGAACGACCCCGGCGCGCAAAGGCTGGCCGCGTGAGCAAGGGCAACGAGCTCTCCGACTGCGTCAAGCGCCTGCTCGAGCGCTACTTCAAGGACCTCGACGGCGAGAAGCCGACCTCGGTCTACGACATGGTGCTCAGGAACATCGAGAAGCCGATGATCGAGACCGTCCTCGGCCATGCGAAAGGCAACCAGTCGCTCGCCGCCGAGATGCTCGGCATCAACCGCAACACCCTGCGCAAGAAAATGCAGCAGCTGCGCATCAAAGGGTAGTGTCGAAAATCCAAAGGGCGCTGCTCAGCGTTTCGGACAAATCCGGAATCGCCGACTTCGGGCGCGCGCTGCACGCGCTCGGCGTGGAGCTCATCTCCACGGGCGGCACCGCGAAGCTGCTGGAGAAGGAGGGGCTGCCGGTCACGGAGGTCGCGGCGTACACCGGCTTCCCCGAGATGCTCGACGGCCGCGTGAAGACGCTGCACCCGAAGATCCACGGCGGGCTCCTCGCGCGCCGTGACGATGCGTCGCATGCGGCAGCGCTGCAGCGTGCGGGCATTCCGACGATCGACCTCCTGGTCGTGAACCTCTACCCCTTTCAGGCAACGATCGCGGATCCGGACTGCCGCCTCGAAGAGGCGGTCGAGAACATCGACATCGGCGGGCCCGCGATGCTGCGGGCGGCCGCGAAGAACTACCGCGACGTAACCGCCGTCGTCGACCCCGCCGACTACGGCCGGGTCCTGGACGAGCTGCGCCGCGGCGCGCTCTCCGAGGCGACGCGCCTCGAGCTTGCGCGCAAGGTGTTCGCGCATACGGCCGCCTATGACGGCGCCATCGCGAACTATCTGTCGTCGCTCGATGCCGGGCTGCGGCGCCGCGAATATCCGGAAATCCTGACGCTGCAGTTCTCGAAGCTGCAGGACCTGCGCTATGGCGAGAACCCGCACCAGTCGGCGGCGTTCTACCGCGACGCGCGCCCGGCGGAGGGCAGCCTCGCGACCTGCCGCCAGGTGCAGGGGAAGGATCTTTCCTACAACAACATCGCGGACGCCGATGCCGCCTGGGAATGCGTCAAGACCTTCGCCGAGCCGGCGTGCGTCATCGTCAAGCATGCAAACCCGTGCGGCGCCGCTGTAGGCGCCTCGCTGCTCGAGGCCTATGAAAAGGCGTTTCGCACCGACGCGGTCTCCGCTTTCGGCGGCATCCTCGCATTCAATCGCGCGCTCGACGGCGCCACTGCCGCCGCTCTCGGCAAGCAGTTCGCGGAGGTCGTCATCGCTCCGCGAGTCGAGCCCGAGGCGCAGAAGACGCTCGCCGCGAAAGCCAATCTCCGCGTGCTGGAAGTGCGCCTTGCGCATGCCGTGCAGGAGCGCGACTTCAAGCGCGTTGGCGGCGGGCTCCTGGTGCAGAGCGCCGACGCCCGCACGCTGACGCGCGCCGAGCTGCGCGTGGTCACGCGCGTCGCCCCCACGGAGGGGCAGCTCGAGGACCTGCTGTTCGCCTGGCGCATCGCCAAGTTCGTGAAGTCCAATGCAATCGTCTTCTGCGCGGGCGGGGCGACACTCGGCATCGGCGCCGGCCAGATGAGCCGGGTGGACAGCGCCCGCATGGCGACAATCAAGGCGCAGGCGGCGAATCTCGCGCTCCCCGGCTCGGTGGTGGCCTCCGACGCTTTCTTCCCGTTCCGCGACGGGCTCGACGTGGTCGTCGACGCCGGCGCGGCGGCCGTCATCCAGCCCGGCGGCAGCGTGCGCGACGACGAGGTCATCGCCGCAGCGAACGAGCGAGGGGTCGCCATGGTGTTCACCGGCGTACGCCACTTCCGGCACTAGATGCGCAAGCACAGGCACTGATGAAGCTTCTCGTGATCGGCTCAGGGGGCCGCGAGCATGCGCTCGCCTGGAAGCTCGCGCACAGCCCGCGCGTGCAGAAGGTCTTCGTCGCACCCGGCAACGGCGGCACGGCGACCGAGCCGGGCCTGGAAAATGTCGCCGCCAGCGGCGTGCGGGAACTCGTCGAGTTCGCGCGCCGCGAGAGCATCGCCATGACGGTCGTCGGCCCCGAGGCCGCGCTCGCCGAAGGCGTCGTCGACGCCTTCCGCGAGGCGGGCTTGCGCATTTTCGGGCCGACCCGGGCGGCGGCGCAACTCGAGTCCTCCAAGCATTTCGCCAAGTCCTTCATGGCGCGGCACGGCATTCCGACCGCGGCTTCCGCAAGCTTCGTGCGCGCCGAAGAGGCAAAGGCCTATATCGAGAGCCGGCCCGCCCCGATCGTGGTCAAGGCCGACGGCCTGGCCGCGGGTAAGGGCGTCGTGGTCGCGGCGACGCGGGCCGAAGCGCTCGCCGCGATCGACATGATGATGAGCGCCGGCGGACTCGGCGCCGCCGGCAGCCGGGTCGTCGTCGAGGAGTTCCTCGAGGGCGAGGAGGCGAGCTTCATCGTGATGGTGGATGGCCGCAACGTCCTGCCCCTCGCGACGAGCCAGGACCACAAGCGTTTGCGCGAAGGCGACGAGGGGCCGAACACCGGCGGCATGGGAGCGTACTCGCCTGCGCCGGTCGTCACGCCCAAGCTGCATGCGCGCGTCATGCGCGAGATCATCGCCCCCACCGTGCAGGGCATGATCGACGACGGCGTGCCCTATTCCGGCTTCCTGTATGCCGGGCTGATGATCGACCGCGCCGGCAACCCGCGGACGCTCGAATTCAACTGCCGGCTCGGCGACCCGGAGACGCAGCCCATCATCCTGCGGCTGAAATCCGATCTGCTCGATCTTCTCGATCACGCGGCGGAGGGCTCGCTCGACCGCGCGAACGCGCAATGGGACCGGCGCGCCGCCCTCGGCGTGGTGCTCGCCGCGCACGGCTACCCTGCGGAGCCGCGCAAGGGCGATCGCATCGACGGCCTGCCCAAGCCGGCCGAGGATTGCCGCGTGTTCCATGCCGGGACCCGGCTGGACGGCGATCGGCTCGTGACCAGCGGCGGCCGCGTGCTCTGCGTCACCGCCCTGGGCGACTCGGTGCGCATGGCGCGCACGCGCGCCTACGAGGCCGTGAAGGCGATCCGCTTCGACGGCATGCAGTACCGCAGCGACATCGGCCACCGCGCGCTCAAGAAACGCTGAGCCGATGGACCCGCAGACGGTCTACGCCACCTTCGCCGCGCTGCAGGAGACCATTGTCGGCGCCTTGCAGCAGGCAGACGGCGCATCCTTCCGCAGCGACGCGTGGCAGCGCGCGGAGGGCGGCGGCGGCGTGAGCCGCATCATCGAGGAGGGCGGCCTTTTCGAGCGCGGCGGCGTCAACCTCTCGCGCGTGCAGGGGGCCTCGCTGCCGCCTTCTGCGAGCGCGTCGCGACCCCACCTCGCCGGCCGGGCGTACGACGCGATGGGCGTGTCGCTCGTCTTGCATCCGCGCAACCCCTATTGCCCCACGGTGCACTTGAACGTGCGCTTTTTCGTCGCCACCGCGGCAAATGCCGAGCCGGCATGGTGGTTCGGCGGCGGCATGGATCTCACCCCGTACTACGGCTTCGAGGAGGATGCGCGGCACTTCCACTCGGCCTGCCGCCGCGCGCTCGAGCCGTTCGACCCGGGCTACTACCCCCGCTTCAAGGCCTGGTGCGACGACTACTTCCGCATCCGGCACCGGGGTGAGCCGCGCGGCATCGGCGGCATCTTCTTCGACGATTTCTCCGAGCGCGGCTTCGACTTCGCCTTCGCGCTCGCGCGCTCCGTCGGCGAGCGCTTTCTCGAGGCCTACCTGCCGATCCTCGAGCGCCGCCGCGGCCTCGCCTACGGCGAGCGCGAGCGCGCTTTCCAGGCGTACCGGCGCGGCCGCTACGTCGAGTTCAACCTCGTGTACGACCGCGGCACGCTGTTCGGCCTGCAATCGGGCGGGCGCACGGAATCGATCCTCATGTCGCTTCCGCCGACCGCGGCGTGGCGCTACGACTGGAAGCCGGCGCCCGGCTCGGCGGAAGAGAAGCTCTACAGCGAGTTTCTGCAGCCGCGAGATTGGGCATAGCGGGCTCCAGGCCTTGCTCGCGCTGAAGCTCGCGCTCGTGCCGTTTTTTCTCGCCCTGCTCTCGCTCGCGGCGCGGCGCTGGGGACCGGGGGTCGCCGGCTGGCTCGCGGGCCTGCCGCTCGTCACCGGCCCGGTCCTCGTCTTCGTCGCGCTTGAGCGCGGCGACGCTTTCGCCGCCGGCGCGGCGCGCGCCTCGCTCGCCGGTGTTTTCGCGATGGTGGCGTTCCAGCTCGGCTTTGCCTGGGCGGCGATGCGCTTCGGATGGCCGGGCGCCCTCGGCTGCGCGCTTGCCTGCTGGCTCGCCGCGGCGCTCGGCCTCGGGCTGCTGCCCGACTCCACGCTCCTCTCGCTTGCTCTCGCACTCGGCGCGCTCGTGGCGGCGCCCGCGCTCTTCCCACCAGCGCAGGGGGACCTGATGCCGCGCTCGCTTCCGCGGCACGAGCTTGCGCTTCGCATGGCGGCGGGCGCGCTCTTCGTCGTCGCCGTGACCGCGAGCGCGCCGGCGCTCGGTCCGGCGTGGACGGGCCGCGTCAGCACGCTCCCCATCCTCGGGCTGGTCCTCGCCGTGTTCTCGCATCGCGCGAGCGGCAGCGCGTTCGTGGTCGCGCTTTTGCGCGCGATGGCAAGCGGCCTGTACAGCTACGTCGCGTTCTGCGTCGCGCTCGCGCTTCTCCTGGCGCGCCAGCCGCTTGCCATGGCTTTTCTCGTCGCCATCCTGGCCGGGCTCGCGGCACAGGCGGCGACGCGGCTGCGCGCGCGTCAGGGAAGCTCGGCGGCGCGCCGGTAATGCGCCTGCGCTTCGGCGGCGTGGCCGAGGCGCTCCGCAAGATGCGCAAGCTCGAGGCGCGCGGCGCGCGTCTCTTCGAAGGAGAGGCTCGCCTCCAGGAAGCTGCGCGCCTTGCCCCACAGCTCGGCCTGCGCGCACAGCCGGCCGAGCGCGCCCAGGAGCTGCGCATCGCGCTCGCGCTCGAGCAGCCAGCGCTCGGCGCGCTCGATGCGCACCAGGGCCTCGGCGGAACGCGCGGCGGGCGGCAGCCCCGCCGGGATCGCCGCATAGAGCGACACCAGCGCCGGCGCCCATTCCTCGGCAAGGGCGTGCTCCACGGCTTCGCGGGCGAGCAACGCATCGCCCAGCTCGGTCGCATGGCGCGCGGTCGCCGCCGCGACCCGAGTCTCCGCCTGCTCGCGCGCCGACAGGGAATGCCAGCGCCGCGCGAGGGCGCCGCGGTCGCTCGCGGCCTCTGCGAGCAGCTGCACCAGCGCCTGCACCCGGTACTCCCGCGCCATGGCCGGCGCGATCGCGTCGCGCTTCGCGAGCTGGTTCGAAAGCCGCAGCACCTCTTCCCAGGCTCCGCTGCCGCGCTCTGCGCGCAGCAGCATGCGAAGCGTCGCGATGTGGCGCGGGCCGGCGCCGTGCAGCGTGCGCAAGGCGTCGCGCGCGCCGGTGAAGTCGCGCTCGTCGAGCGCGAGCTCGGCGCGCGTCACGAGGCTCGCCGTCTGCAGCGACTCCCCGGCGGCCTGCGCGCGCTCCAGCCAGCGGTCGCGCTGCTCGAACTCGCGCATCTGGTGCGCCGCGCGCGCGGCGAGGAGCGCCGCAAGCCCCGGCGTCGGACCCGTCTCGTAGGCGAGCGCCGCCTCCTTTTCCGCGCGCGCGTAGCGGCCTTCGTAGTAGGCCTGCAGCGAGGCGGCGAGCGAGGCTTGCGCGAGATCGGCGCGCCGCCGCGCGCGGTAGGTCCGCACGTAAGCTGGAAGCGCGAGCGCATGGGCAGCGAGGCGCAGCCCGCCGTAGAGCAGCGCGAACGCGGCGGCGAGCGTCGCGGCGAAAAATACGAGCGAGGCCTCCACGCGGTAGGGTGGATAGACGAACAGGACGTAGCCGTTTTGCACCCGCGCGGCCACGACCAGAGCCAGCGCGGCCGCGAACAGGGCGAGCAGCCAGAAGAGCAGCTTCATCAGCGCGCGCGCTCGCGGCGCGACTTGAACCCGCGGATCGCCTCCAGGCTCTCGGAAATGCTGGGCGCATCGAAGCTGATCGACGCCGAGGAAAGCTGCTGCAGCTGCGCGAGCGCATCCGCCGTGGCGCGCGAGCGCGGATCGAAGTAGCGCCGCACCCACGCGCGCGCCGTGCGCAGGTCCTCGCGATAGCCGGCTTCGTCGCGCGTGAGGAGGGAAAGCCGCGCGTTCAGCAGCCGCAGCCGCAGGTTCTCCCGCACGAAGTACGCCTGCGCGGGCGGCAGGAGGGGCGGCTCGGGCGTGTTCAGCTGCCGCACGATCACGAGCTGGCGAAGCTCGCTCCACACCTCCGCTCCAAGGCGCTGCCAGAACCCGGCCTCGCCGGCGCCTTCGCGGGTGGCCGCCGCACGCTCGACGCGCTCGTCGAAAGCGAGCGGCAGCCCGTCGATCGAGGCGACCAGCGTGTCGAGGCGCGCGCTCATCGCCGGAAAATCGGCGGTGGGCACGCTCTTCAGGCGCTCGATATCGTGCGCCAGCGCGCGCCGGATCGGCGCGAACTGCGGCCGGTCCGCCCTCGCCAGGCGGCCCTCGGCGAGCTGCAGGGCGAGCAGCGCCGCACGCACGTTGCCGGCAAGCTGCAGCTGCTGCGACGCGATGGCGAGCACCTGCTCGATCTCGGCGAGCTGCCATTCGTCCCGGTTGCGCGAAAGGTCCTGATAGAGCGCTTCGAGGGCGAGCTGCTGGCTCTGCGACTCCGCGAGGCGCCCTTCGAGCTGCGCGATCTTCGCCTGCGCTTCGCGCACGGCCTCCTGCGCCTGGCGCGCCGCCGCGCGTGCGTCCCGCGCGTCGGCTTCGATGTCGCGCAAGCGCCGCGCCGCCTCCTCCTGCGTCGCGTTGATGCGCTGGCGCGCGTCGAGCCAGAACACGGTGGCAAGCGCGCACGCGAGCACGATGGCGGCGAGCACGAGAAGCGCGAGGCGCCCGGGGCGCTTGCCCGCGTCGCCTGCGGACGCGGTCTCGTTCGGCGCGGTGCTCATGCAGGGTTTTTACTTGCGCGCGCTGAAGTATGCAAGCAAGCCGCCGAGCATCTCCTCTTCCCCGGGCCCGCTCACCGTCACCGTCCGCAGGCCGAGCGCGTGCGCCGCCTGCGCGATGCGCGCATGCGAGACGAAGAGCGGCGTGGCCACCAACGCCTCGCGCAGGCTCGGCAGCGCCTCGAGCAGGTTGCGCAGCGCCCCGGCAGAAAAGACGGTGACCGCGTCGGCGGGTGCCCGCTGCCATTCGCCGGCGAGCCGCGCGAGCCCGGAGGGCGATTCGCGCCGGTAGCATTCCGCGCAAGCCACGCGCGCGCCGCGCGCGAGGAGCGCATCGCGCAGCCGCTCGCGGCCGCCTTCGCCGCGAAAGATCACCACACTGCGCGCATCGAGCGCATTGAAGCCAGGATCGGCGAGAAGCGCGTCGGTGTCGGCACCGGCCGCCGGCGCGAGGGTCGAGCGGATCCCATGGCGCTCGAGCTCGGCGCAGGTTCCGGGCCCGACTGCCGCCACGCGCACGCCCGCAGGCCAGGTCGCGACCTGCTTCAGCCCCTCGCGGACCGCGGTCGGGCTTACGAACACCGCCACGTCGAAACTGGCCAGCGCTGCCAGAACGCGCTTGAGTGCGTCCGCGTCGGAAGGCGGCGCGATGACGATCGCGGGGTAGCGCAGCGCAACCGCGCCGTGCGCCTCGAGCAGCGCGCCGAAGCGCACGGCCTGCGCGGCGGGGCGAGTGACCACGATGCGCCGGCCGGCGAGCGGATTATCGTTCGAGGGCGGCAAGGATGTCCGCGGCGCCCTGGCGCCGGAGCTCGTCGGCAGCGCGCTCGCCGAGGGCTTCGGGCTGCTCGCGGCTGCCTTCGCAATCGGCGCGCGCAACGCGCGCGGCGTCCGGCGCGGACACCAGCGCGCGCAGCCGCAACCGCTCGCCGCTCGCCTGCGCGAATGCACCGAGCGGAACGGTGCAGCTTCCACCGAGCGCGCGGCTCACGGCGCGCTCGGCGCGCACGCAGCATGCAGTCGCTGCGTGGTCCAGCGCGCGCAAAAGCCCGCTCACGTCGGCACGCGCGGCGAGCGACTCGATGCCGAGCGCACCCTGGCCGGGCGAGGGCAGGACCGCCTCCGGCTCGAGGACGCTGCGGATGCGCGCCTGCAGCCCGAGGCGCGCGAGCCCGGCGACCGCGAGCACGATGGCGTCATAGTCGCCGCGATCGAGCTTCGCCAGCCGCGTGTCGACGTTGCCGCGAAGCAGGCGCACCTCGATGCCCGGGCGGCGCGCGCGCAGCTGCGCCGCGCGCCGCAGGCTGGAGGTCCCGACGATCGCCCCGCGCGGCAGCTCGTCGAGGGCGCCGTAGCGCGCGGAGACGAACGCGTCGCGCGGATCCTCGCGCTCGAGGATGGCCGCGAGATGGAATCCCGGGGGCAGCTCCGCCGGCACGTCCTTCATCGAATGCACGGCGAGCTGCGCCCTGCCGTCGGCGAGCGCCGTCTCCAGCTCCTTCACGAAAAGCCCCTTGCCGCCCGCCTCGTCGAGGCGCGTCTCCAGAAGCTCGTCGCCGCGCGTCGACATCGGCAGCAGCTCGCACTCGAGACCCGGGTGCCGCGCCAGCAGCCGGGCGCGCACGTGCTCGGCCTGCCACAGGGCGAGCCGGCTGCGGCGCGTGGCGATGACGAGCTTCATCCCTGCTTCTCGGCGACGAGCTCGCGCAGGAACGGCCATTGCCGCCGGCTGACCGGCAACCGCTCGCCCACGCCGTCCAGCACCACCAGCCAGTGCGGCTCGTCCTCGCCCGGCGCGGCGGCGCGCTCGAAGCCGCGGATCGCGGCGCGCGCGACGAGCGCGTTGCGGTGCACGCGCACGAAGGTGTCGGCGAACTCGCGCTCCAGGGCGACGAGCGGCTCTTCGATGAGATGCTCGCGCTCGCGCGTCCTCAGCGTCACGTACTTCTGCTCGGCGCGCAGGAACAGCACGTCGCGGACCGGAACAAGGACGATGCGGTTGCGCTCGACGGCGGAGATGTAATCGCGCGGCGCCTGCGCGGCGCGCGCAAGCTGCTCATTCGCCGGAGCCGGCGCGGGCGCCGCCTTCCTCAGCGCCGCTGCGAGGCGCTCTGCGCGCACCGGCTTGAGGAGGTAGTCGAGCGCGTTCACCTCGAACGCCTGGAGCGCGTGCTTGTCGTGCGCCGTGACGAAAATGACCGCCGGCGGCGCGTCCATCGCACACAGATGCCTCGCGGTCTCGATGCCGTCCATGCCGGGCATGCGGATGTCGAGCAGCACGACGCGGGCGCCGCTCGCCGGGATGCGCTCGATCGCCTCGAGGCCGTTGCGCGCCTCGCCGGCAAGCTCGGTAGGAAGCTGCGGCGCGATGTCGCCGAGGAGCTCCTTCAGCCGCTCGCGCGCCGGGTCCTCGTCGTCGACGAGAAAGACGCGCAGCGGGCTCACGCCACGCTCCCGGTGCGATAAGGCAGCTCGATCTCCACCCGGTAGCGCGCACCTTCGGCGTGGGTTTCCAGCCGCGCCTGCGCATCGAAAAAGAGCATGAGGCGCTCGCGGATGTTCTCCAGCGCCATGCGGTTGCCCGCGCGATGCGATTGCGCCTCGGTCAGCGGGTTCTCGATCATTGCGCAGATGCGCCCGCCGCGCAGTTCGATGCGCACGAGCACGTCTGCCGGACCGGTGGCCGGCTCGACGCCGTGGTAGACCGCGTTCTCGAGGAGCGGCTGCAGCACGAGCGGCGGCAGCAGCGCGTCCGAGGGCGCGTTGTCGATTTCCCAGGTGATGCGCAAGCGCTCCCCGAGCCGCAGCTGCTCGAGGTCGGCATAACGCTCGAGCAGCGCGATCTCGTCGGCGAGCCGCACGAAGCTGCGCCCGTCCGACATGAGGCTGCGGAAGAGATCCGCGAGATCCTCCAGCGCGCGCTCCGCGCGCTTGGGATCGCGGCGAATAAGGCCGAGCACGGCATTCAGGCTGTTGAAAAGAAAATGCGGCCGGATGCGCGCCTGCAGCGCCTGCAGGCGGGCCTCGGCCAGCGCGGGCGAATACGCCTTCGCGACGAGCCTCAGGTAGGCGAGCAGCGCCGCGCTCACCAGCGCGGCAAGCAGAAGGATCCGCGGCAGCGCGTCCGGCTCGTCCTGGAGCATGCCGTGCACGAGGCGGTCCTGCGCGGCGGCAAGGACCATGACGCACGCGAGGATCGCGCCAGCCCCCGCCCAGTAGGGCAGCCGCGCGAGCCGGTCGGAGAGCGCGTAGAGCAGCACCACGGCCGCGAGAAGCAGCGGCTCGACGATGATCGCGCCGTGCGCGAAGCGCTCCGCCGCGCCGGCGAGGCCGCGGGTCGCGGCGATCGAATGCGCGAGCAGCGCGGCGTTGACCGCGATCAGCGTGCGCGCGATGACGCCGAGATTGCGCCAGTCGGGCAGCCGGTCCGTGCTGGCGTTTTGCCTTATACTGGCCATGGTTAGGGAGCGGTGTTCAACCGCATTCGAAAGCTCATTCTCCGGGCATGCCGAAGAAGAAGCAACTCTGGTCCGGGCGCTTCACGCAAGCCGTCGAGCCGCGCGTCAGGAACTTCGGCGCCTCGGTGTCCTTCGATCGCCGCCTTGCCCTCTGCGACATCGACGCTTCGCTCGCGCACGCGCGCATGCTTGGCGCCTGCGGCATCGTCTCCGGCGAGGACGTCAGGGCGATCGAGAGCGGGCTCGCCCGCATCCGCCGTGAAGTGGCGAGCGGCCGCTTCAAATGGTCGCTCGACGACGAGGACGTTCATCTCAACATCGAGCGCCGGCTGACCGCTCTGGTCGGCGACGCCGGCAAGCGCCTGCATACGGCGCGCTCCCGCAACGACCAGGTTGCGACCGATTTGCGCCTGTGGCTGCGCGCAGAGATCGACGAGACGCGGCGCCTCGCCGCGGCGCTGATCGGCGCGCTGCTCGCGCAGGCGGCGCGGCACGCGGCGCTCGTGATGCCGGGCTTCACGCACCTGCAGGTCGCGCAGCCGGTCACGTTCGGCCATCACCTGCTTGCCTACGTCGAGATGCTGGAGCGCGACCGCGAGCGGCTGCTCGCCGCGCGCTCGCGCGTCAACCGCCTGCCGCTCGGCGCGGCCGCGCTCGCCGGCACCTCGTTCCCGATCGACCGCGCGCGCGTCGCGCGCGAACTCGGCTTCGAGGCCGTGAGCGAGAACTCGCTCGACGCGGTCTCCGACCGCGATTTCGCGATCGAGTTCTGCGCCTGCGCGGCGCTGCTGATGATGCATCTGTCGCGGCTCTCCGAGGAGATCGTGCTCTGGGCGAGCCCGCCGTTCGGCTTCGTGCGCCTGCCCGAGCGCTACTGCACCGGCTCCTCGATCATGCCGCAGAAGAAGAATCCCGACGTGCCGGAGCTCGTGCGCGGGAAAAGCGGACGCGTGTACGGCGATCTCCTGGCGCTGCTCACCGTGATGAAGGGGCAGCCGCTCGCCTACAACAAGGACAACCAGGAAGACAAGGAGCCGCTCTTCGACGCGGTCGACACGGTGAAGGCCTGCCTGGAGGTGACCGCGGGCCTCGTCGCCGGCCTCGTGCCGGTCGCGGCCGCGATGCGCGCCGCGGTGCTGAAGGGACATGCGACTGCAACCGATCTCGCCGACTACCTGGTGCGCAAGGGCCTGCCCTTCCGGGACGCGCACGAGGTGGTCGGGCGGGCGGTGCGCGAAGCCGAGCGCCGGGGCACCGAGCTCGCCGCCCTGCCGCTCGCGGTCCTCAAGCGCTTCTCTCCGAAAATCGGCCCGGACGTGAAGAAGGTGCTGAGCCCCGAGGGCTCGGTGGCGGCGCGCAGGCATTTCGGCGGCACGGCGCCCGCGCAGGTGAAGGCGGCCGTCGCCCGCGCCCGGAAGCGTCTCGCCGCCTCGCGCTAGAGCATGCCGCACGCCGCCCTCACCCAGATCGGGAAGTATCCCGTGTTGCGCAAGCTCGGCGAGGGGGCGACCTCGGAGGTCTATCTCTGCACCGACCCCTTCAACGCCCGCGATGTCGCCGTAAAGGTGGCGTTCCCCGAATCCTTCCAGGACCCGGACCGGGGCAAGCTCTACCGCAAGCTCTTCGTCACCGAGGCTTCGCTCGCCGGCAAGCTGCAGCACCCGCACATCTGCCAGATCTACGACGCGGTCGCCGAAGAGAAGCTGCACTACATCGTGATGGAGTACGTGAACGGCGGCACGCTCGAGAGGGCGTGCCGTCCCGACGCGCTGCTGCCGGTGGATCGCATCGTCGAGATCGTCTTCAAGTGCACGCGCGCCCTCGAGTACGCCCACAAGCAGGGCGTGATCCATCGCGACATCAAGCCGGCCAACATCCTCTACACCGGCGACACCGACGTGAAGATCACCGACTTCGGCGCCGCGCTGATCGCCTCGGGCGATACCACGCAGGTGAGCGCGATCGGCTCGCCGGCCTACATGTCCCCGGAGCAGGTGAAGGAGCACCCGCTCGACCACCAGACGGACATCTATTCCATGGGCGTGATGATGTACCACCTGCTCACCGGGCGGCTGCCGTTCCAGGCGGCGAACAACTTCAGCCTCATCTACCAGATCACCAACGTGGATCCCGAGCCGCCCTCGGCCTACCGTCCCGAGATCCCGGAGGCGGTCGACGCGATCGTGCGCCATGCCATGGCGAAGGACCTGGGCGAGCGCTACCGGCAATGGGAGGACTTCTCGCTCGATCTCGCCGAAGCGTTCCGCGCCGAGCACCTCGGCGCGCAGAAGGCGCAGGAATTCGCCGACTCCGACAAGTTCGAGACCCTGCGCAAGCTCGCGTTCTTCGAGCACTTCTCCGATGCCGAGCTGTGGGAAGTGGCGCGCATCTCGACATGGCGCCACGCCGCGGCAGGCGAGCTCCTGATGAAGGAGGGCGAGGCCGGCGATTTCTTCTGCATCCTCGCCGCCGGCCAGGTCAAGGTGACCAAGAAGGGCAAGCTGCTCAACCTGCTGCGCGCGGGCGAGCCCTTCGGCGAGATGGCGTATCTGACGCGCCAGGAGCACGTGCGCGGCGCGGACGTCGCCGTCATGAGCGACGCCAACATCATTTCCGTGCCGACGCAAAAGCTCGCGCAGGCTTCCGACGGCTGCCGCCACAAGTTCGACCGTGCGTTCATGGAGATCCTCGTCGAGCGGCTTTCCATGGCGAACCTGCGCCTCTCCGGCGTCTGAGCGAGGCGTTCCGGAAAAAAGGCGCGCAGGACCGCCTCTCGGCCGAGGCGGAAGGCATCGCCGCGCTCGCCGCCGCCGGTGCGCGCGTACCGCGCGTGCTCGCGCTCGGCCAAGACGAGCTGGTCCTCGAAAGACTGGAGCTTCGCCGCGAGGGCGATTACGCCGAGCTCGCGCGCATGCTGGCGCGCGTGCATCGCGTCACCGGACCGCGCTACGGCTGGCCGCGAGACAACTACATCGGGCTCGGCGTGCAGGCGAACGGCTGGTGCGACGACTGGGCGCGGTTCTGGCTCGAGCGGCGGATGCGGCCGCAGCTCGCGCTCGCGCGGCGAAAGGGCTTCGACCTGCCTGAGCCTTCGCTCGCGCTGCTCGACGGCCACCATCCTGCGCCTTCGCTGCTGCACGGCGACCTGTGGAGCGGCAACGCCGGCTTCTGCGGGGGCCGGCCGGTGCTGTTCGATCCGGCGGTGTATTACGGCGATCGCGAATGCGATCTCGCGATGACCGAGCTCTTCGGCGGATTTCCGCGCGCGTTCTACGAGGCCTACGGCGAGGCCTATCCGCTTGCCTCAGGGTATGAGAAGCGCAAGACGCTCTACAACCTCTACCACCTGCTCAACCACCTGAACCTATTCGGATCGAGCTACCTGCCGCAGGTGCGGGGCGCGCTACGCCTTCTGCTTGACGGTCTCTAGGAGCTTCTGCAGCTCGCCCGACTGGTACATCTCGCGCAGGATGTCGGAGCCGCCGACGAACTCCCCGTTTACGTAGAGCTGGGGAATGGTGGGCCAATTGGCGTACTCCTTGATGCCCTGGCGGATTGCCGGGTCGGCGAGCACGTTCACGGTATGGAACTTGTCCACGCCGCAGGCGTTCAGCACCTGCACGGCGAGCGCGGAGAAACCGCACTGCGGGAACTGCGCCGTGCCCTTCATGTAAAGCACGACCGGATGGGCCGTAACCTGCTCGCGAATCTGCTCTTTGATGTCCATGGCTGCGATTTTACGCCTTTCCGCCCGTTACCCTCGGGATTCGAGCGAGATCGGGCCAGGTGCGCACGTTTTCAAGCCCGGCCTGCTCCAGCAAGCGGCGCACCCGCTCATCCTGCCCGGCGCCGTGTTCCAGGAGCAGCCAGCCGCCACGCTCGAGGTGCGAGGGGGCGGCCTTCACGATTGAGCGAATGTCCGCGAGGCCGTCGGCGCCCGCCACGAGCGCCTGCACGGGCTCGAAGCGAAGATCCGCCAGGTGCGGATCCCCGGCCGCGACATACGGGGGATTGGCAACGATGAGCTCGAAGCGCCTGTCGCCGACCGGGCCGAACCAGTCGCCGTGCAGAAATTCGATTTCCAGCCCGTGCTTCGCCGCGTTGCGTCGCGCGAGCAGGAGCGCTGCCGCGCTCGCCTCCACCGCGGTGACCGCCGCCGCCGGCCGGTGTTTCTTCAGAGCGAGCGCGACGGCGCCCGAGCCGGTGCCGAGATCGAGCGCGCTCGCGAAGGGGCGCTCGAGCGCAAGCTCGACGAGGAGCTCCGTCTCCGGCCGCGGAATCAGCGCCGCCGGATTCACCGCGAGCCCGAGGCCGTAGAACTCCTTGTGCCCGACGATGTAGGCGACCGGCTCGCCGCTCCTCCTTCTCGCGACGAACTCGCAGAATCGCTCTTTCGCGTCGGCCGGAATTCTTCGCTCCGGGAAACCGGCCAGCGCGGCGTGCGAGAAGCCGGTCGCCTCGGCCAGCAGGATGCGCGCATCGCGCATCTCGACGCCGGCAACCGCAAGCGCGTCCGCAACCGTCAAGCGGCTTCTTCGGCGAGCTGGGAGAGCTGCTCGGCCTGGTGCTCGGCGGCGAGCGCGTCCACGATCTCGTCGAGCTCCCCGTCCATGATGCGGTCGATCTTGTAGAGCGTGAGGTTGATGCGGTGGTCGGTCACCCGGCCCTGCGGGAAGTTGTAGGTGCGGATGCGCTCGGAACGGTCTCCAGAGCCGATGAGCGACTTCCTCGTCGAGGCGGTCTTCGCCTGCTGCTCGCGCAGCTGCTTGTCGCGGATGCGCGCCGCGAGCACGCCGAGCGCCTTCTCCCGGTTCTTGTGCTGGGAGCGCGAGTCCTGGCATTCCACCACGATCCCGGTCGGAAGATGGGTCACGCGGATGGCGGACTCGGTCTTGTTCACATGCTGGCCGCCCGCGCCCGAGGCGCGGAAGGTGTCGATGCGAAGGTCTGCCGGATTGAGCTCCACCTCGTTGATCGCATCGGCCTCGGGCAGGACCGCCACCGTGCAGGCGGACGTGTGGATGCGTCCCTGCGCTTCGGTCTCCGGGACGCGCTGCACGCGGTGGCCGCCCGACTCGAACTTGAGCCTGGAGTACGCGCCTTGCCCGATGATGCGGGCGATGACTTCCTTGTAGCCGCCGAGCTCCGAAGGGCTCTCGGAGATCAGCTCGACCTGCCAGCGATGGCGCTCTGCGTAGCGCATGTACATGCGGAACAGATCGCCGGCGAAGAGCGCCGACTCATCCCCGCCGGCGCCGGCGCGGATCTCGATGAACAGGTTGCGCTCGTCGTTCGGGTCCTTCGGCAGCAGCGCCTTCTGCAGGTCGGCCTCGAACGCCTCCATCGCCACGCGCGCCTTTTTGAGCTCCTCGTCGAGGTTCAGTTCGCGTGCCGCCTCGGCGTCGCCCTCGGCCCTGCGGTACTCCTCGTAGAGCCCGACCACATGCGTGAGGTCGGAATGCTCGCGCGACAGGCGCCGGAACTGGTCCATGTCGCGCGTGGCGTCCTCCGCGGCAAGCATCCGGTTCAGCTCATCCAGCCGCGTGGCCAGGCTGTCGAGCTTGGTGCGCAGCGTCGGCTTCACCGCGGCGGGAACAGCCGGCCGATCAGCTCGGCGAGCGCACGACGCTCATCGGCCTCGGCGTCGCTCAAGGCCTGCGTCGGCGCGTGCATGAGCTTGTTGGTCAGGCCGCGCGACAGCGCCTCGAGCACGCTTCTCGGATCGTCGCCGCGCTGGAGCAGGCGCAGCGCGCGCTGCAGCTCGTGGTGGCGGGCCGCCTCGGCCTGGTCGCGCAGCGCGCGGATGAGCGGGACGTTCTCGCGCGCCTGCATCCAGTGCATGAACTGGCCGACCTGCGTCTCGATGATGGCCTCGGCCTGCTGCACCTCGCTGCGCCGCGCATCGAGGTTCTCGGAGACGACGTGCGAGAGGTCGTCCAGCGTATAGAGGAAGACGTCGTCGAGCTCGCCCGCCTCGGGCTCGATGTCGCGCGGCACCGCAAGGTCCACCATGAACATGGGGCGGTGCCTGCGCGCGCGCAGCGCGCGCTCGACCAGGCCCTTGCCGAGGATCGGGAGCGAAGAGGCAGTGCACGACACGACGATGTCGTACTCGTGCAGCTGCGCGCCGAGCGCGCGCAGCTCGAGCGCTTGGCCGTTGAAGCGCGAAGCGAGGCGCTGCGCCCGCTCGGCGCTGCGGTTCGCGACCGCGAGGCGCGCGGGCGCCTGCGCCGCGAAGTGGGTGGCGCAAAGCTCGATCATCTCGCCGGCGCCGATGAACAGCACCTTCTGCTCGCGCAGCGACGGGAAAATGCGCGCCGCGAGCTTCACGGCGGCGGCCGCCATCGACACGCTGCTCGCGCCGATGCGGGTGGTCGAGCGCACCTCCTTCGCGACGGCGAACGAGCGCTGAAAGAGCTTGTGCAGCACGGTGCCGAGCGTGCCCGCCGATTCCGCCGCGCGCGCCGCTTCCTTCATCTGCCCCAGGATCTGCGGCTCGCCGAGCACCATGGAGTCGAGGCCCGAAGCGACACGGAATGCGTGGCGAACGGCGTTCTCGCGTGGCAGCGTATACAGGTACGGCGTGAGATCGGCTGCGCCGAAACGATGGTAGTGCGCGAGCCATTGCGCGGCGGCATCGGGCCGCTCTCCGGAGAAATAGAGCTCCGTGCGGTTGCAGGTGGAAAGGATCGCGGCCTCCGCGCCGAGCCCGCGCTTGAATTCGGTCAGCGCATCGCGCAAGCGCTCGACGTGAAATACCACGCGCTCGCGCACCGCGAGCGGGGCGGTCTGGTGATTCAGGCCGAGGGCGTAAAGCGACATGCAGAAAGCGATCTAAGGTCGCAGATTATAAGCGCTTTCCCCGGGGCGACCGCTTTGTCCAGGATCAAACGCCGCTATAATGGCGGCACATGGATACGCTCGCCCGCATCAAGGAAATGGCCTCGAAGGAGTTCTCGATCGACGCCAATTCCGTCGATCCGAACGCGCCGCTCGACACGCTCGGCGTGGACTCGCTTTCCTTCATCGAGTTCATGTTCAAGATCGAGGAGGAGTTCGGCGTCAGCGTTTCCGACGAGGACCTGAAGGGCATCAAGACGCTCGCCGATCTCGAGCGCCATGTGGCCGCTGCGGTGGCCGCCGCCGGCAAGAGCTGAGGCGCTTCGCCGTGGCTGCACGCCGGGTCGCCGTGACGGGGGCCGGAATCATCTCCCCCTTGGGAAACAGCCTGCAGGCGTTCCATGCCTCGCTCGCCGAGGGCAGGTCGGGCATCGCGCGCCTGCCGGAAGCGATCACCCAGGGCTCCGGGGTGCAGGTCGGCGCCATGGTGGACTGGAAGCCTGCCGGCCTGTTCACCGAAGCGGAGCTCGCCAATACGGATCGCGTCGCGCAGTTCGCCCTCGCTGCCGCGGGCCAGGCGCTCGCCGCCTCCCGGCTCTCTCCGGAAGGCGCCGCGCGCGACCGCGTCGGCGTCTACTGGGGCACCGGCATGGGCGGCGCGAATACGCTCGAGGCGAGCTTCAGGCGCCTCTATGCCGACCGCGACTGGCGCGCGCGGCCGCTGACCGTCGTCATGGCGATGAACAACGCGGCGGGCTCGAACGTCGCCGTGCGCCACGGCCTGCGCGGCCCGTTCGCCAACTTCTCCACCGCGTGCTCTTCGTCTGCAATGGCCGTCGGCGAAGCGATGGTCGCGATCCAGGCGGGACGCGCAGACGCGATCGTCGCGGGCGGCTCCGAGGCCCTGCTGACGCCCGGCACGCTCGCGGCATGGCAGGCATTGCGCACGCTCGCGCCCGCGGACGCGAGCGATCCGAGCGCGAGCTGCAAGCCCTTCGACAAGCGGCGTGCGGGCCTCGTGCTCGGCGAAGGGGCCGCGGCATTCGTGCTGGAAGAGGAATCGCACGCCCGGGCGCGTGGCGCGAAGATCCATGCCTTCGTCACCGGCTACGGCAATTCGTGCGACGCGGTGCACATGTCGCGCCCCGACCGCGACGGGCAGGTGCGCGCAATGCGCGACGCGCTCGCGCTGGCGGGCCTGCAGCCCGGGGACATCGCCTACATCAACGCCCACGGCACCGCGACCTCGGTCGGTGACGTCGTCGAGAGCGAGGCGATCAACGTGGTATTCGGCCCCGCATCGAGCGAGGTGCGCGTGAGCTCGACCAAGTCGATGCACGGCCACCTGCTCGGCGGCGCCGGCGCCCTCGAGTTCGCCGTCGCGCTGCTCGCGCTCGAGGGAACGCTCGCGCCGACCGCGCACCTCGAGGAACCGGATCCCGCGTGCAAGCTGCGCCACGTGGCCCAGCGCGCCGAACGCATCGCGCCGCCGCGCGCAGTGATGTCGAACTCGTTCGCCTTCGGCGGCTCGAACGTCGTGCTTATCGCCGAGCGCCCGAACTGAGCCAGCGGCGCAACCGTAGCGGCCAAGCCCGCGTCTGACAGGTCTGCCAGACGAACGCCATCAATGTGACGAGCGCCAAGTAGGTCGCCGGCATCATCTCGCGGCCTCCGGCACGGTAAAAGATGTGCGGCGCTTGAAGCGCGAACGCGATGGCCGCCAGCAGGCGCAACCCGCGCGACGCGAGCGGCGATAGCGCTATTGCCAGCGCGCCAAAGAACAGCAGCCCTCTCGCTGGAAGCCACCAGCTGAGCAGATGGTGCGCGACCCTCCTGAACTCGTCGCCCGGCGACAGACGCAGCAGCTCGCCTGCTGCCCCGAAATAGGCCGAAGGCGGCGCGATCAGCGTGTCCGACAAGTTGGAGGCCAGCGTCAAAGGCACGAACCGGTGACCGAATGCGAGATTGTGGAGCGGGAGCAGCAGGACGAGCGCGAGGCCCAGGCATTCGGCGCTCTTCAGGCTCGCCAATTGACCGCGCCAGCGGAAGCACAGCCACAGAAGCGCGACCAGAATCCCGGCCAGGACGAAATTGGGCCGTACCACGATCGCAAGCCCGAGGGCGAGAAATCCGAATCCGACGCCGGCATTGGGCGGAGGCTCGGGATCGAGAAGCGCAGAAACGTTCTTGAGGAAAAAAAGGACCGACAGCGCAACGAGAAAAAGCCCCAGCGGATCCCCGTAGCCGTCCGCCGCGGTGCGCAGGATCTTGACCATCATGGTCATCGATAGCAGGGCCACGGCGAGGAACAGGGTGCGGCCGGCTGCGAGCTCCTTCGTGATCCGGTACAGCAGTACGGGAACGATGCATATCAGCAGCAGATAGCCGAATCCGGAATCGCCAAAAAGAGCGGATTCCGCGGCCCGGAAATAACGCATTCCCGGCATGAAGACATACACGTCTTCGCCCCCCCTCAATGCGTCGCCGACGCGTCCCTGGAGCAGATCGAACAGAATGTCCCGTCCCCAGGAAAGATAGAGAAGCGCATCGCGGTTGACCGCGCGGCCAGGCAGTCCGCCGAAAAATTCCGGTGCAGCAGCGTAGCCAATAGCGGCGCTCGCTCCCAGAATGGCGATCGGGGTCCAGGGCAAGGACCGCAGCCGCACGCCGGCGAGCAGGAGAAGGCATGTCGACACCACGAGCCATGCTCGATACGCGGCCAGCCTTGCCGCCAGGGCAACCGAAGGGTGCAGTTGCAGCACCAAGGGCTGCAATTCGTTCGGCTGCAGCGCCCAGACGCGCGCACCCACGTCGCCGGCCACGAGCGCTCTGCACGAGCTGCGCTTCGCCTCCCGCTCTACCGCACCGGGCCTCTCCCACACGAGCGATCCGGTCCAGCACAAAGTGCTTCCCTCAAGTTCGCGCGGGAGTGCATAAGCGACATAGAACGAAAGGGGGGCTTTATTCGGATTTTCCGAGAAGGTGGCCCAGACAAAGCGCGAGTCGAAAAGAAATCCCGCGGACAGGCGCTTCTCCGGGCCGAGCGCGATTTCGTCTACCGGGCGACTGAGTGCGCCACGCCGCCAAAGGCCGTCGGCCGACTTCGCGAAGGCGCCTTGCGGAAGAGCGAGGTCGCTCCAGCAAGGCGCCGGCATTCCCCATGGCATCGTAGCGGATCGACTGCACGCGGCCGCGTCGGGATTCGCGGTCGCGTAGTCCGCGACGAAGGCCTCCAGAACGAGCGGAGGCAATCCATGCGCGTAGACAGATGCGACATTTTGCGGGTTCGGCGCAAAGAAGTTGTGCCCTTCCTCCCATTGCGGCCTGGGAAAAAGCAGGCCGACCAACTGGCTAAGCAGGAACACTGCTGCCACCGCGACGATCGCCGAACGGTTCCGGCGAACCTCGGCGGTACACGCGATCAGGAGACCGACGCCCACGGCGGCCGCTTGCCATAGCGTGTTGACCGGGATCCCCGCGTTGACGAGCAGCAGGATCGCGAGCAGCGTCCGGGCAACGAAGGGCCTCACCGCGGCGGCCGCCTCCATGTCACCGCAGCACTGACGGCATAGTTCCATACCACGCCGACCAGGGCGCCTGCGGCAGCAGCCACGATCCACCCCTCCTTAGCGAACAACGCGGTGGCGACACCGATGTTCGCCACGACACCGAGCCCGCAGATCGTATAGAAGCTCAGGAGCCCGCCCAGCCAGCTCGACAGGCCGCGATGCCGGCGATCGTGATAGGTGAGCCAATCGTTAAGCGCATAGTTCGTCGTCATCGCGACGAGCGTGGCGGCCGTCTGGGCAACGCCGAAATCCAGTCCCGCCTGCCGGTAGGCGAGCCAGAGGACGGAGAAATGCACGCCGACGCCGGACACGCCGACCAGAGAGAAAAGAACGAACCGCGAAGGCACGAAACGTCGCAGGAGCTTGTCGACCAGCAGCAGCCCGAATTCCCAGAGGACGGCGGAGTCGAGCTTGCTCTCGCCGGCATGCCGCGGCCGGAAGCTGTAGGGGACTTCGGCGAACTTCAGTCGTTGCGGCGCCGTGGCAAGCAGGTCAAGCAGGATCTTGTAGCCCTCGCCGGACAACCGCCGTACTGACAGATCAAAGGCCTCACGTCGCATGAGGAAAAAGCCACTCAAAGGGTCGGCAATCGCGGTTCCGATCAGCAGACGCGCGGCCACCGTGGCAAGTCGGCTCATGCGCAGACGGCGCGCATCCCAGTCGCCGACGGATCCGCCTTCGATGTATCGGCTGCCGACGACGACATCAAGCTGCTCGCCCACCAATCTCTGCAGCATCAGGGGGAGGATGGACTCGTCATGCTGCAAGTCGGCATCCATGACCGCGATGTACGGGCTGCTGGTACTGAGGACGCCTTCGATCACCGCGCGGGACAGCCCTCGCCGGCCGACGCGTTGCAGCAGGCGAACGCGCGGGGTCGTCTGCGCAATCGCGCGCACGGCGTCCGCGGTTCCGTCCGGAGAGTCGTCGTCCACGAACACGACCTCCCAGGACGCGCCGGCCAATGCGCGCTCGAGCCGCTGCACGACCTCAGCGACATTATCCTTTTCGTTGTACGTCGGAACGACGACCGCTAGATCCGCCACGAAACCTCAAAGCGGGAGGAATTTGGTGGCCAAGGCCGGAATCGAACCAGCGACACACGGATTTTCAGTCCGCTGCTCTACCAACTGAGCTACTTGGCCGTCCTGCGGGAAAGGGCGCGATTATAAAGAAAAAGGGCGCCGAAGCGCCCTTCTCTTACTCGAGGATGGAGGTAACGGAGGAGACCTGGGTCTCCTCTGTTCCTTACATGTCCATGCCGCCCATGCCGCCCATGTCGGGCATGCCGTGCGAATGTCCGCCGCCGCCTTTCTTCTCCTCGACCAGCTCGGCCACCATGGCGTCGGTGGTGAGCATGAGGCTCGCGACGGAAGCGGCGTTCTGCAGCGCGGTGCGGCTGACCTTGGTCGGGTCGATCACGCCCTGCTGCACGAGGTCGCCGTACTCCTCGGTCTGCGCGTTGAAGCCGTAGGTGCCCTTGTTCTCCAGCACCTTGTTCAGCACCACCGAGGGCTCGGCGCCGGCGTTGTCCACGATGATGCGCAGCGGCTCCTCCAGGGCGCGCATCACGATCTTGATGCCCGCGTCCTGGTCCTCGTTGTCGCCCTTCAGCTTCTTGTCGAGCGCCTGCTTGGCGCGCAGGAACGCGACGCCGCCGCCCGGGACGATGCCTTCTTCGACCGCGGCGCGGGTGGCGTGCAGCGCGTCCTCGACGCGCGCCTTCTTCTCCTTCATCTCGACTTCGGTCGCGGCGCCGACCTTGATCACCGCCACGCCGCCGGCGAGCTTCGCCACGCGCTCCTGCAGCTTCTCCTTGTCGTAGTCGCTGGTCGCCTCGTCGATCTGGACGCGGATCTGCTTGACGCGCCCCTCGATGTCCTTCTTGCTGCCGGCGCCATCGATGATGGTGGTGTTTTCCTTGCCCGACTCGACCTTCTTCGCCTTGCCGAGGTCCTTGACCGTGGCGTTCTCGAGCTTCAGGCCGAGCTCCTCGGAGATCACGGTGCCGCCCGTCAGGATCGCCATGTCTTCCAGCATCGCCTTGCGGCGGTCGCCGAAGCCCGGCGCCTTCACCGCGACGGTCTTCAGGATGCCGCGGATGTTGTTCACGACGAGCGTCGCGAGCGCCTCACCCTCGACTTCCTCCGCGATGATCAGCAGCGGCTTGGCCGCCTTCGCCACCTGCTCCAGGATCGGCAGCAGCTCGCGGATCGAGGAGATCTTCTTGTCGTACAGGAGGACGTACGGATCCTCGAGCACGGCGATCTGCTTCTCCGGGTTGTTGATGAAGTAGGGAGAGAGATAGCCGCGGTCGAACTGCATGCCCTCGACGAGATCGAGCTCGTTGTCGAGCGACTTGCCGTCCTCGACGGTGATCACGCCTTCCTTGCCGACCTTGTCCATCGCATCGGAGATGATCTTGCCGATGTTCGCGTCCGCGTTGGCCGAGATCGAGCCGACCTGGGCGATCTCCTTCGACGTGGTGCAGGGCTTGGAGACCTTCTTCAGCTCATCCACCACCGCGGCGACCGCCTTGTCGATGCCGCGCTTGAGGTCCATCGGATTCATGCCGGAGGCCACGAACTTCATGCCCTCCCGAACGATGGCCTGGGCGAGCACCGTGGCGGTGGTGGTGCCGTCGCCGGCGACGTCCGAGGTCTTGGACGCGACTTCCTTCACCATCTGCGCGCCCATGTTCTCGAACTTGTCCTTCAGCTCGATCTCTTTCGCGACCGAGACGCCGTCCTTGGTGACGGTGGGGGCGCCGAACGAGCGCTCGAGGACGACGTTGCGGCCCTTGGGCCCCAGCGTCACTTTGACGGCGTCCGCCAGGATGTTCAGTCCATGGACCATCCGGCTGCGGGCGCCTTCGTGGAAACGTACTTCTTTGGCAGGCATTGCGTTGCTCTCCTAGAAAATATTCTTCGTGAAAGGCGTTAGTTGCCTTCGATGACGCCCATGATGTCTTCCTCGCGCATCACGAGGAGCTCGTCGCCCTTGACCTTCACCGTCTGGCCCGAGTACTTGCCAAACAGCACGCGGTCGCCGACCTTGAGGTCGACCGGGATCAGCTTGCCGTTGTCGTCCTTCTTCCCCTTGCCTACGGCGACGATCTCGCCCTGGTCGGGCTTTTCGGCTGCCGTATCCGGAATGACGATGCCTCCGGCGGACTTGCGCTCCTCTTCGATTCGCTTGACGATCACGCGATCATGCAGCGGACGGATCTTCATACTCGCATCTCCCGAAAAAACTGATGGATTACAATGGCTTGGGATTGCCCCAAGCGCCTGAATTGAGAGGGCTGTTAGCACTCATCCCTACCGAGTGCTAATGATAAAGACTCCTTCGGCGCTTTTCAAGAACCTCGTGCTCGCAAGACGCGCGTTTTGCTGTTTGTTAGTGCTTGCTTCAGGCTTGGCTGCAGGCGCCGAGCTGCCCAAGGAGGTGCTGCAGGCGCTCCGCGCTGCCGGCATCCCGGCGGCACGCGTCGCCGCAGTGGTCATGCCGGTCGACGGCGCGCGTCCGACGCTGGCGGTGAACGAGACGCAGGGCATGAATCCGGCGTCGGTGATGAAGCTCGTCACGACGTACGCGGCGCTCGAGCTCCTCGGGCCGGCTTATCGCTGGCAAACGGAAGTGTTCCTCGACGGGACGCGGCGAAGCGACGCGCTCGAGGGCAATCTCGTGCTGCGCGGCCACGGCGATCCCAAGCTCACCTACGAAGGCTTCTGGCTGCTGCTGCGGGAGCTGCGTGCCCGCGGCCTGCGCGACATCCGCGGCGACGTCGTGATCGACCGCAGCTTCTTCGGGCCGGTCGAGGACGGACGCATCGACGACGAGGCGTTCCGGCCCTACAACGTCCTGCCCGACGCCCTGCTGCTCAATTTCCGCTCCGTGCGCTTCACGTTTGTGCCCGAGGCCGAGTCCTCGACGGTGCGCATCTTCAGCGAGCCGACGCTGCCCGACCTGCAAATCGTGAACGAACTGCGACTCAGCGACGGCCCGTGCCCCGAAGGGCGCGCCTTTCGCGACCTGATCGGCGCGAGCTTCGCCGCCGCGCCGCCGCGCGCCGCGTTCACCGGCCGCTACCCGGCCTCGTGCGCCGAGCACGAGCTGAATGCGGCGCTCTATCCGCCGGAAGGCTACATCGCCTCCGTGCTGCGCCAGCTGTGGCAAGAGCTCGGCGGCACCTGGAGCGGCGCCGTGCGCGAGGGGCTCGCGCCGGCCGGCGCGGCGCCCTTCTACATGCGCGAGTCGGCCCCGCTCGCCGAGCTGGTGCGCGACATCAACAAGTTCTCCAACAACGTCATGGCGCGCCAGCTCTACCTCACGCTCGCGGGCGAGCTTGGCGGCGCGCCGGCGCGCCCGGAGAACGCCGCCGCCGCGATCCGCGAGTGGCTCGGCAAGAAAGGCATCGCAGCACCCGAGCTGGTCCTGGAGAACGGCTCCGGCCTGTCGCGAAACGAGCGCGTCAGCGCCGCGACGCTCGCTGCGCTGCTGCAGGCGGCCTGGCGCAGCGCCGTCATGCCGGAGCTTCTCTCCTCCATGCCGGTGATCGCGCTCGACGGCACGATGCGCAGGCGGCTGCGCGGCGAGGCGATCTCGGGCAATGGACACGTCAAGACGGGCCTCCTCGCCGACGCGCGCTCCATCGCCGGCTTTGTGCACGATGCGCGCGGCAACCGCCAGATCGTCGTCATGATCGTGAACCATCCGAACGCGCCGCAGGCGCAGGCGGCGCTCGACGCGCTTCTGCGCTGGACCTACGAGCGCGCGCTCACAGCCCCAGCCCGTCCCACAGCGCGTCGACCCGCCGCTTCACCGCGTCATCCATGACGATCGGCCGGCCCCAGGCGCGCGTCGTCTCCGCCGGCCACTTGTTCGTCGCATCGATGCCGAGCTTCGAGCCGAGGCCGGCGACCGGGCTCGCGAAGTCGAGAGAGTCGATCGGCGTGTTCTGCACGGGCACGCTGTCGCGCACCGGGTCGACGCGGGTGGTCACGGCCCACACCACTTCCTTCCAGTTGCGCACGTCGATGTCCTCGTCGCAGACGATGATGAATTTCGTGTACATGAACTGGCGCAGGTAGCTCCAGATGCCGAACATCACGCGCTTCGCGTGCCCGGGGTACTGCTTGCGCATGCGCACCACAGCGAGACGGTACGAGCAGCCTTCCGGCGGCAGGTAGAAGTCGAGGATCTCCGGAAACTGCCTGGCGAGGAGCGGGACGAAAACCTCGTTCAACGCCATGCCGAGCACCGCCGGCTCGTCGGGCGGCTTGCCGGTATAGGTGGAATGGTAGATCGGCTCGCGCCGCAGGCTCACGCGCTCGAGCGTGAGCACGGGAAAGCGCTCGGCCTCGTTGTAGTAGCCGGTATGGTCGCCGTGCGGCCCTTCCTGCGCGAAGTCGTCCGGATGGATGAATCCTTCCAGCACGATCTCCGCGTTCGCCGGGACCTGCAGGTCGCCGACCGAGCTGCGCGCAAGCTCGGTGCGGGCCCCGCGCAGCAGGCCCGCGAACTGGTATTCGCTCAACGCATCCGGCACCGGCGTCACCGCCGCGAGCATCGTCGCCGGATCCGCACCGAGCGCCACGGCAACCGGGAACGGCTTCCCGGGATGCGCGGCCTGGTGCTCGCGCCAATCGAGCGCGCCGCCGCGATGCGCGAGCCAGCGCATGATGAGCCGGTTGCGGCCGATGACCTGCTGGCGGTAGATGCCGAGGTTCTGGCGCCGCTTCGCCGGGCCGCGCGTGACGGTGAGGCCCCAGGTGACGAGCGGGCCCGCGTCCCCGGGCCAGCAGGTCTGGATCGGCAGGCGCGCGAGGTCGACTTCGTCCTTCTCCCAGACGATGTCGCGAAGGGGCGCGGAGGAGCGCTCCTTCGGCGCCATGTTCAGCACCTGGCGGTAGAGCGGGAACTTCTCCCACAGATCGGCGAGGCCCTTCGGCGGCTCGGGCTCTCTCAGGTGCGCGAGCAGGACGCCGATCTCGCGCAGCTCCTTCGCTTCGCGAACGCCCATCGCGGCGGCGACGCGCTCCACGGTGCCGAACAGGTTGGCGAGGACCGGGATGCGGTGGCCCGAATTGGAGCCTGCCACTGCCGGCCGCTCGAAAAGAAGCGCCGGGCCTCCCCGCTGCAGCACGCGGTCGGCGATCTCGGTCATCTCGAGGCGCGGGGACACCTCTGCGCGCACGCGCTTCAGATCTCCGCGCGCCTCGAGCTGGGCGAGGAACTCCCGCAGGTCGCCGTAGCTCATCGGGATCGCTTCACTTCGCCGCCGAGACGACCTGCGCCGCGAGCAGCTCGGTGAAATCGAGGAGCTTGGCGTCGCGCCCGCGCGCGGGATATTCGCGCTCGTGCCCGGGCAAGGCGAGGGTGAGACGGGTAGTGCCGAACCAGCCGAGCGCGCCCATCGCTGCACCGCCGAGCGCCACCAGCGCCGCGGCGACGGGCAGGATGCCGGACAGCGCCTGGAGCGCGCTGAAGAATCCCTGCAACAGGCGCGCGACGCCCTGCCCGCCGGCCCCCGCCATCTCGCCTGCCGCGCTTGCGGCGAACGAGCCGAGCGGCGCCGCGACGGCGAAAAGCACGAGCGCGACGACGATGAAGCCGATTCCCCAGCGCAGCTTGCGTTCATCGCGCTCGAAGGCGACGCGCACCGAGGCGATGGCGCGCAGCGGGAGCGTCTCGAGCAACCCGCCACCCTGGTGGACCAGGCAGTTCGGGTACAGCGTGAGATAGCTCCCGCGCAGCGGACCGCCGCGGGGAAAATCAAAGCGCGCGATCGCAGGCCCGGGATCGGTCATGGCGAGAGCCGCTCTACCGCATAGCTCGCCACGATGCCCGCCAGCACCGCCATCCCGACCCAGTTGTTGTGCCGGAAGGCCTCGAAGCAGCCGCTGCGGGTGCGGCTGCGGATCAGCCGCCAGTGGTGGACCATCATCGCGCCCGCGGCCGCGAGGCCGAGGTAATAGGGCCAGCGCAGCGCGAGCCACGCGCCGAGCGCGGCCAGCAGCATGAGCATGAGCGCATAGCTCGCGACGACCGCCGCCACGTCCCAGCGGCCGAGGGTGAGGGCGGAAGTCCGGATGCCGAGCCGTGCGTCGTCGTCGCGGTCCACCATAGCGTACTCGGTATCGTACGCGAAGGCGTAGAAGACGTTCGCGGCGAGAAGCAGCCAGCACTCCGCCGGCAGGCGATTCTGGATCGCGGCATAGGCCATCGGGATGCCGAAGCCGAACGCGATGCCGAGGTAGGCCTGCGGCAGCGGGAACACGCGCTTCGCGAAGGGATAGCTCGCCGCGATGGCGAGCGCGACGAACGAAAGCTGGATCGCGAAGCGCCCGAGGGACAGCACGAGGCCGAACGCGGCTGCGGCGAGCACGGCGGCAAGCGCCAGCGCCTCCGCGGGACGGATTTCGCCCGCGGCCAGAGGGCGCATGCGAGTGCGCTCGACATGCGCGTCGAACTCGCGGTCGGCGTAGTCGTTGATCGCACAGCCCGCGGAGCGCATCACGATCGTGCCGACGACGAAGATCAGCACCAGGTCGACGGAGGGCTGGCCGCGCGCAGCGAGCCACACCGCCCAAAGCGTAGGCCAGAGCAGGAGCAGCCAGCCGATCGGCTTGTCGAGCCGGATCAGCCGCTCGTAGGCGTCGAGCCTGCGCACGATGAAAGGAGTATCGAGCCGCATGGTCAGGCGGCCAGGAGCTCCTGGCGCGCGCCGAGCCAGCGCTCGACGTGCCGAGCCGCCGCGCGCGGATCGGCGCGCAGGAGCTCCGCTGCAGCGTCCCGCGCCGCCTCCACCAGGTCGAGGTCACGCTCGAGGTCCGCGAAGCGCAGGAGCGGCGCGCCGCTCTGACGCTCGCCGAGATACTCGCCCGGGCCGCGCAGCTCGAGGTCGAGCCGTGCGATCTCGAAGCCGTCCTTGTTCCCGTAGATGATCTTCAGCCTTTCTTTCGCATTGCCCTGCAGCGGCTCGCCATAGAGCAGCACGCAGACGCTTTCGCGCGCGCCGCGCCCGATACGCCCCCTGAGCTGGTGGAGCTGCGCGAGGCCGAAGCGCTCGGCGCTCTCGATCACCATGAGCGAGGCGTTCGGCACGTCGACGCCGACCTCGATCACCGTCGTGCAGACGAGGAGCTGGATCCTGTTCGTCTTGAACGCATCCATGACGGCGGCCTTCTCGGCCGGCGGGAGCCGGCCGTGCAGCAACCCGACGCGCAGCGCTTTCAGCTCCGCGGCGAGCTTGTCGTAGGTGTCGAGCGCCGTTTGCACGCCTTCTTTGGATTCCTCGATCACCGGGCAAACCCAGTAGGCCTGCTGTCCTTCGGCGCACGCTTCGCGGATGCGGTCGAGCACCTCCCCGCGGCGCGCCGAGGAGTAGAGGCGCGTGCCGACCGGCTTGCGCCCCGGCGGCATCTCATCGATCGTCGACACGTCGAGGTCGGCGTAGTAGGTCATCGAGAGCGTGCGCGGGATCGGCGTCGCGCTCATCATGAGCTGGTGGGGCAGGAGCGCCTCTCCCTTGCGCCGCAGCGTGGCGCGCTGCTGCACGCCGAAGCGGTGCTGCTCGTCGACCACGGTGAGCGCGAGGCGCGCGAACTCCACGCCCTCCTGCACCAGCGCGTGCGTGCCGATGACGATCTGCGCCGAGCCGTCGAGCGCGGCCTGCAAGACGGCTTTCTTCTGCGCGCGCACAAGCCCGCCGTGCAGCCACGCGATACGCACGCCGAGGGGCGCGAACCACTCCTCGAACTTGCGCAGGTGCTGCTCCGACAGGATTTCGGTCGGCGCCATGACGGCGGCCTGCGCCCCGCTGTCCACCGCGGCGAGGCACGCGACGGCGGCCACGATCGTCTTGCCGCTGCCCACGTCGCCCTGCAGGAGGCGCTGCATCGGATGCGGCTCGGCGAGATCGCGCATCACCTCGTCGAGCGCGCGCGACTGCGCGCGGGTGAGGCGAAACGGCAGGCTCTTCAGGAAGCGGCTCACCAGCGGGCCGCCGAGGCGCAGCGGCGCGGCGCGCCGCGCCCGGCGGCTGCGATAGGCAAAGCGCATGGAAAGCTGCTGCGCGAGGAGCTCGTCGAATTTCATGCGGCGCCAGGCCGGATGGGTCCGGCCGACGAGGGCGCCTACATCGGTGCCCGGGGGCGGGCGGTGCAGCAGCCGCACGCTGTCCTCGAAGGCGGCAAGGCCCAGCCGCCGGCGCAACCCCTCGGGCAGAGAATCCGCGAGCGGCCCTTCATCGAGCGCCTGCAGCACGCGGGCGCGAATCGCGGCCTGGGAGACGCCGGCGGTCGCCGGATAGACGGGAGTGAGCGCCTCGGGAAGCGGCTCGCCTTCGCGCACGAAGCGATAGCGCGGATGCACCATCTCCCCGAGCCGCACCTCGCCGAAGGCGCGCACGCGCTCGCCCTGCTCGGCAGCCTCCTTGAATTGGGCGACCTGCCCGGCGTGGAAGTGGAAGAAGCGCAGCATCAGGCCTTCGGCGGCCACGACGAGCTGGCGCTTGCCCCTGAAAACGACGTCGGCGCGCTTCACCTTCGCCTCCACGAGCACCGGCTGGCCGGGCGCCGCGGCGTGCGCCGGGGTGAGCACGGTCTCGTCCTCGTAGCGCAGCGGCAGGTGCAGCACGCAGTCCAGGCGCGTGCGCAGTCCGAGCTTCCCGAGCTTGCCGGCCGGCGCGCGCGCCGGCTTCACCCGGCGTGCAGGATCGCGTCGACCTCGACGAGGGCGCCGCGCGGCAGGCCGGCGACGCCGACCGCGGCGCGCGCGGGATAGGGCTCGCGCACGTACTGCGCCATGATCTCGTTCACGCGGGCGAAGTGCGCAAGGTCGGTGAGATACACCGTCATGCGCACCGCGTGCTGCAGCGTGAGCCCCGCCGCGTCGGCCACCGCGGCGAGGTTGCGGAACACCCGGTGCGTCTGGGCGTCGATGCCCTCGGCGAGCTGCATGCTCGCGGGATCGAGGCCGATCTGGCCGGAAAGGTAGACGGTCTCCCCGGCGCGGATCGCTTGCGAATAGGTGCCGATCGCGGCGGGCGCGTCCTTCGTCTGGATCGCGGTTTTCATGGCGCGTATCTTAGCGGAATGACTCCGGACCTCGAAAAGTGGCTCGGCACCGCGCGCGACGGGCCGCTCCTGCGCCATTCCCTCGGCTTGAAATATGCAAAGGCCGGCGATCTCGACAAGGCAATCGAGCACTTCTCCGAAGCGGTGGCCCGCGACCCGCGCTATTCCGCGGCCTGGAAGGGGCTTGCGCGCGCGCTGGCCGATGCGGGCCGCGAGGCGCTGGCCATCGACGCCTACCGCAGGGGCATCGCGGCCGCCCAGCAAGCCGGCGACAAGCAGGCGGAAAAGGAGATGCGCGTCTTCCTGCGCCGCCTGGAGAAGGATCAGCCCTCCGGCGGCACGAGCCCGGTGCGCAAGGCATAGCGCACGAGCCCCGCGACGTCGCGGATGCCCAGGCGCTCCATAAGCTGCGCGCGGTGCGTCTCCACCGTCTTCACCGAAAGGCCGAGCGCGTACGCGATCTCCTTCGTGCTCTTGCCCGCGGCCATCAGGCGCAGCACCTCGCGCTGGCGCGCGGTCAGCACTTCGCCCGGCGGCTCGCCGCCGACGCGCTGCACGTAGCCTTCCACCACCTGGCGCGACACCGCGGGGCTGAACCAGCTCTCGCCGCGGATGACGCTGCGCAGCGCGAGCTCGAGCTCCCCGGTGGCGGCGTCCTTGAGGAGAAAGCCGGCGACGCCGGCGCGCAGCGCCTGCATGACGTACTCCTCGCCCGAGTGCATGGAAAGGATCACGACCCGCATCTCGGGATGGCGCGCGCGCAGGCGCGCCGCCGCTTCCAGGCCGGAGAGCCCCTTCATGGCGATGTCCATGAGGACCACGTGCGGCCGCGCTGTCTCCGCGAGGGCGAGCGCCTCTTCGCCGCCCGCCGCCTCGCCCACCACCTCTACGTCCTTCATGCCGCCAAGGAGCGAGCGGATCCCGGCGCGCACCAGCGCATGGTCGTCCACGAGCAGGACCCGGATGGTTTCGGTGTGCGGCGCGCTCATGCGGTGCGCAGCGGGAATGTTGCCACCAGCCGCGCGCCCCGTCCCGCGCGGGTAGCGAGCTCGAGCGTCCCGCCGGCGTGCGCGACGCGCTCCTCCATGCCGACCAGGCCGAGGCTCGCACCGGCTGCCGAGCGGCGGCGCGCGCCGTCCGCGTCGAAGCCGCAGCCGTCGTCCCGCACCTCGAGGACGAGCGCGGCGCCCTCGCCGCGCACGCGGAGCCAGAGGTTCCGCGCGCGCGCGTGCCGCAGGACGTTGTTGATCGCCTCCTGGGCGACGCGGAAGCAGGCGGTCTGCACTTCGGCGGACAGCGCGTCGGGCACGCCCTCGGCGTGGAAATGCGGCGTGAGCTCGCCGAGGCTCGCCTGCCGGTCGAGGTGCGAGCGCAGCGCGGCCACGAGGCCGAGATCGTCGAGCTGCAGCGGGCGCAGGCTGGACGAGAGCTGGCGCACCCGGTCGAGCGCGTGGACCGTCATCTCGATGCACGCGTCGAGGCGCTCCCCCGCGCCGCGGCGCGCGGCCGACTCGAGCTGGAGCTTGAGCGCGGTGAGCGCCTGGCCGATGTCGTCGTGCAGCTCGCGCGCGAGGCGGGCGCGCTCGTGCTCCTGCACCTCGAGCAGGCGCCGGGACAGCGCGCGCAGGCGCTCCTGCGAGCTCTCGAGCGCGCGCCGCGTGGCGAGATGGCGCTCGCGCTCGGCACGCTCCTCGAGCGCGCGCCGCAGCGCGGGCGCCAGCCGCCCGAGCCCGTCCTTGAGCACGTAGTCCGTGGCCCCCGCGTGCAGCGCCTCGACGGCGCGCTCCTCGCCGAGCGCGCCCGAGAGCAGCACGAACGGCACGAACGGGTCAGCCTCGCGCACGCGCCGCAGCGCCTCGAGCCCGGTGTAGTCGGGCAGCCGATAGTCGGCGACGATCGCATCGAAGCGCCCGGGCGCAAATTCGCGCTCGAAGGCCGCGCGGCCCTGCGCGAGCGTCGGCGCGCAATCGAAGCCGCCGTCGGCGAGCGCTTGCAGCGCGAGCGTGGCGTCGCCGGGATGGTCTTCGAGCACCAGGATGCGCAAGGGCTCGCGGCTCATGAGAAGCGATATCCGAGGTCAATCGTACCGCGGCACGCGCTTTGCGAGTGGCGCGGGCGATGCCGGATTTTTCCGCCGAACCGCGTCCCGACGGCAACAATTACACCCGCCTGTACGATTTGCAGCCGGCCCTGTCGGCGCGCGCCGCGGGCCTGCGTTACGCGCACGACGGCCGTCCGGGCATCAGGCGCCTGCGCGCGGGCGAGGGATTCCGCTACGTCGCGCCGAACGGCCGCACGGTGCGCGACCGGCGCACCCTCGCGCGCATTCGCGCGCTCGCGATTCCGCCGGCGTGGAGCGACGTATGGATTGCGCCCCTCGAGGATAGCCACGTGCAGGCGACCGGGCGCGACGCGCGCGGGCGCAAGCAGTATCGCTACCACCGACGCTGGCGCGAGATCCGCGACGAGACGAAATACGGGCGCCTGCTGGAGTTCGCCGGCGCGCTGTCGAGCATTCACCGCAGGGTCGCCCGCGACTTGCGCCTGCCCGGGCTGCCGCGGGAGAAGGCGCTCGCCGTGGTCGTGCGTTTGCTCGAGCGAAGCTGCATCCGCGTGGGCAACCAGGAGTATGCGCGCGAGAACGAATCGTACGGCCTGACGACGCTGCGCGATCGCCAGGTGCAGGTGCGCGGCGCGACGCTGAAGTTCCGCTTCCGCGGCAAGAGCGGCGTCAGGCACGACCTCGCCCTGTCGGATGCGCAGGTCGCCCGCATCGTGCGCGGAATGCAGGATCTGCCGGGCTACGAGCTCTTCCAGTACCTCGACGACTCCGGCGCGACCCGGCGCATCGAGTCGGCGGACGTCAACGCCTACCTCAAGGAGATCGCCGGCGAGGAATTCACGAGCAAGGATTTCCGCACCTGGGCCGGGACGCTGCACGCGGCCGAAGCGTTGCGCCGCACGGCGCGCCCGGCGTCCGAGGCGCAGGCGAAGCGCGGCATCGCGACGGCGGTGGACGAGGTGGCGCGCCGGCTCGGCAACACGAGGGCGGTCTGCAGGAAGTGCTACATCCATCCGGCGGTGCTCTCCGCCTACGCGAGCGGCGCCTTGCACGACTTGCGCGGCAGCAGCCCCGCGTCCCGCCTCGCGCGCCTGCTGCGCAGCGCCGCGAAGGACGAGCGCAGGGCATTGCGGCGCAGCGGCGGCGACGGCGCCTCGCTCGCGCCGCTCCTCGCGCGCTCGCTGCGCCGCCGAGGCACAGCGCTTGCTGAGGAGCGGCTGCAGTAATTCCCCAACCCTTCGAAGGAGCACTAGCATGATGGTGAAAGTCCTTGGTGCGGCGGTCAGCGCCGCGCTGCTCGCGCTTTCTGCGCCGTCGTTCGCGCAGTCGTCGAGCGGCAGTATGGGTTCGTCGGGCTCCAGCGTCGGCTCCGGCAGCACGAGCGCGACGCCGAGCACCAGCGGCTCGAGCAGCACCTATGGTTCGGGCAGCAGCGCGGGCTCCAGCAGCGCGCCGAGCTCGAGCAGCAGCACAACCTCCCCCAGCAGCACTTCCCCGAGCACCTCGTCCAGCAGCGCCTCCGGCAGCAGCACGCAGAACTGCGATCTGCTCACCGGAGCGCAGAAGGACCAGTGCCTGCGCGACAAGGCGAGCGGCACCTCGAGCTCCGGCTCGAGCACCAGCCCGAGCACGACGACGCCGGGCAGCTCGAGCATGGGCTCGGGCAGCACGGGCTCCGGCAGCACCGGCATGGGCTCGGGCGCCGGCACGGGCACGTCCACCGGTACGAGCGGCTCCAGCGGCTCGTCGGGCACGACCACGACCAAGTAGCTGAGACGGCGTTGCAGGAGGGCCGCTCGAGTCGAGCGGCCTTTTTCATTTCAGCGGCGGGAATCTGGTGGAGTGGAGGAGGATCGAACTCCCGACCTTCGCATTGCGAACGCGACGCTCTCCCAGCTGAGCTACCACCCCGGTCGTCGAGTACTGCTGCACTCGAAGAGGCTGCGGATTTTACCCTAAGATAAGTCGATGCAGATCGCGCCGCCGTTCGGCTACTCGGAAGTCGTCCCCTTCCTGAAGACGCACAAGGTGCGGCTGCCGCCGCCGGGCGAGGTGCCGCAGTTCGCGCGGCAGGCAAACGCGATCCCGATCAGCCACACCGAGTTCCAGCTCGTGGCGCGCGAGTACCCGATCGTATTCAGCACCGGCGACGAGGGGCGCAGCTTCGCCGCCGTGGCGGTGCTCGGGATGACGGGTGGCGAGAATCTTTTCTGCGCGGGCAGCGGCTGGGCGCCCGGCGTCTACGTCCCGGCCTACGCACGGCGCTATCCCTTCTGCATGGCCAAGGTGACGATCGACAAGGTCGAGCAGAAGGATCGGCTGATCTGCATCGAAAAGCGCTCGCTGGACGACAGCGGCGAGGCGCTCTTCGACGCGCAGGGGCGGCCTGCGCCTCGCTGGAGCGAGATGGAGAAATTGCTCGCCGAGTACGAGGCCGACCTCGAGCGCAGCCGGGAGATGTGCGCGACGCTTGCCGACTACGGCGTGCTCGAGCCCTTCACCATGCAGGCGACGCTCAACAGCGGCGGCGCCATGCACCTCACCGGCCTGCACCGCGTGAGCGAGAAGAACCTCGAGAACCTGAACGCCGCGCAGCTCAAGAACCTGATGCGCAAGGGCTACCTCGCGCGCGTGTACCTGCACCTGCTCTCACTCGAGAACTTCGCCCGCCTGCTCGAGCGCCGTGCGGCCCGGTCGGGAGCTGCGGCGCGCGCCTAGCGCTCGCGGCCCGCTTCGCCCGCGATCTTCTGCACCGGAGAGAGCACGTACTCGAGCACGGTGCGCTCGGCGAGGCGGATCTCCGCGCTCAGCTGCATGCCGGCGAGCAGCGTGTGCGTCGCGGAGCCGGCCTGCAGCTCCTGCGCGCTCAGCTCGACCAGCGCGCGATAGGCGAGCGCCGCGCGTCCCGCCTCGGCCGCGCCGCGCTCGCTCGCATCGGCGGAGATCTGCAGCACGCGGCCCTCGAGCATGCCGTAGCGCTGGAAGGGAAAGCTCGCGAGCTTCATCTTTACCGGCTGCCCGGCGCGCACGAAGCCGACATCCTGGTTCTGCAGCCACACCTCCGCCAGCAGCGCCTCGCCGTCCGGGACGACGGTCATGAGCACCGCGCCCGGCGCGAGCACGCTGCCGCTCGTGTGGGTGGCGAGGTCCTTCACCAGGCCGTCCGCCGGCGCGCGCAGCTCGCCGAGCGAGCGCCGGTGGCGCAGCTTTTCGACCTCCTGCGCGAGGCGCACGCGCTCCCGTTCCGCGTCGATGCGCTCCGTTCGCAGCTGCGCCTGGTAGTTCGCGGCGAGCTGCCCGATGCGGCGCTCCGCCTGCTGCAGCGTGGCGCGCGCGCTTTCGACGCGGTGCTCCTGCGCGCGCAAGTCCTGCTCGAGCTCCATGCGCTCGCGCATGCGCTGGTTCGACATCAGCTTGCCGGCAAAGCCTTCCTTCGCTAGGCGCTGGAACGCGCGCTCCTGCTCCACGAGGAGGGGCAGGCTTCCCGCGAGCTTCTCGCGCATCTCCTGGGCCGCCTGCATCTCGCGGGCCGCTCGCGCCATGACCGCGCGCTCCTCCGCGAGGCTGTTCTCCTGGGCGTGCACGCGGGCGGCGCGCTGCGCCTCGACCTGCGCATAGAGCTCCTCCGGCTCGCCGCCGCGCGGCACCGGCCGCGCCGCCTGGAGCTCGGCATCGATGCGCCGCACCTGCAGCTCGCGCAGCGCAAGCTCCTGCTCGAGCGCGGCGGCGTCGGCGGCCGCGAGCTTCATGTCCATGCGCGCGAGCACCTGGCCCGCGCGGACCCGCTCGCCCTCGGCAACGAGGATCTCGCGCAGCACGCCGCCCTCCGCGGGCTGCACGATCTTCAGCTGCGAGCGCGGCACGAGGCGGCCGTCGGCGACGGCGACCACGTCGAGCCGGCCGAACACCGCCCAGAGAAGCAGGCACACGATGAGCGCTTTCACCGTCCAGAGCACGCGACGCGGCAGCGGCGAGGGCAGATCATCGCCGACGAGCGCCGAAGGCAGGAAGTCTTCGCGCCTTGCGAGCGCCGTGCGAAGCCGGGCTGGAAGAGGCGGCTTATTCATGCTCAGGTGACGGCGCTCGGTACCGGCATGGCGGGCTTCGCTCCGAGCCGGACGGTCGCGTCGATGCGCAGGCTCGCCGGCAGGTGGTGCGCGATGAAGAGGATCGTCACCTTGCCGCGCAGGCGGTTCACCGTCGCCGCGATCGCCTCGGCCGTGTCGCGGTCGAGGCTCGCGGTCGCCTCGTCGAAGATGAGCAGGCGCGGGCGCCGCAGCAGCGCGCGGGCGATCGCGAGGCGCTGCTTCTGGCCGCCGGAGAGCCCGGCGCCGTGCTCGCCGATCAGCGTCTGATAGCCCTGCGGCAGCCCCTCCAGGAACTCGTGGATGCCGGCGAGGCGGCATGCCTCGGCGATCTCGGCAGGGGCGGCGTAGGGCTGCGCGAGCGCGAGGTTGTCGTACACGCTGCCGGAAAAAAGCCGCGTCTCCTGCGGCACGACGCCGAAGTTGAGCCGCAGCTCGTTTGCGGCGAGGTTACGGAGGTCGCGTCCGTCGAGCTTGATCGCGCCGGAGCCGGGAAGCTCGAATCCCAGCAGCAGGCGCGCGAGCGTGCTCTTGCCGCTTCCCGACGGGCCGGTGAGGGCGACGCAGGCGCCGGGTGCGATGCGCAGGCTGAAGCGCTCGAGCACCGGCGCCTGGGCGCTGGAGTAGGCGAAAGTCACCTCCTCGATGTCCACGCGCGCCGGCGTCCCCGGCCCGCGGGCCGCGCGCAGCGTCCAGCTCTCCGGCGGCGCATCCAGGATGTCGCCGAGCCGCGCGAGCGCAATCGCCGCCTGCTGGAAGTCCTGCCACAGCGAGGCGAGGCGCAGCGCCGGCTGCGCGAGGCGCGCGGCGAACATCTGGAATGCGACCAGCATGCCGATGGTGAAGCCCTCCGAAGTCATGACGAGCCACGCGCCGGCCGCGAGGATCGCGACGTTGAGCGCCTGCTCGAGGGCGGTGGCGCTCGTCCCGTACACGTTCGCGAGCTGGCGGGTCTCGAAGCTCGCGGCGAGATAGCCCGCGAGGTGGCCCTCGTAGCGCGTGGCGAGCTGGGGCTCGAGCTGCAGCGCCTTGACGGTGTCCATGGCGGAGACGAACTCCGTGACGAACGCCTGGTTGCGCGCGCCGGCGAGAAATTGCCGGTTGACGCGCTCGCGAAGCAGGGGCGTGAAGAGCGCCGAGAGCGCAGCGAGAAGCCCGATGGCGCCGAGCGCAATGAGCGTGAGCGGCACGCTGTACCAGAACATGAGGGCGGCAAACACGAGGGCGAACGGCACGTCGAGCGCGACGCCGGCGGCCGCGCCGGTGATGAACTCGCGGATCGTCTCGACGCCGTGCAGGCGGGCGACCAGCGTGCCGGTGGGCCGCTGCTCGAAGTAGCGCGCCGGCAGCCGCAGCAGGTGCTCGAAGAGTCGCGCGCCCAGGACCGCGTCGATGCGGTTGCCCGCGTACAGCAGCAGGTATTGCCGCGCATAGCCGAGCGCGGCGTTGAAGACGAGGAAGAGAATGAGCGCGACCACGACCGCGGCCAGCGTGCTCTGCGAGTGGTGCACGACCACCTTGTCGATCACCACCTGCATGCAAAGCGGCGCCGCGAGAGCGAGGAGCTGCATGAAGAGGGAAGCGGCGAGCACGTCGCGCCAGGCGCTGCGGTGGCGCAGGAGCTCCGGCAGGAACCAGCGGATTCCGAATGGCGGCACGGCGAGCGCGGCGGCGCGCTCGCGCCTGGTCACGCGCCAGAGCTCGTCTTCGTAGTCGGCGCTGAACTCGTCGTGCGAAAGCGTGCGCGGCGCGCCGTCGCGCTCCACCACCAGGACGCCGTGCTGCTCGACGCGCAGCACGATCGCGAGCCGGGCGTGGTTGTTCTCCAGCGTGCGGCGAACGGCGACGAGGGGATCCGGGCCGCGCGCCGTGGCAAGGCGCGCGCGCTTGGTGTCGAGCTCGAGGGCCCGCGCCGCGTGCTGCACGCTCGCGAGGCTGAGCGGCGGCGGAAACTGCTGCAGGAAAAGACGCGCGTCGAAGGGCGCGCGCACGAGCTGGCAAAGGCTGGCGAATGCCCATGCCAGATCCGCCGTCCCGAGCGGCGTCTGTGGCTGCACCGAATTCCTCCCCTGACCGGACGGTCAGGATGCGCGCCGCCTGCTACAGCGTCAACGCCTAGGACGCGAGGATAAAAGCGAGCCCTAGCGGGCGGCCGCCGCGGCGGCGAGCTTCTTCTGCTTGCGGTCGGCCATGATCTTCTCGTAGCACTCCGCGCAAACCGCGCGCTTGTTCCTCACGCCGGGAAGCGTGCGGAAAGTGGCGCGCGGCCGCGAATGCTGGCCGTGGAAGCAGTACTTGAGGGGGTTCAGGTTCATCCAGACTCTATTGTAGTGCCGTAGTGCCAATCCCTGCATATTCTCTGTGCGTCGGGGTGGGCCGGGTTGGATTCGAACCAACGACCAAGGGATTATGAGTCCCCTGCTCTGACCGGCTGAGCTACCGGCCCGCGTGTGCTTTATAAACAAAAAAGGCCGCTTGCGCGGCCTTTTCGCGGTGCGGCCCGGTCTAGCCTTCCTGGTCGAGGAAGCTCTTCAGGCGCTCCGAGCGCGAGGGATGCCGCAGCTTCCTCAGCGCCTTGGCCTCGATCTGGCGTATGCGCTCGCGCGTCACGTCGAACTGCTTGCCGACCTCCTCCAGCGTATGGTCGGTGGACATCTCGATGCCGAAGCGCATGCGCAGCACCTTGGCCTCGCGCGGCGTAAGCGTGTCGAGCACCTCCTTGGTGACATCACGCAGGGATGCGAAGGTCGCCGCGTCCGAGGGCGCGAGCGTCGACTGGTCCTCGATGAAGTCGCCGAGGTGCGAGTCGTCGTCGTCGCCGATCGGCGTCTCCATGGAGATCGGCTCCTTGGAGATCTTGAGGATCTTGCGGATCTTCTCCTCCGGCATCTCCATGCGCTGCGCGAGCGTCGCCGGATCGGGCTCCTGGCCGGTCTCCTGCAGGATCTGGCGCGAGATGCGGTTCATCTTGTTGATGGTCTCGATCATGTGCACCGGGATGCGAATGGTGCGCGCCTGGTCGGCGATCGAGCGCGTGATGGCCTGCCGGATCCACCAGGTGGCGTAGGTCGAGAACTTGTAGCCGCGGCGGTATTCGAACTTGTCCACCGCCTTCATGAGGCCGATGTTCCCCTCCTGGATGAGGTCGAGGAACTGCAGGCCGCGGTTGGTGTATTTCTTCGCGATCGAGATCACGAGGCGCAGGTTGGCCTCGGTCATCTCGCGCTTCGCGCGCCGCGCCTTCGCCTCGCCCGTGGACATCTGCTTGTTGATCTCCTTCAGATCGCGGATCGGAATGCCGATCTTCTGCTGCACCGCCTGGACCTTGCCGAGGAGCTCGAGGATCGAAGGCTCGAGCCGCCGCAGCGACTCGCCCCAGGGCTGGTCCTCGTTCAGGTCGTTGGTGAGCCAGCGGCGGGAGCCCTCGGTGCCGGCGAAGATCTTGATGAAGTGCTGCCGCGGCATCTGCGCCTTGTCGACGCAGATGTCGTGGATGCCGCGCTCGTAGCGGCGGATCTCGTCGACCAGGCTGCGCACGCTGTCGGAGAGGCGCTCGACCGTCCTCGCGGTGAAGCGGATCGCCATCAGCTCGTTGCTGATCTGGTCGCGCACGCGCAGATAATCCTTGTCCTTGGAGCCCTTGTTCTCGAGCGCCTTGAGCAGCTTGTCGAACAGGCGGCGGATGCGGGCGAACTTCTCGAGCGCCTCGCCCTTGAGCTTGAGCAGGCTCGCGGTCTGCGCGGCGGTCTGCTCCTCCTCGCTCTCGCCTTCCTCTTCCTCGATCTGCGCCTCTTCCTCGTCGGGCGACTCGGCCTTCTTCGCGTCGAAGTCGTCCTTGGCGTTCGGGTCGATGAGGCCGTCGACGACCTCGTCGATGCGCATCTCGTCCTTCTCCACCTTGTCGGCGAGGTCGAGGATCTCGCGCACCGTGGTCGGGCAGGCGCTGATCGCCTGGATCATGTGGCGCAGGCCGTCCTCGATGCGCTTGGCGATCTCGATCTCGCCCTCGCGCGTGAGGAGCTCCACCGAGCCCATCTCGCGCATGTACATGCGCACCGGGTCGGTGGTGCGGCCGAACTCCGAGTCCACCGTCGAGAGCGCCGCCTCGGCCTGCTCCTCGACGTCCTCGTCGGTCTGCGCGACCGGCGCCGCGTCGGAGGCGATGAGCAGCGTCTCCTGGTCGGGCGCCTGGTCGTAGACCTGGATGCCCATGTCGCCGAAGGTGGAGATGATCGCCTCGATCTGCTCCGCGTCGACGAGATCATCGGGCAGGTGGTCGTTGATCTCCGAGTAGGTGAGGAAGCCGCGCTCCTTGCCGAGCTTGATCAGGTTCTTCAGGCGCGTGCGGCGCGTCTCGGCGTCTTCCTTCGGCATCTCCGCCGGGATGAGCCATTCGTCCTTGCGACCGCGCCGGCCGCCGCGCCCCTTGCCCTTCGCCTTGACCTCGTTGACCTTCGCCTCGAGGAGCTCGAGCGCCGCCTTCGCGCTCTTGATCGGCATCTTCGGCTTCTTGCCGCCCTTCTCGTCCGCCTTCAGGACCGGCGCCGGCTTCGCGGGCGCCGCCTTGGCGGCGGGCGCAGGCCGGTGCGGCGCGCGCGCGGCGCTCTTCCCCTTCAGCAGCTTCTTCGCGACGCGGGGCTTGGCGGCCGGCCTCGAAGCCGAGCGCGCCTTGAGCCGCTTGACGGCGCGGGACTTCTTCTTGGCCGCGTGGGCGTGGACTTTCCTGACCTTGGGTTTGCGCTTCTGAGCCATTCTTCCCCCGCCGGAAGGGCGTGCGATACGGTGGTTGGACGAAATCAAAGGAAAACCGTAGATTGTACCAAAACGTTCGACATTCAAGGGCTTCCGCGGTTCTTTGAAGCTGCCGCGTAAAGCAAGAAACCGGCCAGCAACTACGCCGGTGCGCTGCGGCCCTCGGCCTGCAGGCGCTGCTCGAGCGCCTTCACTTCCGCGATCATCTTTCCGTACTCCAGGTGCTCATCCTTGCTGAGCTGGCCGCGGCTCAGCCGCTCGGTGAGGCTCTTGATGAGCCGGTTCTTGCGGTTGATCTCGATCTTCCAGAGGACGTGACGCAGCTCCTGGCGTGCCTCTTCATCGGAGCCCCCGAGATCCATGCTGCTCGCCTGGGCGCGAAAGACCAGCTCCGCATGGGGCGAGCCGGCCAGGCGCTCGACGAGCATCGCCGCGCTGAGTACCCCGCCCGGAGCCTCCGCAGCCAAGGCCTCGGCAAGCGCCTGAAGCGCCTGCGACTCCGGCAGGCTCATGTCGAGCAGGCCGGGATCCACTTCGGCGGCGAGAAACGGCCGCGCGACGACGCAGGAAAGAAGCTTCCACTCCGGCGACGCCGGCGGCGCGCTCGAGCGCCGCGCGGGAGCGGGCGCCCGGTACGCGGGCCGCGCCGCGCTCAACCCGAGGATCGTTTCCGCCTCCTCCTGGGTAACCTCCGCAAGACGAGCAGCCTCCTTCACGATCTGCAGCCGCAGGCCGAGCGCGCCGATCTTCTGCACATGCGGACGCGCCGAAGCGAGGAACGCCGAGCGTCCCTCCGCGGTGCGCAGGTCCGACTGCGAGCGCAGCTCTGCGAGCAGGAACTGGGACAGCGTCTGCGCTTCGCGCACGAGCTGCTCGAACTTCTCCCTGCCGTGCTGGCGCACGAATGTGTCGGGATCCTCGCCCTCGGGAAGGAAAAGGAACCGGATCGGCTTGTGGTCGAGCGCCGAGGGCAGGCTCACCTCGAGGGCGCGCCAGGCCGCCTTGCGCCCGGCGGCGTCGCCGTCGAACGAAAACACGATCTCGTCCGCGTGCCGCAGCAGCTTCTGGATGTGCACGGGCGTCGTCGCGGTGCCGAGCGTGGCGACCGCGTATTCGACCCCGTACTGCGCGAGCGCCACCACGTCCATGTAGCCCTCGACCACCAGCACGCGCTTGCCCGCGCGGATGGCGTCCATCGCCTGGCCGAGGCCGTAGAGCTCGCGGCCCTTCTCGAAGAGCGCCGTCTCCGGGGAGTTCAGGTACTTGGGCTCGCCTTCCCCGATGACGCGCCCGCCGAAGCCGATCACCGCGTGGCGGGCGTTGAAGATGGGGAACATGACCCGGTCGCGGAAGCGATCGTAGCGCTTGCCCTCGTTCTCGATCACGAGGCCGCACTCGACGAGCGCCTTGTCCTCGTACTGCGGGAACTCGGCCTTCAGCCCCTGCCAGTCGTCGGGCGCATAGCCGATGCCGAAGCGCGCGGCGATGCGGCCCTCGAGGCCGCGGCGCTTGAGGTACTCGATTGCGCGCGGCGACTCCTTCAGCCGCGCGCGGTAAAAGCCCATTGCCTTCTCCATGACCGCGTAGAGGTCGGTCTCGCGCTCCTTGCGGCTCGCCTCCTCGGGCGTGCGCGGCTGCCACTCCGGGACTTGCATGCCCACCGAGGAAGCGAGCTCCTTCAGCGCGTCGATGTACCCGAGCCCGGCATAGTCCATGAGGAAGCCGATGGCGTTGCCGTGCTTCGAGCAGCCGAAACAGTGGAAGAACTGCTTCGCCGGGCTCACCGTGAAGGACGGCGTCTTCTCGTTGTGGAACGGGCACAGGCCGGAGAAGTTGGCGCCCGCTTTCTTCAGCTGGACGTAGCGGCCGACCACGTCCACGATGTCGACCCGGTTGAGAAGGTCCTGCTTGAACGAGTCGGGGATCACCCCCCGATTCTCAGCCCGAAAGCTTCGCTTTGACCAGAGCGGAAACCTTGCCCAGGTCGGCACGCCCGGCGAGGCGAGGCTTCAGGGCGGCCATGACCTTGCCCATGTCCTTCGCGCCGCTCGCGCCCGTCTCGGAAATTACCGAGTTGATTTCCTTCTGGATTTCCGCATCGCCGAGCTGCCGGGGCAAATAGGCGGCCAGGACGTCGAGCTCGGCTTTCTCCTTGTCGACGAGGTCCTGGCGCGAGGCCTTCTCGAACTGCGCGATGGACTCGCGCCGCTGCTTGATCATCTTCTCGATCACCGCGAGGACCTCGGCGTCGGCGAGCTCGACGCGCTCGTCCACTTCCTTCTGCTTGATCGCCGCGGTGAGGAGGCGAAGCGTGGACAGGCGCGCGCTGTCCTTGGCGCGCATCGCCGTCTTCACGTCTTCGTTGATTTGCTGCTTGAGAGGGATGCTAATACAGCTTCTGCGGCAGCATCTGGCTGCGCAGGCGCTTGTGGTGGCGCTTCACCGCCGCGGCGAGCTTGCGCTTGCGCTCCGCGGTCGGCTTCTCGTAGTACTCGCGCGAGCGCAGCTCGGTCAGAAGACCGGTCTTCTCCACCGTGCGCTTGAAGCGGCGCATCGCCACTTCGAACGGCTCGTTTTCCTTGACGCGGACAGTCGGCATCCAAGCCCTCGGGCTCTCGAAAGGGGCTGAATTGTATCAGAATGGGCCATGCTGATCCTCGGGGTCGAGACCTCCTGCGACGAGACCGGGATCGGGCTCTATGACGCGTCGGCGCGGCGCCTGCTCGGCCACGAAGTCTTCTCCCAGGTCGCGATGCACGCCGCTTATGGCGGCGTAGTGCCGGAGCTCGCCTCGCGCGACCACGTCCGGCGCATCGTGCCTCTCGCGCGCCGGGTGCTCGAGCGCGCCGCTCGGCGCCCGGCGGAGCTCGCCGGCGTCGGCTACACGGAAGGACCCGGGCTCGCCGGCGCGCTTCTCGTCGGCGCGTCGTTCGCGCATGCGCTCGCCCTGTCTCTCGGCATCCCGGCGCTCGGCATCCATCACCTGGAAGGCCACCTGCTCTCGCCGCTCATGGGCGAGCCGGCGCCGGAATTCCCGTTCGTCGCGCTGCTCGTCTCCGGGGGCCACACGCAGCTCATGCGCGTCGACGGCGTCGGGCGCTACGCGCTCCTTGGCGAGACCCACGACGACGCAGCGGGCGAGGCCTTCGACAAGACCGCGAAGCTCCTCGGCCTGGGCTATCCCGGCGGGCCGGCGCTCTCCGCGCTCGCCGAGCGGGGACGCGGCGGCGCCTACCGGCTGCCCCGCCCGATGCTCGGCAGCGCCGACCTCGATTTCAGCTTCTCGGGGCTGAAGACTGCGGTGGCGCTCCTCGTGAAGAGCGCCGATGCCGCCGCGCACGCGGACATCGCGCGCGCATTCGTCGATGCGGTGGTGGACGTGCTTGTCGCGAAGTGCGTGCGCGCCATGGACCATACCGGCCTTACGCGGCTCGTGGTGGCGGGCGGCGTGGGCGCGAATCGCCAGCTGCGCGCGGCGCTGAGCGCGGTCGCCGCGCAAAGCGGCTTCGACGTCTTCTATCCCGCGCCGGAGCTTTGCACCGACAACGGCGCGATGATCGCTTTCGCGGCGGCGCTGCGCCTCCAGGGGAAAACCAGGCCGGACTCGTCGTTCAGCGTGCGCCCGCGCTGGGAGCTCGAGGCGCTCAGCTAGCTTTCTTCGCGCCCAGGCGAGGCTCCGTGCCGTCGAGGAGGCGCGCGATGTTCGCGCGGTGGCGCCATACGAGGAGCAGCGCCATGACCGCCACCGCGAGCGCCGGCTCGCTCGGCCCGAGAAGCACGAAGCCGAAGAGCGCCGCGAACGCGGCGGCGGCGAGCGCCGCGAGCGAGGAGTAGCGCAGGAAAGCCGCGATCAGGGTCCAGGTCGCGAGCGTGCCGAGGGCGAGCATCCACTGGAACCCGAAGAGCACGCCCGCCGCCGTCGCGACGCCCTTGCCGCCGCGAAAGCGATGGAACACGGGATAGAGATGGCCGAGAAACACGCCGAGGCCGGCGAGCGCCGCCGCGGCGCTGGTGCCGACCAGCAGCGTCGCGAGCCAGACGGCGAGCCAGCCCTTGCCGCCGTCGCCGAGGAGCGTGAGCACCGCGGCCGCCTTCTTCCCCGAGCGCAGCACGTTCGTCGCGCCGGGGTTGCCCGAGCCGTAGCTGCGCGGATCGGGCAGCCGCATCGCCCGGCTCACGAGAATCGCGAAGGAGACGGACCCGAGGCCATAGGCCGCGAGCACCGCCAGGACCGTCTCCAGAACCAAGGCCCCTTGCATCGGCGGATTCTATAATTGGCGATCCATGGATGCGATTCTCGTCCGCGACCTGCGCGTGGAGGCGCTCATCGGCATCCACAAGCGCGAGCGCCACGTGCGCCAGACGCTCTCCATCGACCTCGACATCGGCCTGCCGGGAACGGCGGTGTTCTCGAGCGACAAGGTCGCCGACACCATCGACTACGAGCAGGTCACGCTGCGCATCCGGGCGCTCGCCGAGTCGGGCGACTTCCGCCTGGTCGAGACGTTCGCCGAGCGCGTCGCAAGCCTGCTCATGAAGGATTTCGGCGCGCCGTGGGTTAGGGTAAGCGCGTCGAAGATCGGCATCCTCGGCAATGCGCGCTTCGTCGGCGTGGTGATCGAGCGCGGGCGGCGCTAGCCGCGGGGGTGGTGCTTCGCGTGGAGCTGCTTCAGCCGCTCGCGCGCGACGTGGGTGTAGATCTGCGTGGTCGAGATGTCGGCGTGCCCGAGCAGGAGCTGCACGACGCGCAGGTCGGCGCCATGGTTCAGCAGGTGCGTCGCGAACGCATGGCGCAGCCCGTGGGGGGACAGCGCCTTGCCCGGAATGGCGCGGCGCGCATAGCGGCGCAGCAGGTGCCAGAAGGCCTGGCGCGTCATCCCCGCGCCGCGCCCGGTGATGAAGAGCACATCGGAGGCCGTGCGCTTTCTTTCCTTCAGGTATTTCGCGATCCACTCGGCCGCGGGCTCGCCGAGCGGCACGAGGCGCTGCTTCGCGCCCTTGCCGAAGGCGCGCACGACGTTCGCGTTCAAGTCCACCTCGTGGAGCTTGAGCCCGACGAGCTCGGAAACCCTGAGGCCCGTCGCGTAGAGCGTCTCGAGCATGGCGCGGTCGCGCAGCCCGAGCGCGCTCGCCGCGTCCGGCGCCGCGAGCAGCGCCTCGACGTCCGCCTCCGACAGCGTCTTCGGGAAGCGCGGCGGGCGCTTGGGGGCGTCGAGCTTGAGCGTCGGATCGGCGGCCGACTTTCGCTCGCGCACGCAATAGCGGTAGAAGCGCTTGAGGCTCGAGACGCGCCGCGCCGCGCTCGAGGCGCGACCGCCGCGCGCGGACAGGAAAGCGAATACGTCCTCCTCGCGCGCGTCGGCGAGCCCGCGGCCGGCGAGAGATGCGGCGAGCTGCTGCAGGTCGGCGCGGTAGGCGGCGATGGAATTGCGCGCGAGCCCGTCCTCGAGCCAGAGCGCATCGCAGAACGCGTCGAGCAGCCGCGCGTCCGCTTCGCTCAGGGACGCAGCGCGAACTCTTCCGGCCGGGCTTCGTGCGCGAGGAGCCATCGTTTCGCCTCGATGAGGAAGCCGGACGTCGCGTGCCCGAAGCCGCCGAGGCCGTCCGCCGCCACGATGCGGTGGCAGGGAATCACGAGCGGCAGGCGGTTGTCGCCGCAGGCCTGTCCGACCACGCGCGCCTCGCTGCCGAGCTCTTTCGCCACGTCGCCATAGGTGCGCGTGCGCCCGCGCGGGATCGCGCACATCGCGTCCCATACGCGCCGCTGCAGCTCGGAGCCCGCGATGCGCACCGGCAGATCGAACGCCGTGTCCGGGTCGGCGCGATAGCGCTCGAGCTGCCGCGCGGCGCGCTCCGCGAGCGCATGGGTCGGAGCCTGGGCGGGCACCGAGGGCGGCAGATAGCAGATTTCGGTGATGCAGTCATGGCGTGCGCGCACGCCCACTTTCATCACCGGAAACTCGACGATCGCGTCCCAGGCCATCAGGCGGCGAGCTTCGCGATCTGCGCGAGGAGGTCGTCGGGCACTTCCATGCCCTGCGCCATCGCCTTCTTCTCGGCCGCGAAGCGGCGCGCGCCGGGCAGGCGCACCTCGGGATCGCGCAGCATGGTGCTCACCACCGCCTCGACGCGCTCGGCGTAGGTCTCGGCTCCCGCGATCGGGTCGATCGCGATGAACGATTGCCCGAGCCGCGGCCGGTTGCCTTCCTCGGCGAAGAACGAGTCTGCTTCCGGGCCGATCGCCGCGCCGGTCAGCGCCGCGCACAGCAGCTCGAACATCAGCGCGAGCATCGCGCCCTTCGCGCCGCCGATCGGGAACAGGCTGCCGTGCTCCATCGCCTCCTTCGGATCGGTGGTCGGCTTGCCGTGCCGGTCGAGCGCCCAGCCTTCGGGAATTCGCTCGCCTTTTCGCGCCGCCATCATGATGCGCCCGCGCACCACCGTCGTGAGCGCCAGATCGACGACGATAGGCTCACGGCCCTTGCGCGGAAAAATCCCGGCCACCGGGTTCGTGCCGAACAACGCCTTCTTGCCGCCCCAGGCGGGAATCGCGGCCGGCGCGTTGCTGAACGCGAAGCCGACGAGCCCGGCCTGCGCCACCCCGGCAAGGTGGATCCCGAGCACGCCGATGTGCCCGCTGTTGCGCAGGCCGGCATAGCCGATGCCGTTGCGCCGCGCGCGCTGGATGGCTTCGTCGATCGCCCAGGCCGCCGAGGCGTACGGCAGCCCGTCGCGGTTGTCGATCAGGCAGGCGGCGGCGCGCTCGGCGGCGAGCGCCGGCTGCGCCGCGCCGTCGGCGCGGCCCTTGCGCAGCATCGAGCAGTAGAACGGCACGCGCGACATGCCGTGGGTCGGCAGCCCCTGCGCCTCCGCCTGCACCAGGTGCTGCGCGGCGGCCTCGGCCATCCTAGAATGCGCTCCGGCCTTCTCGAGGGCGGCTCGCGCCATCTGAAACAGCTCTTGCGCGCTCTTCCTCATCGAGGCGATTGTAATTAATTCTTCCGGAGGAGATTCCGCCATGGGCAAGATGATCGAACTCACCGCGTCGGACGGCCACAAGCTCGCCGCCTACCGCGCCGACCCCGCCAGCAAGCCGCGCGGCGCGGTCGTGGTGATCCAGGAGATCTTCGGGGTCAACAGCCACATCAAGTCGGTGGCCGACGGCTACGCCGCCGACGGCTATGTCGCCGTGGCGCCCGCGATGTTCGACCGCGCGCAGCGCGGCTACGACACCGGCTACTCGCAGCCCGAGATCCAGGCCGGCATCGCGATCATGCAGAAGCTCGACTGGAAGAACACCTTCGCCGACGTGACCGCGGCCATCGGCGAGGCGAAGAAGGCCGGCAAGGTGGGCATCGTCGGCTACTGCTGGGGCGGCACGGTGGCGTGGCGCGCGGCCTCGAACCTGTCGGGGCTCGCCTGCTCGGCGCCCTATTACGGCGGCGGCATGCCGAACTTCATCAACGAGAAGCCGAAGATCCCGGTGATGTGCCATTTCGGCGAGCAGGACCAGTCGCCCACGCTCGAGCAGGCCAAGGCGATCGCGAGCGCGCATCCCGAGATCACGGCGTACTTCTATCCCGGCGCGGGCCACGGCTTCAACTGCGACCAGCGCGGCTCCTACAACGCCGAGGCGTCGAAGCTCGCCCGCAGCCGCACGCTGGAATTCTTCCGCAAGAACGTCGGCTAGATCGAGTCGGCTTTCCTGCCGAGCAAGGCGCGGCGAAAACGCGCCTTGAGCAGCGCGCCCTCGCGCGGCGGGAGCACGAGCGGGATCTTCTCCGCGACGACCTTCACGACGGCGAAGTTGGGCCCCGGCGCCTTGTGGATGAGCTCCACGACGCCGGCCAGCTCTTTCTTCTCCCAGGCGGTGACGCCGTTCCTGAAAAGCGAGGCGCTCGCGACGCCGGCGAGGTCCACGCCGCTCGCGGTATGCGTGGCCTGCATGCCGGTCTCGCCGTAGCGGCCGTTGTCGATCACGACCACCGTCAGGTTCTTCGGCTGCTGCACGCCGATGGTGGCAAGCGAGCCGAGGCCCATCAGCATCTCGCCGTCGCCTGTGACGACGAGCACGCGGCGCTTCGGCTGCGCGAGCGCCAGGCCGAGGCCGATCATCGCCGCCTGGCCCATGGCGCCCCAGAGCGGAAAATTGAGGTCCTGGTCGCCCGCCGCGGTGACGTCCCACGCGGTCGAGCCGAGCCCGGCAACCACCAGGAGATTTTTTCTTTGCTTGAGGAGCGAAGAAACGACCTCGCGGCGATGAAGCGTGGCATTCATCGGCTGGCTTGCTCCTGGAAGCTCTTGATGCCGATCACGCGCTGGGCGATCAGCACCGCGACCGAGGCATAGCTGTTGTAGGCGAGCCGCAGCGCCGCGTTCACCGCCGGCGCGATTGCTTCGGCGCTGTCGGCGGCGTGCACGATGGTGCCCATCGCCTCGAGCACGCTTCGGGTCGCCTGTCCCATCGGCACCTGCCACGGGTTGAACTCGCCCTGGTGGCCGCGCATCGTCACGAGCGTGACGAGCGGGAACCGGCATTCCTGCACGGTGCCCAGCACGTTGATGACGTTGCCGACGCCGCTCGACTGCATGAGGAGCGCGCATCTCGTGCCCCCGAGCCAGGCGCCCATCGCGAGCCCGATGCCTTCCTGCTCGGTGCTGAGGACGACCGTGCGCATCGACTTGTCCGCGTGGCAGAGCTCGATCAGGCGCTTGTGGCCCGCGTCCGGGACGTAGCCGACGAGGCTCACGCCGGCGGCGCGCAGCTCGCGGTGGATCTCGAGCGGCCAGTCCCGGTCAGGCCGCATCTTTGAGGAGCGTCTCGCCGGGGCGCACGCGCGTGAAGGAAACGGGCTTCATGGCGATGTCGATTGCGTCGCCGCGCATCTTAGCGCTGGTGAAGGCGGACGCCTCGAGCGGACCGCTCTGCGGAAAGTCGGCCCGGAAGTGCGCGCCGCGCGAGTCCTCGCGCGCGAGCGCCGCTGCGGCGATCACCCGGCTCACCTGCACGAGGCTCTTCAAGTTGAGCCAGTCGTGCCAGGTCAGGTTGAACGCACGCTCGCCGTCGGCGACGCCGTGCGCCTCCAGCTGAGCGTCGAGGGCGCGCAGCTCCCCGGCCGCCTGCGCGAGCCCCGCGGCGTCGCGGATGATGCCGACCTGCTCCCACATGAGCTCGTACAGGCGCTCGCGCACGGGCTCCAGGCTGCCGGCCGGCTTGCGCCTGAAAGGCGTCTCGCACGCCTCGATCGCGCGATCGATCGCGTCGCCGTCGGGCGGCAGGAAGCTTCTCTTCGGGATCCAGGACGCCATGGCGTCCCCGGCAACCGCACCGAACACCGTGGAGTTGGCGACGCCGTTGCCGCCGAGGCGGTTCGCGCCGTGCACGCCGCCCGAGTCCTCGCCGGCGACGAAGAGGCCCGCGAGCTCGGTCGTGCAGTCGCCGCGGAATTCCACGCCGCCCATCATGTAGTGCGCGGTCGGGACGACCTCGACGAGCCCCCCGGCGAGGTCGAAGCCGCAGTCGGCGCAGCGCTCGACCATTCCCTTGAACTCCCTGCGCACGCGCTCCGGCCCGAGATGCGCCATGGAGATGTAGAGGCCGCCGTGCGGCGTCGTGTTGCCCTTGCGCATCTCGCTGAACATCGAGCGCGAGACGATGTCGCGCGTCGCCCGCTCGCCGCGCGGATCGTAAGCCGCCATGAAGCGCTCCTTTCTTCCGTTCAGGAGATAGCCTCCGGAGCCGCGCAGGCCTTCCTCGAGCACCGTGCCGGTCATGCGCGTACGGGTGCCGGCGAGGAGCCCGGTGGGATGGAACTGCACCATCTCCATGTCGCGCAGCGGCAGCCCGGCGCGCAGCGCCATGGCAAGGCCGTCGCAGCTCTTGTCGCCCGAGGGCGTGTGGTACCTGTACATCGTCGGCCCGCCGCCGGTGGCAAGCAGCACCGCCCTTGCGCGCACGAAGACGTATTCACCCGTGCGCATGTCGATGAAGAGCACGCCAGCGACGGAATCTCCCGCCCGTGTCTTTACGAGCTCGACGGCGCGATGCTCTTCCAGGCGATTTATTCGCCGCGACCAGACCTGCTCCGCGAGGCGGTTGATGATCTCGATGCCGGTGAGGTCGCCCTTGTGCACCGTGCGGTCGAACGTCTGACCGGCAAAGGCTTTCTGGTGCACCGTGCCGTCCGGGTTGCGATCGAAAAAGCAGCCGAGCTCGTTCTCGAGCTCGTGGATCCGTTCCACCGCCAGGGTCACGAGCTGCCAGGCGAGCTCCTGGTCGGGCAGCCACTTGCCGCCCTCGATCGTGTCCATGAAGTGGCGCTCGACCGAATCTTCCTTCGCGAGCGCGACGTTGTAGCCGCCCTGCACCATGCGCGTGCAGCCGCACTTGCCGAGGAGGCCTTTCACCGCGACGGTGATGGACAACCCGGGGGCAGCCTTGTGCGCGTGCAGCGCGGCGAAAAGCCCGGCGCCGCCCGAGCCGAGGATCAGGAGGTCCGTGTCGAGGGTACGGTAGGCCGGCGCAGCCATTGCGCGATGAGAACGACGACGACGAGCGCGAAGCCGATGGCGTCGAACGACGCCTTCGGGTAGACCAGCAGGAAACCGGCGACGATCAGCATGATGCGCTCGAGGACATTCGCCCGCTTGAGCAGCCAGCCCTGCAGGCCGCCCGCGATGGCGACGATGCCGACCGCGGCGGTGACCGTGACGAGCGCAATCGAGCCCCAGTCCGCGCCGCCCAGGGTCTTGAACGAGCCGGTGAGGAGCAGGCCGGTGCCGCTCGGATCCAGCACGAACATGAACGGCACGAGGAACGCGGGCGTCGTGTACTTCCAGCACTGCAGCGTGGTCTTGTACGGATCGCCGCCGGTGATGGCGGCCGCCGCAAAGGGAGAAAGCGCCGTGGGTGGGGAGACTTCCGACAACACCGCGTAGTAGAAGATGAACATGTGCGCCGCGAAATCCGGCACGCCGAGCTTCGTGAGCGCCGGCGCGGCGATGACGGCGCAGATGATGTAGCTCGCGGTGACCGGGACCGCGAGGCCGACGATCCAGACGATGAGCGAGGTGTAGATCGCGGTGAGGAGCAGCGAGCCTCCGGCGTACTGCAGCACGATCGAGCTGAACTTGAGCCCGAGCCCGGTGAGCGTCACCGTGCCCACGATGAGCCCGGCGCCGGCGCAGGTAGCGCCGACGTTCAGGACACCGAGCGAGCCGCCGCGCAGCGCCTTGACGAGCCCGGAATCGCGGATGGACCTCCAGACGCCCGCTTTCCCGGAGAAGAGTTCATAGGGAAGGACCGCCGTGTCCCGGCGCAGCAGGCTCGTGAGGGCGGACACGACCGTCGCCCAGAACACCGAAAGCACCGGCGAGTAGCCCCACAGCATGAAGAACACGATGGACACGAGCGAAAGGAAGTGGAACCAGTATTTCCTCGCCAGGCTCGATGCCGACTCGACCCGCTCGAAGGTGACGTCCTTCATGCCGAACTTGCGCACGTCGATCTCCACCATGGTGAAGAGCGCGAGGTAATAGAGGCAGGTCGGGATCGTCGCCATCAACAGCACGTCGAGGTAGGAGATCTTCAGGAAGTCGGCGATGAGGAATGCGGCCGCGCCGAGCACCGGCGGCGAGATGATCGCGCCCAGCCCGCCCGCGGAGAGCAGCCCGCCGGCGGCGTCCTTGGCGTAGCCGACCTTGGCGAGCATGGGATACGCCACCGAGCCGAGCGTCACGGTCGTCGCCACGCCGGAGCCCGAAGGGCCGCCGAGGAGGAACGAGGCGAGCACCACCGTGCGGCCCGCGCCCGTCGGCTTGCCGCCCATCGCGGCGAACGAGAAGTCGATGAAGAATTTCCCGGCGCCGGAATGCTCGAGGAACGCGCCGAAGATGGTGAAGAGGATGATGAGGGTGGCGGAAACGCCCACCGGCACGCCGTAGATGCCCTCCAGCGTCATGAACATGTGGCCGACGAGGCGCGAGACTTCGTAGCCCTTGTGGGTCCACGGTGCCGGCAGGTAGGGGCCGTAGAGCGCGTACAGCAGGAAGCACACCGTGATCACCGGCATGATCCAGCCGGTCGCGCGCCGCATCGCCTCGAGGATGAGGAGCGCGAGCGCGACGCCGAAGAAGATGTCCCAGCCGTCCGGCGTGATGCTGCGATCCCAGAAGTCGTCGCCCTGGCTCACCAGGTAGGCGGCGATCGCGACGCCGAGCAGCGCGCAGGCCCAGTCCCACCACATGGTGCGGTGGCGGAAGCGCCTTGCCACCGGGAAAATCATGAACGACAGGAAGAGGACGAAGGCGACGTGCGTCGCGCGCAGCACCTCGGTGCGCACGATGCTGTAGGAGGCGTACAGGTGGAAGAGCGACATCGCCACCGCGACTGCCGTGACGAAGCCCGCCATGGCGCCCTTGAACCTGTTCTGGACGCCCTCCTCCTGCTCGATCATCTCCTCGGCGCGCTTCAGCGCCTCGTCGCTGATCTGGGGTTGCAGGCTCATGGCGCCCGCGCTACTGGATCTTGATGCCCTTCTCGGCGAAATACCTCACCGCCCCGGGGTGCCAGGGCACCGGCGAGGCATCCTTCTTCTGGTTCTCGAGCCTGATGTTCTCCGCTTCCTTGTGCACCCGGACGAGCTCGTCCTTGTGCTCGAAGACCGCCTTGACGATGCTGTAGGCGCTCTTCTCGTCCATGCTCTGGTTCGCCACCAGGAGGTTGTTCACCGTGGCGATCTGGTTGTCCCGGTCCATGCCGCGGTAGACGTCCTTGGCAATCGTGTCGGTGACGTACAGATTGCCGTACTTCTTGTTCATCGCCGGCACCACCTCCGCGTGGTCGATCAGCTTGATCTTCACGCCGGGCGTGTTGGCGAGGTCGGTCACCGCCGCGGTCGGCAGGCCGCCGACCCAGAAGAAGGCGTCGATCTTGCGGTCCTTGAGCGCGTCGACCGATTCGGCGACGCCCAGCCTCTCCCTCTTCAGGTCCTTGTCCTTGTCGAGGTGCGCCGCCTCGATGACGCGGAAGGCCATCACCTCGGTCGCGCTGCCCGCCGACCCGGTCGAGACGCGCTTGCCCTTGAGATCCGCCAGCTTCGCGATGCCGGTCCCATCGATGGTGACGACGTGCATGCGGTTCGGGTACATGACGAGGAGCGTGCGCACCGGCACCGGCTTGCCCTTGAACTTGTCCTCGCCCTTGTACGCGTCGAGCGTCGCGTCGGCCATCGTCATCCCGAGGTAGGGCTTGCCGGTGCCGATCAGCTGCAGGTTGGCCACCGAGCCGCCGGTGACCTCGGCGGTCGCCTGCATGCCCGAGACATATTTCGAAAGCACGGCGGCCATGCCGCCGCCGAGCGGGTAATACACGCCGCCCGTGCCGCCGGTCGCAATGGAAAGGTTCTGCGCCTGCGCGGAAACTGCGAAGAAAACGGCGGCGAGCGCAACGATGCGCGCGAGAATGCTCATGGGCTCCCTCCTCCTGGTCCGGCGATATTACCGCACGCCGAGGCGGCGCAGTGCCTCGGCGCGGCGCGCTTTCGCCGCGTCGCGCACCTCGGTGTAGAGGCTGCCGCCCTGGCTGTCCATGGCGACGAGCAGCGGCCCGAAGCCGCGGATGCGGAACTTCCACAGCGACTCGGGATTGAGATCGTCGAGATCCACGTCCTCGATCGCCTCGATCCACGTGGTCTCGAGCGCGGCGGTGCCGCCGATGATGGCGAGGTACGCGCCGCCGAGGTCGGAGAAAGCCTTGAGCGAGTCCTCGCGCAGGCCGCCCTTGCCGATCACGAGGCGCACGCCGTACTGCTCCATCAGCGGCCGCGTGTAGCGCTCCATGCGGTCGCTCGTCGTCGTGCCGATGCAGATCGGGGCGTAGCCGGCGGGATGCGCCGCGCTTTTCTCGACCTTGCGCACGTTCGGCGCGGTGTGGATGACCGCGTGCCCGCGCAGATCGAAGCGCGTCTTGCGGCCGCGGTCGAACATGTGGATCTGCGTTGCGTCGCGAATGCCGAACAGCGTTCCGTTCAGCGTCACGGTGTCGTTGACGCGCAGCTGCCGCGCCTGCGCTTCGGTGATCGGCGTCGCCAGGTCGTAGTGCGCCATGCTAGTAACCGTACTCCAGCGCCCCCGCCCGGAAGATCGCGCGCGCGCGGCGCGCCGAGTGGCATTGCATGTTCACCGCCACCGGGTTCATCGTGATGTGGGTCGCCGCGGTCTCGACGTGCACCGCGAAGGAGGTGGAGTCGCCGCCGAGGCCCTGCGGACCGACGCCGAGCAGGTTCACCGCCTCGCTGAGCGCGCGCTCGAGCTTGGCGCCCTCGGCGTCGGCGCACTGCGTGCCGAGCGGGCGCGTCGCCGCGAGCTTGGCGAGGTGGATGCAAAGGTCCGCCGTGCCGCCCACGCCGACGCCGACGATGGTCGGCGGGCAGGTCTTGCCTCCCGCCTCGAGCACGCAGTCCACGACGAAGGTCTTGACGGCGTCGACCCCTTCGGCCGGCACCGCCATGCGCAGCCACGAGTTGTTCTCCGAGCCCGAGCCCTTCGGCACCATCTCGATCTCGAGCGTGTCGCGCTCCGAGAAATCCACGTTGATCACCGGCACGCCGCGCCCGCACGAGGTGTGCTCGTTCACGCGCGTGATCGGGTGCACGACCGAGGAGCGCAGCGGGTGCTCGCGCGTGGCGCGCTCGCAGCCCTTGCGGATCGCCTCCTTCAGCCGCAGGCCGTCCACCTCCACCCCGCGCCCGATCCAGACGTTGTAGATCGGGATGCCCGTGTCCTGGCAGAGGAGGTTATCGGTCTGCTCGGCGACCGTGATGTTCCTCATCATCGTGGCGAGCATGCGCTTCGCGCCGGCGTCGGTCTCCCGGCCGGCCAGGGCGTCGAAGCCCTGCTTCACGTCCGGCGGCAGCTGCTTGAGCGCGCGGATGTAGAGCTCCTTCGCCGCCTCCTCGACCTGTGCGAGATCGACCTTCACCGGACGTGGATGTTGCGCTCGCGCACGACCTTCTGCCAGAGCGCGGTCTCCTCCTTCAGGGCTTTCGCCATTTCCTCCGGCGTGTTCGCCACGGGCACGAGGCCTTGCGCGTACAGGCGCGCCTTCAGGGTCGTGTCCTGAAGCGCGGTCTTCGTGTCGCGGTAGACCTTCTGAATGATGTCGTTCGGCGTCCCGGTGGGCGCGACGATGCCGAACCAGCCCGAGTTCTCGAAGCCGGGAATCGCTTTCGCGATCGGCGGCACGCCCGGAAGCTGCGCGACCTCCGTGGTGCTCGTCACGCCGAGCGCGCGCAGCCGGCCGCTGTTGATGTGGCTCATCGCGCCGGCGACGTTCGCCAGCATGAAAGTGATGTCGCCGGCGACCAGGCTCGCGAGCCCCGGCGCCTCGCCCTTGTAGGGCACGTGCACCGCGTCGGCCTTCGCCTGGTAGAGGAAATTCTCCGCCGCGAGGTGCACCTGCGAGCCGATCCCGGCGGAGCCGAAGGTGAGCTTGCCGGGCTGGGCCTTCAGCGCCTGGAGCAGGTCGCGCACCGTCTTGTAAGGCGCGCTCGCCGGGACCACGAGCACCTGCGCGCCGGAGACCACGTTCGTGACGGGCACGAAGTCCTTCTCCGGGTCGTAGTTGAGCTTCGCGTAGATATGCTGGTTCGCCGTCATCACCGAGCCCGACGGGAAGAAGAGCGTATAGCCGTCGGCCGGCGCATGCGCCGCCTCCGCCGCGCCGACCCCGCCGCCCGCGCCGCCGCGGTTCTCGATGATCACGCTCTGGCCCCACATCCTCGAGAGCGGCTCGCCGAGCAGCCGCGCCGCGATGTCTGTCGCGCCGCCGGGCGGGAACGGAACGATGACCTTCACCGGCTTCTGCGGCCAGCCCTGCGCCGAAGCGCCGAGGCAAAGCAGCATGCCGGCGACGAGCGCCAGGATTCTCTGTGTCATGCCATCCTCCTCGCCGCCAATTCTATAGCGCGAGCGCGAAAGCGAGGCCGGCGGCGAGGGCGAGCGCGGCCGCGGCTGCGGTCAGGGTCTTCTGCCACTCGCGCCACGGCAAGAATTCGAGCGCGAGCACGCGCAGGCCGCCGCCGAGGTGCGCCGCGAGCGCGAGGACGATCAGCCATTCGCCCAGCCTCACCGCAGGCTGCTCGGTCCACTTGAGGAAGCGCTCGAGCGCGCCCTCGCCCGCGAGCGCCTGGCCGAGGGCCCAGAAATGCAGCGGCAGGAAAAGCGCGAGCGCGATGCCCGAGACGCGGTGGACGATGGCGGCCCAGTAGGACGAGCCCTGCCTCATCCGAAGACCGCGAACGCCGCGCGCAGCCCGAGCGCGAGCAGCGCGAGCGCGAAGAAGAGAAGAAACGCGTCCCTGGAGCGGCCGCGCCACGCGGTCCACTCCGCGAGCACGGCGCGCAGGCCGATCGGCGCGTGGAGGCTCACCGCGGCGACGAACAGGCAATAGAAGGCGAGCCAGCCGACGTTGCCGCGTGTGCGCCCGAGGATCTCCGCGGCGCTCAGGCCGCCGCGCGCGGCATAGATGAGCGTCGCGAGGTGCACCGCGACGCAAAAGGCGAGAACCATGGCGCTCGCGCGCTGCGCGAGCCAGAGATACGCCTGGGTCCTGGAGCTCAAAGCCCGCCCTCCAGCGCCGCCTTGGCCAGCGCGCGCTTCAGGCCCGCGATCGACGCGGTCGGCGAGATCTGCTTCGGGCAGCGCTCGATGCAGCTCATGTGCGTATGGCAGGCATGGCAGCCGGCGTCTCCCGCGACCGCGCGCAGCCGCTCGGCGCGCGCCACGTCGCGCTCGTCCTGCACCAGCGTCCAGGCGCGGTTCAGCGCCGCCGGCCCGAGGTACTCCGGGCTCCACTTCACCACGTCGCAGGCGCTGTAGCACACGCCGCAGCCGATGCACTCGATTCCCGCGTCCACCTGCTTGCGCTTTTCATCTTCCGGACGGACCTGGTGGAAATCTTCCCGCCGCGACCTGCTTCCATCGAATCTGCCCCTCGCCTGCGCCCACTTGTCGAAGAACGCGCCCATGTCGACCACGAGGTCGCGGATCACCGGCAGATTGCGCAACGGCGCGAGGGTGAGGCGCTCCTTTTCGAGGACCCTGTCCACGTGCGTGCGGCAGGTCCAGCGCGGCACGCCGTTCACGTCCATCGCGCACGAGCCGCACATGCCGACGCGGCAGGCAAAGCGGTAGGCGAGGCTCGGATCGAGCTCGCGCTGGATGTACGTCACCACGTCGAGCACCGTCTGCGACGGCTCGCGCGGCACCTCGAATTCCTGGTATGCGTCTTTTCTCTTGACGAGGACTTTCAAGCCGACTCGTAGAGGCGGGTCAGGACGAACTCGCGGTGCCCCAGCGCCTCGGCGGCGGTGAGGCGGCCGTTCGCGGTCCTGAACATGCACTCGAGGAGCTTGTCGCCGGCCTGGTCCGGCGTCATCTCCTTGCGCAGCAGCCCCGTGACGTCCACGTCGATGTGCTCGCCCATGGTGCGCACGGTGCGCGGGTTGGCGCAGAGCTTGATCACGGGAAGGATCGGGTTGCCGATCACGTTGCCCTGCCCGGTCGGGAAGAAATGCACCACGAAGCCGGAGGCCGCGCAGAGCGTCACCATCTCCGCCGCCGCCGAGGAGGAATCCATGAACCACAGCCCGGTTCCGGTCGGCATCTCGGCCTTGTCGAGCACGCCGTCCACCATGCACTTGCGGCCGATCTTCTGGATGTTGCCGAGCGCCTTCTCCTCGATCGTCGTCAGGCCGCCGGCGATGTTGCCCTTCGTCGGCTGCGAGTCCGACAGGTCGCTCGTCTTGTGCTTCTCGATGATCGCCTGGTAGCGGTCGAACACGAACTGGAACTTCCTGCGTACCTCGTCCGTGCGGCAGCGCGCCGCGACGAGGTGCTCGCCGCCGGTGAGCTCGGTCGTCTCGCCGAAGACGAGCGTCACCTTGTGCGGATAGAGCTTGTCGAAGGCGTTGCCCACCGTCGGGTTCGCGCCGCAGCCCGAGGTCGTGTCGGACTCGCCGCACTTGGTCGACACCCAGAGGTCCTGCAGCGGCCGCTCCTCGCGCCGCAGCTCGGAGGCCCACTGCACGTATTCCTTCGCCGCCTTGGAGGCGCGCAGGATGGTGTCGTGGTCGCCGTGCTGCTCGATGCCGAAGTAGGAGACCGGCTTTCCGGTCGCCGCGATGCCGTCGGCCACCTTTTTCGCCCAGCCGTCCTCGATGCAGATCACCACGACCGCGGCGACGTTCGGGTTGCAGCCCGTGCCGATCAGGGTGCGGAAGTGCAGGTCGAGGTCGGCGCCGAACTGCAGCCGGCCGTACGGATGCGGAATGGCGATCGCGCCCTTGATGTTGTTCGCCACCGCCTCGGCGGCGGCGTTGGAAAGGTCGTCCACCGGCAGGATGAGGACGTGGTTGCGCACGCCGATGCGCCCGTTCTCCCTCTTGTAGCCGCGGAAGGTCGCTTTCGAGAGGTCCATGGCGCTCACCACCGCTTGGTCTTCACGTTGTGCACGTGGAGGTGCTCGCCCTTGGCGATCGGCTTCACCACCTTGCCGATGTCCACGCCATACTTGATCACCGTGTCGCCGGGCTGATAGTCGCGCAGCGCCACCTTGTGGCCGATCGGGATGTCGCTCTTCGCCTTGATCTCGACGTCCTTGTCGTCCTCCATGATCCAGCCGGCGAGCGACTGCCCGGCCTTCACCCCCTCGACGACGACCACGCCGACGCCGTCGCCTTCCTCGTGCACGACGAAATGGATCATTTGCGCATTCCCGCAAGCCAAAGGAAAAATTCTACTGCGAACATTCGCGCGGCACGGTGCCCTCGAAGCGCGCTTTCGAATCGGCCGGCGGGCGGTGCGCGCGGCGCCATTTCCACGGCGGCACGGGATCCGGATCGCTCCACAGGCCGAGCCGGCTCGCGCGCGCGCTCCGCTGCGCGGCATAGAAGGCGGGCTCGGGCTTGTCGAGCGAGGAAACCCACGCCATGCCGCGGCGCACCTGCTCCGTGTTGACGTCGATGCTGTCGCAGGACACGCGCGCGAGCAGCCGCCCGTAGCGGTCCTTCTGCGTCCAGTCGAGGCGCGCCACCTTGTCCGCGCAGAGCTCGGCGAGCGAGCGGCGCGCCTCGCGGCCGAAGGGCTGCCGGTATTCCGGGGCGTCGATGTAGACGAGCCGCACGCGGGTCTCCTGGCGCGCGATGCACACCGAGAGCGAGTCGCCGTCGCCGATATGCGTCACGCGCGCGTCGATCGTCTCGGCCCGCGCAAGCGCGAGAAAGAGGAACGGCAGGACGCTTAACGGCATTTCAGGTTGGCCGACGGGTCGGCGATCGGGCGGGAGCAGTCCTGCTCGTTCACGCGGCGGCCGGGAGCGAGCTCCGGCGCGCGCGGCGCGGGCGTCACCGCCATGAACGGGTTGGCGGTATAGGTCGTTCCGTATCCGGACCCCGGCCCGCGCTGCTCGGCGCTGTAGATCACCGCCCCCGCGATCCCGAGGCCGATCAGCGTTGCGGTGGACGTGCCGCTGCCCTGGTAAGCGAGGCCGCCGCCGGAGCTCGTGACCGTCGTTCCGCCTCCTGAAGTGGTTACGGCGCCGGCGTTGATCCCTATCTGGCCGTGCGAGCAGCCGGCCACAATCAGAGAGCAAATGATGGGAATGCGGCGCATCGGCGCATGTTACCCGCCGCTGCAAGCCTTCTGAAGACGATCCCGCACGGCGGCCCATTCCGGCGCGTCCGGCGGCGCCTCGACCAGGATCTCCTCGCATCCGGCGGTGTCGAGCTCGCGCAGTGCCGCGTAGAGCCGCTGCGCGTAGGCGACCGGATCGCGCGGCATGCGCAGCCAGTAGTCCACGCGCTCGTCCGGCCTGGAGAAGGCAAGGACCGCGACTCGCTCTTTCAGGCGCGCAATCGTCCTGTCGAGATCGTGCGCGTCCACGAGGCGCGCCGGCGTGCGCGGCGAATAGTGCCGCGCCATGCCGCCGGAGTGGCGAACCGCGGCCGTGCGTTTCCCGACTGTCACGATTTCGGAAATTTGCCGTTCGGAAATCGCGCCGGGCCGCAGCACGATGGCGCCGTCGCCGGAAAGATCGACGATGGTGGACTCGATGCCGACCTCGCTCGGCCCGCCGTCGAGCACCAGGTCGACCTCGTCGCCGAGGTCCTCGCGCACGTGCGCCGCCGTGGTCGGCGAGACCAGGCCGAAGCGGTTCGCCGAGGGCGCGGCGACGCCGCCGCCGAACTGCGCAAGGAGCGCGTGCGCGACGGGGTGCGAGGGCACGCGCAGGCCGACGCTGTCCTGCCCGCCGGTGATGAAGTCCCCGGCCTTGTCGCTTCGTTCGAGGATCAGCGTGAGCGGCCCGGGCCAGAAGCGGCGCGCGAGCGCTTCGGCGCTTTTCGGCACGTTCCGGGCGAAGGAGAAGGCCGCCCCTGCGGAGGCGAAATGCACGATCACCGGGTGATCGGCCGGCCGCCCCTTCGTTGCATAGAGGCGTGCGACGGCCTTCGCGTTCGACGCATCCGCGCCCAGGCCGTACACGGTTTCGGTGGGAAACGCGACGAGTCCGCCGGCGCGCAGGATTTCCGCGGCGCGGCGGACATCGTTCGTCACAGCTTGAGCGGCGCGGCCTTCAGGACGGACTCCGTCTGGCGGGCGCGGAAATCCGCCAGCTTCTTCTTCATTCCTTCGTCCGAAAGCGCGAGAAGCGCCACCGCGAAGAGCGCGGCGTTGCCGGCGCCCGCCTCGCCGATGGCGAAGGTCGCGACCGGGATGCCCTTCGGCATCTGCACGGTGGAAAGCAGCGAGTCGAGCCCTTGCAGGTGCTTCGAAGGCATCGGCACGCCGAGCACAGGCAGGGTCGTGTGCGCCGCGACGACGCCGGCGAGGTGCGCGGCGCCTCCGGCCGCGGCGATGATCGCCTTGAGCCCGTTCTTCTGGGCATTCGCCGCCCATTCGGCCACGGCGTGCGGCGTGCGATGCGCGGACATGGCCTTCGCCTCGTACGGTACGCCGAACTCCTCCAGCACCTTGGCCGCCGCCTTCATCGTCTCCCAGTCGGAGGTCGAGCCCATCACGATGCCGATCATTGCAGCGTTCTCCCCGTCAGGCGCTCGAGCGCCTCGCGATATTTTTCCGAAGTCTTCCTGATCACCTCCGGCGGCAGCTTGGGCGCGGGCGGCGTCTTGTCCCAGTCGAGCGTCTCCAGGTAGTCGCGCACGTACTGCTTGTCGTACGAGGGCGGCGAGATGCCCACCTTGTAGGAGTCGGCCGGCCAGAAGCGCGAGGAGTCGGCGGTCAGCACCTCGTCGATCAGGACAATGCCGCCTTTTTCATCCAGGCCGAACTCGAACTTGGTGTCGGCGATGATGATGCCCTTCTTCGCCGCGTACTCGCTCGCCTCCTTGTAGAGGCGGATGCTGATGTCGCGCACCTTGTCGGCCTTGTCCCTGCCGATCAGCTTCGCCGCCTCCTCGAAGGAGATGTTCTCGTCGTGCCCGGTCTCGGCTTTGGTCGCCGGCGTGAAGATCGGCTCGGGCAGCTTCTGCGCCTGCTGCAGGCCCTTCGGCAGCTCGATGCCGCACACTCTGCCGGTCTTCTGGTAGTCCTTCCAGCCCGAGCCGATGATGTAGCCGCGCACGACCGCTTCGATCGGCAGCGGCTTCAGCTTCTTCACCACGATCGCCCTTCCCTTCACCTGGGATTTCTCGTCGGCGGAGACCACGGTCTCGGGATCGACGCCGGTCAGCTGGTTCGGCACGATGTGGCCGAGCTTCTCGAACCAGAAGTTCGCCATCTGGTTCAGCACCGCGCCCTTGTCCGGGATCGGATCGGGCAGCACGACGTCGAACGCCGAGAGGCGGTCGCTCACGACGATGAGCATCTTGTCCTCGCCGACGGCGTAGATGTCCCGCACTTTTCCCTTGCCGATCCGCGGCAGGGATTTGATTTGGGATTCGAAAACCGCCATCAGGCCGCCTGCTTCTCGAGGTCGGCGCGCCATTTGCCCTGCGAGGCGAGGCCGTTCATGTGCGCGCGGTGGTGGAAGGCCTTCTGCGCGGCGGCGACATTGCCCGCCTGCCCGCGCCAGGCCTTGAGCGCCGGGTTCTGCAGCGCGCGCGAATAGGAGAACGTGAGCGGCCAGGGCAGCCCCTTCGTCGCCGCCATGGCGTTCAGGTGCGCGGTTGCCGCCTCGTCGGACTGGCCGCCGGAGAGGAACACGATGCCCGGCTGCGCCGCCGGCACGGTCCGCTTCAGCACCCGCACGGTGCGCTCGGCCACCTCGTCCACGCCCGCCTGGCGCGCGTTGTCCTTGCCGGACACGACCATGCTCGTCTTGAGGATCAGGTGCTCGATCGAGACGTTGTAGGCGGCCATCGCCGCATAAGTGGCGCGCAGCGTCGCTTCATGCACCTCCTCCGAGCGCTCCGCGCTGTGGGTGCCGTCGAGCAGCACCTCGGGCTCGATCATGGGAACGATCGACGCTTCCTGGCAGATGGCGGCGTAACGCGCGAGAGCGTGCGCGTTGGCGTACAGGCAGGCGTGCGTCGGGATCCCTTCGCCGATGGTGATGACCGCGCGCCACTTGGCGAAGCGGCAGCCGAGGTCGAAGTACTCCTTCATGCGCTTCTGCAGGCCGTCCAGGCCTTCGGTGACCTTCTCTTCCGCGGTGAAGGGCAGGTTGGCGAGCCCCTTGTCCACCTTGATGCCGGGGATCACGCCCTTCTTCGCCAGGTACTGGGGGAACGGCGTGCCGTCGTTCGCCTTCTGGCGCGCGGTCTCGTCGAACAGGATCACCCCGGAGAGGTACTGCTCGACGCCCGGGGTACTGAAAAGCAGGTTCCGGTAGGTGCGCCGGTTTTCCTCGGTGCACTCGACGTTGACCGACTTGAAGCGCTTCTCGCAGGTGCCGCTCGACTCGTCGGCGGCGAGAATGCCCCGGCCCTTGGCCACCATGGCGGCGGCGGTTTTGGAAAGCAATGCCTGGTCCATGCGCGAACTCTCTCGGGTGGTGGGATTTGCTGTGGCTGAAGCAGGCAAAATTTTATCGCCTTCGCGATTGTGCGACGCAACACCGAACTCTCGCGATGGCGTACAATCTCGCCCCTTTGCCTTTTGGAATCAGCTTCATGCCCGCCGCACGGCGCAACGTCGCCATCATCGCCCACGTCGATCACGGCAAGACCACTCTGGTCGACAAGCTGCTGCAGCAGTCGGGCACGTTCGCCGCGCACGAGCACATCGAGGAGCGCGTCATGGACTCCAACGCGCTCGAGCGCGAGCGCGGCATCACGATCCTCGCGAAGAACTGCGCCGTGCGCTACGCCGGCACGCACATCAACATCGTCGACACGCCGGGGCACGCGGACTTCGGCGGCGAAGTGGAGCGCGTGCTGTCGATGGTGGACGGGGTGCTGCTCCTGGTCGACGCGGTGGAAGGGCCGATGCCGCAGACGCGCTTCGTCACCCGCAAGGCGCTCGCTCTCGGGCTGAAACCGATCGTGGTGGTGAACAAGGTCGACCGGCCCGGCGCGCGGCCCGACTGGGTGGTGAACCACACGTTCGAGCTCTTCGACAAGCTCGGCGCGACCGAGGAGCAGCTCGACTTCCCCGTGGTCTATGCCTCCGCGCTTCTCGGTTTTGCAAAGAACAGCCTGGAGGAGGAAGCGAAGGACCTTTCCGCGCTGTTCGAGGCGATCCTGAAGTACGTGCCGGTGCGCGACGAGAACCCCGAGGAGCCGCTGCAGCTGCAGATCTGCTCGCTCGACTACTCGAGCTACGTCGGCAAGATCGGCATCGGCCGCATCCGCCGCGGCCGCGTCAAGGCAGCCCAGGAAGTGCTCGTGCTGCACGGCCCGGATTCGCCGGCGCTGAAAGCGAAGATCAACCAGATCCTGATGTTCGAGGGCCTCGAGAGGAAGCCCGTCGAGGAGGCGGAAGCCGGCGACATCGTCCTCATCAACGGCATCGACGAAATCGGCATCGGCGACACGATCTGCGAGCTCGAGCACCCGGATGCGCTGCCGCTGCTCAAGGTCGACGAGCCGACGCTCACGATGAACTTCCTCGTGAACGCCTCTCCGCTCGCCGGCAAGGAAGGCAAGTTCGTCACCAGCCGCCAGATCCGCGAGCGCCTGGAGCGCGAGACGAAGAGCAATGTCGCGATGCGGGTCGAGTATCCGGCCGACACCGACACCTTCATCGTGCACGGCCGCGGCGAGCTGCACCTCACGATCCTGCTGGAGAACATGCGCCGCGAGGGCTACGAGCTCGCGGTGTCGCGCCCGCGCGTCGTGTACAAGGAGATCGGCGGCGAACGCTGCGAGCCCTTCGAGCTGCTCTCGGTGGACGTCGAGGACGCGCACCAGGGCGTCGTCATGGAGGAGCTCGGCCGCCGCCGCGGCGAGCTGAAGGACATGCAGCCCGACGGCAAGGGGCGCGTGCGCCTCGAGTACCGCATCCCGGCGCGCGGGCTGATCGGCTTCCAGGGCGAGTTCCTCACCATGACGCGCGGCACCGGCATCATGGCGCACGTCTTCGACGAGTACGCGCCGGTGAAGGGCGAGATTCCCGAGCGCAGGAACGGCGTGCTGGTGTCGCAGGACGACGGCGCGGCGGTCGCCTACGCGCTCTGGAAGCTGCAGGAGCGCGGCCGCATGTTCGTGAGCCCCGGCGACCCGGTGTACGAGGGCATGATCATCGGCATCCACAGCCGCGACAACGACCTCGTGGTGAACCCCATCAAGACCAAGCAGCTCACCAATATCCGCGCCTCGGGCAAGGACGAGGCGATCGACCTCACGCCGCCGATCCAGCTCACGCTCGAGTACGCGGTCGAATTCATCGGCGACGACGAGCTCGTCGAGATCACGCCGAAGTCGATCCGCCTGCGCAAGCGCTACCTGAAGGAGCACGAGCGGCGCAAGGCCGAGCGAGCAGCCGCCTAGCCCCGCAGGATCTGCCGCGCGGCGCGCGCGCCGCTCTTCAGCGCCCCCGCCACGGTGCCCGGCTCCTCGCTCTCGGTCGCTTCGCCGGCGAAATACAGCGTGTCCTCGAGCGGCGCGGCGAGCGCCTCGCGCGCGCCCTGCCCGCCGACGAGAACGTAGCTGTAGCCGCCGCGCGAAAAGGGGTCCTGCGCCCAGTCCTTGACGCAGGCGGCCTCGAGCTGGCTGGACGCTTGCGGAAAAATTCTCTCGACGCTTGCAAGCGCTTCACGCAGGAGCACGCGTTCCGGCCGGCCGGTGAGGCGCGCGGCCTTCGGTCCGCCCGCCCAGGCCGTGAGGAGCGGCCCGCGCATCGGCAGAGGCGTCCAGAAGGTCGGAAACGGCGACTGCGGGGTGTGGAAAAACGCGACGCCGGGCGCACGCGATTCCCAGAAGGCTTTGTCGAAGCGCATCGCGACGCGGATGACCGGCCCGCTCGCCAGCTTTTTCAGCGCCGACTTTTTCCCGCGCAATGCAGGCCGGAACAGATTCGAGGATTGCAGAACCCCCAACGGCAAGGTCACGACCGCGCGCCTCGCGCGTACGACGAACGGCTCGCCGAGGAAGCGCCCGTGCACACGCACGGCGCCCTGACGCCATTCGACGCCCCGCACGACCCGCTGCAGCGCAAGCGGCACGCCTCGTGCGGCGAGCGAGCGCGCGAGCCAGTCGAAGAGCGCGCCGTAGCCGCCCCGCGGCCTCGGCTGCGAGCGGCCGAGCTCGCCGCCATCGCCCCACTCGTCGATGATCGAGCGCGCGCTCACGCGGCGCGGATCGGCGGCGTCGAAGCCCTGCACCATCATGCGCGCGAACGCGCGCGTCTCGGACGGAAGGCGGCGGGTGGCGAGGAATGCCTCGAAGGAGACGTCCTTTGGAAGCAAGGCGCCCTGCACTGCGCGCGCGGCATGGACAAACGCGTTCATCGGGCGCAGGCGCCCGCCCCTCAGGTCGCGCTGCTCGCGGACCAAATCCACGGCGGCGATGCCGGCGCGCGCAAGGAGCGCATGCGTGGCGCGCGCTTCGCCATGCATGAATTCCGCGCCGAGCTCCACCGGGATGCCCAGGCCGGGCATGGCGCGCGTCCAGCAGCGCCCGCCGACGCGCTCACGCGCCTCGAGCACGAGAACCGAGCGCCGGGCGCGCGCGAGCGCGTCGGCGGCGGCGAGCCCGGCCGCGCCGGCGCCGATGACGATTACGTCGGCGTCGAGGCTACTCGACCTTGACGTGCGCATCGGCGGCCACCTTGCGCCAGATGCCGATCTCCTTGCTGATCTGCGCGCCGAACTGCTCCGGCGTGCCGCCCGCCGGCGCGACGCCGTCGGTCTGCAGCTGCTCGCCGGTCGCCGGGATCTTGAGGATCTTCGTCGCCTCGGCATTGAGGCGCTCCACGACCGGGCGCGGCACGCCCTTGGGCGCAATGAGGCCGTGCCACAGCGTGACGTCGTAGCCGGGCACGCCGGACTCGGCAATGCTCGGCACGTTGGGGAGAGCCGGGATCCGCTTCGCCGTCGTAACCGCGATCGCGCGCAGCTTGCCCGCCTGGACCTGCGGCATGGCCGTGGCCGTGCTGCTGAAGAAGACGTCGGTCTGGCCGCCGATCGTGTCGGTGAGCGCGGGACCGGTTCCCTTGTACGGGATATGGTTCATCTTCACGCCCGCCATGCTGTCGAAGAGCTCGGTGGCGAGGTGGATCACGCTGCCCTGACCGGAGGACGCGAAGTTCACCTGCCCCGGCTTCTGCTTGGCGAGCGCAATCAGCTCCTTGATGCTGCTGACGGGCAGGGAAGGCCGCACCACGACGACCAGCGGCCCCTGCGACAGCTGGATGATGGGCGTGATGTCGGCGACCGGGTCGAAGTGGATCTTGTAGACGCTCGGGTTCACCGTGTAGCTCGAGGCGATCAGGACGAGCGTATAGCCGTCGGGCGCCGCCTTGATGCCCTGCTCGATGCCGAGCACGCCGCCGGCGCCTGGCCGGTTCTCGACGAGGAACTGCTTGCCCATCGCATCGGTGAGCTTCTGCGCCACGAAGCGGCCGATGAAATCGGAGCCGCCGCCGGGGGCGAACGGCACGATAATATGGACCGGCTTCGCGGGATATGCCTGCGCGAAAGCCCCGACGGCAGAGGTTGCGGCGAGCGCGAAAAACGCGGCACGGACGGATTTCATTTAAGCCTCTCCTAAGGAATGCAGGCGATTTTAGCCCTCCATTTCGGCGATAATCCCGCCCCTTCGAGATGATCAGGATCGAGAACCTCGTCAAGGCCTTCGGCGCGAAGCGCGCGGTGGACGGCATTTCGTTCAACGTGGAGCGCGGCGAGGTGCTCGGCTTCCTCGGTCCGAACGGCGCCGGCAAATCCACCACCATGCGCATGGTGACGGGCTTCATGCCGCCCACGTCCGGGCGCATCAGCGTGGGGGGCCACGACGTCGCCGAGTCGCCGCTCGAGGCGAAGCGGCTGATCGGCTACCTGCCGGAGAACGCGGCCTCCTACCCCGACATGACGGTGCACGGCTTCCTCAACTTCGCCGCCGAGCTGCGCGGCCTGGAAGGCGCGGCGCGCAAGAAGGCGGTGCACCGCGTGGTGGAGCTCTGCTTCCTCGAGGCGGTGCTCGAGCAGTCGATCGACACGCTCTCGAAGGGCTACCGGCACCGCACCTGCCTCGCCCAGGCGCTGATCCACGACCCCGACGTCCTCATCATGGACGAGCCCACCGACGGGCTGGACCCGAACCAGAAGCACGAGGTGCGCAACCTCATCCGCACCCTCGGCGCGAACAAGGCGATCGTCTTTTCCACGCACATCCTCGAGGAGGTGGACGCGGCGTGCACGCGCGCGATCATCATCGACCGCGGCCGCATCGTCGCGAACGGCACGCCCGGGGAGCTGCGCGGCATGTCGGAGCTCGCCGGCGCGGTCACGCTCGCGGCCGAAGGCGCGAGCGAGGAGAAGCTCGCGGCGCTCGGGCGCGTCGAGCGCCTGAACGGCGCCTGGCGGATCTACCCGCGCGACAAGTCGCAGGCCGCCGAGCTCGCGCAGGCGGTGGTCGAGCTCGTGAAGCGCGAGCGCTGGAAGGTCGAGGGCATGTACAGCGAGCGCGGCGAGCTCGACGAGGTGTTCCGGCGCATCACGCTGCCCGACACCGTGCGCAAATGAGCGCCCGGAAATGAAGCCGATCCTCACCATCGCGAAGCGCGAGCTCGTGAGCTACTTCACCTCGCCGGTGGCGTACGTGTTCCTCGTCATCTTCCTGCTCCTCGCCGGGTTCTTCACCTTCACCTCGGGCAACTTCTTCGAGCGCGGCGAGGCGAGCCTCGCCGCGTTCTTCGGCTGGCACCCGTGGATCTACCTCGTGCTCGTCCCGGCGGTCGGCATGCGACTCTGGGCCGAGGAGCGCCGCTCGGGGACGCTCGAGCTGCTGCTCACCATGCCAGTCACCACGGCGCAGGCGATCGTGGCGAAATTCATCGCGTCGTGGGTATTCCTCGCCGTGGCGCTCGCGCTCACCTTTCCGGCGGTGATCACGGTCAACGTGCTCGGCGATCCGGACAACGGCATGATCGTCGCCGGATACGTCGGCAGCTTCTTCCTCGCCGGCGCCTACCTCGCGATCACGTGCATGACTTCCGCCATGACGCGCAACCAGGTGGTCGCGTTCATCCTCGCGGTGGTCCTGTGCCTGTTTCTCCTCATCGCCGGCTTCAGCCCCGTCACCGACCTGATGGCGCGCTGGGCGAGCCCGGCGCTCGTCGACACGGTGGCGGCGTTCTCGGTGGTGACGCACTTCGACGGCTTCCAGCGCGGCGTCATCGACCTGCGCGACGTCGCCTTCTTCCTCTCGGTGATCGGCTTCGCGCTCTTCGCGACCGGCATCGTCATCCGCGGCCACCGCGCCGGCTAGGCCATGGCGACGAAGAAATACGAGCCCCTGCTCTACTCCGCGGTCGGCCTGGTGGCGCTCTTCCTGGTCCTCGTCGCGGCCAACTTCCTGCTCTCCCGCGTCCCGGCGCGGGTCGACCTTACCGAGGGCAAGCTCTATACGCTCTCCCCGGGCACGCGCAAGATCCTCGCGGGCCTCTCGTCCCCGGTGAAGATCAAGCTCTACATCTCGCAGGGCGAATCGGTCCCGGTGCCGCTGCGCGGCTTCGCGCAGCGCGTGGAGGACACGGTGCGCGAGCTCAAGGCTGCCGCCGGCCCGAACCTCGTCGTCGAGCGCTACAACCCGAAGCCGGACTCGGAGGAGGAGGACGCGGCGCAGCTCGACGGCATCGAGCCGCAGCAGCTGATGAGCGGCGAGTCGTTCTATCTCGGCGCAGCGGTCACGCAGCTCGACCGCAAGCAGACCCTGCCCGAGATCACGCCGCAGCGCGAGCGCCTGCTCGAGTACGACTTCGTGCGCGCCATCGCGCGCGTCGCCTCCAGCGAGCGGCCGAAGATCGGCCTGATGGCGGGCCTTCCGGTGCTCGGCGAGAAATTCAACCCCTTTACCCGGCAGAGCTCCGAGCCCTGGGTGCTCGCCAACGAGCTCAAGCGCGAGTTCGAGGTGAAGCCGGTGCCGATGGACGCGAAGGAGATCGACAAGGACGTGACGGTGCTCCTCCTCATCCATCCGCGCGACGTGCAGCCGCAGACCGAGTACGCGCTGGACCAGTTCGTGCTGCGCGGCGGCAAGCTGATCGCCTTCGTCGATCCGTACGCCTACTTCGACCAGACGCCCACCATGCCGGGCGTGCCGCCCGAGGCCTCGAGCTCGAACCTGCCGACGCTGTTCAAGGCCTGGGGGATCGGCTTCGACCCGGGCAAGGTACTCTCCGACGTGGTCTTCGGCTCGGGCTCCGGCAGCCGCTACACGCCCACGGTGCTTTCGCTCAACCGCACGGCGATGAGCCGCGACGACGTGGTGACGGGCACGATCGAGACGCTGCTCTACGCCTTCGGCGGCGCGTTCGACGTCAAGCCCGCGGCGGGCCTCAAGGCGACCGAGCTCGTGAAGAGCTCGCCCAACTCGATGCTGGTCAGCAACGCCGACGCCACGAAATCGGGCGACGACGCGACCAAGAGCTTCAAGCCCTCGGGGCGCGCGATGCCGCTCGCGCTGCGCCTCACCGGGACCTTCAAGACCGCATTCCCGGAAGGGCTGCTGGTCGACAAGAAACCGGTCGCCGGCACGCCGCAGCTGCGCGAGTCGGCGAAGGAGAACTCGGTGATCCTGGTCGCCGATGTCGACATGCTCGCCGACGGCGCCGCAGTCGACGTCCAGGACGTGTTCGGACGCAAGGTCGTGGTGCCCTCCAACGGCAACCTCGCCCTCGCGCTCGGCATGGTGGAGCAGCTCGCCGCGGGCGACGAGCTCATCTCGCTACGCAGCCGCGAGGGCTCTTTCCGTCCGCTCACGGTCGTGCGCGAGCTCGAGGCCGAGGCGCAGAAGCAGTACTTCGGCAAGATCCAGGCGCTCGAGAACGAGCTGCAGAAGACCACCGCGAAGCTGCAGGAGCTGCAGAAAGCCCAGGGCGGCGCGGCGAAGGGCGGCCAGATCCTCACCCCCGAGCAGCAGGCGGAGCTCGAGCGCTTCAGGAAGACCGTGGCCGAGACGCGCCTCGAGCTCAAGGAAGTGCGCAAGAACCTGCGCCAGGACGCGGAGAGCCTCGTCTTCTGGACCAAGGTGCTGAACATCGCGCTCATGCCGCTTCTCGTCGCGATCGCCGGCCTCGTCGTCGCGCTGGTGCGCCGGCGCCGGCACGCATGAGCGCGCGCGTTGCCGCGATACTCGTCGTGCTGCTCGTCATCCTGGGCGGCGCGGCGCTGCTCTACCAGCGCGACGAGCGCTCGCGCCAGCCGGCGAACGCCGGGGTGCTCGGCCAGCCGCTGCTCAAGGGCCTGAAGGCCGCCGACGTCGCCGCGATCCGCATCGTGCAGCCCGACGGCGCGCTGACGCTGCGGCGCACCGACGCAGGCTGGGCCCTCGCCGAGCGCGACGGCTTCCCGGCCGACGCGGGCAAGGTCCGCGACTTCGTCATCAAGGCGATCAGCCTGAAGATCGGCCAGAGCGACGCCATCGGCGAGAAGGACCGGCCGCGGTTGAACCTCGACCAGGGCGCGACCCAGGTGGAGTTCCAGGGCGCGGACGGCAAGGCGCTCGCGAAGCTGCTCGTCGGCAAGAAATACTTCAAGCAGGAGCCCGACAACCCGCAGAAGGCGCCGGGCGACGGCCGCTTCGTCATGCTGCCCGACCGGCCGGGGACGGTGTACGTGGTCGCCGACCCGCTGACGCAGGCCTCGGCGAGGAGCGCGGACTGGATCGACCGCACCGCCTTCCAGGTGGAGAAGGTGAAGACGCTCGAGGTCCGCTACGCCGACGGCAGCGGCTGGCGCGTCGAGCGCGCGGCGGACAATGCGGACTGGAAGCTCGCCGGCGCGAAACCCGGCGAGAAGCTCGAGGTGACGAAGGCAAACGCCGCCACCTACTCGCTCGGGCTGCTCGAGCTCGCCGACGTCGCGCCGAAGGAGGCCAAGGACACCGGGCTCGACTCGCCGACGCTCCTCAACGCCACGACGCTGGACGGCCTGGACTACGCGATCAAGGTCGGCGCCCTGCAGGGCGACAACTACTACGTGACCTTCCAGGTGAGCGGCGAGCCGCAAAAAGACGCGGGCGAGGACAAGGAGCGTGCCGAACGGATCAAGAAGCTCGAGGAGCGGCTGCCGCGCGAGAAGCGGCTCTCGGGCTACGTGCTGCTCATCCCGAAATCCAAGCTCGCCGACACGCTGAAGAAGCGCGACGAGCTGCTCGCGAAACCCGAAGAAGCGAAGAAGTAGTCCGCGCGGCGCGTTTGTGTGAAACGCGCCTCCGCAAAAACGTTCCTCCCAGCGCAGGAATCCATGCGCCGCTCAGATAGAGCGTGTAGCCCTCCCGGCGGTACCGTGCGCTACCCGCAAAGGAGGACGACATGTACCGCAACATCCTGGCCGGCGTCGTTGCATGCTTGCTGTGCGCCCCGGCCTTCGCGATCGAGCCGACCGAGCTCGCGCCCAATTCCACGATGTTCTACTTCAGCATTCCGCTCGACGGCCGCGCGCCGAAGGAGCGCGAGCCCAGCTACGGCCTCGCGCTGCACGGCTCGCCGAGCTCGCCCGTAGTGGCCTTCGACTCCCGCACGCTGGACCTGATGCGCATGAACCTCGAAGGCGCGGGCTTCGCCGGCATCGAAGCCACCTGGCTCATCGTCGGCGGCGTTGCAGCGGCCGCCGCGGTCACGGTCGGCAGCGCGGGCGGCTCGTCGGTACAGCAGCAGCAACAGCAGCAGCAACAGCAGCAGGCGGCCCAGAGCCAGCAGGCCGCGGGCACCACAGGCGGCGCGTCGGGCGGCGGCAGCACCGGCGGCTCGACCGCGCCGTGCACCTGCACCCTGCGGTACTGAACTGATCCTCCGGCGGCGCAGGGCTTTCCGCGTCACGCGGGCCCTGCTATAACTTGCGGCGAGAGGAGGCTCTCGCCGTGGCGAACACCATCAGGCAGATCAGGACGCTCGCGCTGGTCGGACAGGCGGGCGCAGGCAAGACTTCGCTGGCCGAGGCGCTGCTCGCGCAGGCGGGCGCCGTGCCCTCGCCGGGAAGCGTCGAGCGCGGCAGCACGGTATGCGACTACGTCGCGCTCGAGAAGCAGCTGCAGCACTCGCTCAAGCTCGCGGTCGCCACTTTCAGCGCGCAGGACAACCGCATCCACCTGCTCGACGCGCCCGGCTACCCGGACTTCCTCGGCCATGCGCTGCCCGCGCTCGCCGCGGTGGAGACGGCCGCGGTGGTGATCAACGCCCAGAACGGCATCGAGATGATGACCGGTCGCTTCATGCAGTGGGCCGCCCGGCGCGGGCTCGACCGGCTCGTCATCGTGAACAAGATCGACGCCGACAACGTCGACCTCGAGGGGCTGCTCGAGCGCATCCAGCAGGCCTTCGGCAAGGAATGCCTGCCGCTCAACCTGCCGGCGGCGAACCGCAGCCGCGTCTCGGACTGCTTCTTCGCGCCGGCGGGCGAGGCCGACTTCTCCTCGGTCGAGGAGGCGCACCGCCGGCTCGTCGACCAGGTGGTGGAAGTGGACGAGAAGCTGATGGCCGCCTACCTGGAAAAAGGCGAGGTCGCGCCGGAAGAGCTGCACGAGCCGCTCGAGCGCGCCCTGCGCGAGGGCCATCTCATCCCGGTGGTCTTCACCTCGGCGAAGACCGGCGCGGGCGTGAAGGAGCTGCTCGACGTGATCGTCAAGCTGCTGCCCAACCCGACCGAGGGAAATCCGCCCGCGTACGTGAGCATCCCCGCCGGCGGCGGCGAGCCCGCCGACCTGCAGCCGGTGCCCGACCCCGGACGTCACGTTCTTGCGCACGTGTTCAAGGTGGAGATCGACCCGTACATCGGCCGCCTTGCGGTGTTCCGCGTTCACCAGGGGCGTGTCACCCCCGGGATGCAGCTCTACATCGGCGAAGGCAGGAAGCCGATCAAGGCCGGGCACCTCTACATGCTGCGCGGGAAAACGCAGACCGAGGTGAGCGAGGCGCTGCCCGGCGACATTTGCGCGATCGCGAAGATCGACGAGATCGGCTTCGACCACATCCTGCACGACTCGCCTTCCGACGCCCACGTGCACGCGCGGCCGCTCGAGCTGCCGACCTCGGTGTTCGGCCTCGCGGTGCAGCCGAAGAAACGCGGCGACGAGCAGAAGCTCGCCGACGTGCTGCACAGGATCGCCGCCGAGGACCCCTGCTTCCACCTGGAGCACAACGCGCAGGCGAACGAGATGGTGATGCGCGGCCTGGGCGAGATGCACCTGCGCACGGTGCTCGAGAAGATGGCCTCGCAGTACAAGACGGAGCTCGACACGCGGCCGCCGTCGATTCCGTACCGCGAGACGATCGCGGCGCGGGCGGAAGGGCACAACCGCCACAAGAAGCAGACCGGCGGCGCCGGCCAGTTCGGCGAGGTATTCCTCAAGGTCGAGCCGCTGCCGCGCGGCAAGGGCTTCGAGTTCGTCGACTCGGTGAAAGGCGGCGCCATCCCGAACCAGTTCATCCCCGCGGTTGAAAAGGGCGTGCGCGCCGTGCTCGCCTCGGGCTACGTCGCCGGCTACCCGCTGCAGGACGTGCGCGTCACGGTCTACGACGGCAAGCACCATCCGGTCGACTCGAAGGAGGTCGCGTTCGTCTCGGCCGGACGCAAGGCGTTCATGGACGCGCTCGCCAAGGCGCGTCCGATCGTGCTCGAGCCGATCGTCAACGTCGAGATCACCGCGCCCGAGGCGAAGATGGGCGACATCACCGGCGAGCTCTCCGGGCACCGCGGCCACATCCGCGGCTCCGACACGCCGCGCCCGGGGCTGGTGCAGATCTCGGCGCAGGCGCCGCTCTCGGAGCTCGAGCACTTCCCCGCGCGCCTGAAGTCGCTCACCGCGGGCCACGGCTCCTACAGCCTGGAGTTCAGCCACTACGACCCGGCGCCGCCGCAGCTGCAGCAGAAGCTCGTCTCCGCGCACAAGCCGGCCCTCTCCGCAGAGGACTAGATGCATTACGTCCACGAAGGTCGCGGCGCGCCCGCGCTCGTCTTCGTCCACGGCTACTGCTGCGAGCTCGGCGACTGGCAGCCCCAGCTCGACTACTTCGTCTCGCGCAACGAGGTCGTGGCCTGCGACCTGCGCGGGCATGGCAAGACGCCCGGCCGGCCGGAGGAGTGCTCGATCGAGAACTTCGGCGGCGACGTGGCGGCGCTCGTCACGAACCTGGAGCTGCGCCGCGCCGTGCTCGTCGGCCACAGCATGGGCTGCCGCGTGGTGCTGGAGGCCGCGCGCCTGATGCCCGAGCGCGTGGCCGGGCTGGTGCTCGTCGACGGCAGCCGCTTCGCCACCGGCGACCCCGCGGCCGCCGAGCGGGCCGCCAAGGCTGCGATCGACAAGGAAGGCTATGCCGCGTTCAGCGCCGCGCTTTTTGGCGAGATGTTCGTCCCGGGCTCCGCGCGTGCCGCCGAGATCCTCGCCAGAGTGGCGGCCAAGCCGCCGGAGGTGCCGGCAGCGCTCTGGCCGCGCAGCGCACGGTGGGATGCGGGCCAGCTCGAATCCGCGCTCGCCGCGGTACGCGCGCCGCTCCTCGCCATCCAGAGCACCGTGCGCGACCCGGTGACGCTGAAGCGCGCCTCGCTCAAGCCCGGCGAAAGCTCCGCCTGGCTCGACCTGCTCCGCAGCCGCGTGCAGGGCGCGCGTCTCGAGGTCATCCCCGGCATCGGGCACTTCACCCAGCTCGACGCGCCGGAGCGCGTCAACCAGGCGATC